>Ga0181536_10001472_pt1 | contig 27631 bp, 26 predicted proteins | sample PEATcosm2014_Bin_41_FD_121105 | JGI IMG/M metagenome (GOLD analysis project Ga0181536, IMG submission 121105) | Peatland microbial communities from MTU Mesocosm Facility, Houghton, MI, USA - PEATcosm2014_Bin17_60_metaG | ecosystem: Environmental > Terrestrial > Soil > Wetlands > Peat | place...
CGCCAGCATTGCCCGTCTCCGCTTCACCGGCACGCCCACACTACCATGCACCCTCTCTCCGGCCTGGCAAAACAGGACATTTCTACTTTGCAGAGAATAGGACATTTCTACTTTGCGTTGACAACCCACGCCGGAGTACTCACCTCCGCCGGCGTCACTCCCATTTCGGAGATCAACGCCAAGCGCGGCACGCACGTGCCCGATGACCTGCTCGAAATCATTCGCACCGGCGCGCAAACCGCGATTGACGCCACCGGTGTGGCCGCCTTGCCGTTGGCGGAAATCACGCCACGCCTTCCCTACCCCGTGCCGCCGAAAATCTGGTGTATCGGCCTCAACTACCGCTCGCACGCCGAAGACATCCAGGCCGTCCAGCCCGAAGAGCCAGGTAGTTTCATGAAGCCGGCGTCGTGCATGTTCCAGCCTAGTGGCGACATTATTCTCCCGCCGCCCGATCTTTCGAACGACGTGGATGCCGAGGGCGAACTGGGCGTCATCATCGGGAAGACTTGCCGTTTTGTGCCGGCGGACCAGGTGCACGAAGTCATTTTCGGGTACACCACGACCCTCGACCTCACCGCGCTCGATGTGCTCCGCAAGAACCCGCGCTACCTCACGCGCGCGAAGAGCTTCGACACGTTTTTCAGCTTCGGCCCGGTCGTCGTTACAACGGATGAAATCGCCGACGTTGACTCGCTCGAAGTCATCACGGAGCACAACGGTGCCGTCTGGTCGCGCGACTTCGTCCGCAACATGCGCGCGCGGCCTTTCGAACTGGTCCGATTCCACAGCGACTACATGACGCTGCATCCTGGTGACCTGATTTCCACCGGCTGCCCCAAGGGCGCCCGCATCCGGCCTGGTGACCGTGTCCGGGCTCGCATCGAAAGCATCGGAACGCTTGAGGCTCGGGTCACGCAAGGCCACCGGTGATGTTAAACTTAGCTTTGTGCCAGGTTGGCTAAAGCGGTTCATTCTTTGGGACTACGCACGGGCGACGTGGCAGTACGACGTCATGGTCGGCGTCATCCTGGCGTTTATCTTTCTCACGCCGCGCGGGTGGTTTCGCGACCAGCCCCGTACGCCGCGGGCCAGCCAGGTGGCGCAACTAGGCGCCGGGCACGGCAACGATCTGTTCTGGATCGACCCCGCGCTGTTGACGGGCGTGCCGGAGGGCCAGCGGTCCGCCAAACTGGCGGAGATCCTCAAGGGCCGTACGGGAAAAGTGCTGATCATCACCCAAGTGGAACCGATTCTCGACTCTGAGGGAGAGGTCCAAGGCTACTGGGCATTCACCAAGCCTTGATATCGCCCTGCACCCAATCTGCGCCTTTATGCGTTTCCAAGCGGCCTTCGTAGCAGCGTTACTGTGCCCCATAGCAGCGCTGCCGGATCCCGCGGATTCCCCCGATGAAGTTCTAGCGCGCCTGGATCGCGCGGCCGCTTCATTCCGCTCCCTTTCGGCAGACGTGCGCTACGTAGAACACACAGCGGTGATCAATGAGGACAGCGTGGATACCGGAAGCATGCGCTTGAAGCGTGCGAAACGGGACATCCAGATGCTGGTGGATCTCACGGCGCCGGATCGCAGAACCGTCGCGCTGCACGATCACACCGTCGAGATTTACAACCCGAAAATCCAGGAAGTGCAAGAGATCGATATCGGGAAGCGTCGCGCGTGGGTGGACCAGTTCCTGCTGGTGGGTTTCGGCACATCCGGTAAAGAGCTCGCCGCTGCCTACGAAATCAAGGTACTGGGCAGCGACACGGTTTCCGGGAAAGCCACCACCCGGCTGGAGCTGATACCGAAGTCTGCCGAGATCCTTAAGAACATGATAAAGTTGGAGTTATGGATTCCAGCGGTGGATGTATATCCGGTCCAACAGAAACTCTACTTCCCTTCCGGAGACTACAAACTGGTTACTTATACTAACGTTCAGATGAATCCCTCGCTGGGCGATTCGGACCTAAAACTTAGGTTGCCAAAGGACACAAAACGAGTTTTTCCACAGAGGTAAGCTCCAAGACCTGATGTCTCAAACAAAACGTACATCCCGACTGCAATTCCTGGATTGGGCGCGCGGCTTGGGCGCGGTCATCATGCTGCAAGGCCACACCTACCATTCCCTGTTGCGGCAGGATTTGCGAACTTCCAGCACCTTTGTGCTGTCCGATTTTCTCGGCGGCATGCCGTCGGCAATATTCCTGTTTCTCACCGGGGTGACGATGGCATTTCTGATGCACAGCCGGGAGCGGCAGGGCGCTACAGCGCGCCAGCGTGTGTACGCATCGCTCAAACGCTCCGGTTACATTCTGGGACTGGCGTTCTTGGTGCGCCTGCAACTCTGGTTTTTTGGTTTGCCGGGAACTGCCTGGACGGACTTGCTGCGTGTGGACGTGCTCAACTGCATGGGCCTGGCTTTAGCTGTCGTGTCGGTAATGGCGGTTTTCCGAACCGAGGACCGCATACGGCTGTGCGCGGTTTTCGGGATCGCCATTGCGGCTGCTTCCCCGCTGGTTTCGGCAATCGATTGGTCGGGGGTGCATCCGCTGGTGAAGGCCTATATCGCTCCGGATTACGTTTCCTTCGGATTCTTCCCGTGGGGCGCGTTCGTGGTGTTCGGCGTGAGCCTGGGCAGCTTGATCCGCGTGGCCACGCACGAAGAACTGGAACGGGCAATGCAATGGCTGGCGGTTATCGGATGCGCGCTGATCGTGGTTTCGCAGCGCCTGTCGGATCTGCCTTCGCTTTATGGAAAATCTGAATTCTGGCTCAACAGCCCGTTCATGATCCTGATCAAGCTGGGCGTCATCCTGCTGATATTGGCTTTTGCATTCCTATGGACCAAGCATACGGCCGGCAAATGGAGCTGGGTGCGGCAATTGGGCACGACGTCGCTGCTGGTTTACTGGGTACACATCGAGCTTATCTACGGGCGCTGGTTTGGCGCCTGGCACTCTGACCTCACCATCGGCCAATGCACGGTAGGAGCCATCCTCATGATTGTGACGATGGTGCTGCTCTCCTTGGCGCGGACGCACTGGGCGCAGGTGCGCGAGTTTCTAGCGTCGCTGCGGCCGTCACCGGAACCCGTGCGCGTTCCGGGAGACTAAGGCTTCAAGTCAAAGGAATCGATTACGTCACCGTTGATCGAGATAGCGTCGGCGTGGGCTGATTTTCCTGTCACCTTCACCGTCACGAAGTTCTCGATGCTCATCACTTTCTGCGTGATTCCGGCGGGTGGCTTATCCACATCGTAGAGCGGAGCGCCACCGCCGCCGCTGACAACATAGTGGACGCCATTCTTCAGGTAGTGCTGGTAGTTGTGATCATGGCCGAACAGCGCCGCGGTTACGTGCTCCTTTTCAAATAACGGCATGAGAGCGGTCATGTGCGGATTGTCCCCCTGGCGCCGCGTGACCGCAGTCATGGGCGGATGGTGCGCCGTGACGAAGCGAAAGGCCGCATTCTGATGATCGGCGAGATCTTGTTCCAGCCACTTCACCTGCTCGCTCCAAAAGCTGTCTTTCGCCGCTTGATCCGGCGCCACGTTGCCGATGTCGCTGTTGAGCACGCTGAAATGAGCTTGCCCCCAGTCGAAGGAATAATAAGGTTTCGCGGCGTCGAAGAACTCGTAGTAGTTATGATTGTTGCGCTCGTGATTTCCGAGCGCCGGGAAAAACGCCGTCTGGCGCAACAACTCGCGTTCGATGTCGAAGAAGATCGGCCAGAGCGCAGTGTCTGCGCCATTCTCTACCATGTCACCGGTTTGCAAGATGAAATCGGGGGTGCCGTGTTTCAGGAGCTCGGCAATGACACGGCGGTGCACGTCGTGCCGTGTGCGGTTATCGCCGTAAAGGATGAACGTGAAGTCGCCCGGATCACGGGGAGCGGTCTTGAACGAACCGTCGTGCCCCTGCACGTCGTAGTAGTACTTCGTGCCGGGTTGCAGGCCCGTGTACGTGGCCTTTTCGGCGTGTAGCACGGGAGCCGTTTTGTCAGCTTTGCCGGGCTCTGTGCCCAGAGTGGCTGCGCCAGTCTCGACGATCCAAACTACGGTAGCCGACCGCGGCCCGACGTTCACGACATAGGGACCACCAGCCAGTTTATCGGCAGCGAAAAGTTGGATGCTGATGCCAAGCAGGGCGCATGCGAACGCAAGAGGTTTCACGGTTTTCGACTCGCGGGGTAATCAGCCAGTATAGCTGTGCTGCGTTTCAGTTCGATGAAGTGTGGGTGGAGGGCCGCGCGAGGCCGAGCCAAATTGCGCAGATAAGCGATCCGATGCCCAAGGCGGTTGGTAGCACTCCGTAAAGCAATCGGGGTCGCTGGCGGACCGAATCGAGGAGCTAGCGGGAGCGGAGCTACTTCTTCTGCGCGGTTCGGACGATGATGTGGACGGCGTGGTCGCCGTCGTCGGCGTGGGTGTAGCGGACGGTCACGCGCGCTTTCAGGTGGAGCTTGCCTTCCACGCGGGTTTCCTTGGCGATCAGGAAGACGCGGACGTCGGCATTCTTACCGGGGACGTTTCGCGAAACGGTAATCTGATTGTCGGCGAGGACGGTGATCACGCCGGAGAAAAATTCACGGTGGGGCTGGTCCGTGGCCGGAGGACTCTGAGCGCCGAGGGGAATCAGCAACACGGGGACTAGCAGAAAAAGGAGGGCGCAGACCAGGAGACGAACCACATCTACAGCTTATGCCAAGCCGATGGAACCGGGATGGCGGCAAGAATTAAAGTTCGTTCATCCCTGAGGACACGGTTGCGTCAGCGGGCTCCAGAGCAGGCGCGGAGGGCGACAAAACCGGTAACGAAACGATGAAGCGGCTCCCGGTCCCCGGCACGCTTTCCGCCCGGACCGTGCCACCGTGGGCCTTGGCAATCCAGGCGACGAAGCTTAGCCCGAGGCCCAGCCCGCGTTCCGGTGCGGAGGATTCGCTGCCGGGAACGCGATAAAAGCGGTCGAAGATGTGCGGCAGGTGAGCGGCGGGGATACCCGACCCGGTGTCCTGGACGACCAGTTCCAAGCCCTCGGGCACGCTTTGCAGGCTGACCCGGACTTCGCCCTCGGGCGGAGTAAATTTCATGGCGTTGGAAAGCAGATTCGAGACCATGCGCTCGATCTGGATGCGATCCACCTCGGCAAAGCCCTCTTGCAGGTCGGATGTGAGCCGCACACGCGCTTCCTCGTAGGGGATTTGAAACTGATCGACCACATCGGCTACCAGTTCGGCGAGGTTGACGCGGGTCTTCTGCAACGCCAGTTGGCCGGACTCGGCCTGCGAAAGCAGCAGCAGCGCGCGCACGATCTGGGACAGGCGCTCGATATCCTGGAGCGAATTCAGCATGGCTTCGCGATATTGATCGGCGGTGGACGCGGTGAAGAGCGCCACTTCGAGCTGGCCGCGGATGGCAGTGATGGGAGTACGCAGCTCGTGGGAGACATCGGTCGAAAACTGGCGCATCTGGTTGAAGGAACTTTCCAGGCGCTGAATCATGCGGTTGAAGGTGGCGATCAAATAATCGAGCTCGTCACCGGCGCCGCGCGAGGGAATGCGAAGGCTCAGGTTGGACCCCGAGATTCGATTCGCGGCCTGGGCAACTTCGAGCACGGGAGTCAGCGCGCGGGCAGCGAGGAACCAACCGAGCAAGCAGCCGGTGACGATGCTGGCGGGAATGATCGCGATCCAGGTCCAGGTGAACTGATCGAGGATGTGCTGGTTATCCGCCAGGCTGCGGCCGATCGCGACAAAGAACGGCTTGCGGCCCTCTTCAGCATCATAGACGACGCTTGAACGGATGAGATACGGCACGCCCTTGGCGGTCTTTCGCACTTCCCAATGCGGTTGTTTGGAGTTCAAAACAGCGGCGATTTGAGCCGGGGTATCGCGGCCGAGCGACTCGTAGATTTCGGAGATCTGGAGAACTCCCGACCCATCGGACAGAATATGCCCCTCGGCGTCGGTCACCTCATAGACATGCTGGAGGCGCTGGACGAAGAAGCTTTCGTCGGGCTGGTCACGATCGTAGAACCAGAGGGCCTTGTAGGTGGTCTTGTCTTTCTCGATGCGCAGATAGCCAAGCAGACCGGCCCACTCCTGATCGAGCGCATCGCGGATTTGCTCATCGAGACTGGCGGCATTCTTCTGGCGTAGCACGCCGCCGACGCCGATGAGCATGAGCGAAAAAGCCAGCGCGTAGCCGACGGTGAGGCGGTAGCGGAGGGACCGCGTGATACGCCTAAGGTCGCGGAGGCGCAGCAAGCTATACCTGCCGTTCGGCCGCCGGTTCGGGGGGAGGCGCGGTAGCGGGTTTATCGGGGCCTTCGATCATGTAGCCGATACCGCGGACGGTCTGGATAAGCTTGAGCGGAAAGTGGTCGTCGATTTTGCTGCGCAGATGGCGGATGTAGACGTCGACGATGTTGGTGAGGCCATCGTAATCCATGTCCCAGACGTGCTCGACGATCATGGTGCGGCTGAGGGGACGGCCCTTGTTGCGCATCATGTACTCCAGAATGCCGAACTCCTTGGGCGCGAGATCGATGGTTTCGCCGCTGCGGGTGACTTTGCGGCGGACGCAATCGACCGTAAGATCAGCCACTTGCAGCTTTTCGGGCGCGGGCTGGCCGCGGCGGAGCAGAGCGCGCACACGCGCCAAGAGTTCGACGAAGGCGAAGGGCTTCACCAGGTAATCGTCGGCTCCCTGCTCAAGACCCTTGACGCGGTCATCGACTTGGCCGCGCGCGCTCAGGATCATGACCGGTGGCCCGACTTTGCGGCTGCGGACGCGCTCGAGCACTTTGAGGCCGTCCATGTCGGGCAGCATGAGGTCGAGGATGACGAGGTCGTAATCGGTGGCGTGAACAAACTCGATGGCGGTGGCACCATCGGGAGCGGCATCCACGGCGTAGCCGGCGCCCTGGAGACCGCGAGTTAGAAAGTCGGCGATCCGCTTCTCGTCTTCCACCACAAGGATGCGCATCTGCACTATTTTACGCTTAGCAGCCGCCGGTAGTTACTTTGGAACGCATGTTAGACTAGAGCCGGCAAGAATACTCGCAAGGGTATTCGAGAGCCTGACCCCGCGGACGCCTGGTTTGAATCTGCCAAGACCGGGCCGAAAACGGTGTTAACTCCTTCATTTCCCAACTCAGAGTGAGGACTGAATTCCGCCGCCAGGAAGCGCGGCGCAGGTCCCAATTCCGCCTGCCGCCGGCCCCGTTGCGGGCCACGGCTGAGGTGCGGTGACAAGTGCGCGAGGACGAAAGGATCACCCGAATGACAGAAACCCGACACCCCGATGTTCACACGCCGTGGAGAGCGTGGTCTGAAGAACAGGCCTTGCACGTAGCGGTGGCCTACAGCAATCCAGTGCGCTGGAGGGCCAGGCGCGTGCTTCTGAACGATTTCCGACAGCACATGCAGGCCAGCGCCAACGTGGTGCTGCACATTGGCGAACTGGCGCATGGCGCGAGGCCCTTCGAGGTGACGGGCGAGGATCCGAACGATGTGCAGCTCAGAACCTCGCACGAGCTGTGGCACAAGGAGAACATTCTGAACCTGGTGGTGCAGCGGTTTCCGGCAAACTGGCAGTACGGGGCGGTGATCGACGGGGACTTCCACATGACGCGGCGGGACTGGGCGCTGGAGGCCATTCACCAGCTTCAGCATTATGATTTCGTGCAGCTTTTTTCCAGTTACTCGGACCTTTCGCCCGCGCATCGGCCGTTCCGGATGATGCCGAGCTTCGCGTACAACTATGTGAACCGGGCGTCGAATTCGGACTATCGGACGATGCTACGAGCCGCGGCGGCTGCGCCCTACGGGTACTACGGCATGCAGCCGGCCGCGGAACGCGGGAAGCCGGCCGCGTGGGTGGCGGGAGCGACGGGCGGCGCCTGGGCGTTCCGGCGTTCGGCCTTTGACGCGGTGGGCGGTTTGCTGGACACGTGCATTCTGGGGTCGGCGGACTGGCACATGGCCTTCGGGCTGGTGGGCGCGGTGGATTCGGCGGCGGAACTGCGTTGGGGCAGCAAAGGCTACGTGGAGTCAGTGATGCGGTGGCAAGCGCGGGCAGCCGTGCTGAAGCAGAACATCGGATGCATAGACAATCATGCGATCCACTACTTTCATGGGTCGAAGGTTTCGCGCGCGTACGGAAGCCGGTGGAGGGTGCTGTTGGACAACAACTACGACCCGCGCACCGACATCGCGCCAGACTGGCAGGGGGTCTACCAACTCACGGGGAACAAACCGCGGCTGCGCGACCAAATCCGCACTTATTTTCGCGACCGCAATGAAGATGCGACGGAACTGTCGGCGCAGGAGAGGCAAATGGTGTAAGGCAAAAGGCAAAAAGCAAAAGGCTGATATCGTAGTTGGAGCGCCCATGATCCAACTTCACAGCTCCAGCGACCGGACGCTTTACGAGCACGCCCTTGGATTCGCGCGCAGGCAATTGCGCGGGCTGATCGACCGCGATCCGGACTTCTTTCCCATGTACACAGTGCAGGGCCGTTGGCGGCACTCCGGCGAAGCCTGGACGAACTGGTGCGAAGGGTTCCTGCCCGGGATGCTGTGGATCATTGCCGCGCGCGAGCCGGATGACGCGGCGGGACGCTGGTGGCGGGAGCAGGCGATCCGTTACTCGCAGCCGCTGGAATTGCGCCAGTTCGATCGGGAAGTGCACGATCTCGGGTTCCTGTTCATGTCCACGTACTATCGCTGGCGGCATATGACGGGGGATCCGAAACTGCGGGACGTGCTGATTGAGGCAGGCCGCACGCTGGCGATGCGTTTTCGCGAGAAAGGCGCGTACCTTTGCTCGTTCGTGGGAGAGAATTCCCTGTTCATCGACATCATGATGAACGTGGGGATCATCTTTTACGCGGGGATCGAGACGCGCGACGCGAAGCTCATGGATATTGCGCTGCGGCATTGCCTGACGACGCGGCGAGTGCTGGTGCGCGGCGATGGTTCGACGGCGCATGAAGGGCTGTTCGATCTCGAAACGGGCGCGTTTTTGGGGCAGTCCACGCACCAGGGCTGGCGCGGCGATTCCTGCTGGTCGCGGGGCCTCGCGTGGGCGTTGTACGGCTTCGGAACGGCGTACCGCTGCACACGGGACGCGCGAATGCTCGAGACGGCTGAGTCGTGCGCGGCGTTCTACATCGAAAACACGCCGGGCGATGGCGTGCCACCGTGGGACTACGACGCGCCTGCCGAAAGCCGGGCGCTGCGCGACACGTCCGCGGGGGCCATCGCTGCATCCGGCTTGTTGCAACTAGCGCACCTGACAGCCGACCGCACAAGAGGCCGATATTATGAGGCGTCGGCCCGGCGTATCTTGACCACGCTCTGCCGCCACTACCTAGGCGAAGGCGATCCGCACTGGGAGGGCATTCTCAAAGGCGGAGTCTATCACCTGGCCAAGAACATAGGGGTTAGTGAGTCGGTGATGTGGGGCGAGTACTTTTTTGTGGAGGCGCTGGACCTGGCGCTGCGGGAGGGGGAGTAGCTTATTGCGCGACGGGCAGGCCGGGCAGGTCCCGCTGGCGGTCGCGGTGGTTGCCGTTGGGGAAGAAGCGCCACTCAAACCTGCGCCAGTACAAGCCGAGGATGTTCAACTGCGCGATACGGGGGAGAGCGGTGGAGAGCGCTTCGGCGTCGCCGGTGACGGCAGCGGTTTCGCGTTGGGCATCGCGCTCAAAGCGGCGCCAGAGCAGGTAGAGGAACACGGGCGTGAGCCAGACCAGAAGCGGGCCGCGGATGGCCCATGGCAGCGTGCTGGCCACGAACGGAATGTGCGAGAAGCGATAGATGACCGGAAGGGCCGTCGCGGCGATGGACACGATGATGTCGTAGTGATGGCGGCGCTGATGCACAAAGGCGCGCGCCAGGACGGCTTCGGTTTCACGCTGCTCTAGGAAGTGCAACATGGCCTCGGAGATGAAGAGGCGCCGCCCACGGATCATGTAGGGGCTGCCCAAGCGCCCTTCGGCCGAAGGCAGCAGATACACTTCCTTCAGCGTGACGCCGGCCTTCTGCGCTAACTCGAGGATGCTGGTGCGCAGCTCGCCCGCCGGCAGCTCGTAACGGTGAAGATCCTGAAACCGGAACCAAAGCCAAAGCAGCACCACCCGGCTGCCATACGCCGCCGACAGGCAAATGGGACCGAGCACAAATTCGTTGTAGAGAGCCAGCGAGGCGACTCCAGCCAACAGAAGCAATAGCGGCCAGATGTTGACGGGCTCGTGCCAGAAAGCGTGCTTTATGGTGACCGGCAGGACCCAACGCTGACCGCTTACACGCGCCAGCACTTCTCCGGAAGCCACCGTACAGATCAGTTGCACGAGGATGGCCGGCACAAGAAGCATCACCAGTTGCAGCGCCACGGCGTTGGCCGAACCACCATTCAGCAGAAAGCGCGCGAGCGCATTGCAATCGATCACCTTCGAGCCCTGGATCCACAGCAGCCACGAGGCGAACATGACCCAGCCGAACAGATGCCAATAAGTAAACCAGAGGACGATGGGATCCCGGTGGCGCGCTCGCAACGCGGCCCAGCGCATCACCAAGGTGAGACCGATGGGGCAGAGCAGCAGTGTCAGCGGGAGAAAATTCATCAGGACGTAACCGAACGCGAGCGGAATGTCAGCGGGCACCACGGCAGACGACAGCGTTCTGGTGTACTCAACCGATTGTTGCGTGGTTTCGAGCGCCCAGCCGGTGTCGACGAATTGCGAGAAGGCGGTGCGGGGATGAAGGATGGCGGCGTCGAGCGAGTCGACATTCGCCTGCTTGAGGACATCCATCAGCGGCGCGAGCTGGATATGGCCGGCGACGAGCAACCCTCTCTTAAAGAGCGCGTGCTCACAGTGCGCGGAAAAGATCCGGTCGCCCTCGGCATCGTTCTCTCTCACACCGGTCAGCGCACAGCCCAAGGCCTGACCCATCACGGGGGCAAGTGAGGTCGGCAAGCTGTGGTCGAAAATTTCGAGCTCGACACTCGCGCCACCGTGAGCGTCAATCGTGATTTTCAGTTTTGCCGGTGTGGAGGAATCGCCGGGTTCCTCCTGCGCAAAGACGGCGCAGACGGAAAGGCAAAAACAAAGAACACTTACTAAGTGCCGGCGAGCGGTCTTGTAAGGCAAATTACCACCTTTCCGAGTGAATTATAACTTTTAATTTGAGTTTCTTGTAGTTTAACGTTGGTTATTTTGCGGAGTTATCGAAGTAAATAGCCGGAAGATAACTGACGGAGCGGACGGCAGGACTCACGCCGGGTAATACAGCCTCATAAGGCATGGCGCGCGCGTGTTAGCTTGTGGGAATGCCCAATCGCTTCTCACTTTGCTTGATGGCGGAGATGGTCCGCGAGCGCAAGCTTTCGCCAGTGGAGTTGGTGAACGCCCACTATCGCCAGATCGCGAAACACAATCCGCAGATCAACGCGTTCGTGGTTTTGCTGGAGGAACAGGCGCGCGCGGCGGCAAAGCAGGCGGAAGCAGCGGTGATGCGCGGTGATACCCTAGGATTGCTGCATGGCGTACCCGTTACTGTAAAAGACAGTTTTGACGTGATGGGCCTGCCAACGCTTTGCGGAAGTAAGTTCCGGATAGGACATCGCGCGGCGACGGACTCGACGGCTGCCGCCCGCATGCGCGCGGCCGGAGCCATTGTCTTGGGCAAGACAAATTGCCCAGAATTTCTCTCGAATTATGAAACCGATAACTACATCACCGGGCGCACCAATAACCCGTGGAACGTGGAATACACGTCGGGCGGATCGAGCGGCGGCGAGTCGGCGGCCATTTCGGCATTCTGTTCTGCGGGTGGCATCGGCAGCGACGGAGGAGGATCGGTTCGCATTCCGGCGCATTTTTGCGGCATCGCCGGGCTGAAGCCGACGCCGGGCCGTGTCTCCGCTGCGGGCCATTTTCCGGTGATCAACCATCCTGGCGGGCTGCTGGGTGTTGCGGGACCCATGGCGCGCACTGCGGAAGATTCGCGACGGCTATTCACCGTGTTGGCAGGATACGATTCGCAGGACCCGTTCTCGGCTCCCGTGCCGCTGCGGAACGTGGACGCGACGGGTTTGCGAATCGGGCTGATGGAGCAATTCTGTGAGGTACCGGTACAGCCGGAGACGCGGGCCACGGTGCAGAAGGCGGCACGCACGCTCGAGCAGATCGGCTTTAAAGTCGAGCCGTTCCAGCCGCACGGCCTGCAACGCGCGCCGAATCTGTGGTGGTTCTTCTTTGGCCAGCTTCCGGCGCCGCTGACGAAACAGTTGATCGAGAAAAGGGAACGGGATGCCCACTGGACCGGCACGGAGTTCCTCAACGTGGCGCTCGCGGAACACACACCGGTGATCGAAGATCTGGTGTTCGACCTAGCCACGCGGGATCGTATGCGCGCTGGCCTGCTGCGCGAAATGCAAAGCGTGCCGCTGATTCTGGCGCCGGTGTGCGGCGTTCATGCCTTCAAGCACCGCGAGCGGCACTGGCCGACGGACGCGAAATCGATCGGCCTGTTCGAGGCGATGATGCCGGTAACGCCGTGGAACCTGCTGGGCATGCCCGCGATGTCGGTTCCGTTTAGCGTATCGGACGCGGGGCTGCCAATTGGCGTGCAGATCATCGGGCGGCCGTGGGAAGAAGAGCTGATTCTCGAAGTGGCAGTACGGCTGGAAGAGGCGCGTGGGCCGTTCCCGGCTCCTCCGGGGTTCTCAAACTGACAGGACGAGCGCGCTCCAAGTGCCTTTGGCGTGGGAGGAGCAGATTGTTCCGCCTGCCCGCTCCAGAGCCAGTTGCACATCGGCAACTTCGGATACTTCAAAACCGCTTACGATCATGCGGCCCGTCGCGCGCAGTACGCGAATCAACTCGGGAGCAAGCGCGATGATGGCTTCCGGGCTGATATTGGCTACCACCAGATCGACGCTGCGGGTGCGAATGGCACCGGCCGAGCCGATAAACGCCAGCGGCTGTTTCGCCAGCTCCACGGTGACTGGATCGATATCGCACGCAATGACTCGGCGCGCACCCAACATTTTCGAGGCCACGGAAAGGATGCCGGAACCCGAGCCGACATCGAGCACGGTCACATCTGGGTGCACCTCGCGCTCGAGCGCTTCGAGACACAACTGCGTGGATTCGTGCGCACCGGTTCCGAAAGCCATCCCCGGATTCACTTCGATGCGAAAGCGGCCGGCTGGCGTGGGATCGTCGCGCCATTCAGGAACTAGAAAGAAACGCATGCCCACACAAACCGGTTGGAGCTTGGTACGCGCTTCGGCAATCCAATCGCGCGGCTGCTCCGCTTCCGGGTGCGCGGACCAGGCAGAGAACTCCTGCACTAAGGCGGACGCTGCGCCGTCATCATCGAAGAAGGCGCGCAGACCGCACGCACGGCCCAGCAGATCAACTTCGGTGATGCCGCTCGAACCGCGCTCCCACAGCTCGGCGATGAGCTGGTCTTTTTCCTCTTGCCTGCACTCCAGATACAGCGAGAACATAGTTTGGGGATGAAACTTCAAGGAATCTTCGCAGAGGTCACCACTCCATTCGACCACAAAGGTGACATCTATAAAGTCAAAATCGAGCACAACATCGAACAGTGGAACCGCACTACGCTCGCGGGCTACGTGGTTTGCGGCCACGCAGGCGAGGGCGAGCTGCTGGCTCACGACGAGAAAATTGCGGTGTGGGAGATGGTGGCGAAGTATGCCGCGACTGAAAAAGTGCTGATCGCGGCTGCCGCCATGCCAGGGGTGCGCGAGACCGTATCGCTCGCCGATAGGGCCGCGGAACTGGGCTACAAAGCCGCGCTGATCGCGGCGCCGCACGCTCGGGCGGAAACGCAGGTGCTGTATTTTCGCTCGATCGCGGATCAATCGAAGCTGCCATTGATCCTCCATGGCGCGGAGGCCTGCGCCGTCGAGCATCCCAATGTGCTCGCTGTCCTTAATGCCGAGGGACGAGCGGCACGCCCGGGCCGGCAAGTGCTGGCGGGGTCGGCGGCGCATCTTTGGCAGGCGTTGCAAGGCGGCGCCGCAGGGGCCATCCTGAGTTTTGCCGCAGCAGCGCCGTACGCGTGTATAGCGATCTGGGAGGCGTACCGCACGCGCGAGAACGAAGCCGGAATGGATTGGCAGAACCGCATTGCGCACGCCGTTGAGCTGGTCGGCCCACGCCGCCATGGTGTGCCGGGTCTGAAACACGCAATGGATCTGAACGCGTGTTACGGAGGTCCGCCGCGGCTGCCGCTGGTCGTCCCCACGCCGGCAGCACGCCGCGAAATTGAGGCGGCGTTCAGCGGCTTCAAAGGCTAGCGGAGCCGCAAGACCATGTGCTCTTCGTCGACGTAGACGTCTCCGGCCTTCAGCGCCTCACGCTCGCATCCGAAGGATTCAAAGCCTAGCGACAGATACAGTTGGCGTGCGGCCGTTTGTTCGGTGGCCACCATGAGAAGAACCCTTTCGAGACCGGGCTGCTCTCGCGCTTTCCGCAGTAGCTCGACCAGCAGGTTTCGCCCGACACCTTTTCTGCGCCAGCTTTCCGAAACGTAAACGCACCAAATCTGACCTTTGTGCTTCTCTTTCGCACTTTTCCTACGGTAGAACCCCGCTGTTCCAATCAGGCGGCCTTCCGCAAAAGCGCCCATCACGAAATCGTGGCTCGCTCGCAGGCGCGTGCGCACGTCTTCAACAGATTTGGCCTGGTGCTCGGCCACCGACTCTCCGAACGCATGCGGCTCCCGTTCGAGGGCCTCCAGCCGCAGCTTCCAAAAGGCTTCCGCGTCGTCCGGTGTGAGAACGCGAATCTCCATGCCGCGTTAAGTCCCGGCCTTCAGAAAATCGCGTATGTATTGGATCACGAGCGCCGGCTTCTCATGCACCACCCAGTGAGATCCATCGGGAATGCGCTGGATCGTGAGCGGCTTGACGTACTGATCGAGGCCGTCGAGATTGCCGGTGAGCAGCGCGGTATCTTTCTCTCCCCAGATGACCAGCGTGGCCGTGGTGATGGGCGGAAGCGGTTGAATGGCCGGCGGCTGGGCCGTCGCGTCGGGCGCTCCGGAGGGCGATCGCAATTGCGCCGCGCGATAGTAGTTCAAGCCGCCCGTCAAACCGCCGGGCCGGTTCCACGCTTCCAGATATTGCTTGCGATCCTCCTCACTCAGCGCCGAGCCGAACGCCTGCAACATTCCGGCGTAGTTGTTCGCGCTCAACACCTGCTCTGCCTGCGGCGAGTTGAAAAGGTTGAAGTAGCTGCTCGCCTTCTGTTGCGCCGGATTGCTCGCCAGCTCGCGCGCAAACACGGTCGGATGCGGCGCATTGATAATCACGAGCTTTTCGAGCATCTCCGGATGCTGCGCGGCAAAGGCCCACGCGATCACACCGCCCCAATCATGGCCCACCAGCACGAATTTCTTGGCGTTCAGCTTTACTGCTAATGCGCGAACGTCCTCGACGATGACCGGTACACGATAAGCATCCACCGGTTCGGGCTTCGCGGAGAGATTGTAACCGCGCATATCGAGCGCAACGGCATGGTGGTCGCGGCCGAACTCCGCCAGCAGGTCTTTCCACGAGTACCAGAATTCCGGGAAACCGTGGAGGAACAAAATCAGCGGGCCCTTGCCCTCCTCGACGTAATGCAGGCGAACGCCGTTGACGTCGGCATAGCGATCCTTCCACGCGGGGGTGGCTGCGGATAACATACTGGCACAAGCGAGAACGCCGATTCCTCTAACCCAACCTTTCCAGAACTGCATCGGTCACCTCCGTGGTACTGCTGTGGCCGCCCAAATCCGCCGTGCGCACACGGCCGCCCGCGAGCACATCGGCCACCGCCTGCTCCACCTGCGCGGCGGCTTCGGTGGCACCGAGATGATCGAGCATCATGGCCGCACTCAAGATCGTTGCCAGCGGATTCACGACGCCCTTCCCGGCAATATCCGGCGCCGAGCCGTGCACGGGCTCGAACATCGAAGGATACCGGCGCGTTGGATCGAGATTCGCGCTGGGCGCGAGACCCATGCTGCCGACGAGGATGGCCGAAATGTCGCTCAGAATATCGCCGAACAGGTTCGAGCCAACCACCACGTCGAAACTCTCCGGGCGGCGGATGAAATTCATGGCCGCGGCATCCACCAGAAGCGATTCCGTCGAGATGCCTGGGAACTCCGCCGCCACCGCGGCGAACGTGCGGTCCCACAGCACCATGCCGAAGCCCTGCGCGTTGGACTTCGTTACCGACGTCACGCGCTTCTTCCGGCCGCGCCGCTCGGCCAATTCGAACGCGAAGCGCACAATACGCTCGATGCCGCGCCGCGTGAACACGGCGGTCTGGATGGCGACCTCTTCGGGCTGATCGTGATAGACAAACCCGCCCACCTGCGCATACTCACCTTCGGTGTTTTCACGGACCACGACGAAGTCGATGTGTTCACCTTTCCGCAACGCCAGCGGAGACGTCACGCCCGGATACAGCACGGCCGGCCGCACGTTCGCGTACTGATCGAAGGCGCGGCGAATGGGCAGCAGCAGCCCGTTCAACGTCACGTGATCGGGAATCTCGGGATGCCCGACGGCGCCCAGCAGAATCGCGTCGAAGGGACGGAGCCTGTCAATCGCGTCGGCCGGCATCATGCGCCCATGTTGGAAGTAGTGCAACGAGCCCCAGTCAAAATCCTGAAAGGTGAACTGCAATTGGTGGCGGCGCCCGACGGTTTCGAGCACCCGCTTGGCCGGTGGCATCACTTCGACACCGACCCCATCCCCCGCAATGACGGCAATCTGAAAAGCTGGCATGAAGGAATAATAGTAACGTAACCTAGGATGGTGATTGACGAAAAAATGGTTGCGGGGTATTCGCTTTGAGCTCTTTCGAAAATATCTTCTCTCTCGCAGGCAAGACCGCATTCGTTGCCGGCGCCAGCCGGGGCATCGGCCTCGCCATCGCGCAGGCGCTCTCTGCGCAGGGCGCCCACACCATTCTGGCCGCCCGGTCACTAGACAAGCTGGAGGCTCACGCCAAGCAACTGCCGAATGCACGCGCGCTCCATCTGGATGTCACGCAGACCGATTCGATCCGAGCCGCGGTCGAAGCAGCGGGTGCAGTGGATATCCTCGTCAACGTCTCGGGAACCAACGTCCGCAAGCGTTTCGAAGACTTTACGACGGAAGAATATGAGCGAATTCTTCAGACCAACCTGCACGGTATCGTCGAGCTGACTAAACAAATCGGCGTGAAGATGATCGCGCGCGGCCAGGGTGGCAAGATCATCAATATCGGCAGCTTGATGTCTCTACTCGGCCTGCCTTACCTCGCGGTATACGCCATCAGCAAGGGCGGGCTCGCGCAACTCACCAAGGTGCTCGCTGCCGAGTGGGGCAGGCACAACATCCAGGTGAACTGCATCGCGCCGGGGTTCATTTTGACGGACCTCAATCGCGCGATGTGGCAGCCGCCTGAGATGGCCGCGTGGCTCCGTCAATTGCAGGCCAATCCGCGCATGGGCAGCGCAGACGATGTCGCGCCTTTGGCCGCCTTCCTGGCCAGCCGCGGCGCGGACTACATCACCGGCCAAGTCATCGCCGTGGATGGAGGCTACAGCACTACCTCGGTGTGGCCCTTCGAACCGTGAAACGCGGTTTGTGCATGCTTGTCTGTTTGCTTGTCGCGATACTACGCGGGCAGGCGCCGCCGCCCGAGCCGCAGCCTGCGCCCGTGGAATTCGTATGCCCGATGGACCCGGAGGTACGCTCGCAAACTCCTGGCAAGTGCCCGCGTTGCGGGATGACGCTGGTCGCGAATATTCCAGAGCCCGTCGAGTACCCCACGACGTTCTCGTTCACGCCACCTCAAATTCCGGCGAACGGCCAACTGCATATCGAGATTCGCGTCAGCAATCCGAAAACCGGCGCGGCGATCAAGCACTTCCAGATCATCCACGAAAAACCGATTCATCTGTTCATCGTGAGCCAGGATCTGGAGTACTTTGCGCACGAACACCCCGACCTTGGCCCCAACGGCGTGTTTCGCCACACCACGCAGCTTCCCAAACCGGGAACCTACAAGCTGCTGGCGGATTTCATGCCGGAGGGCGGCACGCCGCAGATGATCTCGCAAATCATCACCACCGCCGGTTACACCCGCAGCCTGGATGCGGCGATCACGAAGCCGGCGATAGATCTCGCGCCCAAGCACGGCGAAAACCTGGACGTCGAACTGGTGGTGGACCCGCCTCAGCCCCTCGCCGGCAAGAAGACGATGCTGTTTTTCAAGCTCAAACCCGCCGCCGGCCTCGAGCCGTACATCGGAGCGTGGGGTCACATGCTGGCAGCAAGCAATGATCTGATCGACACCATCCACACCCACCCTATCTATGTAACCGACCCCGCGCCCGGCGAAAAGCAAGTGCAGTTCAACCTCTTCTTCCCGCGCGAGGCGATCTATCGCGTGTGGGTGCAGTTCCAGCGCGAGGGCAAAGTGAATACAGTGGCGTTCACGATTCCGGTTGTGAGCCTAAGATAGTGTCGCGTGTCATCGTCTGAACTTCTACCTGACGGACGGCGCCAGCCGGAACAAGGTCCGACACAGCGACTACACGTCCATTGACTACACGAATCTGCCCAGAAGGAATTCGCGGGGTGGAAGCCATCCGATACGGGTGTCCCATTTTCGGACATTTCTATCCGGAAATGACCACTGGTTGGCCTCACTGTTGAACAGTATCAAGCACTTAAAGCCGGAAACCAAATTGCACTCAAAGGCAGGAATCATATGCGAGGCGTTCTTGAAGACCTTCGGTACGCGGCGGGTGTCCTCCGCCGAACGCCGGCCTTGACAGCGGTCGCAGTGCTTACTTTGGCGCTTGGTATTGCCGCCACGACGACCGTCTTTGGCTGGATCGACGGGATGGTCCTGCACCCGTTCCGTGGTGTCAAAGACGACGGACAACTCGCCGTCCTCGAATCCGTCCCTGCCAGCGGCATCGAAGATCCTAACGTTTCGTATGCCGACTGCCGGGACTTCCAAGACAGCCTCCGAAGCATCTCCGGATTGGTGCTGAACCAACAGGGTCCCGCCTCAATCGGCGACGGAGAGAACGCCTATTCCGCGTGGTTCGAACTCGTCTCCGGAAACTACTTCGACGTTCTGGGCGTAAAGCCAGTCCTGGGCCGTGCATTCGCTCGCGACGAGTACGGCGACAGGGCCAAAGCATTCACGGCGGTCATCAGCTACCGGCTGTGGCAGGGCTATTTCCAGCGCGACCCGTCCATCCTCGGCCGCAACGTACGCATTAACCGGCAGCGGGTCACCATTGTCAGCGTGGCGCCTCCGGAATTTCACGGCGATATGCCGGGGATCGCGATGGATGGTTGGGTTTCAGTGCAACTGGCCGGCGAACGCGAGCGCGATGCGCGGCACTTCAAGGCTATCGTCAGGCTCAAACCCGGCGTGCGCATCTCTGAGGCAAATGCCGAAGCGGCGACGGTTGCCGCGCGCCTTGCCCGCGCTTTTCCGAAGACCAACGAGGGGATCGGCGCCCGGATCGTACCGATCTGGAAGGCGCAGTCGGGGGTGTCGAGCATTTTGGCATCGCCGCTGGCCATCCTCGGTGCGGCGTGCGGACTCGTGCTGCTGATTGCATGCGCGAATGTTGCCAATCTCCTACTGGCTCGTTCCGCAGCCCGGCAAAGGGAGTTCGGCATCCGCGCAGCCCTGGGCGCGGGTCCGGGCCGGTTGATCCGCGAGTTGGTTTCCGAAAGCCTGCTTCTGGCGGCTCTGGCGACGCTTGCGGGGTTTCCTCTCGCGCTGTGGTTTCAGAACATCCTCGTGTATGTCGTGCCGCCTACGGGATTGCCGGTGTACTTCGACGTCCACCCGAGCGCTCGGGTGTTCCTTTTTGCCGCTCTGGCCTGCCTGTTTTCCGCCCTGATTTCCGGTCTTCCGTCCGCGTTTCAGTCGGTGCGGCGCAACCTAGTGGATGTACTGAAGCAAGGAGGAAGACGCGATACACAGAGCGGGTACTCGCGGCGCATCTCCGGGCTACTCGTGGTAGGCGAAATGGGCTTGGCGCTTGCGGCTCTCGTGACGCTCGGACTGTTTCTCCGGAGCCTTTACGGATTGGAGAACACTCCGGCCGGTTTCGATCACCGCAACGTGACGGTGTGCCGTCTTTTTCTGGTGACGAACAGCTACACTCCCAGCGAGGAGCAGCAGTTCTCGCGGCGACTCCGCGAGCGCCTGCTCGACGCGCCAGGGGTGACAGGCGCCGCTTATTCCGACTCGATACCGCTCGGCTTCGGGCTGGGGAAGTGGGATGAGGTTGTGGTGGAAGGGTATGCGTCGAGGTCCGGCGAGAACCTGGACGTGCATCACGCCTCGGTGTCGCCCGGCTACTTCGACCTGCTGAAGGTGCCGCTTCTCGCCGGACGGGATTTCAGGCGTGAGGACAACGAAAATGCACCCCACGTCATGATCGTCAACGAATCCTTCGCGCGGCGCTTTTTCGAGGGACGCGACCCGGTGGGGCGCCGGGTGCGGATTGATGGAAAACCGTTCACGATTGTGGGAATGGTGAAGGACAGCAAGTACGGCAGCCTGTCTGAAGCGCCGCAACCGTACTTCTACATGTCCTTCGACCAGGTACACGACGGCAGTGGGGAAGGCGGCGTGGCCCTCTATGCCCGGACCCAGGGCGACGCGCGCGGTTTCGTCCCCGTACTCCGCCGCGAGATGTCGGCCATCGATCCGAACTCGGCCGGCCTTACGGCCATGCCCCTGTCGGATTACATCTCGGCTGCCTGGTTCGGGCCGCGGATGGCCTCGTTGTTCCTCGGAGTGCTCGGGGCCATTTCCATGCTGCTCGCCGGTGTAGGTCTCTACGGAGTTATGGCTTACTCGGTTAGCCAGCGCACGCGGGAAATTGGCATCCGCATGGCACTGGGGGCCGACCGTGAAGGCGTGCTCCAAATGGTCATGGGACGAGGCTTGTTGCTGGCCTTATCGGGGATCGCCGCCGGGCTCGCCATCGCTCTGGCGGCGACCCCGCAGATCGCGCCTCTGCTGTACCGTGTCAGACCGGCGGACCCTGTCAGCATAGCGGGAGCAGCGCTGTTCCTGATTGTGGTTGCCGTACTCGCAAGCCTGATTCCAGCGCTACGAGCCACCAGGGTTGATCCGATGGTCGCGCTCCGCCAGGAGTGACTGGCCGAGCGGTTGTGGCAGCGTCAGGCGGCGTTGGCGGCTCGGTGAGACGGAGCGCTTGGTATGCACCCGGTCGCGTAACGCCCCACGCTGACATTTGCTGGGCAAGGCCATGTCGCACTTCAATGACTCACGGTATGGTCATAGTCATGACGCAGAACGTCGCGGCCGGCGTTGTCAAGGGAGCCCGTTCACTCCCCGCCGGCGAGTGAGAGGACCGCGCTCGCCGATGCAGGGGCGTTCACGATGATGCGTGTTCCGGCCGGCAGGAGCAGTGGGTCGCGGAACCAGTACGTGCGCGCCCAGGCTTGGCGATAATTTCGTAACCAGATGAGGTGCTCGACGGCCCCATCCGGCTCGATCGCGGTGACTTCCATCGATGCGCCATCGGGCAGATCGCGAGGCGTGACGGCAGCCACGGTAATCGCCTTCTGCAAAGTGACCGGCGCCGCGATGTCTCCCGGCCTGGACATTTGTGGCTCTGCCCTCATCGAGAACACCGGCGCGGGCGGCAAGTAGACGGCATCCCCTTCTGGCGCGCCGCCCTCGACCCAGCCCACGAGCATCTCGACTTCGAGGGGCGTCAGGCTCGGGTCGTCACGATAGGCGCGAATCCCTTCGACCGCGCCCCACGGTGGCATGCGCCGCTCAAGCACTTCTTCGCGGATCGCTTTGGCCCAGGGCCGCGCGTCGTCGTAGGTCACGAGAGAAAACGCGGCGCCGCCCTGGTGATGGCAGCTTGCGCAGCGTTTATAGATAATGCGGGAGATTTCCTGCGTCCAGGTGAGCTTTGTGGTGATAGGCTCGTGAGCCTGCGCGGCAAGGGCGCCGATCAGGCCCGCGAAAACTCCGAACGGCTTAGTGGTCACTCGCCTTCTTGTCGCCCTTCTTCTGCTCCGGGAACAGCTTGTCCAGCGGCATATTGGCATCGAAGGCCACATCGAAGAAGCCGATCATCATCTCATCCCAGCTCTGATCGCCCCAAGTCACTTCCTTGGCCGCGTCCGGATTGTTGGGATTGTTCGGCGAATTATCGAAGTGCGCCGTGCATTCGATCTTGGTTCCCTTCGGCAGAACAATTGGCTTCACGGGATAGTAGGCAAGCTGCCAGCTAAAGCTGTAGTTCGGCACGCGCAGCAGGGTTTCTTTCTCGCCGGTTGGATAAACTACCCGATACTCGAAATCCTTCCCGCGAAGATGCATGTGTGGTTGCATGCTGGTCAGCAACACCTGCGTTCCCATTTCGAACTCGGAATCCACCTTATAGTTCGCGTCACCCGGCGGAATCTTGAATTTGCCATTGGCCGCTGCTAGCGTGAACACGCGCTCCTTGGGCGGCTCTGTGGCGAAAACGAGACCGAGTCTGCTGCGGTCCGTGCCAGCCTTGCCATTAGCGGTGTAGTGCAACTGGAACACGATGTCAGATCCCGCTTTGATCAGCTTCGCCTGTCCCGGCTGGAGCTGCATGGCGAGCATGCCGGGCGCGTAACCGGCTACGGCGTCGCCGGAGAACCCGCCGTCGTCGTCATCGCCCTTTTTCTTTTTCTTCTCCTCTTTGGGCTTCTCGGGGACAAACGGCACACCCGGCTTGGCGTCTTTAAGCCACTTCGACCCCGGCTCGCGGATGAACGCGATGATGTGATGGACCAGCGCGGGATTACCCGGACGCGCCTCGGCAAACTGGACCCAGCGATCTTCGGTAAACCCAGTCGGCACAACCACATACTGATATTCGATGGTTCCGGATGCCGGAATGTCAAACGCGGCCGGCATCTCGATCACGATTTCCGGCTTAGGAATGCGCCAGCCTTCTACGAAATGTACCGGTGCCGGAGCGTCCTTCGGATCACCCTGCTGCGCGCCCGTGTCGGCCCAGGCGACCAGGGTGTCGATCTCGTTCTGGGAGAGAGACCGGTCGTTGGCGAACTTGCCGTAGTGCGGGTCGGCGAACCATGGCGGCATCTTCTTCAGCAACACCGCTTCTTTCATAGCCTTAGCCCATGGTTTCGCCTGTTCATAAGTGAGCAGGGCGAACGGAGCGGCCTCGCCGGGACGATGGCATCCCTGGCAGTTTTTCTCCAGAACCGGCAGAACATCCTTGGAAAACGTGACTGGCGACGGGTTGGTCGCGGCGGTCGACGCAAAAGCGAACAGGAGCCCGGTGATCACAGGTTCTAGACGCATAAAACTCCTTCTCGCCATTATACGGGGCCACTAGTGGAAATGTTTTAGCAAAAATATACTAGACTATCTCGCCCCGGACGAGGTCTTCGTAGGTCTCTCTGGCTCTGATAATACGCCACTTATCGTCTTCCACGAGCACTTCCGCCGGGCGCCGCCGGGCGTTGTAATTGGACGCCTGGACGAAACCGTAAGCGCCCGCGTTGGCGATGGCCAGAAAGTCGCCAGGAGCCACGTTCGCCAGCAGGCGGTCGCGGGCGAGAAAATCCCCGGTCTCGCAAACCGGCCCGACGAGGTCGGCGAGCACATCCGGGCGGTCCGTCTTTCGAAGCGGCAGAATCTCGTGGTAGGAGCGGTAAAGCGAAGGGCGGATGAGGTCGTTCATGGCTGCGTCAACCACCACGAACTCCTTGTCAACATTACGCTTACGGTACAGCACGCGGGTAAGAAGAACACCGGCCGGCCCGATAATGGAACGGCCCGGCTCGAGCATGACCGTTAAGTCCTCTCCTTTCAGCCTCTGGCGGATGCACTCCACAAAAGCGCGGATGGCGGGCGGCTGATCCGTGGGTTGATAGGCGATGCCCAATCCGCCACCGAGATCGACGTGCCGGATGGTATGCCCAGCCGCGCGCAGCCGTCCGATCAGTGCCAGCAACTTGTCCAGCGCCTCAAAAATTGGGGTGACGTCCAGCAACTGGGAACCGATGTGGCAGCTTACGCCGACCGCTTCGAGGTTGGCGAACTCGCGGGCGCGGCCGTAGATTGCCTCGGCCGCACGAATATCGATGCCAAACTTGTGTTCGCGCAGGCCCGTAGAGATGTAGGGGTGTGTTTCGGCATTCACATCCGGGTTCACCCGCAGGGAAAAGGACGCTCGTACGCCGCGGCGCGCCGCCAGCGCATTAATAAGGGCCAGTTCCGGCTCGGACTCGCAGTTAAAGCTGTGAATGCCTTTCTCCAAGGCAAAGTCGACCTCATCGGCTCTCTTACCGACGCCGGAGAACACGACGCGCGCGGGATCGCCGCCGGCTTTCAGCACGCGATACAACTCGCCGCCCGAGACAATGTCGAACCCGGCGCCGGCCTTTGCCAGCAACGCGAGAATGCCGAGCGAGCCGTTTGCCTTCACCGCGTAACAAACCCTGTGCGGCAAGCTGCCCAGCGCTTCGTCGTAGGCTCGGAAATTATCGAGAAACGACTGGCTGGAGTAGACGTAGCAGGGAGTTCCGGCGTGGTGGGCGATGTCGGCCAGGGCAACGGATTCGCAGTAAAGATCGTCTTGAGAGTAAGAGAACATGGGTTAAGAAGGCAAAAGACAAAAGGCAAAGGGCAAAAGGCAAAAGGGGGATTTGGAAGGGGTCATTTTATCTTTGCTTTCGTCGTTGCCACGGCTTTTGAGAGAATTGCGCGGAGTTGGGTTGATTCATCGATTATATCGGCTAGGCGCTCTTGCGGCACCTTTCCAGCTTCGGCCAACAAGCGCAGCCAGTAATTTGATTCGCGTAGCTCTTTAAGGGACAACTGCAGCTTGTGGGCAAAATCAGTGCGCGATTCTGCTCCTTGAGCCTCCTCGTAGTTCGCTCCGACGGCCATGCCGCTCCTGAGGAGCTGATCTCCGATTCTGCGACATACCAGTGTTTTCGGCAAGGCTTCAACGAGCCTGATGATCCGCGCCCCGTATTGCAACAGGCGCGCATCCAGATCCCGGCCGCCCACTCACTTTTGCCTTTTGTCTTTTGCCTTTCTTATGCCGCTCCCCGGTGCACAGCGTCTAGGACACCATTCACGAAAAGCACGGATTCTTCGCTGGAAAACCGGCGCGCCAGCTCTAGTGCTTCGTCGATCACGACCGGGGCGGGCGTCTCGGTATGCCGCATCTCGTAAACCGCCAGCCGCAGAATGTTGCGGTCCACCGCGGGCATGCGCTCCAGCCGCCAGTGCGCGGCGTGGCCGGAAATCAGCGCGTCGATTTCGCCGGCCTTCTCGACGGTGCCGCGCACAAGCCGCTCCAGAAACTCGTCGCGCGCTGGCCGTACGGAACTCTCTTCGGAATAGAGAGTGCCGTAAAACGCGCCGATCGACTCATCGACCGGTTGCTTCCGCATGTCCCACTGGTAGAGGATTTGCAGCGCGTGCTCGCGGGACCGGCGCCGGGAGGGCATACTACGCCGAGGGCTGACGCAGGCGCCGCATCAGATTGGCCATCTCTATGGCGCTTAGCGCGGCGTCGAAGCCTTTGTTGCCACCCTTGACGCCCGCCCGATCCACGGCCTGTTCCACAGTATTGGTAGTGAGCACACCAAAACCGATGGGAACGCCGGTCTCGCGAGCCACATCCGCCAAGCCGCGAGCCATCTCACCGGCGACGTAATCGAAATGCGGCGTGTCACCGCGGATGACGGCGCCGAGAGCGATGATGGCATCGTGCCGCTTCGCTTTTGCCAGCTCGCGGGCGACGATCGGCATTTCCCAAGAACCCGGAACTCGGATGACGGTGATATTTTCCTCAGCGCATCCCGAGCGCGTCAGCGCGTCGACGGCGCCAGCCAGCAGGCGGTCGGAGATAAAGCTATTGAAGCGGCCCACAATGATCGCGAATCGCAGACCCTTAGCGGAAAGATCCCCTTCGATGACGGTGCTCGGCATATTCTATTTTCCCGCGAAGACTGCCTTTCGCTTTTCGAGAAATGCGCGCGTGCCTTCGGTCCGGTCTTCCGTGGCCGCGGTGAGACCAAATGCGGCGGCCTCGAAACGCAACCCTTCTTCGAGTCCGCAATCCAGGCCGACATCGACGGCTTCGATCGCAAGTGAAATCGCCTTAGGACCGTTGGCCAGCACTTTTTGCAGCCACGCGCGGCTGAACGGCAGCAGCTCTTCGAGCGGCGTGACGTAATTCACCAGGCCCGTGCGATAGGCCTCCGCGGCATCGATGGTTTCGCCGGTGATGAGCATCTCAATGGCACGGCCACGGCCCACCAGGCGCGGCAGCCGCTGCGTACCTCCGTAGCCCGGCACGAGGCCGAGCTTCACCTCGGGCTGTCCGAACTTGGCGTTCGGCGCCGCCACACGAATGGCGCAACTCATTGCCAGCTCGAGTCCGCCACCCAGCGCAAATCCGTTGACGGCCGCCACAGTGGGCTTCGGCAACGTTTCGAGCGCCCGAAAAATCGCTTGACCACGCAGTGCAAGGTCCCGTGCTTCGATGGGCGACAGCGCGGCCAGTTCGCTGATGTCGGCGCCCGCGACGAACGCTTTCTCGCCGGTACCGGTCACGATGAGCGCCCGGATGGCGGCATCCTGGCGCACGCGCGTGAAGGCATCGGAAAGTTCTTCCATGGTGTCCCGATTCAGCGCATTCAGCTTGTCGGGACGGTTTACAGCGACGAGCGCAATACCGCTCTGAGCCGTCTCGAAACGGATGTTGCTGTAGGACATATGGGATAATTCGTAGGGGACGGGGATGCTTCGTCCTTTCAGCATCATACCGCATGGATCCCGAATTCATCCGTAACTTCTCGATCATCGCGCACATCGACCACGGCAAGTCGACGCTGGCGGACCGTCTACTCGAAGTGACCGGCGCCCTTTCCCAGCGCGAAATGATGGAGCAGGTGCTCGATTCGATGGACCTGGAACGAGAGCGCGGCATCACCATCAAGGCCCACGCCGTGCGACTGAATTATCGCGCGGACGATGGAATTCTGTATCAACTGAATCTCATCGACACGCCCGGCCACGTGGATTTCACGTACGAAGTTTCGCGGAGTTTGCAGGCGTGCGAGGGCGCGTTGCTGGTGGTGGACGCCTCGCAGGGAGTTGAGGCGCAGACGCTGGCCAACACGTATCTGGCGCTGCACCACAATCTCGAAATCATTCCGGTGATCAACAAAATCGACTTGCCAGCAGCAGAGCCGGAACGCATTCGCGAGCAGATCGAACAGGTGATCGGACTCCCCGCGGACGATGCGCTGCTAGTCAGCGCGAAGCAAGGCGTGGGCATTCACGAGACGCTTGAAGCGATCGTCAAACGCGTGCCGCCGCCGCGCGGATCAGTGGACGCCCCGTTGCGTGCCCTTATTTTCGATTCCTGGTTCGATCCGTATCGCGGCGTCATCATTCTGGTTCGCGTACTCGATGGGCACCTGCGCATGCACCAAAAGATCCGGCTGTGGGCGAAGGGCCAAGTGTTCGAAGTCGAAGGGCTGGGCTACCAGGCGCC
>Ga0181536_10001480_pt1 | contig 27568 bp, 24 predicted proteins | sample PEATcosm2014_Bin_41_FD_121105 | JGI IMG/M metagenome (GOLD analysis project Ga0181536, IMG submission 121105) | Peatland microbial communities from MTU Mesocosm Facility, Houghton, MI, USA - PEATcosm2014_Bin17_60_metaG | ecosystem: Environmental > Terrestrial > Soil > Wetlands > Peat | place...
ATGATGTGCGCGAAGACGATGATGATGATCCAGACCACCTTGTTGTTGCCGGTGTCGGGCTCGTTGGTGGCGCAGTCGATCAGCATCCAAAGCCAAAAGCCGAAGCAGAGGAGCACGAGGGGAATAACCAGGATAAAGAAAAGGCTGAGGCCGACCATAGGTTCTCCGACTCCGGTATAAACGATTTCGCGGGCCGAAGCAATGGGGCTATTGGGCTCGCCGCAGCCGGCGCGTAATGCGGACAGTCGGCAAAAAGTTCCGGGCGGCGCAGTTATGATGAAAGGAATGGGGCAAATCCTGGATGGAAATCGCGTTCGCGATGAGATTAAGGGCGAATTGAAGCCGCGCGTGGAGGCGCTGGCGGCGGCCGGCCGGCCGCCGGGCCTGGCGGTGGTGCTGGCGGGAAACAACCCGGCATCGGAGATTTACGTTCGCAACAAGATCAAAGCCTGCCACGACTTGGGAATCTATTCGGAAAGCATCACGCCAGCCGGTACGGTGTCGACGGACGAGATGCTGGAGGTGGTTCGCGGATTGAACGGGCGCGCGGATATCGACGGCATCCTGGTGCAGCTTCCGCTGCCGCGGCAGGTGGACACCAAGCGGATTCTGCTGGCGGTCGATCCGGCCAAAGACGTGGATGGGTTTCATCCGTGCAACGTGGGGAGGCTGGTGGCGGGGTTGCCAGGGCCGCGGGCGTGCACGCCGGCGGGGATTCTGGAGCTGCTCAAGCGATACGGGATCGAAATTGCGGGGAAACGCGCGGTGGTGGTGGGGCGTAGCGACATCGTGGGGAAGCCGGTGGCGTTTCTGCTGTTGCACAAGCACGCCACGGTAACCATCTGCCATTCGAAGACTCGGGACCTGGCGGCGGTGTGCCGGGAAGGCGATATTCTGGTGGCGGCCATGGGGCGGCCGGCCTTGATCACGAGGGAATATATCAAGCCCGGAGCGACGGTGATCGATGTGGGGACCAACCGCATCGAAAACCGCGACGAAGCGGCGCGGATTTTCCGCCATTCCGCCGATAGAATGGGCGTGTTCGACAAACGCGGCAGTGTGCTGGTGGGCGACGTTCATCCGCTGGACGTGGCCGAAATCGCGGGAGCCTACACGCCGGTTCCCGGCGGGGTGGGGCCGCTGACCATCGCCATGCTGATGGCGAACACGGTGGCGGCGGCGGAGCGGCGGCCGGGTATATGTTGAAAGTGGGCCTCACGGGAGGGCTGGCTTGCGGCAAGACCTTCGTGGGCGAGACGCTGGCGGGGTACGGTTGCCTGCTGATCCAGGCGGATGAGTTGGGACACGCGGCGCTCCAGCCGGGCGGAGAGGCGTACGCGGGAGTGGTGCGGGAATTTGGGCGCGAGATCCTGGGCGGAGACGGGAGAATCGAGCGGCAGGCGCTGGCGGCGCTGGTGTTCGGAGCGCCGGAGCGCCTGGAGCGGCTGAACAGCCTGGTGCATCCGGCGGTGATGCGCCGGGAAGACGAGTTGATGGCGGAGTTCCGGGCGCGCGAGGAGCGGGGAATCGCGGTGGTGGAAGCGGCCATCCTGATCGAGACGGGAAGCTACAAGCGTTATGATCGAATCATACTGGTGGCTTGCCGGGAAGAGCAGCAGGTGGAGCGGGCGATGCGCCGGGAAGGCGCCCGGGAGGCCGATGTGAGGGCCCGCCTGAGCCGGCAGATGCCGCTCGAAGAGAAACGGAAGTATGCCGATTTCGTCATAGATACGTCGGGGGATAAAGAGGATACCGTGCGGCAAACCAGGGCCGCCTATGAAGCTTTACGGAGAATGGAATGAAGAGGATTCTGCGACCTATGGTCTGGGCCACCGTGATGGTGGCGGCATTTGTGTACATCACTTCGGTCGAGCACTGGGATTTCGCGGGAGTGCGTTCGGCGGGGCGCTTGTGGAGCGAGCCGGCGTCGGCGGCTTCGGGATACGCGGCCGATGAGCAGAACAACATCGACATCTACAAGAATTGCCGGGACGCCACGGTGAACATCACGTCGCGCGTGTATCGGGAAGACTGGTTCTTCCAGATTTACCCGCAGGACGGCACGGGCTCGGGCTTCATCATCAACCCGGAAGGGGAGATCCTGACGAACAACCACGTGGTACAGGGAGCCAGCCAACTGACGGTGAAGCTCGCGGACCACAAGGAATACAAGGCCAAGGTGCTGGGGCGCGATCCGGGGAGCGACCTGGCGTTGATCAGGATCGACGCAGGGAAAAAACTGCCGGCGCTGCGGTTGGGAGATTCGGACAGCGTGGTCGTGGGGCAGAAGGTGCTGGCCATCGGGAACCCGTTCGGGTTTGAAGGGACGCTGACTACGGGGATCGTGAGCTCGCTCGACCGGAGCATCCGGACGGAGGACAGCCGGGTGCCGCTCGAAGGGATGATCCAGACGGATGCGGCCATCAACCCGGGCAATAGCGGCGGGCCGCTGCTGGATTCGCACGGGAACGTGATCGGGATCAACACGGCGATCCTGGGTAATCAGGGAAACGTGGGGATCGGGTTTGCGATGCCGATCAGCCGGGCCAAGGCGATGCTGGACCAATTCCAGAAGAACGGGCGCATTTCGCAGCCGACGCTGGGGATCCGGACGGTGTTTATCGCCGGAGATCTGGCGGAGGAATTGCACCTGCCGGCGACCGGCGGGTTGTTGATTCAAAGCGTGGAAGACGGTTCACCGGCGCGCGATGCGGGTTTGCGCGGACCGCAGAGCGTGGTGATTGCGGGGAATTACCGGCTGGGCGTGGGCGGCGATTTCATTACGGCGGTGGAAGGCCAGAAAGTGGAGAGTAATGACACGCTGCAGCGAGTGATGAACCGCAAGCGCGGCGGCGACATGCTGGAGCTGACGGTGTATCGCAACGGCAGACATGAAACGCTGAAGGTGCGTTTGGGCGAAGCGCCGACGGTGCTCTAGCGAAGAGTCGTGGGGCGGACGCCCTCGTCCTCGGCCGGCCCCCCGGCCGGCTTTTCGCGAGTGGCAATCACTTGATTCTTCAAGCGAACAGCGGTCCGGGGAGACGCACAGACCAGGGGGGGTCTGCCCCACTCATCCTGCGGCATTCGCGATATTGGGAAACGAAACCCCCTTGGCTATACTCCCACCCCGCGTCGCGGCCGCTCGCGGCGGACATAGCCGGAGGTGTCCTGGTTGGGCTCGCCGTCACACTCGATGGCGATCGTGGTGACCGGATCGTCGGGGGCCTTCTCGGGCAGGCCGGTGAAGCGCACGCGGAAATCGTCCTGGTCGAACTTCACGTCTTTGCCTCCGTTCAACAGGCGCGCGGACTTCACTTTGTTGCGCAGACCACCCAGCGATACCGTCGAGCCGGGCCAGAAGTGTACGTGCATGAAGAGCGTATTCGCCTGGCGCGAGAAGCCGGCGAATTCGGAAGCGTGCGGCTGGCACTTGTCCGATTGATAGATGGTGGATCCGTTATGCTCCATCCACTTGCCCACGGCGGTGAGGATGCGGACCGATTCTTCCGGGATGGAGCCATCGGCTTTGGGGCCGATGTTGAGGAGGTAATTCCCGGTGTCGTGGGAGCAAGTCACCAGGTTGCGCACGATGGTCTTGGGCGTCTTCCAATTGTCGTCGGCCTTCTGATAACCCCAACTGCCGTTCATGGTCATGCAGGATTCCCAGGCGCGCGTGGAAGCGCGGATGGTCTGCTCGGGGGTGGTGAAATCGCCGGGCAAGCCGTTGCGGTCGTTGACGATGATCTCGGGCTGCAGCTTGAAGACCATCTCGTTCATTTTTTCGGATTCCCATTCCTGGGCGTTGAGCGGCCAGTTGACGTCGTACCAGAGGATATCGATCTTGCCGTAGTTGGTCATCAGCTCGCGAACATGGCCGTGGATGTAATCGACGAAGCGGCGGCGCGCGGGCTCGTCGACCTTGCCGTCGGCGCTCTTGCAGCGGGCGCCATCGGGGTGGTGCCAGTCCATCAGGGAATAGTAGAAGCCCACGCGGAGGCCTTCGGCGCGGGCGGCTTCCACGTATTCCTTCACCAGGTCGCGGCCGGGCCCCTGCTGGGCGGCGTTGTAGTTGGTGAGCTTGGAGTCGAAGTTGCAAAACCCTTCGTGGTGCTTGGTGGTCATCACCATGTATTTCTGGCCCGCCTGTTTGGCAAGGCGCGCCCAATCGCGCGCGGCGTTGGGCTTGGGCTTGAACAGCCTGGCCTGCTGTTCGTATTCCGCCACCGGGATGCCTTCCTCTTCCATCACCCATTCGTGGCGCCCCAGGGTGCTGTAGAGTCCCCAGTGGATGAACATGCCGAAGCGGGCTTCGTGCCACCACTTCATGCGGGCTTCGCGGTCGGCGTCGCCGGGTTGCAGTGCGGGGGGCGCACCGGGCCGCGGCTGCTGTCCGGCGGATGCGTCACCCGCGGCGGCCACGGCGGCTCCGGCGGCCATCCAATTGAGATAATCGCGTCTGGTCATGGGATACGCTCCTGAGGGAACAGGTTATCATGCCGTCCGGCGGACGGGGGTATCATCAAGCATGCGGTATTGGTTGCTGCTGTTTTCGGCGGCGGCGGCGTTCGGGCAGGGGACGGAGACCAAGCCCAATGCCGAGGATTACGAAGCGCACGCCAGCACGCGCACCGCGGCCATCGGCGCCGAGTACATGGTACATAGCTTTTCGCGCGGAGACAAGGCGTTCCTGGCGAAGGATTACCTGGTGGTGGAAGTGGCCCTGTTTCCACCGAAGGGCGAGACCATCGAGATCCGGAACTCCGACTTTTCGTTGCGCATCAACGGCAGGAAGGCCGTGCTGCTGCCGGAGGCGGTGAGCATGGTGGCCGCCAGTTTGCAGCATCCGGAATGGGAACAGCCCAGGCCCAACGGGGAAATCGACGCGAGCGCGGGGAATGCGGGAGTGGTAATTGGCGGCCCGCCGCGGAATCCGAACCCGTTTCCGGGAAGCAATCCGCCGGGCAGCCAGCTTCCGCCGCGCGTGCCGGTGCCGCAGGACAATCCGAGCGGCGTGGAAAAAGAACCGGTGAAGGCGGAAGTAATCGCGGTGGAGACGGCCCTGGTGGAAGGCCCCCACCATGCGGCGTTCAGCGGGTTTCTCTACTTTGCGTACCGCGGCAAGACGAACTCCGTCAAGACGCTGGAATTGTTGTATCAGGACGCCGTCTTGAAGTTGAAGTAAGAGGCGAGCCGCGACCGTGAGGGAGCGGTCTTCCTTCGCCTTCCTTTGCCATTGCGCCGCGCGGCAACGTGCAGTACATTGGTGCGGGGGTGATGGAAAGCATGGCTTTTTGTTCTTCCTGTGGCTCGACCATGACGGGTGCGTTTTGCACGAAATGCGGAACGCCGGCGGGCGCCGCCCAGGCGCAGCCGCCGGTGGCTTCGCCGGGAGCGCCTTTGGCCCGGCGAACCAGCCCGATTGTGTGGGTGCTGGTGGTGATATTAGGACTGTTCGTCTTGTGCGGATTGGGCGCGGCCGGCATCGGGTATTTCGTGCTGCACCGCGTGCGGCAGGCCGGCGTGAGCTTCGACCGGACGCGCGGCGGCTTCGCCATCACGGGGCGGGACGGCAGGGTGGAATTCGGAAGCGAAGGCAAACTGCCGTCATGGGTTCCGTCGTATCCGGGATCGAAGCCGGCCTTTGCCTTGCGGGCGCAGGGATCGGGCGACGGCTCGAATGGCTCCGGAGGCGAAGGCGGCGAATTCACTTTCACCACCCCGGATGCGGCGTCGCAAGTGCTGGCCTTCTACGAAAAGAAGTGCAAGGACATGGCGATGAATATCAACATTTCCACGATCAACGACGAAGGCGGCACGGTGGTCGCGGCCGATGAAGGCGACCAGCGCAGCCTGACGATTGTGGCCACCGGCGGATCGCGCCGGACCACGGTCATCGTGACGTACGGGCGGAAGTAGCGGGTGGGGCCCGTCTAGCGGGTGGTCCGGCGATAGCGCTCGCCGCCACTCAGGCCGCCCAGATCGATCACCACGGCGGCGATCAGAAAAATCACATTGATGCCGTCGGTTCCGCGGTGCGAATTCATCAGCCATGCGTACACGATGGTGGTCAGCGGCAGAAAGATGAAACCGAGCACGGGGATGAGCAGCCCGTGATAGGCGCGCCCGAGATAGTTGGAGAAAAAAAACATCAGGACCAGGACGGCGCGGGGGAAAGCCAGAACGAGAATGAAAAACAGACAGGGCACTGGCCGCATTGTCGCAGAATTCGCGCCCGGTTGCGCATGGCAAGCAGCCACCCGTAGAATCAGATGTTCGAATGAGCACAGAAAAGCGCACCGTTCTGATTGTGGACGACGACCCGCAAATCCTGCGGCTGATGGAAAAGATGCTGCGTCCGCACGGCGTCAACATTTTGCTGGCGCCACGGCCCTCCGAAGCCCTGCGCATCTGCGAAGAGCACCCGGTGCACCTGATGATTTCCGACATCCTGATGCCCGAAATGGACGGCAACAAGCTAGCGGAGCGCGTTCTCAAGCTGAAACCGGAAGCCAGGGTGCTGCTGATTTCGGGCCGTGACAAGGGCCCGCACACTCCCAAATCCCCCCGTGTGCGCTTTCTGCGCAAGCCGTTCTTTCCCTCCGTGCTGATCCAAATGCTCAGGGAACTGCTGCCCGAACTGTGAAGGGGATTACGCGTACCAGAGGCTGCGGCCGAGATCGGCCGCCCCGCCAAGCGGCATAGCCGAACCAATGCGCGATAACGCCAAGCGTCGACACGAGTGTCGACGCGGCACGCATGCGTGCGTGCGCCACAGGGCAACGAAATCCTGGCGGAGGGCAATCCTATTGCCGCTTCGCCAGGAGCACTTTGGCCTCCACGGGCTGATTGTCGCGCAGCACCTTCACCACCACCTCGTCGCCCGGCTTCTTGGCCTGCAAGGCGTAAGTGAAGTCGTAGAGGTTGTCGATCTTCTTGCCGTCGAATTCGATCATCACATCGCCGGCCTTGAAGCCGGCCTTGGCGGCGGGAGAGCCTTCGCGCACATCGGCGAACTTGACGCCCTTGACGCCTTCGCCGAAATCCGGAATCGACCCGAACCAGGGGCCGTAGCCGGAGCCCGAAGCGCCGCCCATGGGCGGCGTCTGGGGCGCGACATGCACGAACTCCGGGCGCACGGCGACGGCGCGGAGATCGTCGGCAACTTCCGCGACCAAGGTGAGCAGGCGGGCGGCATCGGGGGCGTCGATCTTGTCCCAGGTGTCGCTAGGCTTGTGGTAATCGGCGTGGAGCCCGGAGAAGAAAAACAGCACGGGCACCTGCCCGCTGGTAAACGAGGTGTGATCGCTCGATCCCGCTTCCGGGCCCTCGGAATAATCCACCTTCAGTTGATACTTGGGCGTCACCTGCTCCAGCATCGGCCGGAGGCCGGTGCCGGTGGCCACCCCGCCGATATAGACCTTGCCGTCGCGAATGCGGCCGATCATATCCATATTGATCATGGCCACGGCCTTCGCCAGCGGCAGCTCGGGGTGGGCCACGTAGTAAGCCGACCCCAACAGGCCCATTTCCTCGCCCGCGAACGACAAAAACAGAATGCCTCGTTTTTGTTTTGGCTGTCTGGAATACCAGCGCGCCAGCTCGATGACGCCGGCGGTCCCCGAGGCGTTGTCGTCGGCGCCGGGATGAATGGCCACCACCGACGGCGTCAGGGAATACTGGCCGCCCATGCCCAGATGGTCGTAATGGGCCCCGATAATGACGTATTCGCCGGTTTCGCCAGGCACATAGGCCACCACGTTGTGGACGGTCTTGACCACGCGCGCGATGTCCACGGCGGCATCCACGCGAAGGGTGTCGGGGAAGGCGAACGACTGCGGCCTGAGGTCCTTATCGATGGCCGCTTCCACCGCGGGCAGGCTCTTGCCGGCCTCTTGAAACCAGGCGTCGATGCGCTCTTCCCTGACCTGCAGGATGGCGATTCCGGCATCCAGCGGCCCGGCAGTGGAACCAAATCTCTGCATCTCCCAGGGCTCATTGGGATGGGCGGCGCGATCGTCAATCAGGATCAGCCCGGCGGCGCCGTGCATTTTGGCGTTGGCGGCCTTGTTGACGAACTGGGCATGCGGCGTAAGCATCTTTCCGGCGAAGATGCTGTGCTCATCATTTTCTTGAGGTTCATGCCGCATCACCAAGACAAATTTGCCCTTAACATCCAAACCAGCATAGTCGTCGTAATGATATTCCGGGGCCGTGATGCCGAAGCCGGCGAAGACCACGGCGGCGCTCAGCTTCGCGGTGGAGGAGTAATTGAAGGGCACGAAATCGTCCGGGCAGCGCAGCGTGGTGACGCGGCCGTTGTCGCGGAAGTCGAAGTGGTTTTGCTTGCCCAGCCTGGCGTCGGTGGTCACCGGAAAAGGCTGCAGATAAGTGTTGCCCGCGACCGGCTTCAAACCGAATTCGCGGAACTTGCCGGCGATGAAGGCGGCGGCCTTTTCGAGTTCCGGACTGCCAGTGGCGCGCCCCTTTAACTCCGGCGAGGCCAGAAACTTGACGTCGTTCAAATAAAGATTTGGGTCAATCTTGGCGTCGGCGCCGTAAGCCAACGGCGCCGCGCACAAAACCAGCCACGCGAACCGGCTCTTATAGAAATTCATGGGTGTTCGATTCTTGACCAATTAGTTCTTCTTGACCGCCGGCGCGCCGGTTTTCGGAAGGCCGGGCACGCTGAGCTGCAAATCGCAGCCGCAGTCTTCGCCGGCGTTCTTGGCGACCTTCTGGTATTCGATTTCGTTGTCGATGGTGGCCTTCAGGTCGGGCCACGTCATGGAATTCTGAACCCGCCGGCCGTTGATGAACATCGTGGGAGTGCCCTCGATCTGCAAGGTACGACCCTCTTCCATTTCGGCATCGACTTCCTTTTCGGTGGCCTTGGTGTCCATGCACTGGCCGAGTTGCAGGGAATCGATGTCCTTGCGGTCCTTGGACCAGATGGCGACGATCTCTTTCAGGTTTTCGGGAGTGATGGATTCCTGGTGTCCGAAAACCCAATCGTGATATTCCCAGAACGAGCCCGGATCCTGGCGGAAGACGCAGCGGCCGCCGATGGCCGCGGCCTTGGCCCAGGGATGCAACTGCTCGATCGGGAAGTCGATGAAATAGAGGCGCACCTGGGTGGGATAATTCGCCACCAGGCTCTGGCGCAGCATCTGCGCTTCGGCTTTGCAGTGGGGGCACTGGAAGTCGCTGAAGACCACCAGCACAGCGGTGGCTCCGGGCGTCCCGAGGCTGGGCTGGAACTGCGTCTTGAGGCGGTCGAGATCCTTTTTGAAAGGGTTGAGATTGATGTCGTAAATATTGCCCTGGAGAATTTTGCCTTCTTTCGAAATGTAGATGGTAACGTCCTGCGAGGCCTGTCCCTGGGTGAGTTTGATCATGACTTCCTGGAAGCCGGGCAAGTCCGCCGAGGGCTTCGGGTCGCCCACGGTCACGACCAACGTCGAAGGCAGCACCCACAAATGCCGCACGTAGGTTTCGATTTCGCCCTTATTGAAGACCCATTTCTTTTCGATCTGCGCGGTGCTGGCCGCAACCAGCATGAGCACAGCCGCAACGGTGGCAAACAGCGATCTGGACATTAAACATATTGTAGTCGAAGAGGCTGGGGCCCAAAGGCGGACTTGGCCATGTGTAGTGGGACGCTGCCGCGGTCAAACCCGACCGGGGGGCGGGTTGCGGACCAGGGGGTCCGCCCAGGGGTCCGCCCCACCAAACTACTTCTTTCTCACCGGCGGGGCCTGGGTTGCGGGCTTCTTCAAAACCTTCTTGAGTTCGTTGGCCATGTTCTCCAGGTCGGCGCGCTCGGAGTCATAAACGGGGTTGGGCGGGTCCAGAATCTTGATGGCCCGCTCGTAGATCGGCAAGGCTTCGGCCAGTTTGCTCTCGTCGATACGCTGCGAGGCTTCGCCGGACAGGCCATCCGCCAACTGGAACGCGCGGATGGCGTTGGCGTGGGTGGTGGCCACTTCAGCCTGGTCCCATTTTTTCTGCGCCGCGTAGAAGATCGCAATCTTGTCGTACGCCATGGCCACCATGGGGTGCGTTTCGCTACCCACCGAAGCCTTCCACAAGTCCAGCAGCCGCAGGTAGAGTGGCTCGGCGTCGTCGTACTTCTTCTGTCCGAACAAGGCGTAAGCCAGGCCATCGACGGTGGCAATGAGGTCGGCATGCTTTTTGCCGTAGAGCGTCTCGCGAATCACCAGGGCGTGACGGTAGGTTGCTTCCGCCTTGTCGTAGGCGCGCGAAGCGATCTGCAAGCCGCCCAGGCGATCGAGGTCGTAGACCAGCGAGGGATCGAGCGGCCCGAGAATTCTGGCGCGGAGATCCAGCGCACCGTTGAGCCGGAGGATGGCTTCTTCCTTCTTGCCCATTTCAGCGTAGATCTGCCCCACGCGGCTGAAATCGTCGGCAACCGCGATGCTGTCGGCGCCTTCGGCCGCGCGGTAGTGCAACGACATCACGCGGCTCATCACCGCCAGCGCTTTGTCGAAATCTTTCATGGCCCGCGCGAAGCCCACGGACAACAGTACGTCGTCGACAATCTTGGGATCGTACATTCCCAGGTTCTGCTCGCGCCAGGAGATGGCCAGTTGGAGAAAGTCGTCGGCGTCGGCGAATTCTCCGGCGGCGGCGCGCACCGTAACCAGGCGCTTGAGAATGTCGTAGCGCACGGGATCGTCCAGCGGGCCCATGCGGGCGATCTCCCAGGCCTGCAGGAAGCTCTGGCGGGCGGCTTCGTAATCGCCTTTCATGTAGCTGGCCTGGCCGGTCTTGATGAGGTCGGGAATGGCCGGCGGCGGCGACGGCTGGGTTTGGTCCTGGGCCATCAGGCAGGCGGCTGCCATGAAAAGCAAGAGAACGGTGCGCGGCATATATGTGATTTAGTACTAATTTATTAGCGTTGTCAAGCGGAACTGGCCGTACTTTGGGAACTAACTGGCCGGGCAGCCGGAATCCATATATCCTGGAGTCTGCATGAAAATCCCCGCCGTGCTTCTGGCGTGCGCTCTCGCTCTGCCCGTTCTGGGCGACGAGGGCATGTGGCTTTTCAACGAGTTTCCGAAAGACGCGGTTCAGAAGGCCTACAGCTTCGACGCGACGAACGCGTTTCTCGAAAGCCTGCGGCTGGCCACGTTGCGGATCGGCGGCTCTTCGGGCTCATTCGTATCGGCGGGCGGGTTGGTGCTGACAAACCGCGAAGCTGTCGAGAACTGCGTAGCCAAGCTCAGCACGCCGGAGCACGATTACGTCAAGGATGGGTTCTATGCGGCAGCGGGCCCGGACGAACGAGCCTGCGCAGGGCTCGAAGCCGGCGTCCTGGTGAGCCTGGAAGACGTCACCAGCCAGATCAAAGAGCCGGTGAAGGAAGCGCCCAAGAACGCCAAGCCAGTGATGGTGACCGAAAAAGCCGCCGCCGACACGCTGGCCAAACGCAACGCCGCGATTGCGCGGGTGGAAAAGGCCTGCGCGGAAAAAACCGGGGACGCCTGCACGGTGGTGGCGCTCTCTTCGGGCGAACGATACCACCTTTACCGCTACAAGAACTACACCGATCTGCGGCTGGTGTTCGCGCCGGAACGCGCGATGGCCTTTTTCGGCGGCGACGCCGCCACCTTCACCTATCAGCGGTACGAGCTGGACATCGCTTTTCTGCGCGCCTATGAGAACGGCAGGCCGGCCGCCACCCCGCACTTCCTGAAATGGAGCGCCGAGGGCGTCAAGGACACCGACCTGCTCTTCGTGGCCGGAAACCCCGCGGCCACTTCGCGGTTGGACACCAGCGCGCAACTGACCTTCTACCGGGATACGGAAATGCCGCTGCGGGCCCAGCGGCTGGCGGCGCGCATCGACATGCTGCGCAATTTCACGCCCAAGACCGACGAGAGCCGGCGCATCGCGGAAGGGGCGCTATCCACCCTCGGGCTGAATTACAAATCCACCGCCGGCCTGCTGATCGGGCTGCGCGACGAGCGCCTGCTGATCCGCAAAGTGAATTTCGAGAAGCGCCTGCGCAACGCGGTGGAGCACGATCCCAAGCTGGGAACCGAAGGCGGCAAGGTGTGGGACGAAGTGGCCGCCGCTCACAAGACCTGGACGCCGTTCGAGAAGCCTTACCAGATTCTGGAACAGCCGGCCGCGCAAGGCTCGACGCTTTTCCGCATCGCTCGCCAGGTGCTGCGGTTGAGCCAGGAGCGCGCCAAGCCCAACGAACAGCGCCTGCCGGAATACCGCGACACCGCGCTCGGCTCGCTGGAACTGGCGCTTTATTCCCCCGCGCCCATCGACGACGCCCTGGAGACGGCGCTGCTCACTCAGTATCTGGAAGAGCTCAAAGCGCTCGGGGAAAGAGAGGTTCCCCTGAAAGCCATCCTGGGCTCCAAGACGCCGGCGCAAATGGCCGCGGAGTTCGTGACCACGAGCAAGCTGAAAGACGTGGCGGAACGAAAACGGCTGGCCGGCGACAAAGCAGCCGCCATGCAATCCGACGACGGCATGCTGCGGCTGGTCCGCGCGCTGGATGAGCCGGCCCGCAAGCTGCTCAAGAAACACAAGGAAACCATCGAGGCGCTGGCGGCCTCGGCAGCCGAGAAGATTGCGCAATACCGTTTCCGCATCTGGGGCCCGGCGGATTACCCCGACGCCACCTCCACGCCGCGCGTGACCTTCGGCGCAGTGAAGGCCTATCACGACCGCACCGAAGCGTCCGTGGTTTTCGCCACCACTTTCGGCGGCCTCTTTCACCTGGCGGGTCCGAAGGAGCCCTTCAAACTGCCGCAGCGGTGGATGGACGCCAAGGCCCGGCTCGACCTGATCGCGCCCTTCGACTTCGTGAGCACCTGCGACATTTCCGCCGGCAATTCCGGCAGCCCCACCGTGAACCGGAACGGCGAACTGGTGGGCATGGTCTTCGACGCCAACCTGGAAGCCCTGCCGTCCACCTATATGTACACCGACGATCTGGCGCGCGCCGTGCACGTGGCGTCGCAGGGCATCAGCGAGGCGCTCGATACGGTCTACAAAGCCACGGGCCTGCTCAAAGAGCTGGGTGTTCCCGAGCGCAAAAAGAACGGCACCGAGTAGTTTCCAGGGCCGGGCTAAAGTTCCGCGACTGTTCCGCCGATTTGCTATGCATGTTTGAATGGAACACCAGCTATAGCGTTCAGATCGGCAGCATCGACGCCCAGCACCAAACTCTGTTTCGCCTCGCGGAAGAACTGCGCACCGCCATGGCGGCGGGCCAAGGCAAGTCCGTGCTCTCCCGGATTCTAGACCGGCTGGTGCAATACACCATGGTCCATTTCGCGCACGAAGAGCGGCTGATGCAGCTCCACGATTACTCCAACCTGGCGGCCCATAAGGCGCAGCACGAGGAGCTCACTCAAAAGGTGCAGCAGTTTCAGGCCGAATACAATGCGGGTACGACGGCCATAACCGTCGGACTGATGATTTTCCTGCGAGACTGGCTGACGGGCCACATTGCCGGATCAGACCAGAAATACGCCCCTTTCCTGAAGGAGAAACTGGTGGCATAGGGTATTGCCGCAACTCAGTTTTTTGGACCGGTGGGAAGATTTCATTGCGCCCCGTGGCGCGCGCTCATGCGTGCCGCGTCGACACTTGTGTCGACGCCTGGCGTTACCCCGCATTGGTTGCGGCCATGCGGCCCGTGGGGCGGGCAATCTCGCCGGAGCCGTCTGTCAGACGGCTCCGGCCGGGCTCTGCCCCGTTGCGTCCGCTGGAAAGCGGGCTCGCGAGCGGCCCGGAGGCGGTCCCACGTGGCGGGGCTGGCTGTGGCCAGCCGCCAAGAGATTCAGGGAGCAGGCGTCCAGGCAAATTCTCACGAAGGCCTCTGCTGTCTCAAGCCTTACCGATCAGGTGCAGCCGAAATTCGGAATTGAGGAAAAGGCGGATAGGGATATTGGCTACTTCGGGTACACTCGAAAATCGTCGAAGTAGGTGACGGAATCGCCCAGCGTCCACAGGCCGACTTTGCCGGGGCCGGTGAAGGTGGTGTCCTGGCCTTCGAGAATCCGCCGGTGGTCGAGAAAGACCTGGAACCTGCTGCCGCGAGCCGAAACCTTTAAGATGCACCAGGCATTGGCCGGAATGGGATGCTTGACGCCCGCCATCAGCGGGATGCGGTGGCCGTTTTCCACCTTGTATACCGCGACATCGTTTTCCAGCGCGTTGGCGCGCGCCAGATAGTAGTTGTTGGCATCGCGATACCGCCAGACCACCCCTCCGGCCTGTCCTTCGTAGCCGGAGACGGGTTTGATGCGCACGCTCACATCGGCGTCGCGCAGGTTGGCCCCATCGAAAATCGCCAGCGGGGAGCGCGCACTATTGCCGCCGGTGGAAACCTGGGCCAGCACGTGAGGCTGTGTGGGAACGGTTCGATCTTTGACGATTTCCCAGCGCGGGGCTGCGCCAGTGTCGGTCATCGGGACCGTCCAACCAGGCGGAGTCTTGCCCAGCGGGAAAGTGTCGAAATTGATTACCTTACCGGCCGGAGCAAGCAGACTGAACGACAACAGCCACGCAAGCGCTCTCATATTAACGTACGACCGGGTAATGCAGGAAGAACCCTCATCACCCCTGCTTCCTTTGTACCACAATCAGCGTCCAAGTAACGGGTCCGATCATCATATCGGCGGAATTCCGCCGTTGCGCTAGACTGCGGCTGGGCGCAGAGTCACGGGCACCGCATTGATGGTAGCGGTTGCGGACTCGAGACCGGGCGAACTGGCCGTCACGCGAATTTCACCGGCCTCCTTCACGGACTGCACAATCGCCATCGCCAGTCCATTAAACGCGCTGCGACTGGTTGCCTTGTCCGGTTCGTGGCAGCTAGGGTCACCGTTGCCGACCCCGATCAGCTTGCCCTTGCCGGCCACCTGGAAGGCCACTTCGTTGCCGGCTGTCGAGACCGGACGGCCCTGCGCATCGACAATTTCCACGGTCACCATGGACACGTCTTCGCCATCGGCGGAAATGCGGCCGCGGTCGGGACGAAGCACGATGCGCGCCGCCGGGCCGGGCGTTTCGCGCTTCTCGGAGAGCAGTTGCTTGCCGGCATTAAATCCTTTGGCTTCAATTATTCCAGGCTCATATTTCACTTTCCACATCAAGTGCGTGTCGCGCACCACATCCTGTCCGCCCAGACTCTTGCCGTTCAGAAACAGTTCCACTCGCTGTAGATTGGAGTGGACCCAGACTTCGATCTCCCGGCCTTCTTTGCCCGGCCAGTTCCAATGCGGGAAGAGATGCAGCATCGGTTTCGATCCCCACCATGCCTGGTAATAGTAAAAGTTGTCCTTGGGGAAACCGCACATATCCATGATGCCGAAATGGGAGTTGATGCACGGCCAGCCGTAGGGCGTGGGCTCGCCGCGGTAATCGAATCCGGTCCAGGCGAAGCCGCCCGCCAGGAACGGGCGCGCGTCGTAGAACTTCCACCAGACTTCGGCCGTGGACGCCCAGTTGGGCTTCTCGGTATCGTAGGCCTGCACGTATCCTTTGTCCGTATCGTTGGCGTAGATGCCGCGCGTGGAAACCGTCGATGCGGTCTCGGAGCCCACCATCGGCAAGTTTGGGTAGTCCTTATGAAATTGGTCGATACGCGGCTCATTGTAATTAAAGCCTTGAACATCGACCACGTTGGACGCGCCCTTGCCCCCATAGCCGCCGTTCATGGCCTGGGTGCACGGGCGGGAATCGTCCAGACTCTTGACGAGGCGCTTCATGGTGGTTTCGATGCGCGCTCCGCGCTCGTTGCCCTGTTCCGGCTCCTCGTTGCCAAGCGACCAGATGACGATGGAGGGGTGGTTGCGGTGGCAGCGGATCATGCGTTCGAGCTGGCTCAGTCCCTCGGGAGTGGAATCCATCAGGCGGGTTTCACACATCATGAGCATGCCGAGGCGGTCGCAGGCATCCACCAGTTCTGGCGTCGGCGGATTATGCGACGTGCGACAGGCATTCGAGCCCATTTCCTTCAGCCGTTCGATTCGGTAAGACTGGATGCGGTCGGGCAGCGCGGCGCCCACTCCGGCATGGTCCTGGTGGTTACACGTTCCTTTAATCTTGACTGGCTTCTCATTGAGAAAGAAGCCGTTGTTGACATCGAAGCGAACCGAACGGATGCCGAAGGGAGTGGTGTAGGTGTCGAACGCGATGGCGGCGGCTGACTCGACGGTGGTTTCGAGACGGTAGAGGTCAGGTTGTTCGATGGACCAGAGCGCAGGCGAGGGGACATCGACGCGCTGTTCGAACACCTGGCGGCCGTGGGCAGGGATGGGCACGAGCGCATAGGGTAGAGTGGCGACAAGGCTGCCCGCGGGATCGAGAATCCGGGAGACCACCCGGCAATTGCGCATGGTGTCCCCCTCGTTATCGACCTCGGTGGTGAGGCGGACGCTGGCTGCCGAGTTGGGGTTGACGTCGGCGCGCACGAACGTGCCCCAGTGCGCCACGTGAATGGGGCTGGTTTTGGTGAGCCAGACGTGGCGATAGATGCCGGCGCCTTCGTAGAACCAGCCGTCGCCGAGCGTGGCGTCGACGCGCACCAGCAGCACGTTCGGCCCGCCATAATCCGCGTGATCGGTGATGTCATAGCGGAATGGGGCGTAGCCGCTGAAATTCCTGCCGAGGTAGTGGCCGTTGAGGATGACGATGGAATCGCGATAGACGCCATCGAATTCGAGCGCCAGGCGGCGGCCCAGATCGGCGGCAGGCAGATGGAAGACGCGGCGGTACCAGCCGATGGACGTGGCGGGATACTTGCGGCCCAGCGGGTGGCAGCCGTGATCGACCAGCGACCGGTCGTTTACGAAAGGCAGTTCGATGGCCCAATCGTGCGGGAGGTCGACTTTTTGCCAGGCGCTGTCATCGAAACCGGCGCGCGAAACATCCGGCGCGCCGGGCGGGGCCTGGATGACGCTGCCGGATTTCGCAAACGTATCGCCGCCCGCACCGTACAAGAAATCCTGCGTCGGATCGTCGGCGTGGCCGAAGTGGAAGCGCCAGCCGAAATCGAGTAACAGCCGTTCGCGCCCAGCGGCGGGTGCGGCAGCGGATTGCGCGCCGGCGGGTTGTGATTGCGCGCCGGCGTTTCCCTGCCCCGCGGCGGCAGCCGACGCCGCCAAAGTGCTCTTGAGGAGATCCCTGCGTGTCCAGTTCATGTTCCGTCCTGAGGGTCACGATAACATGAGGCTGCGCGGGCCGCCGCCCCTGTGGGGCCAGGCATTCCAGCCGGCGTTGCGCGGGATGTCGGGAGACGCCGGGCAGAAGCCCGGCGGCAGGCAGAAAGCCTGACCCCACAGGCGACGTCAGCGATTCCACTTTTATGCCGCGCGCTTGCGGTTCCGGCGCTCAGGCCCGGGAATGGCGCTGGCCGGCCTCCTGAGAAACCGCGACCGCCAGCACGGGGCGCAGCTTCTCGATGGCCGCGTCGGCGGTGATGCCGTACTTGGCGCGCAGCGGCTCGATCTTACCGTGTTCGATGAATTGGTCGGGCCAGCCGATTCGAACTACCGGCGTCGTGAGACCTAAGTTACTCAGCTCTTCTAAGACTGCACTGCCGAAGCCGCCGCGCAAAACGTGGTCTTCAAGCGTGAGGATGACATCGACACTGCGGGCGAAGAATTCCAGCATTTCGACATCGATGGGCTTGGTGAAGCGCGCGTTAATCACCGCGGCGGAGATGCCTTCGCTCCACAACTTGCGCGCGATCTCTTCGGCCATGGGAAGCAGCGCGCCCAGGGCGAAGATGGCCACGCGGTCGTTGTCGCTGTTCTGGATCAACTCGGCCTTGCCGATGGGAATCAGGCTGGGAACATCCTTGACGGGCGTGCCCGGGCCCACGCCGCGCGGGTAGCGAACGGCAATCGGACCGTCCCAATGCATGGCCGTGAAGAGCATGTCGGCCAGCTCGTCTTCGTCCTTGGGCACCATGTGGACGATGTTGGGGATGCCGCGGAGATAGCTGATATCGAACAGGCCGTGGTGCGTGGGACCGTCGTCGGCCGACAGGCTGCCGCGATCCATGCAAAAAACCACCGGCAGGTTTTGCAGGCACACATCGTGAACGATCGGGTCGAACGCGCGTTGCAGGAAGGTGGAGTAAATCGCGCAGAAGGGTTTGAAACCCTTGGCCGCTAGTCCGGCGGCGAATAAGACCGCGTGCTCCTCGGCGATTCCGACGTCGAAGTACTTATCGGGGTGGTGCGGCTGGAAGCGGTCCAGACCGGTGCCGTTCGGCATGGCGGCCGTAATCGCCACGACTTTGTCGTTATAGTCGGCTAACTTCACCAGGGTGTCGGCGAAGATTTCCGAGTAAGTCCGGCGGCTGAGCGGCTTGGTTTCGCCCGTCTCGGGATCGTAGGGACCCAGGCCGTGAAACTTCTTCTGCTTCTGCAGCGCCGGCTCGAAGCCTTTGCCCTTCTGGGTGAGCACGTGCAACAGGACGGGGCGGTCCTGCTTCTTGAGAAACTCCAGGGTCTTGATGAGCGTGGAAACGTCATGCCCGTCGATGGGGCCATAGTACTTAAGCCCCAGCTCTTCAAAGATCACGCTGGGCCACAACATGCTCTTAGCGGCCTCTTCGGCCTTGCGCGCCATTTTGAGAGCGATCTTACCACCCACCATTTCGACAAACTTACCGGCGCGGTCGTGGAGATAGTCGTAGCGCGGGCTGGTGACGATGCCGTGCAGATAACTGGCGATAGCGCCCACGTTCTTGTCGATGGACCACTCGTTATCGTTGAGAACCACAATCATGCGGCGCGTGTGGTGGGCGATGTTGTTGAGGGCTTCGTAAGTGATGCCGCAGGTGAAAGCCGCGTCGCCGGCCACGGCGACGACGTGTTCCTTGCCGCCCGTTTTGTCGCGCGCCACGGCCATTCCCAGCGCGGCCGAAAGCGCCGTGCCGGCGTGTCCCGCGCCGTAGCTATCGTGCGGGCTCTCGGTGCGCAGCATGAAGCCGTTGAGGCCGCCGGCCGTGCGGATCGTGGAGAAGCGCTCGCGCCGGCCGGTGAGCAGCTTGTGAATGTAAGCCTGGTGGCTGACGTCGAAGAGGATGCTGTCGGCGGGCGTCGAGAAGACGTAGTGCAGGGCGATGGACAGCTCCACCACGCCGAGATTGGGACCGAGGTGCCCGCCGTTCGAGGAGAGCACGGTAATCAACTCTTCGCGGATTTCACCGGCCAGTTGTTCCAACTCCGCAACCGAGAGCCGTTTGACGTGATCGGGCGATTCGATCAAATCCAGTATGCGTGGCATAAGTTAGAACGCCGCGGCGGCCCGTGGCGCGCCGATAGCCCAGATACCGAGGTACATATGCTTCATTTTCTCATGACGAGGGGGTTGGCGGGGCGGGCAATCCTGCCCGCAGCCGGCCTTCCGACGCGTGGTAGGAACTGCGCACCAGGGGGCCGGCTTCCACGTGCGCGAAGCCCATCTCGCGGCCGGCGCGGCGCAGGCCGGCGAACTCTTCCGGCGGAACGTAACGCACCACCGGCAGATGCTTGGGCGATGGGCGCAGGTACTGGCCGAGAGTCAGGATATCCACCTGGTGGGCGCGCAGGTCGCGCATCACCGCCAGCGTTTCATCGGTGCGCTCGCCCAAGCCCAGCATCAGGCCGGATTTCGTGGGCGTGGCGGGGCGCATTTGTTTGGCGGCGGCCAGCACGTCGAGCGAGCGCTGGTAGCGCGCGCCCAGGCGCACCTGGCGGTAGAGCCGCGGCACGGTCTCGGTGTTGTGGTTGAAGACGTCGGGCGCGGCTTCCATCACGGTCGCGACGGCTGCCAGGCTTCCCTGAAAATCGGGAACCAGGACTTCCACGCCGCACCCGGCCACGCGCGCTCGGATGGCGCGGACGACCATGGCGAAGAGCGAGGCGCCGCCATCTGCGCGGTCGTCGCGGTTGACGCTGGTAATGACGGCGAACTTCAGCCCCATGGCTTCCACGGCCTGGGCCACGCGGTCGGGCTCGTCGTAATCCACGGGCAGGGGCGCGCCTTTTTGCACGGCGCAAAAACCGCAGCGCCGCGTGCAGACATTGCCGAGGATCATAAAGGTCGCGGTGCGCTGGTTCCAGCATTCGCCCACGTTGGGGCAGGCGGCGCTCTGGCAGACGGTGTGGAGGCGCAGGCGGTCGATCAGGCCCTTGAGTTCGTCGTAAGTCCGGCCGGCCGGCGCGGGGGCGCGCAGCCAGCCAGGCCGTTCCAACCGGGGGGCTATCGAAACCAGCATCCTATTTTCTATTGTAGCGAGCCTCAGCTCCCTTACGGTCACGATTCGACCCCCAACCGGAATTGCCATCGCGGGGGAGCCGGGGCCGCCGCCGTACGGCATTGATTCAGTGCCATTTAGGCGTCGCCGGGAACTTTTACGGGAGAGGTGGTGTCTATAGTTTTGCAAGGCCGGCTTTTTCCTGCTAGGTTGGAGTCAGGTTGAAAGTGAGGCTGGCGGTGGCCACTTCGATCCTGGACTTACGATCGGACCGGGCGCCCGAGGGCGCCGCGGCGGAGGATCTCCGTCTTGTAGAAGGCCTTCGTACGGGTGCCGGATGGGCCTACGAAGAACTTACTCGTATCTTCCAGCAACCGGTTTATGCGCTGGCCATGCGCTTACTCGACGATCCATCCGAATCGAGCGACGTGGTTCAGGAAGTCTTTCTGAAAGTATTTCGCAATATCGGCCGTTTTCATGCAAAGAGTACATTGCGGACCTGGATTTACCGCATCACGGTGAACGAAGCGCACAACGCGCGGCGCTGGTTCTTCCGCCACCGCAGGCGCGAAGTGGAGCTGGATTCGGATCCGCAAGAATCGCGCAACTGGAAGGAGATTATACCGGACAATGGCCGTACGCCCTATGACGTGGTGCTGGAATCGGAACAGCGCGCGGCCATTGAGGCGGCTTTGGGAAGGATCAGCCCGATCTTCCGTGAGGCTGTGGTGCTTCGGGACATCACGGACCTGAGTTATGAAGAGATCGCCGCGGTGTTAGCGGTATCTCTGGGGACAGTAAAATCTCGAATCCTGCGGGGCCGCGAAGCCCTGCGGGAAGAACTCGCGGGAAGTCTGAAAGCAAGGCCGGCCCTGCGATTGATGCCCGAAACGGCAGAGAAGATGTTATGAGCTGTGAAAACGTGCAAAAGCGGATTTCCCTACTTCTCGACCGGAAGATACCGGCCAGGGAGCGGGAGAGTATGTTGGCGCACATCGAAGCGTGCCGCGCGTGCGGAACACGGTTCGAAATGATGCAAAACCAGGTTGCCATGATACGCGAACTGGGCCAGCCGGCGATTCCCGCCGAGCTCGCGGCGCGGTTAAGCGTTCTGGCATCTCACGAGTGCGAACGCAGGCTCGCTCGCGTGAGCCTGCCGGCCCGCCTGCGGAGTTGGGCCTCGCGCATGGACCTGGCAGTCGACAACCTGATGCGGCCGGTGGCGCTGCCATTTACGGGTGGCGTGCTCTCCACGCTGCTGATCTTTACTCTGCTGGTCCCGAGCCTGAGTTTCTCGCACGATATCCGCGGCCAGGAGTTTTATACGGCACCGGCCGGCACGATGGTCACCAACCCCTGGGACCAGGTAGCCGACGCGGATGACGATTTCCCGCGCATCGAAACGCCCACCACTTCACCCTCGGATTATTACAACGTGGTCGATATGAAGATTGACGAGACGGGGCGCGTGGTGGACTGGTTGGTGGTGCGGGGCGAACTGACCCCCGACATGAAGAGCATCATCATGCTGGGACGATTCCAACCGGCGACGGAATTCGGCGTGCCGACGGAAGGAACCATCCGCGTGGTCCAATCCTGCGCCAGCGCCACGGTGCGCGGCTAGCGGCGGCGCGTGTCGCGACAAAAACTCGGACAACATTTTCTGATCAAGGGCTCGGTGCTCGAACGGATCGCCGCGGCGGCGTGCCCCGCCCCGGCCGAACTGGCGATTGAGATCGGCCCGGGGCGCGGCGCTCTCACGGAGAAGCTGCTGAAGCGCGCGGCGCGCGTGGTGGCCATCGAAGTGGACCCGTACCTGGTGGACCACCTGCGCCGCAAGTTCGCCGCCGAGCCGCGCCTGGAAGTGGTGCAGGCGGACGTGCTCGAAACCGACCTGGCGCAGTGGGGCGCCGCGCCGGTGGCCGGGAATCTGCCGTACTACATCGCGTCTCCGATCCTCCAACAGGTGGCGCGGCTGCGCCTGCCGCGAGCGGTGTTTCTGATTCAGAAAGAAGTGGCCGAACGCCTGGTGGCGCGGCCCGGCTCGCGCGCCTACGGATTCCTCACGGTCGAGACGGCGCTCTTCGCGGCGGCCCGCCTGCTGTTCGAAGTGAAGCCCCCGGCGTTTCATCCGCCTCCCAAGGTGGATTCCGCGGTGGTGCTGCTGGAGCCGCGGCCGGCCGCGGCGGCCGACCCCGACGGCTTCCTGCGTTTCGCCGGCCTGTGCTTCGCGCACAAGCGCAAGACCATCCGCAACAACCTGGCGGACGCTTACGGGAAAGAGTTGGTGGACGCTTGGCCCGAAGCCGGATTGCGGGCGGAACAAATTTCGCTGGAGGGGCTGATCGGGATGTACGCGCGCGTGGCGGAGCAGCCCGGATTTCTAAAAGACTTTCCGAGGTGACGTGGCGCACGCGCTCGCGCGTCCGGCATTCCTGCCGACGCCCGGTCGCGGCGGACTGTCCGTACCCCATCTTGGGGTGTCGAGACGAGCCTCGACACGGCCCGCACGAGTGCGCACGCATCACCGGGTCACGCGCGAGAAATGCGGTTACCAGCGCTCCAGAATCCCCGCGGCACCTTGGCCGCCACCCACGCACATCGTGACCATGCCGTAGCGCGCCTGGCGCCGGTCGAGCTCGCGCAGCAGGGTGGCCGTGAGCTTGGCGCCGGTCGCGCCCAGAGGATGGCCCAGAGCCACCGCCCCGCCATTGGGGTTGATGCAGGCGGGATCGAGATGGGCCAGCCGGACGACCGCCAGCGCCTGCACCGCAAAAGCCTCGTTCAGTTCGATCACGCCGATGTCGTCCAGCTTCAGACCCGCCATGGCCAGCGCCTTGGGAATGGCCACCACCGGGCCGATGCCCATGATGTCCGGAGGCACACCCACCACGGCGAAGCTCACGAACCGCGCCTTGGGCGTGAGCGAGAGCTGGCGCGCGCGGGTTTCCGACATCACCAACGCGACGGCCGCGCCGTCGCTGGATTGCGAAGAGTTGCCGGCCGTGACCGTGCCGCTGGCGTGGAAAACCGGCTTCAACCGGGCCAGAGCTTCGAGCGTGGTATCGGCGCGCGGGCCTTCGTCTTTCTCGAGCATTACGTTGGCGGCTTCCACGGGGACGATTTCGTCGGCGAAGCGGCCGGCATCGCGCGCCGCCACGGCCTTCCGGTGGCTGCCCAGCGCGAAGAGGTCGGCGTCTTCGCGCGAGATGCCGTAGCGCCGCTGCAGGCGCTCCGCGGTGAGTCCCATGGTGAGGTAATGATCCAGCCGGTTGTCCACCAGCCAGGGATTGGGCGCGAGCTTCAGCCCGCCCCGCGGCGTCATGCTCATGGATTCGCTGCCGCCGGCGATCAGCGTGTGCGCGGCGCCGGCGCGAATGCGCTCCGCGGCCATGGCTATGGCTTGCAGGCCGGAACTGCAGAAGCGGTTGATGGTCATGCCGGGCACGCTATCCGGCAGTCCGGCGCGCAGCAGCGCTCCGCGCGCCATGTTGTTGCCGGCTTCGCCTTCGGGCATGGCGCAGCCCAGAATCACGTCCTCCACCTCTTCCCTGGCCTGCGGATAGCGCGCCAGCAGCGCGTGGATGACGAGCGCCGCCAAGTCGTCCGGGCGCGTGTGGCGCAGCGCCCCGCGCGGGGCCTTGCCTACCGGGGTACGGAGACAATCGACGATCACCGCTTCGGGCATGGCATTCTAATTCCTCAACGGCTTTCCGGTTTTGAGCATGGCCTGAATCCGCTCCTGGGTCTTGGGCTGGCCGAGCAGGCTCAGGAAGGCTTCGCGTTCGAGGTCGAGTAAATGCTGCTCGGATACGGTTTGCCCGCCGGCCACGCGGCCCCCGCTCAGCACGTGCGCCAGTTTCTGGTTGATCGCGGCATCGTATTCGCTGATGGCGCCGCCTTCGCGCGCCAGGTGGATTGCCAGCTTCAGCGCCGCGAACCCGGCTTCGCCTTCCACCGGGATGTCGTGTCGCGGCGCGCCGGGCGCGTATCCGGCGGCCAGCGCCAGAGCCGCGGCCTTGGCATCCGCCAGCAGGCGCTCCGGGTTCATAGTAATACCATCCTGCGCGCGCAGCAGGCCCAGCTCGCGGGCGTGCGCCGCGTTGCCCGACATCCTGGCATCGGCGATCAATTCATAGGCCGCCCTGACATTGCCGAGCCGCAGCAGCATCTCCTTGCAGCCGCCGGCGGCGGGGATGAGCCCGACGCCGGTTTCCACCAGTCCCATGGATGTCTCGGCGGAGGCCTGCACCCGCGTGGCATGCAGCACCATCTCGCAGCCGCCGCCCAGCGTCAGGGAGAACGGCGCGGCCACCACCGGCACGGGAGCGTACTTGAGGGCCATATTGGCCTGCTGGAAGCGTCGAACCGCCTCATCCAGATCCTGCCATTCGGCTTTCTGCGCAGCCAGCAGCATTGTGGCGAGATTGGCGCCGGCGCTGAATTGCTCACCCTGGTTCGAGATCACCAGGGCTATGAATCCGCGCTCGATTTCGTTCAGAGCCATGCCGGCCATGGCCAGCGCGTCGTCCGCCAGCGTGTTCATCCTGCTATGGAATTCCAGGCAGAGCGCGCCATCGCCCAGGTCGATGAGCGACGCACCCGGGTTGGTCTTCACCACCCCCCGCGCACGCTTGATGTCACTCAACACCAGCACGCCGGGCCGCGGCTCGAGGTCCCGCCAGGCGCCGGCGTGAAGATCGAACCAGCGCGTGCGCGGCTGTCCCTGGCTGTCGGCGGCGCCATAGAAGCGGTGCGCGCCCGAAGCCAGCATGCGCTCCACGTTGGGCGGCGGCGCGCAATTTTCGCGGCGCATGCGCTCCACCGTCTCTTCCACGCCCAGCGCGTCCCAGAACTCGAACGGCCCCAGCGGAAAGGCAAAACCCCAGCGCATGGCGCGATCGATCTCCACGATGCGGTCGGAGATTTCGGGCACGAGCCGGGCCGAGTAGACGAACAAATCGCGGAACAGCGGCCACAGAAACCGGCCCGCGCGATCGTCGGCGGCCACCAGAGCGCGCAGGCGCTCCGGCAGATCGGCGACGGCGCGCACCGCGTCGGCCGCAGTGAAATGCGCCTTTTGCGCCGGATGATACTCCAGGCTCTTGCGGTCGATGGCGTGGATTTCCTTGTCCGCGCCTTTGCCGGCGCGCTTGTAAAAACCCTGGCCGCGTTTTTCACCCAGCCAGCCGCGCTCGATCATCCGCTCCATGAATTCCGGAACCAGGTAGCGCTCGCGCGCCGGATCGTTGGGCGCCAGATCGTACAAGTTGCGCAGCACGTGCGCCCATACATCGAGTCCAATGATATCCACCAGGCGAAAACTGGCCGAGCGCGGCAGCCCGATGAGCGGCCCGGTGAGCAAGTCCACTTCCTCCACCGTATAATCGCCCTCCTCGGCGAGCTTGTGGACGGTGGCGCCGAAGAAGCAGCCGATGCGGTTGGCGATGAAGTTGGGGGTATCCTTGCAAGGCACCACGCCTTTGCCCAGGTGCAGGTCGCAGAAGCTGGCGACCCACGCGAGCACTTCGGCGGCGGTATCCGGGCCCGGGATCAGCTCCACCAGGTGCAGATAGCGCGGCGGGTTGAAGAAATGCGTGCCCAGAAAGTGACGCCGCAGCTCGTGCGGAAAACCCTCCGCGATGCTGGCGAGCGGGATGCCGCTGGTGTTGGTGGAAAGAATGGTGCCGGGCGTGCGCACCTGCGCCACGCGCTCAAAGAGACGGCGCTTGATCTCGAGGTTTTCCGAAACCGCCTCGACAATCCAATCGCACTGGCGCAGACGGCCGAGATGGTCCTCGAAGTTGCCGGGCGCAACCAGGCGCATGGCCGCATCCGTGAAGAACGCGACGGGCTTCTGTTGGGCGGCATTCTGGATGCCCGCGAGCGCGGCGGCGTCGCGCCCGGGCTGATCGGGAATCACGATATCGAGCAAGTCCACCGGGAACCCGGCGTTGGCAAAATGGGCTGCAATCCGCGAACCCATGGTTCCAGCTCCCAAAACCGCGACACGGCGAAGGGGTTTCATCAACTGTTAGTTTAACGGGTGCGCGACTTCAGCACAGTTAGCGCGAGCGCGGTGCGGAGTGGTTTCGCGGCGCGAGTCGAGCAAACCGCGCCACGTTATTATTAGATCTTGGGACCTTCCGCAACGCCGCGCCGCAAGCTGCCTTCCTGGGCGCCCCAGGTGGCCGGTTATGCCCTGTCGATCGGTTGCCTGGCGTGGGTGCTGCACGGCTATCCGCTTGCCGACCTGCTCCCGCAAATTCGCTCACTCGACTGGCGCTGGGTGTCGATCGCCGTGCTCACCGATCTTTCGGTCTACCTGTCGCACGCGTGGCGCTGGAATACGCTGCTCAGCCCCATCATCCGCCTGCGGCTGTGGCGCACCGCGCAGGCCATCTACATCGGCCTGTTCGCCAACGAAGTCCTGCCGTTGCGCGTGGGTGAGCTGATCCGCTGTTACCTGCTGGCCCACTGGAACGATTTGCGGCTCTCGCTGAGTTTCGCTTCCGCGGCGGTTGAGCGGCTGATCGACGGCGTCTGGATATTGATCGCCTTCCTGATCACCGCCAGCCTGGTGAAAGGCATCCCCGAAGATCTCGTCATCCTGGTGCAGATTCTGGGAGTGCTGGTTCTATCGGGGGCCGGCTTGCTTATGTGGATCATGGTACACAAGCAGCAGGCCCACGCGGTGGTGCGCGAGAGCCGGTGGTCGTCGACGCTCCGCCACGTGCTGGAAGGCCTGCACTTGATGGGCGACTGGCGCACGCTGGGCCGCGCCAGCGCCATCAGCCTGCTCTACCTGGCGCTGCAGTTCTTCACGGTGTACGCCCTGATGAAGGCCGACCGCCTGGATCTTTCCTTCTGGGCGGCGGCCGCCGTGCTGACCATCGTGCGCCTGGCAACCGTAGTGCCCAACGGGCCGGGCAATGTGGGGCTGGTCAACGCGGCCTGCGTGATGGCGCTGCGCCTCTTCGACATGGAGAAGAACGACGCCACGACGTTTTCGATCATCCTCTTCGGCGCGCTGACTTTGCCGCTGCTGATTGGCGGAGCGGTGGCGACGGCGCTCACGGGCTCCAACATCGGCGAGCTTCGCCATCGCGCCAAGAGGGGCCTGGCAGCGGCCCAACACGCCGACGGAGCGTAGAATCAGCCTTGTTATAATGAGCGCATGCTTACACCCACCGAAAAAATATGGCATAACGGCCGGTTCATCCGCTGGCAGGATGCGACGGTCCACGTTCTCTCGCACGTGGTGAGTTACGGCAGCTCGGTATTCGAAGGAATCCGCTGCTACTCCACGGCGGTCGGGCCGGC
>Ga0181536_10001481_pt1 | contig 27549 bp, 29 predicted proteins | sample PEATcosm2014_Bin_41_FD_121105 | JGI IMG/M metagenome (GOLD analysis project Ga0181536, IMG submission 121105) | Peatland microbial communities from MTU Mesocosm Facility, Houghton, MI, USA - PEATcosm2014_Bin17_60_metaG | ecosystem: Environmental > Terrestrial > Soil > Wetlands > Peat | place...
GCATTCATCCTCGGCGTCACGCCGCTGGTTTGGGCGATCGGCGCCGGCGCGGAATTGCGCCAGACGCTCGGCACGGCGGTTTTTTCCGGCATGATCGGCGTGACGGCGTTCGGCCTGATCTTCACGCCGGTGTTTTACGTCATCGCGCGCTTTTTCGCCGAACTCGGGCCGCGGCGCGGCAAGCGACGGCAGGCGAGCGCGCAGCCGGCGGAGTAATCGGCGCGGATTTCACGGAGCCGTGACGCGGCGATTTTCTCGCCGGTCGTTTGCCTGTATTCGTGGCTGGCCGCGCTGGAATAACGCCATGAGTCTGGCGTTCATCGCGGCACGCCTGAGCGCCGCTTCGGGTGCCGCAGCGAGGAATCATGTTATCGCGGCACTGACCAAGCAGAGCGGGGGCTGAGAGTGGCAACGTGGGCACAATCCGCCGTTCGAATTGCAGCAATGGCGACAGGGCTGGCAGCATTAGTACCGGGTCCCGTGAGTGCCGGCCCGCCGTTCCGGACAGACGATCCTGAGCCGGTCGACTATCAACATTATGAATTCTACACATTCTCCTCTGGGACCCAGGTGAGCGGGGACACGTCGGGCGTCGGCCCGGCTTGGGAGTTCAATTACGGCCTCATTCCCAATGGACAGTTCCATATCGTTGCGCCGTTGGCATTTGATAGCCCGACTGGCGGCCCATCGCAGTTCGGGTACGGCGACACCGAACTCGGGTTCAAGTATCGGTTCATCGATGAAGACGCTAACGGGTCACGCCCGATGGTCGGCATCTTTCCACTTCTCGAAATTCCGACTGGAGATCAAGCGAGCGGCCTCGGCGCCGGCCATGTGCGCGCCTTCTTTCCCGTTTGGGTGCAAAAGAGCTTCGGCGATTGGACGACCTATGGCGGTGGTGGCTACTGGGTCAATCATGGCGGCGGCACGGACGACCAGGATTTTTGGTTCTTCGGCTGGCTGTTGCAAAAGCAGGTGACGAAGAATCTTGTTATCGGGGGTGAAATTTTTCATCAGACCGCCGATACGATCGGAGGAGAAGACACCACCGGATTCAACATCGGCACCGTCTACGACTTCGACGACCACAACCATTTGCTGGTTTCAACTGGACGGGCGCTCCAAAACGCTTCCGACACAAATCTCTATTCGTGGTATCTCGGCTATCAGATCACAGGGCCATAAGCTGCAGGCGGACTTTGATGAAGATAACATTGGGCAACTCCCAAGGGCGTTTATCATAGCGGCGGAAGGAATGTTCGAAATGCGCTTTGACCTGTCTGGATGCGGTGCCGGCTTGGACGAGTCTGTGAGCAACCTTCTTCAGCTAGCCCCCTGGGCCGAATCGCTCGGCTACGACGGTCTGTGGCTCAACGAGGAGCATTTTGGCCAGGCGAGCCGAATATGTCTTTCGCCAATCCTGCTCGCAACTGCACTCGCCATGCGGACCCGCACAATTCGAATCGGATTCTCGGTTCTCGTGCTCCCGTTGTACCAGCCGATCCGCTTGGCTGAAGAGATCGCCACACTCGACCTACTCTCTGAAGGGCGCGTCGACTTGGGCGTCTCCCGCGGTAACACCAGCCGCTACTTTGAGGCGTGGGGCCTTGACTATGAAAAACGATCGCCCGCGTTCGATGCGGCGCTCAGCACTGTGATTCGCTACTGGACCGATCCCACGGTGCAAGTCGGCACCCGTACTGAATCGATTGAGCCGAAATGTGTACAAAAGCCTCATCCGCCAATCTACGTCGCGACGTATCGCGAGGACGCGGCGGCGTGGCTTGGCGCGCATGGTCTCACGCTGTTTCAGGGCAGCCAGCAGTCGGTCGAAAGCATCCGGCGATGCGTACGGGCTTTCAAGGATGCCGGCGGTGATGCTGCGCAGGTACCGATTGGCAGATTTGTCGTGGTTGGCCAGACGGATGAAGAGGCTTGGCGGGCCGCTTGGCCGGCGGCTGCGAAGCTCACGGCCGGATACCGTCGCAGCGGCGAGCAGGTGAAGCGGCGCATCTCGACCGAGGAGGAGCTCGAAACCGAGCGCTGGCTCCGCGAGGTCGCAATTGTCGGCAGCCCGGACACCGTCTCCGCGCGCATCGCCGAGCTGCAAGACGAGCTCGGCTTTGGCAACTTTATGCTCGTTACCGGGTTCCTCGGCAATCTCGGACAAGACCACGTCGTAGCGACGCTCGAAATGTTCGCCAGGGAAGTCATGCCACACTTCGGGCGCCCTCGGCAGAAGACGGACGCTAGCAGCGTTCAGTCAGATTATCCTGGTAATTAACGACGCCTCGCAAAGTGAGTAATAGAATCTGACGACTCGAATAGAGCTCCCCGTGCTTCATATTCGTAGGCATGGTGCGTTTTGACGACGGTGCCCTCGCAGAGAAGGTGCTGGCATCCGTCGCACTATCATTTTCGAGTCAATTGCCAATCTTTGATTGGCTAACTACTCTCTTTCAATAGGCTACGATGGGAGAACAATCGATGCACAATCCTTCACCCATGGTTCCTACCCACCATCCAGCCTCGACCTCATTGATGGATCGTCGCGGTTTCTTAATTGGAGCCGGCGCAGCCGGGATGGCGTTCGGGGCGGCAACGCCTTTCTGATCCTGCAGACCAAGGACATCGGGGCCCGCTCATTACCTCACAGGGCGGAAAGACTGTCACCGGCAATCGCATATGGATTTCGGCTTTATGGCGCTCTTCAAGTATGCCTAGAGCCAGCAGCCAGGGACCGATAAGAGTGGAGTCACAACCTGTTCAAAAATACAATCGATCCGGCTCTCCGTGGGAGGTGCTGCTCGCTTTCGCCAAACTCGGCGTAAGCTGCTTTGGTGGCCCAATCGCCCACATTGGCTATTTCAGAGAGGAATTTGTGGTCCGGCGTCGTTGGATCGACGAGCACGCCTACGCCGATCTCGTCGCGCTGTGCCAATTTCTCCCGGGTCCGGCAAGTAGCCAAGTTGGATTTTCCATTGGGTTGATGCGGGGCGGTTACCTCGGCGGTCTTGCTGCGTGGATTGCCTTCACGCTTCCATCCGCCATATTGCTCGTCCTCTTTGCTTACGGCGCGAAGGCCCTGCAGGGACCGATCGGGACCGGCCTGTTGCATGGCCTCAAGCTCGTCGCCGTGGCGATCGTCGCGCAGGCCGTTTGGGGAATGGCGCGCACGCTCTGTCCTGACCGTGAGCGCGCATCGATCGCCGTCATCGTAGCTGTGATCATTCTTTTCAGCTCCTCGTCGGTCGCTCAGATCGGGGCAATTGCCTTAGGTGGCGTTGCGGGCCTGTGGTTCTGTCGCGCCGCTCCGCCGGCATCGAAGGCCGAAGGGCATATGTCGATGCCGGTCTCGCGTCCGATAGGTCTGCTGGCTCTTGCCGCGTTTTTTCTGCTGCTCGGTGCACTACCTCTGTTGAATACCATGATCCATTGGCAAGGCCTCGCCCTGTTCGACGCGTTCTATCGGTCCGGCGCGCTGGTGTTCGGTGGAGGACACGTCGTTCTGCCTCTCCTGCGCGAAGCGACCGTGACGCCGGGATGGGTCAGCGACGATGCTTTTCTGGCCGGCTATGGCGCCGCGCAGGCCGTGCCCGGACCGCTTTTTACCTTCTCGGCCTACCTCGGGGCAGTCATGAAATCGCCGCCGAACGGCATAGCCGGCGCGGCCATCAGCCTGATTGCCATTTTCCTCCCAGGCATCCTCGTGCTCATGGGCGCATTGCCATTCTGGGAAACCCTTCGGCGACGCTCCGACGCGCAAGCGATTATGCGGGGCGTGAACGCGGCGGTAGTCGGCCTCCTCGGCGCGGCGCTTTACGACCCGGTCTGGACGAGTGCGGTGAAGACCCCGGGAGATTTCGGGCTGGCGCTGGTTGGGTTCGTCCTTCTCACCGTTTGGCAAGCGCCGCCGCTCGTCGTTGTCGCGATCGGTGCGCTCGGGGGGATAGGTCTGGCGCTGACCGCATCCTGACGTGTCGGCGGTGGTCTTTGTATTCCTAGTTCTTGCCGCGCAGTACGCCATCCTGATCGTCGAATTCGCCCGCCAGCTCGAGGATCAGGGCTGCACGCGGTGGCAGGCCGCCGTCGAGGCGACGCTGCTGCGGCTGCGCCCGATCCTGATGGCCTCGTTCGCGTTCATCCTCGGCGTCACGCCGCTGGTTTGGGCGATCGGCGCCGGCGCGGAATTGCGCCAGACGCTCGGCACGGCGGTTTTTTCCGGCATGATCGGCGTGACGGCGTTCGGCCTCATCTTCACGCCGGTGTTCTACGTCATCGCGCGCTTTTTCGCCGAACTCGGGCCGCGGCGCGGCAAGCGGCGGTAGGAAAGCGCGCAGCCAGCGGAGTAGTCGCCGTGCCACCACTGACCTTCGCTCGACCGTCACTGGAATAATGGCATGATGCCGGTGTTCGTGGCGGCATGGCTGAGTGCCGCTTGGGGGTCCGCAGCCGGGGAAGCTTGCTTTCGCCCATGTCTTGTCGTCTTGTCGGCCGGACTTCTTATCGATCCGACTTCCTATCGGCCCGATTTCCGTCAACTGAGAGGGGGGACTACCCTATGATTCGTACTTTGTTCGCCGTCACTGTCATTGGCCTTGGCGTCAGTGTCGCCGTCGCCCAGCAGGACGTTATTAAAGAGCGCAAAGCTCTGATGAAAGCCAATGGCCAGCATGCCAAGTTGGCCTCCGACATGATCAAGGGTGACGCTCCTTTCGATCTGGCCAAGGCGCATGAAATCTTTGCGACATTTCAGGATGCCGCGGTGAAAATGCCCACGCTGTTCCCGGACAGCTCCAAGTCTGAGGCCGGTTCCCCGGATGCGGACGATTTCAGCCCCAGCCCCAAGGTCTGGGAAGATATGGCCGACTTCAAGGCCAAGTTCGCCAAGCTCGGCGATGATGCGAAGGCGGCCGACGCGTCGGTGAAGGACCTCGATAGCTTCAAGGCGGCCTTCGGCAACATCGGCAAGAATGATTGCGGTGGCTGCCACGACCAATACCGCCTCAAGAAGAGCTGAACGAAACCGCCGAAAGCGCACGAGGGCGGGCGTCCCGCGAGGACGTCCCGCCCTTCGCTATTTTCACCTCTCCCCGCTGGGGAGAGGTGAAGCAAATGTCGGTTGAATCGAGCTCTTACTTTTCGCAGCGCGCCTCAACGCATAGAGTCGAAAGAATCGGGATCCGGAGGCCGTTGGATGGATGGGGGACGGGACAGGAAGAAATGGCCGCGGACACTCGCATTGATCGCCGCGGCTTGCGCCGTCCTCGGCTTTGCCACGTTCTGGATCGTGACCATACCGGCGACGGTTGCCGCCTCGGCGCTGCCGCAATACACGCCCAGCGTCGACAACGGCAAAACGATGTTCAGTATCGGCGGCTGTAGCTCCTGCCACGCCATTCCCAACAAGGACCCCGAAAAAGTCGATCGCACGCGGCTCGGCGGCGGCTTGGCCCTGGCGTCCCCGTTCGGCACTTTCTACGTGCCCAACATTTCGCCCGACCCAACGGACGGCATCGGCAACTGGAGCGAGGCGGATTTCGTCACGGCGCTGTGGGATGGAACGGCGCCGGGCGGGCATCACCTGTTCCCGGCGTTTCCCTACACCTCGTATCGGCACATGGAGCTTAACGACGTGCGCGATCTTTTTGCTTACCTCAAGACGCTGCCGCCGGTGCCGGGCAAGGTGCGCCGGCACGACTTGTCATTTCCATTCAATATCCGCCGTCTGGTCGGCGGCTGGAAATTGTTGTTCCTTCACGGTGGGCCGTTCGTGCCCGATCCGTCGCGGTCGGCGCAATGGAATCGCGGCGCCTACCTGGTCAATGGGCCGGGGCACTGCGCCGAATGCCACAGCCCGCGCAATGTGCTCGGCGGCATCGTCGCGAGCGAGCGCTTCGCCGGCGGCCCAACGCCGGACGGCAAAAACTGGGTGCCGAACATCACGCCGGTCGGGTTGCAGCATTGGTCCAAGGACAATATCGCCTGGTCGGAAAAGGATATTTCGAGCTTCCTCGACGACGGCATGAACCCGGCCGGCGATTTTGCCGGCGGACCAATGGTCGAAGTCATTCGCAACACGTCTTTGCTCAGCGCCGACGACCGCGCCGCGATCGCGACCTACATCGCCTCGCTGCCGCCGACGCAAGGGCCGCCGCCGCCGAAGAAGAATTAAGCCGGGCGTCGTGAACACCAGCAGAGGCATCGTCCTCAAACTGATCTCGGCGGTGCTGTTCGCCGTGATGTCGGCGCTGATCCGCTATCTCGGCGCGCGCTACCCGATCGGGGAAGTGGTGTTCTACCGCTCGGCGTTCGCCATTGTGCCGGTCGTCGTCGTTTATGCCTGGCGCGGCGAGCTTCTGGCTGCGGTGCGGACCGAGCGCCCGCTCGGCCAAGTCAGCCGCGGCGCGCTCAGCATCGTGGGAATGTTCTGCAATTTCGGTGCGCTGGCGCGGCTGCCATTGATCGAAGCGAACGCCATCTCGTTCACCTCGCCGCTCATCAGCGTGGCGCTCGCCGCCTTGGTGCTCAAGGAGCACGTGCGCATCTATCGCTGGTCGGCCGTGACGATCGGATTTCTCGGCGTGCTGGTCGTGCTCGCGCCGCATTTTTCCGGCGACGAATTGACCATCGCAATGGCGAGCGCGACGAGCGTCGCCGGCGTGATCTACGCGATTGCGGGTTCCATGATCAATGCTGGAACCATGATTCAGACCCGCTGGTTGACGCAGAGCGAGACGACAAGCTCGATCGTCTTCTATTTCTCGCTCATCTGCGCGCTCTCGGGTCTCGTGACCTGGCCGTTCGGCTGGCTCACGCCCACGAGCACCGAACTTGCCGTTCTGATCGCCATCGGGTTCCTCGGCGGCGCGGCGCATATTCTCCTGACCGAAAGCTACCGCTATGCGTCCGCCTCCGTTGTCGCGCCGTTCGACTATACGTCGATGATCTGGGCGCTGGTGCTCGGCTATGGGCTGTTCGGCGAGGCGCCGACAGTGATGATCGTGCTTGGCTCCGCGATCATCGCGGCCGCCGGCCTGTTCGTGATCTGGCGCGAGCGTCAGCTCGCATTGGCGCGCAAGCTTGCACCGGATGGTGTGCCGGCGGCGGCGGACGGCGCCGCTACGAGCCTCCGAACGCCTTGAAGGTGATAATGGTCCGCGTGTCGGCGACGCCGGGGATGGTCTGCACCTTCTCGGCGATGAAATGGCCGATATCGGTCGACGGATCGACGTAGAATTTCACCAAAAGATCGAAATCGCCGGCCGTCGAGTAGATTTCCGAGGCGATCTCGGCGTCCGCGAGCTTATTGGCGACCTGGTAGGACTTGCCGAGCTGGCATTTGATCTGCACGAAAAAGGGGATCATGGGCGGCTCCGGACCGTCGGAAATCAAGCCTACAGTACGCATCGCCATGCGGGCTGCAAGAGGCGAGCGGGACGTAGTATCGTCGGGACAGTGCTAGAAAGACCGCCGAAATGCATGCACCGGTCGAGCTTGCCGATACTGCCGCCGACATTCTGGCGCGTATTCGCGCGCGTGCGCCCCGGGTGCATTGCATCACCAATTCCGTAGCGCAGCAGTACACGGCAAACATGCTGCTCGCGGCCGGCGCCATACCGTCCATGACGATCTCGCGCGAGGAGATCGCGGCGTTCGTCGCCAGCGCCGACGCGCTGCTCGTCAATCTCGGCACCTTCGATGCCGAACGGCGCGCCGCGATCGGTGTGGCGCTGGGCGCGATGGGGCAGGAGGGCATGCCCTGGGTGCTCGACCCGGTCTTCATCGAACGCTCGCCCATGCGGGCGCAATTCGCGCGGGATCTCGTCGGGCGCGGACCTGCGGTGGTGCGGCTCAACCTTCGAGAGTTCGCCGCGCTCGCGGGCGGCGATGCCGCGACCGAAGCGCCGGCGCGCTTCGCGCAAGCCCATAAGACGATCATTGCGCTCACCGGCGACAGGGACGTCGTGACCGATGGCGAGCGCTCTGCGGCAGTGGCGAACGGCGATGCGCTGATGGGCCTCGTCACCGCCATGGGCTGCGCCGGTTCGGCGCTCATCTGCGCTGCGCTTGCGGTGGAACGCGATGCCTGGCTCGCGGCAATCGCCGCGCTGGTCGCGTTCGGCGTCGCCGGCGAAGTCGCCGCCGAGACCGCGCGCGGACCCGGCAGCTTCGCGAGCGCGATCATCGATGCGCTCCATAGCCTCGACCGCGCCAGTTTGCGCGCGCGCATAAAGGTGTCGTGATGCAAGTCGATGTTCGCCTCAATGCCATCGTCGATCCCGCGCGCGCCGGCGGGCACGATCTCGCCGATCTAGCGCGTTTGTGCGCCGAAGGCGGGGCGACACTGGTGCAATTGCGCGACAAGCTGAGCGAGACGCGGGCGATGGTCGAGCAGGCGCGGGCGATCAAGAAGGCGCTGGCGCCGTTCGCGGTGCCGTTCGTCGTCAACGATCGCATCGATGTTGCGCTCGCCGCCGGCGCCGACGGTGTGCATCTCGGCCAGGATGATATGGCGATCGCGGATGCCCGGGCGTTGCTTGGACGGGGCGCGATCATCGGCCTGTCGGTCAAGACCGTGGTGGAGGCCGCGGCCGCGCCGGTCGAGCTGATCGACTATGTCGGCAGCGGCGGCGTCTATGGCACGCTATCGAAGCAGCAGAAGAATGCGCCGATCGGCCCCGAAGGCCTCGCACGCATTGTCAGCGTGTTGCGGCGTCGCGCGCCAAAACTGCCGGTCTGCGGCATTGCCGGGATTGATGCCGGCAACGCCGCCGAGGTCATCGCTGCCGGCGCCGACGGCGTCGCGGTGATCTCGGCATTGTCGCTTGCCCCCGACCCGGCCGCCGCGGCGCGCGCTTTGCGCGACATCGTCGATGCGATGCTGGCGAAGCGAGGCACGTGATGGGCGTTCCGATCGCCGTGACCATCGCCGGCTCGGATTCGAGCGGCGGCGCCGGCATCCAGGCGGATCTGAAGACCTTCGCCGCGCTCGGCGTCTATGGCGCATCCGTGATCACCGCGCTTACGGCGCAGAACACCAAAGGTATTTTTGCCATTCACCAGGTGCCGGCGCATTTTGTCGCCGCGCAGATGGACGCGGTATTCTCCGATCTTGACGTCCGTGCCGTGAAGATCGGCATGCTGGGGAACGCGCCGGTGATCGAGGCGGTCGCCGCCGGGCTCGATCGCCACCGCCAGCGCAATGTGGTACTCGATCCGGTCATGGTCGCAAGCTCGGGTGAAAAATTGCTGCGTCCGGATGCGATCGACGCGTTGCGGCAGCTGATCTCCCGCGCGCGCGTCATTACGCCCAACTTGCCCGAAGCGGCGGCGCTCCTCGACGCGCCGCTCGCGCGCGACGAAAGCGACATGGCCGCGCAAGCGCGAAAACTGCTCGCGCTCGGCGCCGGCGCGGTGCTGATCAAGGGCGGCCACGGCAGCGGGCCGGAAAGCGTCGACCTCCTCGTCGAGCCCGACGGCTGCGCGCGATTTGCGGCGCTGCGCGTTGCGACTGAAAATACCCACGGCACCGGTTGCACGCTTGCCTCGGCGGTCGCCGCCGGTCTTGCCAAAGGCCGCGCGCTGGGCGAGGCGGTGCGGGAAGCCAAGGCCTATGTGAGCGCCGCCATCGCCGCGGCCGACCGCCTGAAAATTGGCTCCGGCCGCGGCCCGCTTCATCATTTTCATGACAGGCGGTAGGTCGCAATTCGGGGCTTCGGAGCGCTCCGAACTGTGCTACCATTTCTCTGAATCACAGGGAGGCAATTTGCCATGTTGAAATCGATCACGATGCGTGCGGCCGCCGTCGCGCTCATCGTCGCGGCGTGGTTGCTGCTGCCGCCGCGCAGCCACGACGCCTTGGCGCAATCCGCGCCACTCTATATCAGCGCGGTCGATCTCGAAATCGCGCCGGCATCCATGACCAAGTTTCTTGCGGCGCTTAAGCTGGACGGCGATGCCGCAATGCAAGAGCCGGCCGTCCGCGAGTTCGACACCACCGTGTCGCAAAAGGATCCCGGCCACGTCTTCATATTTGAGGTTTACGACAACGCCGCCGCCTATGACGCGCATCAAAAGACCGTCGCTTACGCCAAGTTCATCGCCACCACGATGATGATGATCAAAAAGTATAACATTAGACCCTTTGCATCGGTGGCGATGAATACGAACGCTACGGCGCAACCGCCATCCGGGCCGCTTCTCATCAACCAGGTCGAGCTCGATATCGTGCCGGCGCAATTCGACCAGTTCATGGACGCGGCCAAGACCAACGCCGCGGCATCGGTGCAGGATGCCGGATGTCGCGAGTTCAACATCGCGGTCTCGCAAAACGACCCGCATCACGTGTTGCTTTTCGAGGTCTACGACAACGCCGCGGCGCTCGACGCGCAGCAGGCGACCGATCATTTTAAGACCTATCAGACGATCACGAAAAGCATGGTTTCCAACCCCAGCATCACGCAATTGTCTTCGGTCGAGATGGATGTGAAGTCGCAATAACAAGGCGACGGGACCGCGGCGGTCAAACCGCCGCCGGCGCGCCGGGTTGTTGCAGCGGGTGGGCGCGGGCGAAGGCGTCGATCGTTGACAACGAATTGGCGATCCGGGTGAAATTCGGAAACGGCGCGGTGTCGACGGCGAAGAATTTCGCGCCCGCCGCCTGGCTGGCGAGACAGATGTCGGCGAGCGTGATCGTATCGCCGTGACAATAACGGCCGGTGGCGGTATCTTTCAGATGTGCCTCGAGCGCGGTGAGCGCGGCGGTGTGCCAGTGTTGGCACCATTTTGTCCGCGTCGGTTCGTCGAGCTTGAACTCGTGTTCCAAATATTCGCGCACGCGCGGCACGATCAGCGGGTGGGAATCGCAAGCGACGATTTGCGCCAGCCCGCGCACGCGGGCGCGGCCCCGCGCGTCGCGCGGCAACAGCGGCGGGTTCGGGTGCGTCTCGTCGAGATATTCGATAATCGCCAGCGATTCGAACAAAGCCGGCCCGTCGCCGTCGACCAGCGCTGGGATCGCCATCATCGGATTGACGGCGCGGAACGCCGCCGAGCGTTGCTCGCCCTTTATGAGATTCACGTCCAAAACCTCGTCCGGCACGATGCCCTTGAGGTTGAGCGCGATGCGCACGCGGTAGGTCGCGAGCGAACGCCAGAACGAAAAGAGTTTCATGGAAATTGCTCCGTTTATGTCCGTCCCCGCGAAGCGGGGGTGGAAAGGAAAAATTTAATCCGCGCCCGGATCGGCCTTGAGGCCCGCCGCCTCGATGCCGGAGATGGCGCACATTTCGTCCTTGTCCGACGCGTCGCCGGAAATGCCGCAGGCGCCGACGACGTTGTTCTCATTGTCTCGGATCAGCACGCCGCCCGGATTGGTGATCATGCGCCCGCCGCTCGCCGCCGCGAGCATGGTGAAGAACTGCGGGGTTTTCGCCGCGCGGCTTGCCAGCATGCGCGAACCAAGGCCCATGCCGAGCGCACCCCAGGCTTTGCCGAAGGCGATATCGAAACGCAGGATGCCGGATTTGTCCTCGCGCTTGAAGGCGACGAGATGGCCGCCGGCATCGAGCACGGCGACGGTGAGCGGCGCGAGATTGTTGTCGCGCCCCTTCTTCAGCGCGGCATCGACGATGGTTGAAGCTTGCGTAAGCGTGATGACAGACATGTTCGCTCCAATGTTGCTGGAAGGAATTTCACCGCTTGCCGCGGGTCGCCCAATAAACCGAGACGGTCGAGATTTCCGCGGCTCCCGAGCGGTGGCGCTTGGTCTCCTCGTAGCAGACCAGCGTGCGTTCGACGAGCGGTAGTGAGATGCCGCGTGCCTTGGCCTCGGCGAGCATCGATTGAATGTCCTTGATGCCGCCGTCGACGTTGAATGTCACCGGCCCGGCGTCGCCGCCCTTGAGCATCGATGCAATGCCGGGACCGCGCGTCTTGAGCCCGTTGGCGGCACCGGAAGTCTCGGTCATGAAATCGAGCAGCCGCACCGGATCGATAGGAAGTGAGCTGCCGAACGCCAGCGCCTCGCCGAGCGCCTGCCAATAGACCATGAGCGGCAGATTGATCGTGAACTTGAGGATCGCGCCCGAGCCGACCGGCCCGGCATGCTCGACGCGCCGGCAGAGCTGTTCGAGGATTTTTCGCGCGCGGGCGGCATCGGCCGCCTCGGCACCCATGAGCCCGAGGAGTTTTCCTTGTCGGGCGAGGCCAATCGAGCCGCCGACCGGGCACTCGACGAAAGTCGCGGCCTTGGCGCGCACCGTCTCTGCGAGCGCGATTTGGGTTGCGGGCATAACGGTACTCATCTCGATGAACAGCTTTCCGGAAACATTGCCGCTGATCAGGCCCGACCGTCCCCTATAGACCGCATCGAGCGCCGCCGTGTCGATGAGCAGTGTGATGATCGCCTCCGAGCGTTGCACCAACTCCGCAGGCGTGGCAGCGACAGTGGCGCCGGCGACAGCCTTGGCCTTTTCCGGCGTGCGATTCCACACCGCGACCTCATGGCCGACCTCGATAAGCCGCGCAGCAATGGCCGCGCCCATTTTTCCGATACCGGCGACACCGATACGCATGCGGCAACCTCCCAACGCTTCCGTCCCGGCCCGGACGATAAGCGATCGACGCGTGGCGAGAAAGCCGCTTGCGCATGCGGGGAGCGAATGCCATAGCGTCGCGCTCCAACGACACAAGGGCAATGGTGAGCAGCATGGCTTCGGCAAGCAAAGGTGCCGTCGGCATCATCGGCCTCGGCATCATGGGCGGCGCGTTCGCGAAGAATCTCGTTGCCGCCGGCTGGCGCGTGATCGGCTACGATATCGACCCGTCACGCCGGCGGGCGCTGGCCCGCCTCGGCGTCGAGATCGGCGCCGATGCCGGCGACGTCGCGCGCAAGGCGCGCACCATCATCACCAGCCTGCCCAGCCCGCGTGCGCTCGCTTCGACCGTCGATGCCATCGTCAAGGCCGGCGTGTCGCGCCGCGTGGTGGTCGAGGCCTCCACCTTCACGCTCGAAGACAAAGCCGGCGCCGAAGCGGCGCTGCGCGAAGCCGGCCACGTCTTGCTCGACTGCCCGGTCAGCGGCACCGGCGCGCAGGCCAAGGTCAAGGACATCGTAGTCTATGCCTCGGGCGGTGCCGCCGAGATCAAGCGCCTGCGCCCGATGTTCGCCGGCTTTACCCGCGCCGCACACGACCTCGGCGAATTCGGCAACGGCAGCCGCATGAAGTACGTCGCCAACCTGCTCGTCGCCATCCACAACGTGGCGAGCGCGGAGGCGATGGTTTTGGGAATCAAGGCCGGGCTGCCGCCGCAGCTCATCTTCGATCTGGTCAAGACCGGCGCCGGCAATTCGCGCGTGTTCGAGCTGCGCGCGCCGATGATGGTGAAGGACCGCTACGACGACCCGACGATGACGATCTCGCTCTGGCAGAAGGATTTGGCTGTCATCGGCGGCTTCGCGCAGCACAGCGGCGTGCCGACGCCGCTGTTCTCGGCGACGCTGCCGATCTATGCTGCCGCTTTGTCGACCGGCCACGCCGCCCACGACACCGCCGCCGTCTGCGCCGTGCTCGAAGCGATGGCGGGCGTGAAGCGCGGCAAGTCAAAAACGAAGCGCAAAGGGAAATCATCGTAGAGTAGGTTGCGCCAACGGGTCCGGCCTCTGGCCGGCCCGATGACAGGCTCCCCGAAACCCGCCAATTCTCCGCATTTAAAGCGATGGGTTCCGCTGCGCTCAAGCCATCCTAAACAACTTACGCCGCGGTCAGCGTCGGTATTCTCTCGATCTCGCCCGCCCGCTCGCGTTCGGCGGCGTCACCTGCCTGCATTGCGGCGGCGCGGCGCGGCCCTATCTGCTGCTGCCAACCATCCCGCCGAAGAAAAGCTGAAAGAAATGCTCTAAGCCGCGACATTAGCGGTCTTTACACGGCCGTATGGCTTGGCCAATGTTGGCCTGAAAACGCCGATGCGCGGGAACGCACCGGCAAGGCAGGCGCCGCAAACGATTTAAGGCGCAAGAGGGAGGATAACAATGTCTCGCAAAGTCAGTCGCCGCACGGTTTTGGCAGGCACCGCGGTCGGCGCGGCAGCCGCCTTGGCCCGTTTCCCGGCACCGGCGGTCGCGCAGGCCGCGCCGTTCAAGCTCGGCCTTCTCACCGTGAAGACCGGGCCGCTCGCTCAGGGCGGCATCCAGATGGAAGAGGGCGTGCTCACCTATCTGAAGGAGAAGAACTATACGATGGGCGGCCGCAAGGTCGACTTCGTCTCGGCCGATACCGGCGGCAATCCGGCCGGCACCAAGACCAAGGCCCAGGAACTGATCGAGCGCGACAAGGTCGACGTTATCCTTGGCCCGCTTGCGGCTTTCGAACTGCTCGCGATCACCGACTATATCCGCGAACAAAAGATGCCGATTCTCAGCCTGGCCGCGGCCGACGACCTCACGCAACGCCGTCCGAACCCGTACCTGTTGCGCGCGTCGGCCACATCCTCGCAGGCGATGCAGCCGATGGGGCACTATGCGGCGACCGAATTGAAGCTCAAGCGCGTGGTTACAGTCTCCGAGGACTTCGCCTTCGGCTACGAGCAGATGGGCGGCTTCCTGTCTGCATTCCAGCAGGACGGCGGTTGCGTCGTCAACAAGCTGTGGCCGCCGTTGGTCACGCCCGACTACACGCCCTACGTCGCCCAGATCAGCGATTGCGACGGCGTCTGCCAAGGCTTCGCCGGGTCGAACCCGGTGCGCTTCATGAAGCAATACGCCAGTGCCGGCCTCAAATACCCGGTGGTGACGGGAGAGACCGGCGGCGACGATGCGTTGCTCAAGAGCTTCGGCGATGAGGCGATCGGGCTCGTCAGTTGCTGCCCTTATACGCTCGACCTCGACACCGACGGCAACAACCGTTTCGTCGACGGGATGTTGAAGAACTATGACACCGTTCCCGGCTTCTACTCCTCCGGACTTTACGTCAATTGCGAGGTGGTCGACGCGGCCTTGAAAGCCTCCGGCGGCGATGCCAGCGACAAAGAAAAGTTCATGGCGACGCTGAAGGCGGTCAGTCTGACCGACACGCCGCGCGGACCGATCAAGTTCGATCACCTTGGCAACGTGATCGGCACCTTCTACGTCCGGCGCATTGGGACAGAGGGCGCCAAATACGGCCTCAAGCTCTGGAACAAGACCATCAAGACTTACGAGAACGTAAGCCAGTTCTGGACCTGGCCCGAACCGGAGTTCCTCGCGCACCCGGTCTACTCGCGCGACTATCCGCCGCTGACGAAGTGCTGAGATCGCGACGTGCCGGTAAACGTAGCCCGGATTGAGCCAACGGGTCCGGCCTTCGGCCGGCCCGATGACAGGCTCCGCGAAATCCGGGAAAGGCGTTCGGGACGACCCCGGATTACGCTTCGCGCAATCCGGGCTACTTAACGGGCGCAAGGGCGGCGGATATGACGTTCTGGCTGCTGCTGACCGTCAACAGCGTGACGTTCGGCGGCCTGTTGTTCCTCCTGTCGGCGGGGTTTTCGCTGATCTTCGGGCTGATGCGCATCCCGAATTTGACGCACGGCTCGATGTTCATGATCGGTGCCTATCTCGGCACTACCTTCCTCAGCGGTGCGCTGGGCTTCACCCTGAATTTTTGGCTCGCCGCGATCATCAGCGCGCTGGAGGTGGCGGTGTTGGGCGCGCTGATGGAGCGCCTGCTGTTGCGCCGACTCGCCGGCCAGCAATTGGCGCAGGTGCTGGTGACGCTCGGCGTCTCTTTCATGGTCGCCGATCTCTGCCTGATGGGCTGGGGCGGCGACCCGATCTCGGTGGCGACGCCGGCCGGACTCGGCGGCTTTGTGCGTCTCGGCGCGGCGGTGTTCCCGCTCTACCGGCTGGCGATCATCGCGATCGCCAGCGTGTTCGCCGTCGCGCTCTGGCTCATGCTCGAGCGCACGCGGCTCGGCGCCATGATCCGCGCCGGCGTCGATGACCCGCAGATGGCCCGCGTCGTGGGCATCCGCGTTTCGCAGCTCTTCACCGTCGTATTTGCCCTCGGCGCGGCGCTCGCGGCCTTTGCCGGGATGATCGGCGCTCCGATCCTCTCGGTCTATCCGGGTCTCGATCAGGACATGCTGCCGCTGGCGCTCGTGGTCGTCATCCTCGGCGGCACCGGAAGCCTCATCGGCTCGTTCGTCGGCAGCATCATCATCGGCTTCATCTATAATTTCGGCCAGGCGCTGGTGCCGGAGCTCGCCTATTTCATCCTGTTCCTGCCCATGGTGCTGGTCTTGGTGCTGCGGCCGCAGGGTCTGTTTGGAGGACAGGTCCTGTGATCGACCGGCGCATCGCAATTGCTGTCACTATCCTGGCGCTGCTGGCCGTACCCTACGCGATCACCGAGGTCTATTACGTCAATATCGCCAGCCAAATCCTGCTCTATGCGATCTTCGCGCTGGGGCTCAACGTGCTGGTTGGTTATGCCGGGCTGGTTTCGCTCGGCCATGCTGGGCTGTTCGGCGTGGCAAGCTACGCCGTCGCTTCGCTGCTGGCCGCCGGGCACGGCCACGCCATCGCCATCCTCGCCGCGCTGGCGATCGGGCTCGTGGTGACCGCAGGCTTCGCCGCGCTGTCGCTGCGGGCGACCGGCATCAGCTTCATCATGATCACGCTCGCGCTCGGCGAGATCCTGTGGGGTCTTGCCTATCGCTGGATCAGCGTGACCAACGGCGACAACGGCGTCAACGTGGCGACGCGCCCGATGCCGTTCGGCATAGCGCTCACCGCGGCGCGCTCGTTCTATGACGCGACGCTGATCGTCTTCCTCGTCGCGGTCGCGGCGACGGCGATTTTCGTGCGCTCGCCGTTCGGCGCGGCTTTGTGCGGCACGCGCGATCAGCCGCGGCGCATGAACGCGCTCGGCTATCATGTGTGGATGATCCGCTTCGGCGCCTTCATGTTCTCCGGGCTGCTCACCTCCATCGCCGGCATTCTGTTCGTCTACTACAATCAGTTCATCAGCCCGCAGGCGCTCCAGCTCAACGCCTCGGCGGAAGCCTTGCTGATGGTCATCTCGGGCGGGGCGGGAACGCTGCTCGGTCCGGTCGTCGGCGCCGGCCTCGTCGTCATCATGAAGAACGTGGTGAGCGCCTATATCGAGCGCTGGAATTTCATGCTTGGCGCCATCTTCGTCGCCATCGTCGTGTTCATGCCGGAAGGTTTGGTGCCGGGCGCGGTGCGGCTATCGCGCTCGGCATGGCGCGCGATGAGCCGGGCGAAAACGGCGGTGGCGCCGGTCGCGGGGCGCAAGCCATGACCGCGCTCGCTGTCGCCTCGCTCAACAAGTCGTTCGGCGGGCTCCGCGTCAACACCAACGTCAACCTTAAGGTCGAGCCGGGCGAGCGCCGGCTGATCATCGGGCCGAACGGCGCCGGCAAAACCACGTTGTTCAATCTCATTACCGGCGAGCTGGTGCCCGACAGCGGATCGATCGTGCTGTTCGACCGAGACATTACCCGGGTGGCGAGCCGCAAACGCGCGCATCTCGGCATGGCGCGCACCTATCAGATCATCACGCTGTTTGCGCACGACTCGATCCTGCGCAATGCGACGCTGGCGCTGCTCGGTCTGTCGCCGCTGCGTTGGAATCCGCTCGTTGCGCTGGAGCGGCAGCAGCACTTGATGGCGCAGGCGCATGCCGCGCTCAAGCGCGTCGGCCTCGACCACATTGCCGACCGGCCGCTGGCGGAGACGTCCTACGGCGAAAAGCGCCGCGTCGAGATCGCCATGGCGCTGGCGCAGAATCCGAAAGTGCTGCTGCTCGACGAACCGTTTGCCGGCCTCTCGATCGACGAGCGCCGCGACGTGCGCGAGCTGCTCGTCGCCATCCCGCGCGATGTGACCATCGTGATGATCGAGCACGATATGGACACTGCGCTCGATCTTGCCGATCGCATCACGCTGCTGCATTTTGGCGAGGTGATCGTCGAAGGCACCCGCGCCGAGGTGGTCGCCGATCCGCGCACGCGAGAGGTCTATCTTGGCGAATAGCGCGCTCAGCCTGACTGGCATCGATGCCTTCTACGGCGACAGTCACGTGTTGCAGAAGGTGTCGTTTGCGCTTGGCGAAGGTCGCTTGCTCGGCCTGCTCGGCAGGAACGGCGCCGGCAAATCGACCTGCATGAATGTCAGCGTCGGCCTGCTGCCGCCCCGCGCCGGTGCCGTCGAAGTGTTCGGCGCGCCGGTGACGCGCCTGCCGCCGGAACTGATCGCGGCGCGCGGCGTCGCGCTGGTGCCGCAGGGCCGCCGCGTCTTCAAGAGCCTCACCGTGCGCGAAAATCTCATGGTTGCCGCGCGCACCGAACATGCCGGCCGCCGCCATGCGCCGTGGACCGCCCAGACCGTGTTCGCCATGTTCCCGCGGCTGGCCGAGCGGCACACCCAGCTCGCCGGCTATCTCTCCGGCGGCGAGCAGCAGATGCTCGCCATCGGTCGCGCGCTGATGGCCAATCCGCGGGTGCTGCTGATGGACGAGCCGTCGGAAGGCCTGGCGCCGCAAATCGTCGCCGAAGTGATGGCGACCATCCGCAAGCTCAAGGCGAGCGGGCTTTCCATCGTGCTGGTGGAGCAGAACCCGAAACTGGCGTTCGACATCGCCGACGACATCGTCATCCTCAACAGCGGCCGCGTCGCCGTGGTCTCGACCGCCGCAGCGCTTAAAGCTGACGGCGTCGACCTGCGCCAGCATCTGGGGGTTTTCTGATGACGGAGGACAGAAGACGGAGGACGGCTGGCAGAGACAAGAATCTCTTATCCGTCCTCCGTCCTCCGTCGTCCGTTGTCTGTCATCGTAACTCCAACCGTGAGAGTTTCTCATGACCGACCAATGGAACAAATACGGCCCGACCGCAGCGCGCAGCCACGGCAAGCCGGGGCGCGAGGTAAGGCCAAAAAGCCTGACGATCGACATTCATTCCCATGTCGTGGTGCCGGAAGCGGCGCAATTCGTCGAGCCATATCTCGATTGGGCGACAATTCCGCTGGCGCATTTCGCCACGGCGGAAACCAAGGCGCTCAACCAGAAGCAGGAAGCGGATATTCGCGCGCGCCGCGACCACGAGCACAGGCTCGCCGACCTCGACGCCATGGGCATCGACATGCAGATGATCGCGCCGCCGCCGCTGCAATGCTATTACACCGTGCCGCTCGATATCGCGGTCAAGGCGGCGCAGATCGTCAACGACGGCATCGCCGCGTTCTGCGCGAAAAAGGCCGATCGCCTCAAGGGCTTTGGCTCGGTGCCTATGGCCGACGGCCACGAAGCCGCGCGCGAGCTGGAACGCTGCGTCAAACAGCTTGGCTTTACCGGCGTCGAGGTTTTGACCAACGTCGCCGGCAAGGAATTGTCCGATCCCGCTTTGGCGCCGTTCTGGAGCAAAGCCGAGGAGCTCGGCGCGCTGGTGATGATCCATCCCAACGGCTTCACCGAAGCCACGCGCTTGTCGCGCTTCTATTTCAACAACGTCATCGGCAATCCGCTGGAGACGACGATTGCGTTGCATTATTTGATCTTCGACGGCGTGCTGGAGCGCCATCCCAAGCTGAAAATCCTTGCCGTGCACGGCGGCGGCTATCTCGGCGCCTATCCTGGCCGCATCGATCACGCCTGGGGTGCGCGCTCCGACAGCCACGGCAATCTGCCGCAGCCGCCGACCACCTATCTCAAGCGCATCTATGTCGACACCGTCGTGTTCACGCCGTACCAGCTCGCCGCGCTGGTGCGCGTGTTCGGCTCCGATCACGTCGTCATGGGCACCGATTATCCCTACGACATGGCCGATTACGATCCGCTCGGCCATATCGCGTCCGTCGCGGGCTTCGATGCCTCGACCATCGCCGCGCTCGCCGGCGGCAACGCCAAGCGGCTGTTGCGGCTGTAAATCGCCACATAGCCCGATGCAACTTAGACATTTCAGGCCATCCGGAGAATCGCTACAATCCCGCAGCCGTCCGTCGGGGGGAGCGCGAGGGTCATGAGCGAGGGGTCCATGGCCGCAACCGAGGCGTCGGCGATCATCCGCCATCCGCCGCCGGACAAAGCAAACTCATCTTCCGTTCTGATCGGCCAGATTCTGTGCGTCGTCGTGCCGCTCGCGATCTGGTTCTCGCCGCTCGAGCTTACGCCGCAGATCAAGCATGGCTTCGCCATTCTCGCCTTCATGGTGATCGCATGGATCACCGAGGCGACCGAGTTCGCGCTGGCCGGCTTTATCGGCTGCTTCTTGTTCTGGGCGCTTGGCGTCGTGAAGTTCGACGTCGCTTTCAGCGGCTTTGCCGACGCCACCGCCTGGTTCCTGTTTGCCGCGATGCTGATCGGATTGGTCGCCAGCAAATCCGGTCTGGCGCGGCGGCTGGCCTATACCATCATGCTGCGTGTCGGAGTCACCTATCCGCGCATCCTGCTTGGCCTCATCGTCACCGACTTTCTGTTGACCTTCATCGTGCCTTCGGGGCTCGCGCGCGTCGTCATCCTGGCGTCGATCGCGCTCGCGCTCACCGAGGCGTTCCGGGCCGCCCGCGGTAGCAACATTGCCCGCGGCATGTTTTTGATCCTCACCTATACCGGCAACATTTTCGACAAGATGATCCTGGCCGGGGCCGGGTCGATCACCGCGGCCGGCCAGATGCAGAAATTCGGCGGCGTCGAAGTGCTGTACGGCGTCTGGCTGTTTGCCTTTCTGCCTTGCAGCATCGTCACGGTGCTGGCGGCATGGCGGCTGACGCTCTGGCTCTACCCGCCGGAGCAGACCGGTCTCAGCCCGGGCCGGGAGTATTTTCAGAACGAGCTGATCAAGATGGGCCCGTGGTCGCTTAAGGAGACCAAGGCCGCGATCCTGGTCGGCTGCGCCATCCTGCTTTGGGTCACCGATTTCCTGCACCACATTCCGCCCACCATGGTGGCGCTCGGCGTCGGCCTGACCGCGCTGTTGCCGCGGCTCGGCGTGCTCGAGGCCGACGACATGCGCTGGGTGAACTACATGCCGGTGTTCTTCGTCGCCGAAGCGGTCAGCATGGGCAATGTGCTCGAAGCCACCAAGGGTCTCGACGTCCTCACCAGCAGTGTCTTCCACTGGATCGAACCGTTCCTGACCAACATTTTCAGCATCACCGCGATCCTCTACTGGGTGGCGTTCGTTTATCACTTCCTGTTGGCCAGCGAGATTTCCATGCTCGGCACATCGATCCCGCTGGTGATGGACTACGCCAAGAGCCACGGCCTCAACCCGCTGCAGCTCGGCCTGATCTGGACTTTCGCCGCCGGCGGCAAGCTGTTCGCCTATCAGTCCGGCGTGCTGATCGTCGGTTATTCCTACGGCTATTTCGAAGCTCGCGACCTGATGCGCGTCGGCGCCTGGCTGACCGTGCTTGAATTCCTCCTGCTGATGCTGCTGGTGCCGTTCTACTGGCCGCTGATCGGCATTCACTGATCGGTATAAAGTAGCCCCGGATGGAACGCCCCGCCTTCGCTCGCTTCGCGAGCTTCGGGCTACCGCTCGGCGTGCGAGCAATTGATCCCGAACGTGAAAGCCAAGCGTCGATCCGTTTAAAGCACGTTCAGAGCGAGTTGACGGGGTTTTCCGCTGTTTTCCGCGCAAGCGGGAATCCAGATGAGAGAGTGCCGATGTTGCGGTGAACCTGCTGGGTCGGCGCTTTCGCGGCGACCAGCGGATGACAGCAACCGCTTCAATCTCATCGAATTTCGCTCCGGCCGCCGGCGGTCATTTGCAACCGTTCGACACGGAGGTCAACAGCGGGTTGAATTCCGCCGCCGTCAGGTAAGCTGCAAACGTTCCGCCCGGAAATGGATTCGAACCTCTTTGGACCGCGGCGAAGGAGGTTACGGCAATCAGGATATTGTTGTTGGCGCCTTCGCCCGCATTGGGATTCACGACCCAGGCGCCGCCGCTCATTCCGTTGGTAGCGTCGGTGACCGGTCCCCAGTGCACCACGAGGTTCGGCAACGTCCACGGGCCCATCGGGATATCGTTGGCAAAAAACACGTAGCCTGGCGCTGCCTGAATGACCGCGGCGTCGAGAATACCGTTCGGATAGCCGATACCGTAGGCGTAGGTCGCTTTGCCTTTCCAGTCGAGCGCGTAGGGCATCACGCCGGTCGGACTGGTGCCTTGGATCAGGATCATCGCGTAGTCATGCTGGAAGGCTACAAGCTGGGCGGCGAACTGCTGGGCCGCCGTCATCGAGCTGTAATTCGATGGGAGTGTCCATAAGGGATTAGTCGCGGCACATACGATTTCGAACGTTGTGCCTGAGTCGTTCTGGTACTGGAGCCAGAAAGTCCCCTTAGTCGGATCGGGCCACGGGCCGGTCGGATTATCAGGAAGGTCCTTCAGGCAATGGCCCGCAGTCAGGAGTACGCTCGGCGCGATGAATTCAGCGGTGCACATGGCTATGGAATGGGGATCTTGTTGCGTCGGCGTCGGAATGACCAGCAACCCGGCCCATTTGAACGGCGCCAGGCTGGGGTTGCCGCTGGTCGCCTCAGGTGATGCGACCTCGGGCGTCGTCTCCGCCACGGACTGGGCGAGGCGGATTGTATTCTCGCGCGGCTTCGGAAGGCCGTAGGGCTTGCCGAAGCCGGCCGCTGGTTCCGCCGGCTCGGACGCCTGGCGATACCCGCTCGGCCCCAGGACGATGTTTCGGGGGATTACCGGGCCCGCCGCGAACGGATCGATGTCGATCGGAGCCGCGCCGATTCCATCCGCCCGGATCACACCCGCGCCAGCTAGAACCGCGATGCACGCAACGGCAACGTAAAATACCCGCATTTTATCCCCCTGTGCTCGGTGCCGATCAAGCCGACAATCCCTCAATGACGCCGCTAACGTCCACTTGAACTATGATAACAACACGACTGGCCTCTGCGAAACTCCAATTCAGGATGCGCGGGCTGCCGCAGGCGGAGGTTTGCCGGCGTCGCCGCTATTGTGCACAAGATCGCTTTTAGTGGTCTAGTGCGGTGCTGGCGACCCAGCCTATAGTCGCCGGCATTCCGTCGCGGAACGCCGAGCCGCGAATCGAGAGGAGTGCGAATGGTGAAAATCACAGCGCGCGGCATCGTGACCTGCCTGGCGTCGCTCATGATCCTGGCGCCGGCGTCAATCGCGACAATGTCGGTCGCGCAGACGCCGTCAAAATCACTCAAGGACCAGTTGGTCGGCCACTGGCAACTCGTCTCGGTCGATGTCAACGATACCAAGCCTTACGGCGGCAACCCGCGAGGTTCCATGTTCCTCGATGCCGGCGGTCACTATTCGGTCGTCGTGATCAGCGCTGGCAGCGTACGCGACATCTCTTATTTCGGGACCTATACGGTCAACGATGCCGACAATTCGATGACGATGCACATTGACGCTGGCAGTCTTGCCAATGCCGCCGGGCGCGATGAGAAACGGTTCGTGACATTCAGCGGGGATGAATTGACTGTGGCGAACCAGAAGTCTGCCGGCCCGCTCGGCTCCTTGAAGTTGACGTGGAAGCAGGCGAACTAGAGCGTGTCCAGCCAAAGTGGAAACCGATTTTGCGTCCGGACACGCGATAAAACAAACACCTAGTGTCCCGATTCCGAAGTTCGCAAGCGCATGCCGCACACTCTCGTGCGAACTTCGGAATCAAAAGGGACACTAGCGAATGTATGATGCTGGTGTGGTTGTTAGATTTGAAGTTCCTACACGGGCGGGCGGTTGGACCGTAGGAACTTCAAATCCACCATACTAGAGCAGGTTCCGATCGAGTTGACGCAGTTTTCCGCTCATTCCCGCGCAAGTGGGAATCCAGACCGCGTGCCGATGTTACGGTGAACCTCCTGAGTTCCCGCTGTCGCGGGGACGAGCAGATGACGGCGGGCGATTAAATCTCATCGAGTTTCGGTGAAATCAGTTCCCGCCGGACGTCGTGAACGGATTCGACGACGGAGGAGCGGCGCCGACGTAGGATTCGACGCATCGCAAAAGATCGGGCAGCAGCTCGGCGGTATTGGTCAGATCGAAGATGAAGTTCTCCGAGGCTGCTACGACCTTGAGTTTTTCGCCTTCCATGAATCTTTTGAACAATGCCACGTTGGGAGCCAACAGAACCTCGATCTCATTGGCGGTTATCGCGGTCGCGGTCACCGTGTCGGGGGGCGACGAGTCGATCGTGAAGGCGAGCGGGTAGGCGGTTCCCGGGGTTAGCTTCCAAGCGGGGTCGAAGAAGGCCATGCCCCACTGGAAGGTCCGAGTGACGGCAAACGCCAGCGTAATGCCGTTTTGGTAAGGGGTTGCTCCCGCACAATGATCGAACGCCGTCGAACCGGTCGCCGAGTAAGCGCCGACGGACCAGTTCCCCACGCTGAAAGTTGAGAGCGTCGTGATGCCAGCAGGCGGGTTTGCGGAGGCGGGTGGGCTGCTCGGCGTGACGGCCGGCGTGCTGGGCGCGAGGGGTGGGCTGCTCGGCGTGAGCGCTGGCGCGTTTGGAGAGAGGGGTAGCGTGCTGGGCGTGACGGGTGGGCTGCTCGGCGTGACGGCCGGCGTGCTGGGCGCGAGGGGTGGGCTGCTCGGCGTGAGCGCTGGCGCGTTTGGAGTGAGGGGTGGCGTGCTCGGCGTGAGGGCTTGTCCAGAGACGCCGCTCGCTCCTGCGAGTACACAAATACACACCGCCAAAGCCGTAATCGCGCGCATGGCTAGCATCCCCCCGAACACTCGTTGCCGTCGACGCGATGTTGCGATGAACGGACGCAGAAGGCAAGACGCAGTTATTCTTTTCGTTCGTCCGATCGGCGGTGGACGACTATTCTATTTGTGCTGCCTCCCAAGCAAGTCGGGTCAAAGCGACCGACTCACTGTTCGCCGAGAATAGCGACAGACTTCTGCAACAAATCTGCCATGAGCCGAAATCGGCTCGCCTATTTGATCATCGCGACGGCGCACGCGGGTACCGAGAATTCTCGATATGCTCAGTACCCGGAATAGGTCTTGTGGCAGATCGACCCATTTCGGCTCGGTCGGGAATTGCCCCTTGAGAGCGAGCGGTAGCGGCGTTGCTGCCGACCAGAGAAAATCTCCCGCTTTGTCGTCCCGGTCGACCTCGCCGTCGGTGACGGCCGGCAGAAAAGTATCGATGCTCTTGTTTGTGAGCCAATACCCGACTTCCTTGCCGACCCATCGCGAGGCGGCAGCCTGTGGCGACACGAGCAGGATCAGGTAGCGCGATCGGGCGAGCGCCTGCTCGATCGACGGCCACAGCTGCGGCGTTGCCGAGAGCGAGGTGTCGTCGCGGAAAATGCGCAGCGCGCGCCGCCGGTACCACGGCTTGCCGAGCCGCTGCACCGCCGCCTGGAGCGCCGCCGCGACCGGCTTGTCCTGGGCCTTGTTGTACGAAATGAAGGCGTCGTCGTCTGCGATGGAATGGCTTTGTAGAATGGGTTGAGCGTCAGCGAAACCCATCATCTGTCCTCACAGGCCCATGGTGGATTTCGCTCCGCGCAACCCACCCTACGGCAGCGCCATTGCCTGCCCCGGTCGGAGCCAGTAAGCGGGTGCCGCCGTCGCAAAAAGGTCATGCCGCCATGCGAACGGATTCAGGCGAGATGCGCGGGTTTTTGGTGATATAATTGGAGTGTCATGACGACTGCCGAAGCTTTTTCGAGTCCGGTTGCGGCCACGGGCGCGGTGGCGTTCCTCGGCAAGGAGGGCGCCTATTGGCGGCTGCGCATCAAGGGCGCGGCGCTGGTCATGGTGACGCTCGGCATTTACCGCTTCTGGCTCGCGACCGACGTGCGCCGCTTTCTGTGGTCGAACACCGAGATCGCCGGTGAAACGCTGGAGTACAACGGCCTTGCGACCGAGCTGCTGGTCGGCTTTCTGCTCGCCATCGCCATTCTCGTTCCGCTCTATACGGCTTTCGCCATCGCGGCGCTCGCGGATACGGTCGCGCTGACCTCTGTCGCGCTCGGTTTTCTGCTCGTGGCGTTGCTCGGCGAATTCGCGCTTTACCGGGCACGGCGCTATCGGCTGACGCGCACGGTGTTTCGCGGCGTGCGCTTCGACCAGCACGGCTCAGCCTGGAATTATGCGCTGCGGGCGCTCGCCTGGTGGGCGGTTGTCATCCTCACCCTCGGCCTCGCCTACCCTTGGGCGCAGGCGAGCCTGCAACGCTTCAAGATGCGCAACACCAGCTACGGCGATCTGCCGGGCGCCTTCGAAGGATCGGGATCGGCGCTGTTCGTGCGCGGCCTGCCGATCTGGCTGCTGGTGGTCGGCCCGCTCGTCACCGCCATCGTGGCGCTCTCCGTCCTGATCGATTGGGATGCGCTGAGCGACATCATCGCGCGCGGCGATGCTGACGCGACGGCCGAGATCATGGGCATTATCGGCTATCGCGGGTTCGGCATTGGCCTCGCCGCCGTCGGCACCAGTCTCAGTGCCGCCGTGCTGCTCTATCCGCTGTTCCAGGCCGTGATGCTGCGCTGGTGGATTTCGGGCCTGCGCTTCGGCGCGGTGACCGTCAGGTCGCGCCTGTGCACGGCGCAGGTGTACCGCGTCTACCTGCGTTTCATTTTTTACATCTTGCTGTTCGTGCTGCTTGCGCTCCTCGTCGGCATCGCGTGCCTGTTCGTGATCGACGCTTTGCTGCGCCCCGCTCACGATTCCAATCTCGCCGAACTTGCGGCGAGCGCAATGACGGTCTGTCTCTATGTCGTTGTCGCGCTCGGCGCCTCGACCATCTATCAAGTCGTGGTGACGGCCGCGATGTGGCGGCTCGGCGCGCAATCGGCCGAGCTTTCCGGCGCGCAAGCCCTCGACGATGTGCGCGCGGATGGCGCGCCGAGTTCGGCACTGGGCGAAGGTCTCGCCGATGCCCTTGGTGTCGGAGGCATCTAGGCTCGCCATGACGTCAATCACACCCGACACGCCCGCCCCCGCCCCCGCCCCCGCCCCCGAGTCCGCGATGCCGCGCGGTCCCGCCAGTTATTTCGATGGCACGAGCAGCGCGCGACACGATGTCTTGGTCGAAACGACCGCGACGGGGCTAAAGATCATCGCCGCCGGTCGACGCATGCTCGACGAATGGTTTTATGCCGAGCTGCACCGGATGTCGGCGCCCGACGGCGTCTTGCGGCTCGGTCGCAGCGGCGAGACGTTGCTGGCGCGCCTCGAAGTCCGCGATCGAACGCTCGCAGCGGCGATCGAGGATCGCGCCGTCACGCTCGACCGCGGCGGCGCGGCCGAACGCCGGCTGCGGCGCAAAGTCGTGGGTCTAAGCCTGGCGGCCACGGCCTCGCTCATCGTCACGGCGATCGTCGGTGTACCGGCGCTGACGAGCCGGCTCATTCCGTTGATCCCGCTCGCGGTCGAGCTGAAACTCGGCAACGCGGTCGACAAGCAAATCCGCTCCGCGCTCGACGCGCATCATCTCGGTGCGGCCTTCGCATGCGGCAATGGCCCGGGCGAAACGGCGGGACGCCAGGCGCTGCAAAAACTGGTCGGCCGGCTCGAGGCGGC
>Ga0181536_10001482_pt1 | contig 27540 bp, 30 predicted proteins | sample PEATcosm2014_Bin_41_FD_121105 | JGI IMG/M metagenome (GOLD analysis project Ga0181536, IMG submission 121105) | Peatland microbial communities from MTU Mesocosm Facility, Houghton, MI, USA - PEATcosm2014_Bin17_60_metaG | ecosystem: Environmental > Terrestrial > Soil > Wetlands > Peat | place...
ATCAACGGCGAAAAAGCAGGGTTGGGATATCCTCCAGGCAATAACCCGCGAACCCGGGTACCTGATCGCCGAACTGCGGACCGTTTGAACGCGGCCGGGGGCGGGGTAGCTAGGCAGTAACCTTGCTTGAAACAAGCCGGGACAGCGCAACGGCGCCACAACCCCTTGCCTCCCCGCCCAATCCCCGTCATCTCTTCCCCCAACTCATCCAACGCCCAGGAGACACAACATGGCCGACCGGCCCTTCAACCAGGCTGACCTCGACGTTTTGGCCCAGTGGGACACGCCGACCATCTGCAACGGGCTGGAGGTTACCAACCCGGAGCGCCGCCGCTTCGGCTACACCGTCGAGCCGATGGTCTGCATCAACCCGAAGGCCAAACCGATTGTTGGCCTGGCGCGCGTCGGCATGATCCGCTCCACCGAGCCGGCGCGCGGCACGGTCACCGACCGCGCCGACTGGTATGATTATGTGCACGCCACGGATTTCCCCACCATCGCGGTGATCCAGGACATCGACGGGCAGATCGGCTATGGCGCCTATTGGGGCGAGGTGCAGTCGACCGTGCACAAAGCACTCGGCTCCATCGGCTGCGTCACCAACGGCTCCTTTCGCGACCTTGACGCCTGGGCGCCCGGCTACCAGATGCTCGGCGGCCGCATCGGGCCGAGCCACGCGCACGTCCACATGGTCACGTTCGGCCAGCCGGTGAACATTTTCGGCATGCAGGTGGGTCACGACGACGTGATCCATGCCGATTTCCACGGCGCGGTGGTGATCCCGGCCGACGCGGTGCGGAAGCTGCCGGCGGCGATCGATTTGATTTCCCGCCGCGAGAAGGTCATCCTGGACGTCTGCCGCTCGCCCGGCTTCACGCCCGCGAAACTGCGCGACGCGTTGAAGCGGTCCGGCGAAATCCACTGATCCGACGGGGGTGCTGCGATGCCCAACTACGAGTACGAGTGCGAGAGCTGCGGCCCGTTCACCGAGAACCGGCCAATGGCGGAGTTCGATCAACCACAGCCCTGCCCGGATTGCGGCGATCCGGCGCCGCGGTTGCTGACCTGTCCGGCCCTCGCCGGCGGCGCGTCCGAGGACTCGGGCATGACGGCGGGACCGTCGCATCCCGGCGGTTGCGCCTGCTGCGCCGGGCCGCGGAACTGGAGCGCGGAGGCGGTTTAGCGGTGGCCATGACGGACTGCCACGAGCCCGTTTAACCATCGACCTTCCGGCATCGCCGTGGTGTGGGCCGGGCGTTCCTTCCGCGTCAGCACAATCCAGGAAGTGGCCGCCCGGTCAGGCTGAGCCGTGACGTTGCAACGAATGGCACGCCATGGCTGTCACCGCCTGGTATCGGCGCTGGCCTGGCGCCGCGGCCGAGGTCACGCATGCCGCCACGCGGGCAAAATTCGCAGTGCGTTGTAACGGCCGATCGCCGCCAGGTCCGTGGTATTGAACCGCGCGTTCAGGCCGGCGACGTGCTCGGCGCTGGTGCGATACGGGTAATCCGTGCCGAACAGAATCCGTGATACCGGCACGAGTCTGGCCAACGCCTGGATCGTCACGTCATTGGCGACCTGAGCGGTGTCGTAATAAAACCGTTTCAGTTCGCGATCGACCGTATCGCGGGTGAACTGGCCTTTGTACGGCGGCATGTTGACCATCTGCAAGCGCAGCCGCTCGGCGATCGCGGTGATCACGCCGCCGCCATGCGAGAAGATGAAGGTGATATCCTTGTATCGCGCCGACGCCCCACTGAAAATCAGGTTCGTGATCGCGCGGGCCGTATCGGCGCCCCATTCCACGGCGGCATCCGGCACGTTCTGGACCAGATTGAAACAGCAACTGGGACTCATCGGGTGAGTATAAACGACGGCCTTGCGGCGGTTCAGTTCCTGGAAGACCGGCGCGAACTCGGGGTATCCAAGCCATTTGTCGCCGTAATTGGTCATCATGCCGATGCCGTCGACCTTTAAGGTATCGAACGCGTATTCGATCTCCTTCAGACTTTCGTCGATATTGGGCATCGGCAACATCGCGAAGACACCGAAACGGCCGGGGTGATCTTTCGCCAGCCGCCGCGCCCATTCGTTCGATTCCCGCGCGACCTTGGCCGCCTCGCCCGGCAGCAAAAAGCCGACGTGCGGCGGCATTGGGGAAGTTATCGACGTGGCTGTGCCCGCCTTGTCCATGTCCTCGAGCGATTTCTCCGGCGTCCAGGACACCATCGGCGGATTGTCGAGTTTCGCCCGCCTGACCGCGTCGATATAGGCCGGGGGGACGATATGATGGTGCACATCGATCCAAAACCCGCGTGACGCGGCGTTCGCGGCCGGCGCGACGGCCGCGGCGAGGCCGCCCAGGAGCGCGGTCCGGCGCCCACATCCACAACTCTGAATCATGGTTGCCCCGCCGGTTTCCGCCGTCGTTGCTCGACGAACGCGCCCATCAGGCGTTTGGTTTCTTCGGTGCCATGCGCGGCGGCGACGGCGCGGATGCCTTGCTGGATCGCGTCCGCGATGGACATCCGTTCCCAGTCGCGCATCAGTTCCTTTTGCGCCCGGATCGCGTGCGGACCGGCGGACAGGATCGCGGCGACCCAGTCCTCGACGGCGGCGTCGAGTTCAGCCGGCGGGGCGATGCGTTCGACGAGGTGGCATTCGGCGGCCTCCCGCGCGTCGATGTGCCGGCCGGTGAACACGAGTTCCCGGGTTTTGCCCCAGCCGATCAGTTGCGGCAGCAGACAGGCTTCCATGCCGGAGGGCAGGCCGAACAGCACCTCCGGCATGCCGAAGCGCGCGGTGTCAGCGGCGGCGCGCATGTCGCAGGATGCCGCGATCTCCAGCCCGGCGCCGAAACAATAGCCGTTGATGCGAGCGATCACCGGGACCGGAGCGCGGCGGATCGCCTCGCACACGCGATGGGTCAGGAACGGCCCTTCGAAGGCGTGCTCATGTTCGAATGTCGCCATTTCCGCGACATCGGCGCCGCTGATGAACGAGCGGTCGCCGGCGCCGGTCAGCACGATCACGCGCAGGCCGGGTTGGGCGGAGACGCGTTCGACCGTCTCCGCCAGTTCGCGTTTGCCGGCATTGCCCAGGGCGTTGCGGTTGGCGGCGTTGTTGACGGTGACGAGCGCGACCCCGCGGCCGTCGGTGCTGGTGAGGATCACTTGCGGTGACGCAGCACCGAGTCACGGATCAGCGGCATGCGGTCGTTACCGAAATACATGTCGTCACCGGCGACGAATATGGTGGGGGAGCCAAACCCGCCGCGGTCGATCAGTTCCTGGGTGTTGTTACGCAGTTTGTCCTTGTTCGCCTGGTCGTTGATCGCGGCGAAGAACGCCGCCGGATCGATGCCCACCTTCTGGCAGATCGCGGTCAGCACGTCGTCTTTCGCGATGTCCTGGTCATCGCCCCAATAGGCGTCGAAGGTGGCCAGCGCGAATGGTTCCAGCTTATCGGTGCCCTCCAGCCAGCAGCAGCCGCGCATCGCCTTGACGCTGTTCACCGGAAACACCGTGGGCCGGTAGTGCATGCGGATGCCAAGGAAGCGAGCCCAGTCGGTCTGGTCTTTTTTATTATAGGCGGCCTTCGCCGGGACCGGCTTTTCGCGCGAGTTGTGCACACTGGGGTTGACGGCGTTGAACACGCCACCGACCAGATGCGGCCGGAAGGCGAGGGTCACACCGATCTCTTTGCGTAATTCCAGCAGACTGTGGAACGCGAAATACGTCCATGGGCTGGAGCAGTCGAAGAAACATTCCACTTCGGCCATGATTTATCTTCCTGTTGGTAGCCAAACCCTGATCGTTATGCCGGACGCGACCCGGCCACCTATCGCCGCGCCGTGTTGGATGGGATGGCCGGGTCAAGCCCGGCCATGACGGAATAGGTGAGCCCTGCCATGATGGGATAGGTGTGCCTGGCCATGACGGGATAGGTATGCCTGGCCATGACGGGATAGGTATGCCTGGCCATGACGTGACGGGCGAGCCCGGCCGTGACGGGATAGGTGAGCCCAGCCATGACGTGATTGGTAGTCCGGCCATGTTGGGACCCGACGGCGCGATCCCGCTCAGCCCACCGGCACCGGACGGGCACGTTGGTTGTATAGCATCTTCGCGCGCCGATCCTTCTCCTCTTGCGACAGCGTCGACGGGTCTTCGGACATGCCCGCGCCCACCGCCATGCCGCGCTGCACCCCGGGACGGGCGCCCATTTCCTCGAACCAGCGCTTGAAGTACTTGAATTCCTCGATGTCCTGACCTTGCGCTTTCCAGTTCACGGTCCAGGGGTAGCAGATCATGTCGGCGATCGTGTACTGGTCGCCGGCGACATATTTGCTCACGTACAGCCGGTTGTTCAGCACGCCGTATAGCCGGTTCACCTCATCGGTGAAGCGCGTGATGGCATAGGTCTGGTCGCCCTTGCTGGCATCCAGCCGGCGGAAGTGTCCGCATTCGCCGCTCTTGGGCCCCTGGTTGGCCATCTGCCAGATCAACCACTCGGTCACGGCGTATTTGCCGCGCAGATCCTGGGGGTAGAATTTCCCGACCTTCTCCGCGAGGTACATCATGATCGCGCCAGACTCGAAGATCGCCAGCGGCGCGCCGCCGTCGGCCGGGGCGTGGTCGACCATGGTCGGCATGCGATGGTTCGGGTTCATCTTCAGGAACTCGGGCGTGAACTGGTCGCCCTTGCCGATGTTGCACGGGACGATGTTGTAGGGGATCGCCGCCTCTTCCAGCAGGATCGTGACCTTCTTGCCGTTCGGGGTTGGCCAGTAATGCAGGTCGATCATGTCTTGTGCTCCCTCAGGTTTGGCGTTTCGGCCGGCACCCTGGCACAATCCGGTCATCGCGGCCACACCGCCCCACGACCATGACTGGATGAAAAAGCGTGACTGATATCGTACTCGTGCATAGTTCCGATTTGCATGTCGACAATGACCCGCATCAGGGCCCCTACGGGGCGGACGGCACCACCGGCCTGCGGGTGGTGCTGGAGGCGGCGAAAGCCCATGACGCTGACATCGTCCTGCTGGTGGGCGACATTTTCGACAACAACCGCCAGCCCGACTGGATCCTGAAGCGCTGCACCGAACTGCTGGCGGACGCCGGCCGGCCGGTCGTGTTCCTGCCCGGCAACCATGATCCGCTGACGCCCGATTCCGTCTATCTGCGTGGCGACATGGTGGAACTGCCGCATGTGCACGTGATCGGCGTCACGCACGACCAGGCGGTGTATTTTCCAGAGTTCGACATCGAGATCTGGGGCCACGCGCATGTCGATTACGGCGACATGGTCCCGCTGCGCGATCCCAGGCCAAAGACCGCCCGCTGGCACATCGTTCTGGCGCACGGACATTATGAGGATGATGGCGCCGTGCCGCTGCGTCCCTCATGGTTGATCAGCAACACGGAGATCGAAGCGACCGAGGCCGACTATCTCGCCCTCGGTCATTGGAACCGCGCGGCGCAGGTGGGGACGGGGAAGGTGCCGGCGTACTATTCCGGATCGCCCGATCTGGCGAAGACGGTGAACGTGGTGCGGCTGACGCATAACGGGGTGGTTGAGGTCACGCGCGAGCCGATCAGTTGGGAATAGAGTGGGTTACGATCCCGCAGGTTGGCCGCTGACCGTTGTTCCGTCATGGCGTGGTCGAGCCGGGAATCAGGTTAAGGCGAGACCCAACAATAAGTGCTTCAGGCGGGCCTTCCCCCAGGTCGTCATCCCCCGGCTTGTCCGGGGGACCTATCGCGGCACGGTGCTGGTATAGGTCCCCCGGACGAGCCGGGGGATGACGTGGAGAGGCGAGCGTCTGTCGATTCGTTTATTATTGGGTCGTTTATTGTTGGCGCCGCCTAAGTATCGAACGGGATCAAATCACGCTTCGCCGTCATGCTTGGGCTCGACCCGAGCATCTGTAGCTGCACCCAGGATCGGCAATTGACTCAATTTGGCGCGGTGCATGCTGACACAGATCCTCGGGTCGAGCCCGAGCATGACGCGGGATCACGCGCTGCTCTGAGCTTAACCTGATGCCTGTGCGGCTCGGCCCGGCCACGGCGGTGCAGGTTGGCGGGGACGTGCGCTACCCCGCGAACAGCATCTCCGGCGGGCGGCCCCGCTCATGCCGGCAATCCCAGAACAACCACGCATGGTGATGCTGGCCATGGTTCGTCATCGGCCCCATGTCGAACCACCGGATCCGCCGGCGCAGCACGATGACCTTGCTGAGCGGGCCTGAAGAAATCAGGTTCGCCGCCTTTTTCCCCGCGAGCCACTGAAACCGCACCAGCAACGCGAGCTGGCCGTCGGCCCGCTCCGTCAGTTGGATCGCGTGCCGAACGAAATGCAACAGCGCTCCCGGCACCTGGACCCCTTTCAGCGAGCCGCCGCCATCGCCGTACGGCGGATTGGTCACCATGCTTTGACAGCCATCCGGAAAGGTCTGGCATGCCAGAAAATCGACCCCGGTCCGGCCGAAGCCCCGGTCCGCGATGTCGCTGGCGATGACATCATCTCCCCTGGCCGCGATGGTGCGGGCCATCGCGCCATCGCCGCAGCATGGCTCCCAGACCGGGCCACGCAGCGGCACGCAGCTCAACAATGCCTCGGTGACCCAAACGGGCGTTGGATAGAAGTCGTTCTCCTGACGATCGTAGCCCGAGATGTGAATCGGACGGGCGTCACGATAAGCGGTGATCGGGCCCGGATCGTCCAGTGTCACGGTTGATTCCTCTCAGCCCGTGTCGAATCGACCCGGGATGCAATGGTTTCGGAGAGAGGGAACCTGGCCGGGATCGCTCCGATTCGTGAAGGCCCGGTTATTTTATCGTTTGGCGATGAGTGGCGGCTCCAACCACACCGTCACGGCCCTCCCCCGGCCAAGCATGACGTGGAAGGGAACGCCGTGATTCAGGCTTTCCCGGGGTGACACCAGACCATTTCCAGCCAGACCGCGCGGGGTGAAAATGCGCCGACGTCCTGGTTGATCACGCGCTTCACCCGCGACCGGCGTTCCGCCCGGAGCGATCACGCCCTAACCGGTCGCCGCCACCTCCAGCACGTGATCGGCGATCGCCAGCGACGCCGTCAGCCCTGGGCTTTCGATCCCGAACAAATTGATCAGACCCGCGACACCGTGGGTTTGCGGCCCCTGCACGACGAAATCCTGCGCCGGCGCGCCGCGCGGCACGATCTTCGGCCGGATGCCGGAGTAACCCGGCTGCAGCGCGCCATCCTTCAGCTCGGGCCAGTAGCGCCGGACCGCCTCATAAAAACCATCGGAGCGCCGAGGATCGACCGTGTAGTCGATGGTGTCGATCCATTCCACGTCGGGACCGAATCGCGCCTGGCCGCCCAGATCGATGGTCAGATGCACGCCGAGCCCGCCCGGCACCGGCACCGGATAAATCAGCCGAGAGAACGGCGAGCGTCCGGTCAGCGTGAAATAATTCCCCTTGGCGTAATACTCGGTCGGCACCCGGTCCGGCGGCATCCCCGCGGTCCGGCGGGCCAACAAGGGGGCGTGCAGACCGGCCGAATTCACCATCAGCCGACAGCGTAACGTCATCGGATCCGCGCCGCCGACATCGACGTCGATTTTCCGGTCGCGCGCATGAGCGCCCAGCGCCGGGCTGAAGAATACCGGTAGCGCGCCGGCGTGTTCGGCATCGCCCTGCAAGGCCAGCATGAAGGCGTGACTGTCGATGACGCCCGTCATCGGAGACAGCAAAGCGCTGGTGCAACGCAACGCCGGTTCCATCGCGACCGCCTCATCGCGGGTCAGCACCCGCATCCCCTCGACGCCGTTGGTTTCGGCGCGCTGCTTGATGCCCGCCAGCATCGCGTCCTCTTGTTCGTTGGTGGCGACGATCAGCTTGCCGCAGTTCGCGTGCGGCACGCCTTTCTCCCGGCAATACGGATACAGCTGGCGCCGCCCCTCGACGCAGAACCGGGCCATCAGGCTGTTGGCGGGATAGTAGATGCCGGCGTGAATGACCTCGCTATTCCGGGAAGACGTTTCGGTACCGATCGCTTCCGCCGCCTCCAGGATGATCACCTCCCGGCCCGCCTGGGCCAGCGCGCGCGCGACCGCCAGACCGACGACACCGGCGCCGACAACGACGCAATCCACTTCCTCCACGCCCGACCCCTCTTCGTTCGCAATGCGCCGGACATCGGCGCGGTCTCGCCACTCGCCGATCACCGGTGAACGGGTTAGGCTGTGGGCAAACAGGAGTCCAGACATGCGGATCGCGGTGATCGGCGCCGGTGGCGTCGGCGGTGGCTTTGGCGCGGCGCTCGCCCAGGCGGGGGGTGACGTGACGTTCGTGGCGCGCGGCGCGCATCTGGCGGCGATGCGCGAACACGGGCTGCGGGTCGAGGGCGACCGCGGCGAAACCCTGATCCAGCCGGTTCAGGCAACCGATGACCCGGCCTCGGTCGGGCCCGTCGATATCGTGCTGTTCTGCGTGAAACTCTGGGATGTCGAGAGCGCGGGCGAGCAGATCAAACCGTTGATCGGTCCGGATACCGGCGTGATCCCGTTGCAAAACGGCATCGACGCCGGCGACCGGCTGATCCCGATTCTGGGCGCCGCGCATGTCATGGCCGGCACGGTCGCCATCAGCGCCACGATCGCGAAACCCGGCGTGATCCGCCAGACCGGCACGTTCATGTCGATGGCGTTCGGCGAGCGCGACGGCCGCATGTCACCGCGCGCCGAGGCGTTTCGCGCGCTGTGCGAAAAGGCCGGGTTCGACGTCATGCTCAGCGACAATATCGCGGTGCCGATCTGGCAGAAATTCATCCTGCTCACCGCGATGAGCGGCGGCACCGCCGTCACCCGCCTGCCGATCGGCAAGCTGCGCGACGACCCCGACGTGTTCTCGTTGTTCGAGAGCGTGATGCGCGAAACGGAAGCGGTGGGCCGGGCGGAAGGCGTTCCGCTGCCCGCCCGCGTGGTCGAAAGACAGATCGCCACGATCAAGGGACTGCCACCGGGCGGGATGGCCTCCATGGCCGTCGATCTGATGCGCGGCAACCGGCTGGAAGTGCTGTGGCTCGCCGGGAAGATCGTCGAGCTTGGGCGCAAGCACGACATCCCGACGCCGTCGAACGCCGCGATCTTCGCCGCGCTGAAGCCGTACGCGAACGGTGCGCCGGCCTGATGCGCGCCGTGTCGTGATCCAACTGACATGCGGCGAAAACGCGCTGGTCGTGGCGCCCGAGCATGGCGGCGCCATCGTGGGATGGACCCGGCGCGGGACCGATCTGTTGCGCCGTCCCTCGCCCGAGGCGGTGCTGCTCGGGCAGCCGGGCGCGATGGGCTGCTTCCCGCTGATCCCCTACTGCAACCGCATCGCTGATCGCCGTTTCCACTGGGCTGGCCGGAGCTATGAACTCGGCGCGAATTTCGGTGACCACCCGCACGCGATCCATGGCGTCGGATGGCAAAGCCCGTGGCGGACAGAGGCGGTGTCGGCCGCCAGCGTGACGTTATCGTTGCATCACGACGCGGCTGGCGTGGCCGCGCGGGCCTGGCCGTTCGCGTTCGCCGCGCGTCTGACGTACCGGCTGACCGCCCAGGGGCTGACGATTGAGATCGAGGCGACGAATCGTGAGGCGGTGGCTGCGCCGATGGGGATCGGCGCGCATCCGTATTTTCCGCGCGCCGCCGGTGCATCGATCGCATTCCAGGCCGATGGCGTTTGGCATAATCGCGAGGGGTTGCCGACGACACACGGGCCAATCCCGGCCGAGTGGAACCACGCGGACGGACGGCTCGCGGATCGCGCGCCGCTCGATCATTGTTTCACCGGCTGGCACGGGGCGGCCCGCGTCCCGGATCTGCGGATCGAGGCCGGGCCGGTGTTTCGCAACCTTCAGGTCTTCACGCCCGCCGGCGCGGATTTCTTTTGCGTCGAGCCGGTCAGCCATGTGCCGGATGCGATCAACCATCTGGAATTGCCGGAAGCGCAGGCGATGAGCGTGCTCGAACCCGGTCAGACGCTGAGCGGATCGATGACCTTCACCGCGGCGGATGACGCACGGTCTTGAGCCGACCCGCGCCGCGTTGAGGCGGTCGTCGGTCGCGGCTTTCCTCGCGGTTTGGGTGCCGCGCCTGATCCCGTTGCTGATCGCTGCCCCGGCGCTGAGGCTCAGCCGCCGACTGCCCCCTGGGTGTTGACGTAGAGCGCGTACAGGCCGTGGCTCGCCGCCATGAACAGGCGGTTCCGCCAGCGGCCGCCGAAACACAAATTCGCCGCGCGTTCGGGCAGCGCGATATGGCCGATCGGATGCGCGGACGCATTGAAAATCCGCACGCCGTCCAGCGCCGGATCGCCGGTGCCCCAGCCGCACCACAGATTGCCATGGATATCGACACGGAACCCGTCCGGGGACCCTGGGCCGGCGTCGATGAACACCCGGTTGTTGGCGAGTTGCTTCCCGTCGACGACGTCGAACGCCCGGATCAGCCGGTTCGGTTGGGCCCTCGAGGCCACGACATAGAGGATCGATTCGTCGGGGGAGAAGGCGAGACCATTCGGCCCCTCGACATCGTTGGAGACCATGGTGAGCTCGCCGCTTTGGCCGTCGATCCGATAGACGCACATCGGCAGTTCTTGCGGGTGCATCTCGCCTTCGTAATAGCCGAGCAGACCGAACGCCGGGTCGGTGAACCAGACGGAGTTGTCCGATTTCACCACGACGTCGTTGGGGGAGTTCAGCTTCTTGCCTTGGTAGCTGTCGGCGAGGACGGTGAGGGTGCCGTCATACTCGGTGCGGGTGACGCGGCGGCCGCGATGCTCGCAGGTGACGAGGCGGCCCAGGCGGTCGCGGGTGTTGCCGTTGGCGTTGTGCGAGGTTTTGCGGAAGACGCTGACGGCGCCGGTTTCTTCCTCCCATTTCAGGATGCGGTCGTTGGGGATGTCGCTCCAGAGCACGTAGCGGCCGTCGCCGAAATACACCGGGCCTTCGGACCAGCGGCAGCCGGTGTACAGGCGCTCGACTGAGGCGAGGGGAAGGCGAAGGGCGTTGAAGCTCGGGTCCAGCACCTGGACGGACGGGTCGGGGTAGCGGGTGGATGATTCCCACATTGCGGCGGTTTCCTCGTTGGTTGGGTGGGGGCGATGGTAGAAGGACGGGAGAGGGCCGCAAGCGTACCGCGCAGAATAATCTTGCCAAGAAGCACCATTTTTGGTACATTGAAAGTGTTGACGATGGACCGCCCCAAGCCCATTCCCTTGGTGTTCTGGAAATCGCTTTCCGGTCACGAGCCTGTGCGAGAATGGCTTAACGAGTTGCCGCGTGAGGACCAACGAACGATCGGCCGCGATATCGCCAAGGTGCAATTCGGTTGGCCCATCGGATTGCCGGTCTGCCGGCCCATGGGCAAAGGCTTGTGGGAAGTGCGGTCATCATTGCCGAGTCACCGCGAAGCGCGCGTGATGGTCGGCTTTCACGATGGGATGCTGATCGCGCTCTCGGCGTTCATCAAGAAGACGCAAACGACGCCTGCCGGGGAGTTGGCGCTGGCACGTCAGCGGCTGAAGGAGGTGACATCATGACGCGAGGTACGAATCCTTATATCGGATCAACGTTTGAGAGTTGGCTCGACGAACAGGGCATCCGCGAGGAGGCAACCGCGGCGGCCATCAAGGCGGTGATCGCCGAACAGCTTACCGTGGCGATGAAGGAAAAAGGGCTGACCAAGGCATGCATGGCGGAGCTGATGCATACGAGCCGGAGCCAGATCGACCGCTTACTTGATCCCACGAATGGTAGTGCGACGCTCGAAACGTTGTTGCGGGCGGCGAGGATAGTTGGGCGGGAGTTGCGGCTTGAGCTTGTGTGAAAGACAGTCTGGAGCGGCGGCGCTTAATACCTCACTCTCGGCCTACACGTCCTGGCCGGCTTGGCCGGGCCATGACGCGACGGGCAAAAGTCAGGCATTAAGCGCGGTGATATAGGATATTCTCCGTGACGAAATCTGAATATTACGCGGGTCACAAAGCACACGATATTGAGTCCACCATGTCCGATCAGAGACCCGCCGGAAAAATCCGCGCGTGTCCCCGCGGGCCGACTGTTACGCGCGCGAGCGTGCGGAGCCGAAGGCCAGCGTTTGCAGAAGGTCTCCATTCCAGGCACAGTCGAAGACCGGGGCCGGTGCCCGCCTGACTGATGGCAGCCCGGCTGGACACCGAAGACGCCCCGGAACGAAAACGCCGCCGTTTATGCGCGGGTTTTCGTCAACGCCAACAATCGGAGGAACGTTCAATGCACTCGCACAAAGCCATGCCATCGGCCATAGCCCTCACATTGACTGCCGCCCTCACCTTTGGCTCCCCGGCAATCGCGGCCGATCTGCCGCAATCCGGCAGCCTCAAGCTCCACAGCGGCTGGAAGGGCGTCGGAGAAGTCGTTCAGGTGGGAGAAAACCACGTCTTTGGCACCGGTAATTTTTGGGGCGTGACCTTCAACGATGCCGGTAGTGGGCCGCTCCACAAGGGCGCCGCGGTCTGCCCCTACTCGTTCGAGCTTATGAATGGTGCGGGTCCAGTACAGGGGCCCTGCGCCTGGGGGGATAGCGACGGCGACAAGTTCTTTACCCGTTGGTCCGGCAAGCTCGCGGCCTCCGGCGCGTTGGAAGGCGTGCATGAGATCACCGGCGGCACGGGCAAGTTCAAGGGCATCCAAGGTAAGGGCTCGTTCCAGTGCACTGCCCTGAGTGACAAAAATCAATATAACTGCACGCAGCAGTTCGACTACTCGTTGACCGCCGCGGCGAATAAATAATCGTCGGGCTCAGGCGCCGCGCGCCTGCCGGTAAAAGACAGGACCGGTGCGTGCAAGCGCACCGGTCCCCGTTGTTCCGTAATCCAGGAATCATGAAACAGCTACAGGAGACATGCGATGACTGGCTATGCTATTTTCGACGCTGGACCCAGGACCGATCCAGAGGCGATGAAGCCGTACAGCGAAAAGGCCTTTGGCACACTCATTCCCTATGGCGGCAAGGTAATTGCCCGAACTAACAACATCGATGTCCGCGAAGCTAGTCATGGGCCAGGTTGGAAGCCAACTCGGATACTAAGGGTTTGATCCGAAATAAGTGCTCCAGCACAGCAGGTCCGTAATGGGCACCAATTGGTGTTTTGACGCTCAAAAAAGGGGAACCACAGATACACACAGATTTGCACAGATGTACACAGATATTATGAATTTGGATAAGCATCCCGGGCGGACAACAACTGCTCAACCCAAGGGCATCGATGTCGTCGCGCAATCATCGCCCGAGGGGATGTACTGAGTTTCGCCGATTGTCATCCTTATCTGTGGAAATCTGTGTACATCGGTGTGTATCTGTGTTTCCGTTCTTTGTGCGACCATACGCGGACCGCTGATCGTGATGGTTAACCAACCGCCGGTCACCCGCAGTGACCGTAGTGACTTCCCGCCGCGACATTCGTGCTTTCCGATTGAAGCCGGTCGGCGATCCAGGCCCAATCGGGAAGATACCAAAACTCCCCGGCCAGTTAGCGTCGCGGATTGGAATTCAACAACTCTGGCGATTCGTTTATTCCACGTCGGGCCCTAATCATCGAATTTCCCAGCATGGAAGCGGCTCAATCTTGGTATGAATCACCTGAATACCAGGAAATCTTGCCCATTCGGTTGAAAGCCGCGAAAGAGAACGGGGGTGATTGTAGAAGGGTTGCCAGGAAAACAGGCGCTGTCTGGTTTGCCCCCGGCACGACGATACCGAGCATCGCGCGATCTGATCCACCGCTCATCTCATGGCGAGCCCGGCGTTCTTTGTTCACGTGAACCAGCGTTTGGCGCATCCGACACGGCGTGAAATACGGCGAGTGCTGATCACCTCGCCCGGCCGTTCCGTAATTCAAGAGAGATGCACCAAACCCGAGCCTTGAAATCATTGGGCAGTCCCGGTACTTAAATCTGGGCAAGATCATCCCATGAAATACGGCCATGCCAGGGTATCGACGGACGAGCCACGCGTGGCGGCACAGGTTGCCGCGTTGAAGGCCGTCCATACGACTCACGTCTCAGCTCGCGAGTAACTCCTTCAAGGCATCGTCGATAAACTTCGTATCCGGCGGATTGAGGTTCATGCATCCCGCGCAGTGACCCCAGACCGACGGGATCGGCCGGCATTCGGCGTTAGGCATGTGCCTCACCTCATATTCGTTGTCTTCCGGGGGGAAATAGAGGTCGGTCCGGCCGGGCATAACGATTGCTCGCGCCTTGATCGCGCCAAGCGCCCTCTCAAAGTCGCCATTGTAAAGTTCGTTGGCGCTGATGTCGCCATTCTGCCAGGTCCACAGCATGGCCAACAGGTTGTTGGCGTCGCGTCCCAGGAAGAGGCCCTCCCAGAAGCCAATGAGGAAGTCCTCGAGCGACGCGAAACCCAGCTTCAGATCGAGCTTCTCGCGATAGAACGCTTGTGAGAAGCCCCAGCCGGCATAGACCCGCCCCATCGCCCGCAAACCTTTGGCCGGTGGTTTCTCGTACCAACCTCCTTGCCAGGCGTCATCGGCGGTGAGCGCCGCTTTGACCCCTTCAAGGAATACGAAATTGTGCCGAGAAGTCCGGGCCGAGCCGCAGAACGGCGCGATCCGCGCGACCATGTCGGGAAAGAGCGCGCCCCATTGATAGGACTGCTGAGCTCCCATCGACCAGCCGACCACCAGGGCCACCTTTTCGATGCCGAACTTCTCGGTGACGAGCCGATGCTGCTGCCGTACGTTGTCGTACAGGGTGACCCCGGGAAACCGGCCGCGATCGTAAGGCGGTGCCGCGTTATTGGGCGACGTGGACAGCCCATTCCCGAACATATTCGGAATGATGATGAAGTATTTACGCGGATCGAGTGCCATCCCTTCACCTATCAGCCACTCGTTCTCATAATGCTGACCCGAGTACCAGGTAGGATAGACAATCACATTGTCCTTGTGTGCGCTAAGCGTGCCATAGGTCTTGTAGGCGAGCTTTGCCCCGCGCAACGTCGCGGCCGACTGCAAGACGACGTCGCCAAGCTCGAAGATTTCATAGTCCGCCATTTCGTTCCCCTCCCCGCTTGATTTGGCATCGACGCGCCTGGCGGCAACGCCGCTTGCTTAATACGGGCCTGCCCCCAGCATGCCTTGCGCGTCCGACGGTTTCCCAGGATCGCTCACCGTGCGAAGCCTCCCCTGTGTTGACCGACAGATGGTGACGGTGGCCTCACCAACCCAAGGGAGTCAAGACGAAGTTCGGTCGTCTCCCAGGCTGTGAGTAGAGGGCTGTCCGATTGTCCACATATGATAACGGTCAGATGGCATCATGACGCGGGAGAGGTTCGTTGGAAGCCAACCCCAAACGCGTCGCACGCCCGCTCGAACCTCCCGGTCCGGCGCATCTCAGTCGCTTTACCGCTTCACCGCGACCCGCATTCCAGTTGACGCCCGCGCGATTTCCTCCGAACCAACACCCCATGTGCACCGTCGTCCTGCTGCTCCGCCCAGGCCATGCGTGGCCCGTCGTTCTGGTGGCCAATCGCGATGAGCGAATGGACCGCGCCTGGGATCCCCCCGCCGCCTGGTGGCCCGAGCACCCCGGCGTGATCGCCGGCAAGGACCGCACCGCCGGCGGCACCTGGATGGGCCTCAACGCCCATGGCATCGCCGCCGCCGTCCTCAACCGCCCCGGTTCACTGGGCCCCGCCGCCGGCAAACACAGCCGCGGGGAATTGCCGTTGCGCGCCCTCGCCGAGACCACCGCGGCGGCCGCCGTCGCAGCCATCGTGTCGCTGGACGCCGGCCTTTGGCGCGGCTTCAACCTGGTGATCGCCGACCGCACCGGCGCGACCTTCGTGCGCGGCGCCGGTCACGGCAAACCCTCGGCGCACCCTTTGCCACCGGGCGTCTCCATGATCACCGCGCATGATCCCAACGACAGGGAAAGCCCCCGGGTCGCCCGCCACCTCGCCCGGTTCCAGAACGCCGCCGCGCCGGAGCCGGACCATTGGGATGCATGGCGCGCGATCCTCGCCGACCGCGCGGGACCGGCGGGCGGGCAGATGAATGTCACGCCGCGCGGCGGATTCGGCACGGTGTGTTCCTCGCTGCTGGCGATCCCGGCGGCCGGGGATCCGGTGTGGCTGTTCTCCAACGGCCCGCCGCACGCGGCGCCATTCGAGAGGATCAGGGCAGCGTCAGCCGCATCTCGCCCTTGAAGGCGTGGATCAATTCCCGGCGGCGGAACCGCCAGCCCGCGGCGTCGCGGACCAGGACATCGGCGTAGGTGCCGCAAACCGAGGGCACGGGACCGTCCGGGCCCTCCACCATCACCAGATAGTTCGACTTCGCGGTGGCGGTGTCACCCGTCACGGCGATCACCGAGTTCATCACGTAATGCATCCGCCGCGGCGAGGCCGGCACGGACTGGGTGAGCCACGCGGCGATCGCGGCCGGTCCGCAGGCGGAACGATACGGCGCGACCCACTCGCCATCGGCGGCGAACAGCGCGGCGAGTTCGGCGAACCGGCCCTCGTCCATGTGGAAGCAATAGCGGTGCAGCAGTTCGCGGATCGCGTCCTTATCGTTGTCCATCACCCACCCCTTTGGCACGGCTCGCCGCCAACTCCGCCGCCAAAGCGATCGCGGCGATCAGGCTCGATGGATCGGCCACGCCCTTGCCGGCGATGTCATAGGCGGTGCCGTGATCGGGCGAGGTGCGAACGATCGGCAGGCCGAGTGTCACGTTGACGCCATGATCCATGTCCAGGGTCTTCAACGGGATCAGCGCCTGATCGTGATACATGCAGATCGCCACGTCGTAGCGCTTGCGCGCCGCCGGCGTGAACATCGTGTCGGGCGGCCAGGGGCCGGAGACATCGATCCCCTCGGCGCGCAACGTATCGATCGCGGGCTGGATGAGCGCGGTTTCCTCGTCGCCGAGCGCGCCTTGCTCGCCGGCGTGCGGGTTGAGGCCGGCGATCGCCAGGCGCGGCGCGGCGAGACCGAAATCCCGGCGCAGAGCGGTCGCCGTCGTGCGCGCCGCGTCGACGATCATCCGGGTCGTCAACATCGCGATCGAGGCCCGCAACGAGGCGTGCACCGTTACCGGCACGACTTTGAGGTGCGGGCTGGCCAGCATCATGATCTGCTGGCCAACGGCGCCGGTCAGCGCGGCGAGGAACTCGGTATGGCCGGGATAATGAAAGCCCGCCTGATACAGCGCCGCCTTGTTGATCGGGTTGGTGACCATGGCGCACGCCTCGCCGGACAGGCAGAGCGCGGTGGCGCGTTCGATCGACGTCACCACGGCGGCCGCGTTGGCCGGGTTGGGATGGCCGGGGACCGCCGGCTCGGCGAGGCGCACCGGCAGCACCGGCAGGGCTTCGGGGTAAACCGCGACCGCGTCCGCCGCCCGACGCACGATCCGCACCGGCACATCCAGCCCCTGGGCTTTCGCCAGTTCCGCGAGGCGCTCGGGGTCGTCCAGGGCCACGAGACACCGCCCTGGGTGGGGCAGCCCCCTTTGGACAAGCCAGGCGCGGAGGGTGAGCTCACCGCCAATCCCGGCGGGGTCCCCCATGGTGAGAGCGATCGGGCGCATCGCTCAGATATGCAACACCCGCCCGTCGACCGCCAGAGCGGCTTCCTTCACCGCCTCGTTCAAGCTGGGGTGGGCGTGGCAGGTGCGGGCCACGTCCTCGGCCGAGGCGCCGAACTCCATCGCGATGGCGAGTTCGGCGATCAGCGTGCCGGCATCGGGGCCCAGGATGTGGGCGCCGAGCAGGCGGTCGGTGGTCTTGTCCGCCAGCAGTTTCACAAAGCCGTCGGTGTCGCCCATGGCGCGGGCGCGGCCATTGGCGGTGAACGGGAATTTGCCGACGTTGTAGGCGATGCCGGCGGCTTTCAGCTCTTCCTCGGTCTGGCCGACCGAGGCGATCTCCGGCCAGGTATAAACCACGCCGGGAATGACGCCGTAGTTCACGTGGCCCGCCTTGCCGGCGAGGCGCTCGGCCAGGGCGACGCCCTCGTCCTCGGCCTTGTGCGCGAGCATCGGGCCGGCGATGGCGTCACCGATGGCGTAGATGCCGGGGACGTTGGTGGCGAAGTGGGCGTCGGTGGCGACGCGGCCGCGTGCGTCCAGGGCGACGCCGGCGGCTTGCAGGCCCAGGCCTTCGAGATAAGGCCGGCGGCCGATGGCGAGCAGCACGACGTCGGCGGCGATCTGTTCGGCGTCGCCGCCCTTGGCGGGTTCCACCGTCAGGGTCACGCCGGTGTCGCCGGCCACGGCGCCGGTAACCTTGGCGCCGAGCCGGAACGTCAGCCCCTGCTTCGCCAGGATGCGGCGCGCCGCGGTGGCGAGTTCCGTGTCCATGCCGGGGAGAATCCGATCGAGGAACTCAATGACGGTGACGCGCGCGCCCAACCGGCGCCAGACACTGCCGAGTTCCAGACCGATCACGCCGGCGCCGATCACCACGAGATGCTCGGGCACTTTGTCGAGTTCCAACGCACCGGTGGAGGTGACGATGCGTTTCTCATCGACCTCGACACCGCGCAACGGGGTTGATTCGCTGCCGGTGGCGATGACGATGTGTTTTGTTTCGTGGATGGTGCCATCGACATCGACCTGGCCGGGCGCGGCGATGCGGCCGGTGCCTTTCAGCCAGGTGATCTTGTTCTTGCGGAACAGGAATTCGACGCCTTTGACGTTGGCGGTGACGACGTTGTCCTTGCGTGCCTGCATCTTCGCCAGATCGAGCTTTATCCCGTCGATCAGGATGCCGTGTTCCGCGAGCCCGTGCCCGGCTTTTTCGAAATCTTCCGATGAGTGCAGCAACGCTTTCGAGGGGATGCAGCCGACATTGAGGCAGGTGCCGCCCAGCGTGGCGCGTTTCTCGACGCAGGCGACCTTCAGGCCGAGTTGCGCGGCGCGGATCGCGCAGACGTAGCCGCCGGGTCCGGCACCGATGACGATGACGTCGAATTTATCTGGCATTCAGGCCTCGTGTGCGTGACAGACGGCTTCAAGATTGTGCCCGTCCGGATCGATGACGAAGGCGCCGTAATAATTGGGATGGTAGTGCGGGCGCAGTCCGGGAGCGCCATTGTCCTTGGCTCCCGCGGCGAGGGCGGCGGCGTGGAACGCGTCAACCCGAGCGCGGGTAACAGCGGTCAGCGCGATATGGATACCGGTTGGTCCGTCGGCCTTGCCGTAAAACCACAGTGCCCACTTTCCCGGCGGACCGAAGGCGACGGTGTCATCCTGCTCATACCTGATGGCCAGGCCAGGCGGCGCCAGCGCCGCCGTGTAGAACGCACGCGTTTTGTCCAGGTCGCGAACGGCGAAACCGATATGGTCGAACATTGTCAGCAACCCCGGCACAGGGAGCCCGGTTTGTCGCCGGTGGCAGTATGGTCGAAGAGTTCGATCATTCAGGCCTCGGGGTTCTGAGACTGCGCTTGAAGGTCACGGCAAATTTTCTCGATTTCCGCCGCCTGATCAGATGCCGGGCGCGGCAGAGGCATCGCGTGCATCAGGGCGTTCCGCCAGGCAAACGCATCCTCGATTCGGTCGAGTAAATCCTGATCGATCACGCCGGCGAAGGCGAGCTCCGCCGCGAGGCGCGTAGCGGTTTTATCTCGAACTCGAATACGATTGAGCAGCGCGGTGCCGCGGATCAGGTAGGCAAGAACTTCCCCAAGCCAGACGCAATGATGCGCGATATCCGTGCCCGGACCCGGAGGCGTCAGCATGGTATCAAGCCAGTCTGGCGCGAGAACCCGCCTGGCGTCGTCTTCGCCGCGAAGTGCCACCAACTCCAGCCGCCATCCCGGCACGGCGGCCACGCGTTCAGCCAGTTCCGTCAGATCGTTTGCCCCCTTCAGGGCACGCGACCGCTTAACCTCGATGACGACGTGGTCCCCGTCTTTCTCAGCGATGATGTCTGGTTGGAAGTCGCGCAGAAACGCGGGCCCGGTGCCGGAGGTAGCTGGCACGGTGACGCGATATCCCCGTTTTCTGTATGTGGCCGCGATTTGCCTGCGGCGCCGATCCACCGCCGCATCAGATTGTATCGCCATCAGCGAATAACCTCCTGATTGGGATTTGACCAGACCTCGATGTGGACGAATGGCCGCCCATCGCTAAATGCCATCGCCAGCCGCGGCGACATATGGCGGACCTGGAAAGATCCATTAATGTTCAGACGCCTGTCGTGCCCCTCGCTCACCTGCCTGTCGTTGTGGTAAGCGATACCCTGTAAGGCATCCTGGATCGCCTCGCGGACGTTGTCCATGTCGCCGATCATGGTCTCACAATAATAAGTCACGCGGAGCCCGACACCGCCTTCAAGCGGGGGCTGACCGTGTGGCCAGGCGGCCGCGCTTTCGCGGCGAATCGTACCCTTCCAGGCGTCAAGTGCCTCCTTTCGCTTCGACTGAGCGGAGACCGGCTGACCATGGATACAGACGTCAAGTGTCGGCGCGACCGGCGGCTCATTCTGTTCCCTCGGACGTCTTGCCATCCCAGACTACCAGGCCGCTTCATACATCCAGCAGCAGCCGGCGCGGGTCCTCGACCCCTTCCTTGACCCGGACCAGAAACGAAACGGCTTCCCTGCCGTCGACAATGCGGTGATCGTACGACACCGCGAGATACATCATCGGCCGGATCACGATCTCGCCTTTGACCACCACCGGGCGCTCCTGGATTTTGTGCATGCCCAGAATGGCGGATTGCGGGGGATTGAGGATGGGTGTGGACATCAGCGAGCCGTAGATGCCGCCGTTGGTGATGCTAAACGTGCCGGCGGTCAGGTCCTCCAGCTTCAGGTGGCCGTCGCGGGCGCGCTTGCCGAAATCGGCGATCGCGGCCTCGATGCCGGCGAAGCCGAGTTGGTCGGCGTCACGGATCACCGGCACGACCAGGCCCGAGGGACCGCCAACCGCGATGCCCATGTTGACGTAATTCTTGTAGATGATGTCGTCACCGTCGATCTCGGCGTTGACGGCGGGGAATTCCTTCAGCGCGACGCAGCAGGCGCGCACGAACACGCTCATGAAGCCGAGGCGGACGCCATTGTGCTTCTTCTCGAAGGCGTCGCGGTATTCGGTACGCAGCGCCATCACCGCCGACATGTCCACCTCGTTGAAGGTGGTCAGCATCGCGGCGGTGTTCTGCGCTTGCTTCAGCCGCGCGGCGATGGTGCGGCGCAGGCGGGTCATCTTCACGCGCTGTTCGCGGGAGTCCTCTGGCCGGGCGGGCGCGGGTGTAGGGGGGACGACCGGCGGCGGCGCGGGGCGGTTGAGGAAGGCCAGCACGTCGCCCTTGGTAATGCGGCCGCCCTTGCCCGAACCCGGACCGACGGCAGCGGGGGCCAGTTGCTGCTCTTCCAGCAGCCGGGCGGCGGCCGGGAGGGGTTCATGGACCGGCGGCGGCGCCGTGAGCGCTGAAGGCGCGGCAGGCGGCACGGGCGTCGGCGGCACGGCCGGCGCCACGAGCGCTGCTGGCGCGGCGGCCGGGACAGCCGGCCGGGCGACCGGGCCCAATGGGCGAGGCGGGGGGTTGATCCCCGCGGGTGGGTTCGCGGCCGGCCGGGAAACTGCCGCGGTGGCGGCGGCCAGCACGGGGGCGGCGGCAATCGCCTCGCCATCCAGGATACCGAGCAACGCGCCGACCTCGACCTCGCTGCCTTCGGGGTAGTTGATCGCAGTCAGCACGCCGGCGGCGGGGGCGGACACCTCGACCGTTACTTTGTCGGTCTCCAGTTCCACCAGCGGTTCATCGGCGGCGACCACGTCCCCGGGATGTTTGATCCAGCGGGCGATCGTGGCGGTGGTGACGCTCTCGCCCAGGGTCGGGACTTTGATTTCGGTTGTCATCGATCGCCTCCTCAGCCCAGACCAAGCGCGGTCGTGACGAGCCTAGCCTGCTGAGCCATGTGGGTACGCGCAAGCCCGGTGGCCGGACTCGCCGCCGCCTCGCGCCCGACATAGACCGGGCGGTAGGATTTCATTTCAAGACGGTGCAGGACGCGTTCGATGCGCCGGTCGACGAAATTCCAGGCACCCATGTTCTCGGGTTCCTCCTGGCACCAGACGACATCGGCGTTGATGTAGGGTTTCAGGATCCGCCCCAGCGTGTTTTCCGGGAACGGATAGATTTGTTCCAGGCGGACGATGGCGATGTCCTTGATGTCCTTGGCGCGCCGCTCTTGCAGCAGATCGTAATAAACCTTTCCAGTGCAGATGATCACGCGATGCACCTGCTCGGGTGGCGCGATGTCGTCGATCTCCGGCATCACGAACTGGAACCCGTTGCCTTCCGCCATGTCGCTCAACGGCGAGACCGCCAGTTTGTGCCGCAGCAGCGATTTCGGCGTGAACACGATCAGCGGCTTGCGGAAATTGCGGTGCAACTGCCGCCGCAGCGCGTGGAAGTAATTCGCCGGCGTGGTCAGGTTGCAAACCGACATGTTGCGCTCGGCGCATAATTGCAAATAGCGCTCGATCCGCGCCGACGAGTGCTCCGGCCCCTGCCCTTCATAGCCGTGCGGCAGCAACATCACGAGGCCGGACATCCGCAGCCACTTGGTCTCGCCGCTGGCGAGGAACTGATCGATGATTACCTGCGCGCCGTTGGCGAAGTCGCCGAACTGACCCTCCCACAGCACCAGCGTGCGCGGGTCGGCGAGCGAATAGCCGTATTCAAAGCCGAGCACACCCGCTTCCGACAGCAACGAGTTGTAAATCTCGATTTTCGCCTGATCGGGGCGGATATTGTTCAGTGGCACATATTCATACTGATTGGTCTGGTCGATCAGAATCGCGTGACGCTGACTGAAGGTTCCGCGTTGGCAATCCTCACCCGACAAGCGGACGCGGCTGCCTTCCAACAACAGCGAGCCAAACGCCAGCGCCTCGCCGGTAGCCCAGTCGATGCCCTGACCGGAGTCGAGCATGGCCTGTTTGGCTTCAAGTTGGCGAGCGATCTTTGGATTGAGATCGAACCCGGCGGGAACCCGTGCCAATGCGCCACCGATTTGTTTCAGGACCGGTTCGGGTACGGCGGTCGCCTGCTCGGTGTATTCGAACTCCTGTTCGGCGGCCTGAAAGCCCGCCCAATGTCCCTCCAGCCAATCGGCCTTGTTGGGCTTGTAGGATTTCGCGGCGGCGTTGGCGTCCTCCAGCGTCCGCATGACGGAATCCAACATCGCCTGAGATTCGGCGGCCGGAACGGTGCCCTCGGCGGCGAGGCGTTCGGCGTACAACGTGCGCGTGGTCTTCAACTGGTTGATGGCACGATACATGATCGGCTGCGTGAACGCCGGCTCATCGGTTTCGTTGTGGCCGTGGCGGCGGTAGCAGACGATATCCAGCACGATGTCGGTGGCGAACCGCATGCGGAACTCGGCGGCCATGTTGGCGCAGAAGATCACCGCCTCGAGGTCGTCGCCGTTGACGTGCAGGATCGGCGCCTGGATCGATTTCGCCACATCGGTGCAGTAAAGACCCGAATAGGCATGCGCCGGGACGGTGGTGAAGCCGATCTGGTTGTTGACGATCACGTGCACCGTGCCGCCGGTGCGGTAGCCGATCAACTGGCTCATCGCCAGGGTCTCGTACACCAGGCCCTGACCGGCGAAGGCGGCGTCGCCATGCATCAGGATCGCCATCACCGAGCCGCGGCGTTGCGTGTCGCCCGCGCTGTCCTGGCGCGCGCGCACTTTGCCGATCACGACCGGATCGACCGCTTCCAGATGCGACGGATTGGGTTGCAGCGACAGATGCACGGTGGCGCCGGCGATCTCCTGATCGCTCGAGGTGCCGAGATGGTACTTGACGTCGCCCGAGCCCTGCACGTCGTCGGGCTTGAAACTCTCGCCGCCGAACTCGGAGAACAGCGCGGTCAGCGGCTTCTTCACGATGTTGACCAAAGTGTTCAACCGGCCGCGATGCGGCATGCCGATGGCGATTTCGCGAACACCGGCGCGGACACAGGTTTCGATGATGGCGTGAATGGCGGGGATCGTCGATTCGCCGCCTTCGAGGCCGAAACGTTTCGTGGTGACGTAGCGTTTCTGGCAGAATGCCTCGAAGCCTTCCGCCTCAGTCAGTTGCCGCAGGACGGTGCGCTTTTCGTTGGCGTCGAACGCGCCAACCCAGGGCGCGCCCTCGACCTTGCGCTGGATCCAGGATTTCTGGTCGGGGTCCTGGATGTGCATGAACTCGACGCCGATCGAGCCGCAGTAGGTGTCGCGCAGGATGCGGGTGATCTCGCGCAGCGTCGCGGTCTCGCGGCCCAGCACGTTGTCGATGAAGATCGGGCGGTCGAGATCGGCGTTGGTGAAGCCGTAGGTGCGCGGGTCGAGCTCGGCATGCGGGGCGGGAATTTGCAGGCCGAGCGGGTCGAGCCGCGCCTCCAGGTGGCCGCGCACGCGGTAGGAGCGGATCAGCATCAAGGCGCGGAGTGAGGCGATCGTCGCGGCGCGGATCTGCTCGCTGGTGGGCGTGGCGGCGGCGGTTGGTGCCTCCGGCGCGACATGCGGCGCCCAGGAGGCACCGGCGGCGTCGGCCAGGACGGCGCGGGCCTCGTCGTCCATGGCGCCGAACAGGTCGGCGAAGCTGGGATCGACGGAGGCGGGATTGACCGCCCAACGGGCATATTGCTCGCCCAGAAACGCGGCATTTGCCCCACTGAACGCCTGCGCCAGGATATCCACGCCAGCCATTTCGTACCGTTCCTTAATTGTCCGTCCGCCGTCCATAGAGAAGCCTCAGGCGGGCCGAAAGCCCGCGGCCGCAAGCCCAGGCCTGCGTTTTGGGCATGTGTTAACGCGCCAGCCGGGCGTCCGAGGCGCGGTCGCGGCGGGAGACGCCGTGCCGATCCGCGACACCAGGACGGCGCGGCCAAAGGCTCATGTATGCAGCCGACCGGATGCGCACAAGCAAGCGGCGCGCCACGGGTGTGAGCCCGCGACGCGCCGTTGTCTATCTCGCAACCGTTACCGTTGGCCTGCCGTGCGGCACGGCCGCCCTCCCGTCATGGCCCGACTTGTCCGGGCCACCCGTCGCGGCGGGGTGCTGGTTCAGGTGGCCCGGACGAGCCGGGCCATGACGCCGGAGGGGGCGGGGCGTTAACGGTTGCCTGGGTTTTGGTCAGCCGTGGGAGGGCTCATCCGGGACGGCGGGTGGGCGTGGAGTTTGCCGCCGCTCGGCCATGAACTGGTCGAACTCGGCTTTGTCCTTGGCGAAACGCAGGCGCTCCAGGAAGCTGGAGAATTCGGATTGCTCCTCCTCCAGGCGGCGCAGGGTCTCGGCGCGGTATTCGTCGAAGGCGTGGTTGCCGCTGGAGGGCGGGTTGTCGCGGTCTCCGCCACCGCCGCCCCACCTGGCCCACGGCGGCATGCAGGACTGCCATCCATTGCCGCCCTGCCCCCCTGGGCCCTGCCCCCCTGGGCCCTGACCCCCTGGACCTTGACCCCCTGGGCCTTGGCCTTGTTGTCCCCAGTTGCCCTGGCCCCAGCGGCGGCGACCGCAGCCGAAGCGGCCGGTGGCCACCATGAAGACCAGCGCGGCCAGGCCAATCGGCCAGAACAGCATGCGGCCGAGATGTCCGGCGGCCAGCAAGAACACCAGCGCGGCGATGGCGAGGGGACGGCCCATTCCGCCGGCGTGCCAGAACGGCGGCTCCGACCGGGATTGGTTCGCCCAGGGCCGGCCCCAGGCGGGGTTTTGGTAGGGTTGTGGGTTGGCGGCGGTGGGCATGGCGTCCCTCATGTGAATGTAAGACACATTTACATATAACGGGCGGCCGGCGCTCGTCAAGCGGAACCGGAGGAAACCGTGACGCCCAGACCTTGAAGATAGATCAGCACCGCTGCCTCCAACAGGTCCTCGGCGGACATGGGCAGCGGGCGGCGGGACGGGTCGGCGCGGCCGAACAACGAGGCGATGCCGTGCGCGGTGGACCAGATATGCAACGCGATCATCAGCGCGGGCGGGCGCGGCTGGATGCGCGCGGCGCCGGCCAGCCGTTCGGCGAGGCCGCGCAACACGGCGAAGGCCCGGTCGCCGGCGGCCTGGAGGTCGGGGAACGGTTCCCGGGATATGCGGGCCTCGAACATGGCGGCGTAGAAGGCGGGTTCCTCGCGGGCGAAGGCGAGGTAGGCGCGGCCGACGGATTCAGCGGCACGGGCGGGGTCGGTTGAGGGGGCGGCGGCGAGGGCGGCGGCGAGGCGGTCGCGGAAGGCGTCGAAGCCGCGGGTGGCGACCTCGGCCAGCAGGGATTCGGCGTCGCGAAAGTGGCGGTAGGGGGCGGCGGGGCTGACTCCGGCGAGGCGGGCGGCCTCGGCGATCGTGAACCCCGCCGGGCCTTTGGCGCCGATCAGGTCCTGGGCGGCCTGGACCAGGGCCTCCCGCAGGTTGCCGTGGTGGTAGCCGCGGCGGGGGCCGCTCGGTGGGGGTTGGGTCCAGGACATGTAAGGGAGGTTTACATGGGGCGCGGTGGCACGGCTACATCGGTATTATGTGGCACCCGCCACAGGAGCCAAAATCAATGGCTTCCGGGATTCCGCAGGATTTTCCCGGGCCATCCGGAATCGCCACCTTCCGGGCGGAGGTGTGTCGTGAGTATGCCGCAGGCGCGGGTGACGATCACGACGACCATGCGGTATTCTCTGTCGGAAGGGAACCTAACCAATGCCAGCACAGAGGGAAGAAACAGCGCGCCCAGCACAGCTGTTGCCGCAACGGTTCCTGCCGACCCGAATTCCGGCAGCTACCAGCAAGGATCGGCGGCTCGTGATTCTTGGGAGGCTTGGTTCAATGGATTGACGGGTTCCGAAAGAGAAGGTGCCTATTATTGGGCGGGGCAGCGAAGGTTAAAGGCACCCGTCCCGTGTAGCGCACATGCGTCAAATGGCGATGATTGGTTGTCTGGCTGCACCGAAGCGAAGCGGCGACTGACACCTGTCGATATCAAGAGAAACACCGACCCGCAATACTGGAATGGATGGAACAAAATTGGCGTCGCGTCACCGCCTGCACAGAACCAGGAGGCTGAGCCAACCAAGAGGGTTGAGCCTGCGCCGCCGAACGTCGCTGTCTTCCAGCTACCACCGCCGGATAAGTGCCCGGCATTCGCCGCAAGTTATAAAGATTTCCAGTCAAGGATTCCAAATGGGACAGCCGCCGCAGTGTGGAAAGCTGACGAAGCTGTGGTTTTTAGGCGCTATTTCAACGTGGATGTAGACTCGGCATCAGAAAATGACTTGAGATCGATGTTTAGTTGGATAAACAAATGTGAGGGCGAACTCCGAGAACTATCCCGGCTTAACAGTAACAATTCTAGAGACTGGACTGATTTATCCATGGCTAACCCATCTTATTCACCGCCTTTTCTGTAAGGCGAACGAGGCATATGTATTACGATAACATAACAATATAAGCCGTGCGATCCCCCTGCTGGCCGGACCGCGTTTCAGACCCTATCTGTCAGGCG
>Ga0181536_10001484_pt1 | contig 27503 bp, 26 predicted proteins | sample PEATcosm2014_Bin_41_FD_121105 | JGI IMG/M metagenome (GOLD analysis project Ga0181536, IMG submission 121105) | Peatland microbial communities from MTU Mesocosm Facility, Houghton, MI, USA - PEATcosm2014_Bin17_60_metaG | ecosystem: Environmental > Terrestrial > Soil > Wetlands > Peat | place...
GATCGGGATCGAGGCGCTGCATCGGATGCATGCCCCCGCGCCAGTCGCCTCCGGCACGGTGATGGCGGTCGCGGCGATCGGTATCCTGGTCAATGGCGGCTCGGCGCTGCTGTTTCTGCGCGGGCGGCACGGCGACCTGAATATCCGCGCCCAGTACCTGCATCTCGCCGCTGACGCCGCGGTATCGCTGGGGGTCGTGCTCGCGGCGCTGGGGATGCGGCTGACCGGGTGGGGTTGGCTCGATCCGCTGACCAGCCTGGCCATCGCCGCCGTGATCGCCCACAGCACCTGGGCCGCGCTGCGGGAGGCCTCCGATCTGGTGATGGACGTGGTGCCGATGGGTATCTCGCGCGGCGCGGTGCACGACTGGCTGATCGGTCTGCCCGGAGTGACCGAAGTGCACGATCTGCACATCTGGGCTTTGAGCACGACCGAAACGGCCTTGACCGCGCATTTGGTCTATGCCAACGCGCCCGAGGACCGGCGTCCGCACGATCTGGCGGCGGAACTGCGGCGCCGGTTTGGCATCGGCCACGCGACGGTGCAGATCGAGAGCGACGCGGACGCGGCACTGTGCCGGTTACGGCCGAACGATGTGGTGTGAGGGCAAGCGGGGCCAAAAGGGTATGTAGCCATGGGACAAAAGCAACGGACCGCGCTGGTCGACCGGGTCACCAAAGCCGCCGAGGCGGCACTCGCGGCCCAGCACTACGTGAGCCCTGTCGATGTGCTCGTTGGGATCGGATGGCTGGTACCCAGCGTACTGGAAAGTTGGCGGCGGGGGCAGACCGATTGCCTTGAGGGCGTTATCCAAACCAACCCGTCACGCGTCGCGGAGGCGATGACGCTCCTCCGATCCTGGGCGGCCGCGAAGGGATTGGCCGCGAGCGAGACGGACTATGTCGCGCGCGCGCCACAACGCCAGACGCTGCGCTTCAGCCGAAGCGGGGACCCCACGATCGAACGGTTTTACCAGACCCATTGGGTTTCGCCCGCGCTGTCCGAGAAACAACGCGAACGCCTGGCGGAAAAGACCAGCCGTGCCCCGGAGCTGGTCGTGGTCCAGCCATTGAACACCGCGTGGACCTGCCACCGGTGCGGCGGTACCGGCGGTCTCCTGATCATGGAAAATCCCGGCCCGGCGTGCTTACGCTGCGCCGATCTCGACGATCTGACGTTCCTACCGGCGGGCGACACGCTGCTGACGCGCCGGGTCAAGGCGAAAAGCGCGAAACATGCGGTCGTCGTACGGTTCAGCAGGAGCCGTCGCCGCTACGAACGGCAGGGTCTGCTGGTTGAGCCCGGGGCTTTGGCGGAGGTTGAGCGCGCACTCCAGCAGCGGAAGCACGGGTAACCACGTCGCGGGGGCCTGGCCGGACGGCATGCTTCGGCTTGCGATAACAGCTGGAACCGTCCAGGCGATTGGCCAAACCCCTCCCTCGCACCATTCCGTCAGCGGCGATCGCCGGATAAGCTGCGTTCGGAACGTCTCACGCGCCCGGGCCGCCAGCGGGTCGCGATAGCAAACGAATCGCCCAGGGTACCGCAAGCCATGTCATCGATAGCCATCGACCTCGCCGACGCGCTCAGCACGATTGATCGCGCAGGTGATTTCTTCGTCTCCGGCACGGTCGAAATGCTCGCGCCGCGGCTGGAGGTCGAGGGGGTTGGACCCCTCGCCTTGCCGTTACTGCCGGTCCAGGCCGAACAACTCATCGCCACGGCGGAATGTGCGCCATACGGGCGCGGCGAGGACACGCTGACCGACACCACGGTGCGGCGGACGTGGCAAATCGGCCCAGAGCGCGTTCGGATTGACGGCAGACATTGGCCGCGAACGCTTGAGGCGATTCTGGGGGGCGCGTTACCGAAGGGTTGGGTGTGACGGAACCCGTTGAGGCCGAATTCTACAAGCTGCTGGTTTACGACCAGGGCAGTTTCTTCGTGCGGCATCGCGATACCGAGAAGCTGCCTGGCATGTTCGCCACCCTTATTCTCGTGTTGCCGTCTGTCTCCGCGGGCGGCGAACTCGTTGTGCGGCATAAGGACCGCGAGGCGCGCCTCAGCCTGCGCTGTGAGGATCCCTCGGAAGTCGCCTTCGCCGCGTTTTATGCCGACTGCGTGCATGAGGTGTTGCCGGTCACCTCAGGATACCGGTTGGTCCTGGTCTATAATCTCGTGCGGCACGGCCCAGGACCTGTGCCTGAGCCGGCGGACCATGCCCCTCAGGAAGACGCTGTCGCGGGACTGCTGAAGCACTGGGTTGAAGCGCCGCGATCGCCGGACGACGACGACTCCCCGGACGACGACTGGCCGGAGAAGCTCGTCTTCCCGCTGGAGCACGCCTACACGCCGGCCGAACTTGGCTTTCAGGCGCTGAAGGGCGCCGATGCCGGGGTCGCGCGGGTCGTCGTGGCGGCCGCGCGGCGCGCCGGCTGCGACGTCCACCTCGCGCTGATCACCGTCGAAGAGAGCGGTCCCGCGGAATATACGGGCTATGTCCGTCCGCGCGGCGGCGCGTCCAGGAATGAGGAGGATGACGACGACGGGGACGGGGACGAGGACGAAGACGGCGACGACGACTGGGAGGACGACGGGGACGACGCCGAGGGGTTCGAGGTGTTGGAGGTGGCCTGCCGTTCCGTGACCGCATCGCGCTGGTGCCGGGCCGACGGCGAACCCTCTCCATTGACCGAAATCCCTGTCGAGGACGAAGAGTTTTCACCCCCGGAGGCGTTCGAGGACCTCGAGCCCGACGAGCAGCATTTTCACGAGGCGACCGGCAACGAAGGGGCCTCGTTCGAGCGTAGCTACCTGCGGGCCGCCCTGGTTCTTTGGCCGCATGACCGGCTGTTGGCCGTTATCAATCAGGCCGGGCTGAGGGTCACGCTGCCTTATCTGGCCGATCTCGCCGAACGTTGGGCGGCTTCCGGCGAGGGTCGCGAATCACTCTTGTGGCATCAGGCGCACGATCTCGCGGCGCGAATGGTGGCCACCTGCGACATGCGACACTGGTATCCCCGGCAGGACACGGAACGCACCGACGCCGGACAGATTCTGGATCTGTTGACCCGGTTGGCGGATATCGCGAACCTGGAGACATTCCTGGCCGCGTTCGCCGGCTGCGGCGGGTTCGACCTGGGCGACGCCGCGCCGATCGTCGAGGCCATTCGCCTTCTGCCGCCGGAGCGGGCCGCGCCTTTGGCCACACGCATCGTTTCGGGGGCAGCCGAACGCGCGCTCGCGGCATGTGGCAGGTTGCTGGCGCATGGCGCTGTCCTTGGCCAGGCGGTGATCCTTGACGCCGCCAGAGCGCTGGTCGACGCGCTGCCGTGCACTCTGGCGACCGACAGATGGCGCCGCGGCCCGGACGTGAACCCTGGGTTCGTTGTTGATCTGTTCACCGCGCTGACGCACATCGACGTTGGCCTCGCCGACCGCGCGGCGACCCACATGCTCGCGTGGCCCGCCACGTACGATTTCGACGCGATCCTGGTTCCGGCGGTCGGCGAACTGCTCGGGTTGGGAGAGTCGGACGCCGTGCGGCGGGTTCGCCTGGCCTGCGTCGCCCACCTCGATGCCCGTATCGCGCAACCGCTCGAGGCTCCGCGGGACTGGGGGCGCCCCAATAATCTGGGCTGCGCGTGCCGCCACTGCGCCGGCCTGGGCCGGTTCCTCGCCGATCCCGCGAACGCGCGTTGGGTCTTCAAAGCAAATGAAGCGGAACGCAGCCATGTCGAGGGCACGATCCGCAATGCGCGGTGCGACGTGGACACCAAGACCGAGCGGCGCGGCCGGCCATACAGCCTGATCTGCACCAAGAACCAGGCCAGTTACGAGCGCCGGCGAACGCAACGCACGAGCGATCTGGCGATTCGCGAACGGCTGACAGTGTGAAGAGCCGGATTTGGCGGGGCGTGACCGCGTGAGGTTGCGATCGACCGGGAAACAGTGGGTTCTGGCCGATCCATTTTGACAGCGCGTCTGCCTTGCCCAAACGTACGGAATCAAGTACACATCGCGGATGCGCACCACGTCCTACAGCGAACTCCGCCGCAATCTCGCCGCGACGCTCGACCGCGTCGTCGACGACCACGCGCCAGTGATCATCACCCGCGATCGCGGCAAGCCGGCGGCCGTGCTCATCTCACTGGAGGATTTCGCTTCCTACGAGGAGACGCGCTACTTGCTCCGGAACCCGCGCAACGCGGAACGATTGCTCGAGGCCGTGACCGCCCTGGACCAGGGAGAGGGGAGCGAGCGCGAGCTGATTGAGTGAAGCTCGTCTTCCATGCACGTGCCTGGGAAGATTATCTGCACTGGCAGGCGACCGACCGGAAACTGCTGGAACGATTGAACGGCCTCATCAAGGAATGCACCCGGACTCCCTTCACGGGGACCGGGAAACCGGAGCCGTTGCGCGGCGCGCTTTCTGGCTGGTGGTCGCGGCGCACCACCACGGAACACCGTCTGGTCTATCGTCCTACCGAGGGTGGCCTCCTCATCGCGCAATGCCGCTACCATTATTGATGGCGGCTACCGCCGTTCCGCCGACACGAGAACAGATGCCAGTTCTGTCCCACCGTTGACCACCGCATGACAGCGGAGCAAGGATGCGGCCATGATCCTGCTGATCGACAACTACGACAGCTTTACCTTCAACCTCGTCCACTTCCTCGGCGATGTTGGCGGCCGGTGCGAGGTCGTGCGCAACGACAAGCTGACGGTGGCGGACGCACTCGCCTGGAACCCCGAGGCGATCGTGCTGTCCCCCGGCCCTTGCACGCCGAACGAGGCTGGCATCTGCCTCGACCTGATCGCCGCCGCCGCGGGAAAGTTCCCCATTCTGGGCGTCTGCCTCGGCCATCAGGCGATCGGCCAGGCCTTTGGCGGCCAGGTCGTCCGCGCGCCGCTGCCGATGCATGGCAAACTCAGTGCCATCTCGCATGACGGCACCGGCATTCTCGAGGGCGTGCCGAGCCCGTTTTCCGCCACGCGCTACCACAGTCTGATCATCGCCCAGGACACGCTGCCGAACGTGCTGATCCCCACGGCGTGGACCAAGGACGGGCTGATCATGGCGATGCACCACCGGGATTTCCCGATCCACGGCGTGCAGTTCCATCCGGAGAGCATCGCCAGCGAGCATGGTCACCGGATCCTGGCCAACTTCCTCGCCATCGCCCGCTTCGCCAACGCTCCCGCGCGCGCCGCCTGACGCCGCGCCGCCGCCGATGTCGCAGGACCTGAAACCCACACTCGCGAAACTGGCCGGAGGGGAGGCGCTGTCGGCTGACGAGGCCGAGGCCGCCTTCACCATCATCATGTCCGGCGACGCCACTCCGGCGCAGATCGGCGCCCTGCTGATGGCCATGCGGGTTCGCGGCGAGACCGTGTCCGAGATCACTGGCGCCGTCCGCGCCATGCGTGCCCGGATGACCGCGATCGATGCTCCCGAAGGCGCGATCGACGTCTGCGGCACCGGCGGCGACAGCGCGGGGACGCTGAACGTGTCCTCGGCGGTGACGTTTGTCGTGGCCGGCCTCGGGGTGCCCGTGGCCAAGCACGGCAACCGCGCTTTGTCCTCCCGCACCGGCGGCGCCGATGTGCTCACCGCCCTGGGCGTCAACATCGACGCCCCGATGGAGCGGCTGCCCGCCATCCTGCGCGAGGCCGGGGCGGTGTTCCTGTTCGCCCCTCGCCACCACCCGTCGATGCGCCACGCCGCCGGACCGCGGGTCGAGTTGGGGACGCGCACCATCTTCAACATCCTCGGCCCGCTCTCGAACCCGGCGCGGGTGAAGCGGCAGCTGACCGGCGTGTTCTCCCCCGGCTGGACCCGGCCCATGGCCGAGACCCTCGCCGCTCTGGGCCACGAGGCCGCCTGGCTGGTGCACGGTCTCGGCCTGGATGAGCTGACTGTCGCCGGCGAGAACCAGGTCACGGCCTTGAAAGATGGCGCCGTCCAAACCTTTTCCGTGACCCCGGAGGACGCCGGCCTGACCCGGGCGCCGGTCGCCGCGATCAAGGGCGGCGATGCCGCGTTCAACGCCGACGCGCTGCTGGGTGTCCTGCGGGGCGCGGCCGGCGCCTATCGCGACACCGTGCTGCTGAATTCCGCCGCCGCCCTGATCGTCGCCGGCAAGGCGGCCGATTTACGCGATGGCGTGGACCAGGCCGCGCGCGCCATCGCATCCGGCGCCGCGCTTAACGCGCTGGAAACCATGCGACGCGTATCGACGGCGGCCTGATCCCGCGGGAGGCTCAATGCCAAACGATCCCAGCTCCCTTCCCCCCATCGCCATCCCGGATGTCCTGGTCCGCATCTGCGCCAACACCCGGATGGAGGTGGCCGTCCGGAAGTCCAAAACGCCGGTCGAGGCCTTGCGCCAGACCATCGCGTCCCGCGGCGACCGGCCGCGCGGCTTCGGCGCCGCGCTGAAGGACGCGACCGTCCGCGGCAAATACGGGCTGATCGCCGAGATCAAGAAAGCCTCGCCGTCGGGCGGGCTGATCCGTCCCGATTTCGACCCGGCCGCGCTGGCCCGCGCTTACCAGGCCGGCGGCGCCGCGTGCCTGTCGGTGCTGACCGATGAGAAATTCTTCCAGGGCACGCCGGAGCATTTCCGCGCCGCCCGGGCCGCCGTCACTTTGCCGGTGTTGCGCAAGGACTTCATCCTCGACCCCTGGCAGGTCTACGAGAGCCGCGCGATGGGCGCCGACTGCATTCTGCTGATCATGGCCTGCCTGACCGACAACGAGGCGCGCGAGCTGGAGGCACTCGCCCGGGGTCTCGACATGGACGTGCTCGTCGAGGTCCACGACAAACGCGAACTCGACCGCGCCCTCGGCCTGGAGACGTCGCTGATCGGCATCAATAATCGTGATTTGCGCACACTGAAGACCGACCTCGCGACCACCGAGGAACTGGCGCCGCTGGTGCCGCCCGACCGGTTTCTGATCGCCGAGAGCGGGATCCGCGACACCGATGACCTACGGCGTCTGGCCGCCGTCGGCCCGAACTGTTACCTGGTCGGCGAGAGTCTGATGCGGCAGGACGATGTCACCGCTGCGGTGCGCGCGCTGCTGGGCGAGAGCGGGTCGCGAGCGTAACGAGGCCGCGAGCGCGACGACCGACATCGCGTGGGTGACGACCGACATCGCATGGGCGACGACCAACATCGCCTGGGCGACGACCAACATCGCGTGGACGACGACCGACATCGCATGGGCGACGACCAACGTCGCCTGGGCGACGACCAACATCGCGCGGGGGACGACCAACATCGCGTGGGTGACGACCGACATCGCATGGGCGACGACCAACATCGCGTGGGGGACGACCAACGTCGCGTGGGCGACGACCAACGTCGCATGGGCGACGACCGACATGGCGTGGGGGACGACCAACATCGCGCGGGGGACGACCAACATCACGTGGGCAACGACCGGCATCGCGTGGGCGACGACCAACATCGCGTGGGCGACGACCAACGATACGTCATGGCCCGGCTTGTCCGGGCCACCTGAACCAGCACCGTGCGGCGCGAGGTGGCCCGGACAAGCCGGGCCATGACGGGTAGAGGGTAGAGGACCGGGGCCAGCCATGACGGGTAGAGGGTGGCGAGTGGCCTCAGCAACGGGAAGGACACATGATGACCGGCGGCTTCACCCATTTCGACGCGTCCGGCAACGCGGTGATGGTCGACGTCTCGGCCAAGCCGGTTACCGATCGCACCGCCACCGCGCGCGCGCGGGTCGTCATGAATCCGAACACATTGGCGATGATCGAGGCCGGCACCGCGAAGAAAGGCGACGTCCTGGGTGTGGCACGGCTCGCCGGCATCATGGCGGCGAAGCGGACATCGGACCTGATCCCGCTCTGCCATCCGCTGCCGATCGCCGCGGTCGTGGTGGAGCTGACCCCGGATCGCGCCGCGAGCGCGGTCGAAATCGCCGCCACCGTAAGGACCACCGGCCAGACCGGCGTGGAGATGGAGGCGTTGACGGCCGCCAGCATCGCCGCGCTGACGGTGTACGACATGTGCAAATCCGTCGATCGCGGCATGCGGATCGAGGGGGTGCGGGTGGTCCATAAAGCCGGCGGGAAGTCGGGCGAGTTCACCCAGGCGTGACCGGTTCCCCGGCGTCAGCGACGGCTGCCGTGCGGCGGATGCGATATGTCCGCTCCCCGCCCGCCGCGGATCCTTAAACCGGCCACGGCCATGCGATGCGGTTCGGTGACCGGCGGCGCATTCGACTGTAGAGTGGCCAGACGCCCACCGCGCGAGAACCGCCACCATGCCCCAGCCTGCCATGATCACCGTTGACGAAGCCCGCGCCCGCATCCTGGCCGGCCTGCACCCGATGCCGGCGGAAATCGTGGCGCTCGCCAATGCCTGGAACCGGGTGACCGCCGAACCGGTGCTCGCCCGGCTGACCCAGCCGCCGTCGGATGTCTCCGCCATGGATGGCTATGCGTTGCGTGCCGTCGACGGCGGGCTGCATGCCTCGTTGCGGGTCATCGGCGCGGCGCCCGCCGGCCATCCGTTCGCGGGCACGGTGGGGCCCGGTCAGACCGTGCGTTTGTTCACCGGCTCGGTGGTTCCCGCGGGCGCCGACGCGATCCTGCTGCAGGAGGACGCCGAGCGGTCCGGCGACACCGTCGTGGTCACCGAGGCGGTCGCCGCCGGCCGCCACATCCGCCGCGCCGGCCAGGATTTTTCCCAGGGCGATACGGTGATCCCGGCCGGCCGGCGGATCACCGCGCGTGACGTGGGGCTCGCCGCCGCCGCCAACCATCCGTGGCTCAGCGTGCATCGCAAGCCCAGGGTGGCGGTGCTGGCGACGGGGGATGAGATCGCGATGCCGGGGGAGCCGATCCCGGCGGGCGGCATCGTCAGCTCCAACTCCCACGCGCTGGCGGCGCTGGTGCGCGCGATGGGGGGCGAGCCAACGGTGTTGCCGGTGGCCAAGGATACGACCGCGGCGATCGCCGCCGTGGCGGATCAGGTCGGCGGCTTCGATTTGCTGGTGACGACCGGAGGCGCCTCGGTCGGCGACCACGACCTGGTGATCTCCGGATTGCAAACCCGCGGCCTCGTCGTGGATTTCTGGCAGATCGCGATGCGGCCGGGGAAGCCGTTGCTGTTCGGCCAGATGGGGCCGGTGCCGGTGCTCGGCCTGCCGGGGAACCCGGTGTCGGCGATGGTCTGCGCCGCGTTGTTCCTGCTGCCGGCGCTGGCGCTGATGCAGGGGCTGCCGGCGGGTCCGCCGCCTACCGTCGCGGCCGTTCTGGGCGCGCCGGTGAAGGAGAATGACCGGCGGGCGGACCACTTACGCGCGACGGTGTCGACGGACGCGTTGGGCAGGGTGGTGGTGACGCCGTTCCCGGTGCAGGACTCGGCGATGCTGCGGCGGCTGGCGTTGGCCGATGCGCTGGTGTTGCGCGCGCCGCATGCGCCGGCGCTGCCCGCGGGCGCCGAGGTCACCGTGATCCGATTGGATACGCTGGGGATTTAGCGCGCCCTCCGATCAGGTGGCGCCAGCCGGTGGCGCGCCGACCCCTGTCATCGCGAGCGACGCGAAGCAATCTCCCTGTGCGGGGGACCGGGAGAATGCTTCGTCGCTTCGCGCCTCGCGACGACAGACGCGGCGGAGCCCTCGATCAGAACTGCACACCTCTGGTCAGCGCCCCGTCCACGACCAGGTTCGTTCCGGTAATGAAACTCGCCGCCGGGCTGGCCAGGAACACCACCGCCCGCGCCATCTCCTCCGGCCGTCCCATCCGTCCGGTCGGGTTCAGCGCCATCGCCTGGCGGAACAATTCCGGGTTGCCATGTTCGATCGTTTCCCAAACCCCACCGGGGAAATACGTATTGCCCGGCGACAGCGCGTTGACTCTGATCCCGCGGCCGGCGAGTTGATAGGACAATCCCTTCGCGTAATGGATCAGCGCCGCCTTGAACACGCCGTACGGCCCGGCGGCGAAGTCCACCTCGCGCCCGGAGACTGAGGCGATCACCACGACCGAGCCGGCTTTGGACCGCTCCAGAAACGGCATCGCGGCGTTGACCGTGCGCACCGTGCCCATCATGTCGGTGGAAAATTCGGCCTGCCACGAGGCCTCATCCTGACCGATCGCCAGCGCGGACACATTGGACACGACGATGTCGAGACCGCCGAGTTCGTTCGCCGCGTCCGTCACCCAGCCGGTGAGCGCCGGTCCGTCCGCGACGTCCAGCGCGCGTCCGGTCGCCCGCACCCCGCGGGACCCCAGCGCGCTCACCGCCTCCGTCACCTGGACCGCGTCGCGTGCGCAAATCGCGACATCCGCACCCTCCGCCGCGAAATGCTCGGCGACCGAACGGCCGATGCCTTTGGTGCCGCCGGTGATCAACACCTTCATGCCCGCGAGACCGAGATCCATGCGGTTGCCTCCTCGTCGACGGTTACGCCAGATAGGTTTTCAGGATGCCGGCGCCGACCGTGTATTTGGGGTCGACGAAATTGCCGAGACGGACGCGGCCGCATTGACTGAGCATCATGTAGGCGTCCCAGCGGTCGAAGCCGTACTCCGCCTCCATCCACAGCACCAGTTCGCGATAGGCGATACGGGTGGCGTCCTCCAGCGGACGCGCGCTGCCGATCGTCATGATGAAGTCCTCACGCTCCAAACGCGGCCAGTCCAACGTCCAGCCTTTGATCACGTCGACCCGGATGGTCGTGGTCGAGGGATACTCGACCGCCGTACCGCAGACTTCGCCGTCGCCCTGGCAGGCATGGGCGTCGCCGATGAACAGCCGCGCCCCGGCGGTGCGCACCGGAAGATAGGTGATGCTGCCAGGCCCCATGTCCGGCAGGTCCATGTTGCCGCCATGCGTGTCCGGCGTCAGCGAATTGATCGAATCGATTTCCGGCGAGGTGCTGAGCGTGCCGATATGCGGACGATAGGGCAGCGTGACGCGCGTGCTCCAGCGCACATGCTTTTCGTCGACGTGGATTTTGCGTGTCAGTTCCGGCAGTGGCGGGTTGAGCGTGGCGGTCAGCGTGGTGCCCGTCAGCGCCCCGAAATACGGGATCATGCAGCATGTACCGCACGGATTCTCGCCGCGCGGCAGCATGGTTTCGATATGCACGGCGAGCGCGTCGCCAGGTTCGGCGCCCTCGATCATGATCGGGCCGTTCTGCGGATTGACGAACGGCATGCGCAGCCGTTTGGTCGGTTTGTCGCGTTCGGTGCGGATCGCGCCTTCGAACGCGTCGCGGGTCTCGATCCGGATGCGATCGCCCGGCGCCACGGTCAGCACCGGATCCGAGTATGGGCCGATCGTGTAATGAAATTTGCCCTGCACCGCTTCGGTCAGGTGATGCAGAGCCGGTTTTTTCGCCCAACCGAGCCCGCGCCGCGCCACGATTGACCGGTCGATCCATTGAGCCTTCGCTGAACGCGCCATCCGCGCATATCCCCGCTGTTCGTGTGACCTACGGGACGCTTCGTCTTCGATCAGCTCAAGTGTGGTCAATTCGCCATGGGCCGGCAAGGCCGCGCTGACGTGGGAGCGGCCCGTCGCCAGTGTCAGGCCGCCCGGTAACGATGCACCCCGTCATCGCCGGTCTCGCGTGCCAGTTCCCCGCGGCCCCACATGTAATTCACATGCGCGAGCACCTCGCCGAACGCGAACCCGGTCTGGTGCGCGTCGAGCACCCGGTCGAACAACGTCGGTACCAGATCCGCGGCGGACAGCGGCCGCGGACGGCATCCCTCGGCGATGCGGGCGCAACGGTGCGCGTGATGCTCCGTCAGTTCGTCGATACGCGCGTGCAGGCCGTGGAACGGCAACCCGTGACCGGGCAGCACCAGCACGTCGTGCGGTACCGTCGCGCGCAGAGCCTGGAGGTCGCGCAGGTAGATCCCCAACGGGTCTTCCTCGGGCTCCACCGGATGCACGCTGACATTGGGGGAGATGCGGGCGATCACCTGATCCGCCGCGAAGAACAGCCGGTCCGAGGTCTGCAGCAGCATCGCCTGTTCCAGCGCATGACCGCCGCCGGTGAGCACGCTGAACTCCCGGCCGCCGGCCCGTCGTGTGTCACCGTGTTTGATCCGCTCATAGAACGACGGCACGCCCGTGGTCAGCGTGAGGTAATTCAGGCCGCGGCCGAGGATCGTGTCCGTCATCTCGGCCGAGAGACCGTTGGCGTGATAAAACTCGCGATGCGCGGCGTCGTACAGGTCGCCGCGGCCATGCGCCGCCATCAGGTGATACAAATACTCGGTGCGCGGCATCGCCAAAGGCAGTCCGAACGATTGCGTGAGCCACCCCGCGAGGCCGACATGATCCGGATGAAAATGCGTCACCAGCATGCCGCTGAGCCGCTCGCCCTTCAGCGGGCCGGACAGAATGCTGTCCCAACCCACCCGGCAATCATCGGTGCCGAGCCCGGTGTCGAGGGCCAACCACCCATCATCATCCTCGATGAGATAGATGTTCACGTGATTGAGCTGAAACGGTAGTTTCAATCGGAACCACAGCACGCCCGGCGCGATTCGCGTGATTTCACCGGGCGCGGGCGGTGCCGCGTGGGGAAACGTCAGAGCCTGAATGTCCATCGGTTTGCCTGGCTGCCCGGTCAGGCGGCCAGTTGCTCCACGGTCACGCTGTCGCCGGCGATGGTGGTGCGGCGCATGTCGCGCACCTTTGTGTCATCGAACCGTGTCACCCGATGCATTGTCGTACGATTGTCCCACATCACCATATCGTATTGCTTCCAAACATGTTTGTAGAGGAATTGGGGTTGCGTCGCGTGCTCGGTCAGATCGCGGATGAAGGCGCGCGCTTCCGGCACGGGCCAGCCGATGATGCTGCCGATATGCGATGAAAGATAGAGCGACTTGCGTCCGGTCACCGGATGGGTGCGCACCAGCCGCTGGCGCACGGGCCTGAACATCGCGCGTTCCGCGTCGGACAGCTCGGTGAAACCCAGCGTACCGCGCGAGTAGACCAGCGAGTGCTCGCAGACCAAATCTTCGACTTCCGCCTTGGTTTCGGCGTCGAGCGCGTCATAGGCGGCGCGCATGTCGGCGAATTCGGTGCGGCCGCCTTGGTCGACGGTGATCCGTCCCGACAGGATGGAATATTTCGCCGGGATCGCCCGAAACGAACTGTCGGAGTGCCAGAGTTGGTTGCCCAGATTGAACATGCGGCGGCGATCGTTCCGCGCCAGCGGCTTGTGGTTGACATCCAGATTGGACACATCCGCCATGAACGCCCCGAGCCGCTGGTCCTTGGCCTGGGTCACGTTGCCGCCTTCGATCTGTTCCAATGCGCCAAAATTCAGGCTGAAGGATTTTTGCTGCTCATCGGTGACCGCCTGGCCGTGGTAGACCAGCACCGCGAACCGGTCCATGCCCGCTTCCAGCGCCGCGACTTCGGTCTGGTTCAGCGGGCGGGTGAGATCGGCGCCGGACACTTCGCCGGCGAAATTCGGGGTGAGGGGACGAATGGCGATCGTCATGGTGGAGCCTTCGCGCATTTCTGACCGGAAAGACTTACGGTCTGGCGAGCCGGTTCACAATCTCCGTCGCGCGGCGTCACCGATGCCGGCACCGCATGGCTGGATCAGGCCGCGATGCCCGCGACGGTGGTGCGGCGCAGGTCGCGGGTCTGGGTTTCATCGAACCGAGTCACCCGATGCATGGTGGTGCGGTTGTCCCACATCACCAGATCGTTTCGCTGCCATGCATGCGAATAAACGAACCGGCGCTGGGTCGCGTGCTCATTCAGGTCGCGCAGGAAGGCGCGGCCCTCGGGCACCGGCCAGCCGACGATCGTGCCGGCATGGGCGGACAGGAACAGCGATTTCCGGCCGGTCACGGGGTGAACGCGAACCAGCCGGTGGCGCACGGGCGCGAACATCGCCCGCTCCGCCTCCGACAGCGCGGTAAAGCCCAGGGTGCCGCGGGAGAACATCAGCGAGTGCTCGCACACCAGAGCTTCGACCTCGGCTTTCGTTTCGTCGTCCAGCGCGTCGTACGCGGCGCGCATGTCGGCGAATTCGGTGCGTCCGCCGTCGCGCACCACGATCCGTCCGGACAGTAACGAATACCGCGCGGTGACGGGCCGGTAGGAACTGTCGGAGTGCCACAGCCGGTTGCCCAGGTTGAAGAAGCGGCGGCGGTCGTCGCGGGCGAGGGGACGCTGATGCTGATCCAGATTGGACGCATCCTGCATGTCGAGCGGTAGCCGGCGGTCCTGGGCCGCGGTGACATGGCCGCCCGACGCCGCCTCCAACGGGCCGAACCGGCGGGTGAAATCGCGTTGGCTGTCGTCGGTCAGCGCCTGATCGCGGAATACCAGCACAGCGTAACGATCCATGCCGGATTCGATGGCCGCGATGGCGTCGTCGGGTGCCGGGCGGGTGATGTCGACGCCAGAGCATTCGGCCGCGAAACTTTCGGTGATTGGGGTGATGATCATTTTGTATCGACCTCAGAACCCGGATGTGCGTGGTTGTCTCCCGGTCATCCTTGGGTACGCCGTCCCTGTCATTGCGAGCGAAGCGAAGCAATCTCCGTGTCCCCACGTATGGAGATTGCTTCGCTTCGCTTGCAATGACAGGGGTCGGGCCGGCTCAAACTGAGTGACGTGTCGCCGCCGCGCTCCAGAACTCACGTCGGTACCTGCAACTCGCCCAGATAGGCTTCGCGGATCATGGGGTTTTGCCGCAACGCCTCGGCGGTGCCGGACAACACGACCTGCCCGGTCTGCAGCACATACGCCCGATGCGCGATCGACAATGCCATGTTGGCGTTCTGCTCCACCATGAAGATCGTGGTGCCCTGGCGGTTGATCTCCTGGATGATGTCGAAGGTCTGCTCGACGAAAATCGGTGCGAGGCCCATCGACGGCTCGTCCATGCACAACAGCCGGGGACGCGCCATCAGCGCGCGCCCCATCGCCACCATCTGTTGTTCGCCGCCTGACAGCGTGCCGGCGATCTGGCCGTGCCGCTCTTTCACGCGCGGAAACAGCGCGTAAACGCGTTCCAGGTCCTGGTCGAACTCGGCACCCCGCTTGCGCAGATAGGCACCCATTTCCAGGTTCTCGAACACCGTCATACGCGGGAACAATCGGCGCGCCTCCAACACCGGGGCGATGCCGCGGCGCACGCGCTCGGCGGTGGACAGGCGCTCGATCGGCTGCCCGTCATAGATCACCTGGCCGCGGGTGGGCCGCACCACACCCATGATCGTCTTCATCGTGGTGGATTTTCCGGACGCGTTGCCTCCCAGCAGCGCGACGATCTCACCGGCCTCGATGGCGTAGTTGACGTCCTTCAGGACGTGCAGGTCGCCGTAATGAGTATCGACGTGCCTGAACTCAAGCAGCATGGATCACTGTCCCACCACCGGCATCGCCAGTCCCGCCGCCGCCGCCTGGGCGTTGCGGCCGAGATAGGCCCGCAGCACTTCCTCGTCCCGCCGTACTTCGGCCGGCGTCCCCTGGGCGATGACGTCGCCGTGATCCAGCACATAGACCGTGTCGGCCAGCGTGGTCACGACGTCCAGCTTGTGCTCGATCAGCAGCACCGTCAGACCCAATCCATTCAGGCTCTTGATTTGCTCGGCCAGTTCCAGCGTCTCCGCCGGGTTCATGCCGGCGGTCGGTTCGTCGAGCAGCAGGATGCGCGGCCGTGACGCCAGCGCGCGGGCGATCTCGATCCGGCGCCGGTTGGCATAGGACAGCCCGGACACCATCTGCCCGACCCGCGGCGTCAGCCGGTTGCCGAAAATCGCGAACACCTCCATGGCCCACACGCGCGCCGCCACTTCCTCCGCGCGCGTGGCGGGCGGCCGCAGGATCGCCTGGACCACGCCCGTGGTCAGCCGCGCGTGCTGCCCGATCAGAGCGTTCTCCATCACCGTCAGGTTCGGAAACAACCGCAGGTTCTGGAAGGTGCGCGCGATGCCTTTGGTCAGGATCTCATGCGGCGGCAGACCCTTCATTTCCTCGCCGTGGAAGCGGATGGAGCCCGCGTCGGCATCCACCAGCCCGGTGATCACGTTGAACAACGTGGACTTGCCGGAGCCGTTGGGTCCGATCACCGCCACCACACCGCCGTTCGGCACCACCAGATCAACTTTGTTCAGCGCGGTCAGGCCGCCGAACTTCACCGTCACGCCTTTGATCTCCAGCGCCACCGCGCCGGTGCGCACGGCGCCGCCGAGACCTTGCAGCTTCAGGTTGGTGAATCCGCCGCGGCGGATCTCCACGTGCTGCTGGTCGAAGCTCAGCGCCGACTGCGGCCGCGTCGCCGGGATCAGACCCTGGCGGCGGAACAACATCATGCCGACCAGGATGAAGCCGAAAATCAGCTCGATCGATGGCACCAGATCGACATGCCGCAGCCAGTCGTTGTGCAGCACGCGGCCCAGAGCATTCAGCCAGCCGGTCAGATCCTGCAGCCACCAGGACTGCAACAGTTGCAGAATGAACGCGCCGAGCACCACGCCCCAGACACTGCCGATGCCGCCGAAGACGATCATCACCAGGATCATCACCGAGACCGGGAAGCCGAACATCTCCGGCGTCGCGGTCTGCAACTTGGCGACGTAGAACACGCCGGTCATGCCGCCGAACGCGGCACCGATGGCGAACGCCAGCAATTTGAATTTGGTGCGGTTCACGCCCATGGCGCCGGCGGCGATCTCGTCCTCGCGGATCGCCATCCAGGCGCGGCCAATGCGCGAATCGCGCAATCGGAGGGAGATGAAGATCAACAGCGCGACAAGGCTGATGGCGACGTAATAATACGGTGTCGAATTGACCCCGAAACTCCAGCCGAACAGTTTCGGCGCCGCGACACCGTTCAGCCCGGCGGCGCCGTTGGTCAGGTCGGACCAGTTGCGCACGACGATCGGCACGATCTCGCCAAAGCCCAGGGTGACGATGGCCAGGTAGTCGCCTTTCAGCCGCAGCGTCGGCGCGCCGAACATCACGCCCCAGAACGAGGCGAAGCCGGCGCAAAGCGGCAGCGCCAGCCAGAACGACAAGGTGAAACGCACCACGCTGCCGTCGCCGGTCTCGGCCGCCATCTTGTGGACCAGCCCGAGGACGCGGAACGGCTCCCAGAACGACGACCATTCCGGTTGCAACTGGAACGAACTCAGGATGCCGTAGGTGTAAGCGCCGATGGCGAAGAACGCGGCGTAGCCGAGGTCGAGCAACCCGGCGAACCCCACCACGATGTTCAGCCCGAGCGCCAGCACGGCGTACGACGCGGCATTCGCCATGCTGTCGATGTCGGCGTCGTTGTTGTGCACGATGGGAAACAGCAGCGCGGCGGCGATCAGCAGGTTCAGGCCGATGCGGCGGCGCCACGCTTCGGGGATCCGCGCCAGTGCCGCGGTGGTTCGGCCCGTCACGACCTGGTCGGCGCCAGCCGCCCGAACAAACCGGCGGGCTTGAACACCAGCACCAGCACCAGGATCGAGAAGATGATCACGTCGGTCCACGCGGTGGCGATGAACTGGCCGCCCATCGCCTCGATCATGCCGATGATCACGCCGCCCACCATGGCGCCCGGCACGTTGCCGATGCCACCCAGGACAGCGGCGGTGAAGGCCCGCAGACCGGCGGTGAAGCCGATGATGAAACTGGTGAAGTTGTAGTACAGGCCGAAGATCAATCCGCCGGCCCCGGCCAGCGCGGAACCCAGGAAGAAGGCCATCATCACGACCTGGTCGACTTCCACGCCCATCATGCGCGCCGCTTCGGCATCCTGCGCGGTGGCGCGCATCGCTTTGCCGATGCGGCTCTTTTGCACGAACAGGTACAGCCCGCCCATCAGGACAAGCGCCACGATCCAGATCAGCACGACGCGAATATCCAGGACCGCTCCACCGATGTGATAGCGCACCGAGGGCATCGGGTTGGGGTAGTTCTTCCCTTCCGCGCCGCATGCCAGCAGGATGATGTTGAACAGGATGTACGACACGCCGATGGTGGTGATCATCGCCGCCGGACCCTTGACGTTGCGCAGCGGCCGCAGCGCCAGGCGCTCGATCGCGACACCGATCATGCCGGACGACACCATGGTGACGGCGAAGGTCACCAGCAGCACGCCCGCCAGCGGCAAGCCGGTCAGGATGATGTCCTGACCTTTCAGGCCAAACATCTGCAACACGCCCATGGCGATGAACGAACCCACCATGAACACATTGAAGTGCGAGAAGTTGATCAACTCCAGAATGCCGTAAACCAGGGTGAACCCGAGCGCGAGCAACGCATACATCGCGCCCAGGCTCAGTCCGTTGATCGTCTGCTGCAAGAGCAGATCGAACAGCGTCATTGTCGTGGCCTGGCCTGTGGAATCAGGATTGCGGCGCCACGGCGATGTAGTGGTACTGGGCTGACACGTCGTCCAGCTTCCCGTTGGTATCCTTCTTGATTTGGAACACGCTGACGGTGCGATCGGCGAGGTCGCCGTTAGAGTCGAACGACACGGTCCCCTGGATCGTCGGCACCTTGGCGGTCTGGATGGCGTCGCGCACCAGGCTTCTGGTGACCGGCTTGCCGGAGGCGGCGACGCGCTTCACGGCGTCGATGATCACCAGCACTCCGTCGTACGCGGTAATGGAGTAATCCTCCGGCGACACGTTGAAGCGGGCGGTGTAGGCCTTGACGAAGTCGGCTGCCTTGGTGTCGCCGGTGAGGTGCGGCGAGGCGATCGTCGCATACCAGCCGTCGGCCGCCGGGAATCCGGTGCCGTTCAGGAACGTGGCGCCGTAGACTCCGTCGCCGCCCGCCTTGATCGCGTCCGGAATGATGTCATAGGCCTGCTTGGCCAGTTTGATGCCGGCCTGGCCAACACCGCCATAGTACAGAGCCTCTGGGTTGAGCGACTTGATCTTGGTCAGCACCGCCGAGTAGTCGGCCGCTTTCGGATCCAGCCGGTCGCGGCCCAGTATCTTGACCCCCTTCTTCTCAATCTGCGCCTGGTACGCATCGGCCAGTCCCACGCCGTAGGCGCCGCTGTCGTCCAGGACATAGACGGACTTGATTTTCAATACTTCGGCCATGTAGTTGGCCATGTTGGGGCCCTGGAAGGCGTCCGTGGTGACCGTGCGGAAATAGATCGGCTTGCCGGCCGGCCGGTATTGTTCCGCGAATTTGGGATTGGTGATGTCCGGGTTGGTCGAGCTGGGCGTGATGGTCGCGAGGTCGCCCTGGCTGAGGATGGGCGCCATCGCCTTGCCGGCGCCGCTCATTTCCGGGCCGATCGCCGCGACCACATCCTGATCGGATACCATCTTACGGGCGTTGGTCGCCGCCTGCGCCGGATCGTACTGGCCCGCCGTGGCGGTGCCGTCGTCCAGCGTCAGCAACTCGAATGTGTAGCCTGGAACGGCCTTGTCCTTGTTGGCGGCGTCCACCGCCATGTCGATGCCGTTCTTGACCCGGATCGCGCTGTCGGCGTCGGCGCCGGTGAGCGACAGGTCGACACCGATCTTGATGACCTTGTCCTCCGCGCGGGCGGGGTTGAGCCCGGCACCCAGAGTGGCGGTAACGGCGGTTCCGGCGAACAAACGGGCGGCGGCGCGACGCGTGATCATTCTGGTCTCCCTGCTTTTATTGATAGCGGCCCGCGACGGGCGGACCGGATCAAGCCAACAATGCGCAGATTTGAACGCACCGCGCCATCAGGGCAAGCGGGAATATGGTCCGCGGGAATCTGGTCCGCGGGAATACCGTCCAACGGCGTCCGATCGCTCGAACGGCCGCCGATTGGCGAACCGCCCGGTCATTCCGCCGCCATCGGTTCCTGAGCCACCGTCGGCGCGGTGCCGGCCACCGTCGTGCGCCGCATATCGCGGACCTGGGTGGCGTCGTAGCGGCGGGCGCGATGCATCGTGCAGCGATTGTCCCACATCACGAGGTCGAATGGCCGCCATTGGTGCGTGTAAACGAACCGGCGTTGCGTCGCGTGCTCGGTCAGGTCGCGGATGAAGGCGCGCGCCTCGGGCACCGGCCAGCCGATGATCTTGCCGATGTGCGAGGCCAGATAGATCGATGTCCGCCCACTGACGGGATGTACGCGGGTCAGCACCTGACGCACCGGCCGCATCGTGGCACGTTCCGCTTCGGTCAGATCGTCGAAACCCAGCAGCTCGCGCGAGTAGATCAGCGAATGTTCGCAGATCAGCCCGGCGATTTCGGCCTTCGTTTCGGCGTCCAGCGCATCATACGCGGCGCGCATGTCGGCGAACTCGGTTGCCCCGCCGCGCGCCACCACGACCCGGCCGGACAGTAACGAACAGGCCGCGGGGATCGCCTTGAACGAGCTGTCCGAATGCCACAACATATTGCCGAGGCTGTACAACCGCCGCCGGTTATCGCGCGCCAGGACGGTATTGTCCGTGTCCAGATTGGATACGTCGGCGAAGGCCGGGTGCAACCGTTGCTCGCCGGGTTTGCTGATGCCGGTGCCGCGGGTTTCCTCCAGCTCGCCGAAGTAACGGCTGAACGTCAGTTGCTGCTCGTCCGTGACGCGTTGATCGCGGAACACCAGGACGGCGTGTTCCGCGATCGCCGCCTCGATCGCGGCGATGTCGTTTGGCGCGAGGGGACGCGTCAGGTCGACGCCGCCAACCTCGGCCACGAACAGGTCGTGCAGGGGCCGGACGTTGATCGGCATGGCTTACTCCGCCGCCATCGCCTGTTTCACTTCCAGCCCGACGCCCTTGATCGAGGTCCGGCGCAGATCGCGCACCTCCTCCAGGTCACGGAAGCGGGTGGCACGATGCATGACGGTGCGGTTGTCCCACATCACCATGTCGCCGACCCGCCATTTGTGGCTGTAGACGAATCGCGGCTGCGTCGCGTGCTCGGTCAGATCGCGAAGGAAAGCGCGCGCCTCGGGCACCGGCCAGCCGACGATGCCGCCGATATGCGACGACAGATACAGCGACTTGCGTCCGGTCTTCGGATGCGTGATGACCAGCCGGTGCGGCACGGGCTTCAGATGCTCCTCATGCCCAGGATTGTAGTCGCCGAAGCCGATCTGCTCGCGGGAGAACACGATCGAGTGTTCGCAGATCAGGTCTTCGACCTCGGCCTTCTCCGCCGGGCTCAGCGCGTCGTAGGCGGCGCGCATGTCGGCGAACTGGGTGTCGGCACCCCGGCTCGGCACGATCCGCGCGTGCAACAAGGTGTAGCCGGCGCCCACGGCGCGGAACGACGCATCCGAGTGCCACAGCCGGTTCGCCAGCGCGTACATCCGGCGTTTGTCATCGCGCGCGCGCAGCCGCGTGGTGTCGGCGCCGTTGAAGTTGGAGATGTCGCCCAGTTCGATCTGTTGGAAGCGGCGCTCCTCGGGTTTGGCCATCTGGCCGGCGAGGGTGATTTCCAGCTCGCCGAAGTTGGCGGTGAAGGCGACCTGCTGCTCGTCGGTCAGCGGCTGATCGGGGAAGGTGAGCACGGCATACTGATCCATGCCGCGCTCGATCGCCGCCACCTCGTCGCCGCTGATCGGCTTGCAGATATCGATACCGGTGACCTCGCCGACGAAACCGTTCTGAACCGCCCGGATATTCATTCCCACATTCTCCCCTATTTCACGCTGCTTCCTGGACCTGGGCGACAGTCACGCCATCGCCGCGTATCGTGGTGCGCCGCATATCGCGCACGTCCGTCAGATCGTTATAGCGGCGCGCGCGATGCATCGTGGTGCGGTTGTCCCAGATCACCAGATCCCATTGCCGCCAGACATGCGCGTAAACGAATCGGCGTTGCGTCGCGTGCTCGATCAGGTCGCGAATGAACATTCGCGCCTCCGGCACCGGCCAGCCGACGATCGTGCCGATATGCGCGGACAAATACAGCGTCGCGCGCCCGGTGCGCGGATCGCGCCGCACCAGGCGGTGGCGGACCGGTCGCAGTTTGAGCTGGTTCTCCTCGCCGTAATCGGCTTTCAGAAAGCCGATCTGCTCGCGCGAATACGCGTTGGAGTGCTCGGTGATCAGGTCCTCGATCTCGGCCTTCGTCGCGTCGTCGAGCGCGTCATAGGCGGCGCGCATGTCGGCGAATTCCGTATTGCCGCCGGTCCCTGGCACGGTACGCGCCGATAACAACGAATACTTCGCCGGAACCGCGCGGAATGAGGCGTCGGAGTGCCACAGCCGGTTGCCCAGAGCGGTCAACCGCATCCGGTCGGACGCGGCGTGCGGCCGGCCATCGCGATCCAGGTTGGAGATGTCGGCCATTTCCATCTGAGGCAACCGGCGATCCTGGGCTTTGCTCATCTCGGCGCCGGAGGACACTTCCAAATCGCCGAAATAATGGCTGAACGCCATTTGGGTCGCGTCGTCGAAGCGCTGGCCGTGAAACACCAGCACGCCATATTGGTCCATGCCGGCGTCGATCGCCGCCACCTGCTCCGGTTTCAGGGGCCGGGTCAGGTCGATGCCCGCGACCTCTCCGGCGAAACCGGATGCGGTGAGGGGGCGAATGGACAGGGACATCTCGTGCGCTCCAAGGCGATCCTACCGGTGAGTATAGGGTGGAACCGGCAGGTTTTGCCAGGGGGAGGGCGTGTTCCGCCGGGGCGTGCGCGGAATGACTGCCAGGCGATCACGCGGCGCGGCCCGAGGCGCGGCTTTACGTTGCGGATAAGTTACTATTAGGATCGCGTTGGCTGGTTCCAAACCGGGGCGGCTGCTCATGACAAACAGGGAAAGCTCCATTCCGGGATGAAACAGCTGCTGCGTTCTCTGATCGTCTTTATGTTGCTCGCTGACCGCGCGGTGGTCCCTCCTCCGGCTCCGATGCAGACCGCGGCTCCGGTGCGAACCGCCGCGCCGGCGGGGTTTCCGGCAAATCTGCGTTGGGATCTGGTGCCCAAATGGATCAATTGGACCAGCCCGAACGCGACCATCTCCTGGCCGCCCAATGATGGCTGTACCGCCGCACCGGAGGCGCGGACTCTGCCGGTCGGCGACCTGATCGACCGCTTCGGCAGCGAGGGCGGAAGTCCCCGCTTGAACGTTGCGCCGGAGAGGACGCGGCCTGCCGGGCGCTGCCACGGCGTGTTGATCGGATGAAGCGGGAAAGCGGAAGAGGAGGTGTGTTGGGGCCAGGACAGAGCGGCATACCGGACCTGATCGTGCGTGCATCAGGCGTGTGATCAACTCCGATCCGGCTGTCCCGCTTTGTGCGCCAGCAACGCCATCAGCCGCCGATCGCGCCATTCCTGACGCACCGGTGCCATATTCAACGGCAACTCCTCGCGGCGTGCCGCGTGCAGGCGGTTCACCAGCGCCTCGTCCCATTTCAGCGGCACCGCCTGCTCCTGCAGCTTCGCGTACAACGGCCCGTATCGGTCGCAGTAATCCTTGAGCCCGCCCGGCGCGTTGAGGTCGATCGTTTCCAGTGGCCCCATGAAGCTCCACCGCAAGCCAAGGCCATGTTTCACCAGCGCATCGAGATCGGCCGGCGAGATCACGTCGTCGGCGAGCAGCCGAAACGCCTCCGCCAGCAACGCGCCCTGCAACCGGTTCAGCGCGAAGCCATCCATCTCCTTCTTCACCGTCGCCGGGACCTGACCGGCGCGATGCATCAGATCCCGCGTCCGCTCTACCACCGCCGGATCCGTCCACGGCGCCGGACAAATTTCCACCAGGGGCACGAGGTAAGGCGGGTTCACCGGATGCGCGACCAGGCAACGGCCGCGATGCTTCAGCGTTTCGGTGAACGCGCTGGCGGGAATGCCGCTGGTCGAACTGGCGAGGACCACGTCCGGTTTCGCCGCGCGGTCCAGTTCCGCGAACAGCGTCTGTTTCGCCGCAACCTGCTCGGGGCCGTTTTCCTGCACATGGACCACGTCCTTCACCGCTTCCCACATCGACGCCAATGGCGTGATCCGGGCGAGAACGGCGTCCGGTTCATCCGCCAGCAGGCCCGCCTGGCGCAGTTCCGGCAGGCGCTCGGCGATGAACGTCATCGCGGCCGCCGTCTGCCGCGGGAAGGGATCCCAGAGATTCACCGAAAAACCGGCGCGGGCGAAGACGATGCCCCAGGAACGGCCGATCAGGCCGGCTCCGATAACGGCGACTTTGGTCATCGTTGGGTCTCCTGCTGACTGAACCGATGATAGCAGCGGGGAGGCGGCGATCCAGAGATGACCCTCAGGACATGGCCCTCTTGCCACGCCGCACCGGCCGCGCCACGGTGCGGCCCATCACGAGGAGGGACGCATGAGCGGCAACAAAACCAAAGTCGCGGTTCTGGACGACTGGCAGGGTGTGGCGCGTCAGAGCGCCGACTGGTTTGAGCTGGAATCCCGCGCCGATGTCACGATTTTCGAGGACGCATTCCGCGATGAGGACGACGCGGCGGCACAACTGGCCGATTTTGACATCGTGCTGTCGATGCGGGAACGCACGCCGTTACCGGGATCGTTGATCAATCGCCTGCCGAAACTGCGGATGCTGGGGATGACCGGGGCGCGCAACGCGTCGCTCGATACGCCCGCCTGTACGGCGCGCGGTATCGTCGTGAGCAACACGCATGGCGGTGGCTATGCCGATTCAGCGACCGCGGAATTGGCGCTGGGCTTGCTGATCGCGGCGGCGCGCGGGATCCCGAAGGGCGACGAGAATATGCGGCATGAGCGGTTCCAGATGGGCGTGCCTGTCGGGATCGGCCTCGCCGGCAAAACGATGGGCATCATCGGTCTGGGCCGGTTGGGCGGCTATATGGCGCGATATTGTCTCGCGTTGCGGATGAACGTCATCGCGTGGAGTCAGAACCTGACCGCGGAACGGTGCAAGGAAGTCGGCGTCACGCTGGTCTCGAAGCAGGAGCTGATGCACGATTCCGATGCGATCTCGATCCATATGGTGTTGTCGCCGCGCAGCCGTGGGCTGGTCGGTGAGGCGGACATCGCGCTGATGAAACAGGGTGCGATCCTGATCAATACCTCGCGCGGTCCGATTGTCGATGAGGAAGCGATGCTGGCGGCGCTGCAGGAGAATCGGATCATCGCCGCGTTGGACGTTTACGACAAAGAACCGGTGCCGGTGGATCACCCGCTGCGCCGGTTATCGAACACCGTGCTGATGCCGCACATGGGCTATGGCGTGAAAGAAACCTGGGACGGCTTCTATCCTCAGATGATCGAGAACGCGCTGGCTTTCATGGATGGCACCCCGGTTCGGGTCACCAACCCCGAGGTGCTGAAGAAGTAATTCGCGCCGTCATGGCCTGGCTCGTCCGGGCCATGACGTGAGAGCCGGATTGTTACGCTGATTCCAACGGCACGATTCCCGGCCGCGCCTGCGCCTTGTGATCCTTCAACACGGCATCGGTATCCGGATCGATCTCCGACATCACCACATCGTAACCCCAAAGGTCGGCGATGTGTTGCAGCACCATGCGGGCGTCCTTCTCCTCCAGCAGGATCCGGTTCATCGCGCGGTGCTGCACGATCAGTTTCCGGTCGCCGGCGAGGTTGACGTCGACCACCTGGATATCCGGCGTGAAATACGCCGGGTCGTAATGCCGCGCCAGCGCCCGCTTGATCGCGCGATAGCCGCGTTCGTCGTGGATCGCCTCGACCTTCAGATGCGGATCTTCGGCGTCGTCGGTCACGTGGAACAGCCCGAAATGCCGGGTCAGCCGCGGGCTCAGGTATTGCAGGATGAAGCTCTCGTCGCGGTAGTTGGCCCAGACGTCCTTCAGCACGTTCATGTGGTCGCGGCAGCCGGCGATGGCGGCGAAATACTCGCGGTCCTCGTCCGCCGGTTCGTTACAAATTCGCTCGATGTCCTTCATCATCGCGAACCCGAGCGCATACGGATTGAACCCCGAGTAGCGGGGATCGTCGAACTCCGGCTGGAACACCACATTGGTGTGCGAACGGAGGAACTCCATCAGCGCGCCGTCGTTGATCATGCCCTTTTCATGCAGCCGGTTCATGATCTGATAGTGCACGTAGGTGGCGCAGCCCTCGTTCATCACCTTGGTCTGGGTCTGCGGATAGAAGTATTGCGAGATGATCCGCACGATCCGCAGCAATTCCCGTTGCCATGGCAGCAACCTGGGCGCCGATTTTTCGAGGAAATACAGGATGTTCTCTTGCGGCAGTTCCAGCAGCGCCCGCCGCCGCTCCAGCGCGGTCGGGTCCTGGCGGCCGCCATCATTGCCCGGCACGGTGCGCCACAGATCGTTGAACACCCGCTCATCGTGTTCGCGTCGTTCCCGCTCGCGCTTTTCTTCCGTGCGCAGATCGGTGGCGCGGCGGCGCGGATATTTGTGCACGCCATGGCTCATCAGCGCATGGGCGGCGTCGAGCAGGCGTTCGACCTCGGCCGCGCCGTATTGCTCCTCGCATTTCATGACGTAATCGCGGGCGAATTCCAGGTAGTCGAGGATGCCGTCCGCGTCGGTCCATTGTTTGAAGACGTAATTGTTTTTGAAAAAATGGTTATGCCCGAACGCCGCGTGCGCGATCACCAGCGCCTGCATCGTGGCGGTATTTTCTTCCATGATATAGCTGATGCAGGGGTTCGAGTTGATGACGATCTCGTACGCCAGACCCTGCATCCCGGCGCGGTACAGCGCCTCATTGCGGGCGAACTGCTTACCGAATGACCAGTGTTTGTAAAACAGCGGCATGCCAATCGAGGAATAGGCATCGAGCATCTGTTCGGTACTGATTACCTCGATCTGGTTGGGGTAGACGTTGAGGCCAAGCTCGTTGACCGCGATCTCCTCGACCGCGTCGTTGATGCGCTGGATGGTGGCGAAATCCCAGTCGGCGCTGTCGTACAGCAGGCGGCCGGATTTGATGGCGATGCTCATGCCTCGACCTCCGCGCCGGTTTTCTTGGCGAACAATTCCCGGAACACCGGGTAGATATCGCGCCGGTGGCCGACCTTGCGCATGGCCATCGGTGCGCCGTTCTTGATCAGGCCGGTATAGGTCTGCCACAGGTCGCTGTCACGGCGGATGAAGCCGGGCGGAAAATGCTCGGCGTCGCGGCCGACTTCCAGATAGGCGTAGTACTGGCAGATCGGCAGGATCTCGCGCGTCAGCAAGCCGGCGGTCCGGTCATTGTCGCTGGCGGTGTTGTCACCATCCGAGGCCTGCGCGGCGTAGATGTTCCACGAGTCCGGATCGTACCGCTCGCCCACCACCTTGGCCATTTCCTCGAGCGCGGTGGAGACCACGGTGCCGCCAGTTTCCGGGCTGTTGAAGAACGTGTCCTCATCGACCTCGGAGGCTTCGTGGGTGTGCCGGATGAACACCACGTCGACGTTTTTGTAGCGCCGTTTCAGGAAGATATAGAGCAGGATGTAGAACCGCTTGGCGAGGTCCTTCATGTGCTCGGTCATCGAGCCGGAGACGTCCATCAGGCAGAACATCACCGCGTCCGAGGCGGGCATGCGCACGCGTTCGTGGCGGTTGTAGCGGACGTCGATCGGGTCGATGAAGGGAATC
>Ga0181536_10001486_pt1 | contig 27464 bp, 24 predicted proteins | sample PEATcosm2014_Bin_41_FD_121105 | JGI IMG/M metagenome (GOLD analysis project Ga0181536, IMG submission 121105) | Peatland microbial communities from MTU Mesocosm Facility, Houghton, MI, USA - PEATcosm2014_Bin17_60_metaG | ecosystem: Environmental > Terrestrial > Soil > Wetlands > Peat | place...
GGCTGTCCGCGCTGGTCAATGGCGGATGCGGTGCGATCGATTCCATGCGGCGGACGCTACGTCATGGAATTTTGCGTGTCCAGAGGGAGTTGTGGGGAAGGGTCAGGGCCTGACCCGAGCATCTGGCGGGACGCGAACGCCGGAAACTGTGGACGTACCGGCAGATGCTCGGGTCAGGCCCGAGCATGACGGCCTTGGGGAGGGCGGCGGTCATAATGAGAACTGCCGCGGCGCATCGTTGGCGATGATGCGGCGCGGCGACCCGTTGGCTCAGACGGCGAGAGCTTCCGGTCGCACCGCCTGGGTCGCGCGGTCGGGCGCGGCCGTAGCAGAGATCTGGCTCGCGGCCCGCCGCGCGGCGATCAGGTAACGCTCGGTGAGCTGCGCGACGAACGTCGGATCCTTGAACTTCGTCAGGTCGATACGGGTCGAAATCGCCTGCTCCCGCGCGGTTGGGGTCTGCGACGCGATCTGCTCCGGAATGCCGAGCGCGGTGGTGAGTACCGCGCGGAAGGTCGGATCGCCGAGCACCTGGTCGACGTTGGTGATCGTCGAGGCGCGCTGCTGAAAGTCGAGCGCGTTCGCCAGGCCGGGAGTCGTCTGGTCCAGGTTGGTCCGCCACAGCGCTTCGGCGTAGCCATGGGCGAGCACGGCGATCGCCGCGGGGTTATGCAGCACCGATAACCCTTTGGTCGCGAACGCATAGATGGCGATCACGCTCAGCCACCGCGGATCCGCCAACCGGTTCACCGGCGCGTCGGACCGCTCCGGGTTCGACAGCAGGGCCCGCGTCGCCAGCGCGGTGTCGCCGGTCTGATCGCCCAGCCCGTTCGCGGTGAGCAGAACCCTGAGCGCGATGGGGTTGGCGAGCAGTTGTGCCGGCGTTTCCGCCGCCGTCAGCGCCTGGGTGAATCGCGCGAGATCGCGTTTGACCCGCGGGTCGGCGGCGAGCCGCGCGACCTGTTGTGCCTCGCCGGTTTTCGCCTGCTCCAGCGCGGCGATCGGGTTGTCCGCGGCGGGGGCCGGGTTACCGAACCCGTGCAACGACGCCAGCAGACTGTTGCCCGTCGAACGCGAGCCGAACAGTGTCGGCAGATAGCTTGGGGCGTTCAGATTGACGCTCATTTTGCCGTCCTCTCAACATTTTGTTGAGAGAAGCCTAACGGCCAAAGGTTAACGAACTCTGAATCCGAACGCGTTTATATGCGGGCGACGAAAAAGAATCGCTTGAAGGGCAGCAGCGTGGTGCCGTCCGGCCGCCTCGGGTAATGCGGCCGCAGCGCGGCGGAATACGCCGCCCGGAATTGCATTGCATGATCGGGCGGCAGCTTGTCCAGAAACGGCCGCAGGCTGCTGCCGGCGGCCCATTCGGTGACCGCGTCCTCACCGGTCAGCACGTGGAGATAGGTGGTTTGCCAGATATCGAGCGATGCCACGCGCGGCCGGATCACGTCGTAGTAAGTCTCGACCGGCAGCAGGCCGCGGGCGTAGCCGGCGTCGTCGAGATGGCGCGACCATGGGCCCTGACGGGCGACCTCATTCTGCAGGGCGCGCAAGGGAGCGTCGTGCATCGACGGCATTTGCACGGCCAGCACGCCATGGGGCGCCAGCAACGACAGCAGGCGCGGGAACAGGGTCTCGTGGTTGGTGACCCAGTGCAGGGCGGCGTTGGAGAAGATCAGATCCGGCGCGCCGGCCGGGGTCCAGGTCGAGAAATCGCCCTGCTCGAAGCGGCAGTCCGGCACGGCGGCGCGGGCCTTGGCCAGCATCGTTTCGGCCCCGTCCACGCCGAGCACATCGGCGCCGGGAAAGCGCTGTTTCAGGATACCGGTCATGTTGCCGGTGCCGCAGCCCAGGTCGACGATATGGGATGCGGTGTCGAGCGGCATCTGGGCCAGCAGGTCGAACGCCGGGCGCACGCGCTCATTGGCGAACTTCAGATACTGCGCCGGATCCCAGGTGGATGAGGTAATGGACATGGTTTGGTTTCCGTGGCCGATATCAGGACGCTGCGGCAGGATCGCTGTCCCGCGAAGCCACGACCTCCCGGTACGTGAACCCCTTGCCGAAGACCGGGCTGGTGTCACGGAGCAGTTGGCCTCGTTCGCTGTCCTCGATCAACGCCGCGGCGATGGCTTCCGCCGAGAGGCTGAGCACCTCGCGCCACATCGCGGTGTAAACGCGCTGGTGCGGATCGGGGGCCATCGCCGCCTCGTCGAAGCTTTGGGCCTGCTCGCTCAGACGCAGGTCGTGCACGACACGGCGCGCGGTCTCGCATCCTTTCAGATATTTCAGCCGTTCGTGGCGGTCGCGCAAGGCGGTTTTCATGCGGTCAGGCTAAGCGCACCCAGGTTGCGTGACAATCCCGACCGCGCTGCGTCCGGCTTCGAACAGGGTGGTAAGGAACGCCTCCTCGCCATTGAATTTCGAAGAAATCGGCAGATGCGCGAGGGCGTCATCCGCGTCGTAGCTGGTCAGCGTGACGCCCGCCGGCAACGCGGCGAGCTCGGCGCCCAGTACGTTCTGACAGGCGATCTCATTCAGCCGGTTGGTGATCTCGGTCGGCGTCGAGGGGACCCCGGAGCGGATATGCGGTTGCGCCCGGATCAGGATCAGTTGCCGCGGCGCGACCGGCTTCAGCAGCGGCGCCAAAGGCGGGTTGCCGGAATAGCCGCCGTCCCAGTATGCCCGTTCGCCGATCCGTACCGCCGGGAATACGAACGGCAGGCAGGCGGACGCGCACAGCACATCCGCGTCGATCGCCGCGTTGTCGAAAATCACCGCGCGGCCGGTTTCCACGTCCGTCGCCGAGACGAACAGCTTCGGCGCCCGCGGATCGCGCAGCAGCGGCTGGTCCACCAGATCGTGCAGAAAATACCACAGGGGATTGTGCCCGAACGGATTGAGCTGCGCCGGGCTGAACAGCCGCATCGTCATCTCCAGCCCTTGCCACAGGACGGAGTTCGACATGTCCCAGCCCCAGAGCCAGCGTTCCAGCGGTGCGCTCTGCAACGGACTGACCGCGTGCGCCTGCGACATCGCGCGCCAGAACTTGCGCATTTCGGCGCGCGCGCCCGCGTGACCGCCGCGCACCAGACCTTGCGCCAGCATCGTGCCGATGATCGCGCCGGACGACACGCCGCAAATCGCGTCCGGCACCATGCCATCTTCCAGCAGCCGGTCGAGGACTCCCCAGGTGAACGCCCCATGCGCGCCGCCACCCTGTAGCGCGAGCGCCACGCCCGCTCCCGGTTTCTCAGTTGTTTCCTGGTTCGTCATGCCGACAGGGTGCGGGAGTTGTCGGCTCAGGGCAACCGCCCGAGGAACCGAACCAGCGCCTTGGTGCGCTCGGAAAACAGCGTCGCGGCGAAGAACGAGCCCGCCGCGCGTTTGCCGGCCTCGGACCGCGTGGGGTAGGGCGCGATCAATCCCGCCAGCGCCGAAAGCGGAATCTTCCGCGCGATCGCCAACGTCCATTGGCCAATCATCTCGCCCGCGTGGGGGGCCAGGATGCCGGCGCCGATCACCCGGTTGCCGCTGATGATGAGTTTGACGAGGCCATCTTCGTCCTGCTCGGCCACGGCCCGGTCGTTTTCGGACAACGGCCAGCGCAAAATCCGCACCGCGCGGCCGGTGGCTGTCGCCTCGGCCTCGGTCATGCCGGTCTGCGCGAGTTCGGGGTTGGTATAGGTGACGTGGGGCAGGGCGGCATAGTCGACCTTCGCCGGCAGGCGGAACAGCGCGCGGCGGATGACGATGCCGGCGTGATACAGGCCGACATGGGTAAAGGCGCGCGGCCCGATGCCCACCGGATCCGCGATGTCGCCGACCACGTACACGCGCTTGTTCCCTGGGCAACGCAAGCCGGCATCCGTGACGATGCCGAGCCGGCTGGTGGCGACGCCGGCCGCCTCCAGGTTCAGGGCTTCCATGTTTGGCCGCCGGCCAACCGCGACCAGCAGGTGGCTGCCGGCGATCCGCCGCCCGTCCGCCAGCACCAGTACTGGGCCGGGCTCGGCCGCGGCGACCGGCACGCCCTCCAGGATGGTGACGCCGCGCCGCGTCAGCGCGAGGCGCAGGCCGGCGACCAGCTCGGGATCGTCGCGGTTGGCGATCGTCGCCGCCTCGATCACGGTCACACGGCACCCCAGGCCGGCGAAGGCGTCGGCCATTTCGAGCCCGATCGGGCCGCCGCCGAGGATCAGCAGGTGATCGGGCCGCTCCGCCAGGTCGAACAGTTCCGCGTTGGTCCAGTGCGGCATGCCGGCGAGGCCGGGGATGGGCGGCACGGCGGCGCGGCTGCCGGCGGCGATCACGAAGCGGCGGGCGGTCAGCGTCTTGCCATCGACCGCGACCGAGGCCGGGCCGGTGAAGCGGGCCTCGCCGCGCAGCACCGTGACGCCGAGACCGGTGAAGCGGGCCTCCGAGTCGTTGGGGGCGATCGCGGCGATGACGCCCTGGACATGGGCGCGGACCGCGTCCCAGTCGATGTCCGGTTCCGGCACGCGCAGGCCGAAGCGGCCGGCGCCGCGGATCGCGTTCGCCGTGTGGGCGGCGGCGAGCAGCGCCTTGCTCGGGACGCAGCCGATGTTCAGGCAGTCGCCGCCCATGCGATCCCGCTCGACCAGCGCGGTTTTGACGCCAAGCTGCGCCGCGCCGGCGGCGACCGAGAGACCGGCGGCGCCGGCGCCGATCACCAGCAGGTCGAAATCAGCCATGCCACGCCCGCCATTTCCGCCAGATCACCGGCATCAGCGACAACACGGCCAGCGCCAGCAGCGGTCCCAGCACCGGCCAGGAGACCAGGACGGCGAAATCCGGCCGCTCGCCCCGGGCCAGCACGTCGCCAACGCCGGCGCCGATCGAGGCGATGACGAAGGTTCCCGGCATGATCCCGAGGAACGTGGCGAGGGCGAACGGGCGGAGCCGCATGCCGCACAACGCCGCGGCCAGGTTCACCAGCCAAAACGGCACCACGGGGATCAGCCGGATCGCCAGGAGATAGGAAAAGCCGTTCAGCCGCAGTTCCTCCCGCAGTTTCGCGAGTGTCGCGCCGCCTCGGCGGGCCATGGGACCGGCGACGGCGGAGCGGGCGATCAGGAACAGCGACACCGCGCCGATGGTCGCTCCGGTGACCGCGAGCGCACCGCCGGCCGCGGTGCCGAACAGCAGGCCGCCGGCCATGGTCAGTAGCGCCGCCTGCGGCAGGGACAGGGCGACGGACACGGCATACAGCGCCACGAACAGACACGGCGCGAGCCAGCGATGGGCCGCGACCCAGGCATGCAGAGCCTCCTGATTCCGCGCCAGCCCGGACCAGGACAGGCGGTCGGTCAGCCCCAGCGCCCAGATCGCGGCGATCAGCAAGAGCAGGACGATCGGCGCGATCAGCCGCCTTGGAATGCGCATCGCGGGCACCATGACCTCGGTCGCGCCTGGTTGCGGGGTCGAAAGAGGGTCATGACGTGGAAGCGGCGAGGCGACAATGGCCGCCTGGGTCATTTGGCGCGTGGAGCGACAGGCCCGTGCGGGCCGGAGCGGAGAGACGCTGCCAGGTTCACCACGAGCGCCGGGTCAGAACAGTTTGTCCCTGGGGCCGTACTGTACCACGATTTCATTGGGATCCGCGAGGTTCAGCAGCTCCCGCGACCGCTGGTCCAACGCGTCCTTGTCCAGGTGCGAGGGGGTGAGACCGGCGACCTTGTGCTCCCACTTGTCTCGCTCCGCCTTCGCCACGACCAGATTCGCTTCGGCCTGGGCCAACTCGGTCTTGCGCCGTTCGCGCATGATCAGGCCGTGCGCGCCCTGGGTCGCCTGCCACGCGAAGATGGCGGTGAGGCCCAACAGGAACGCCGGCATGGCGGCGGATTTCACCTGGCGGCGAATCTCATGCCAAAGTATTTTTAACGATTCTCTCACCGTTGTCTCCTAAGAGGAGATTGCCTATCTGGTATAGCGTGGCGAGGGGCAAATGCGAAACAAATTGACACACCGTTGCCCAGGACTCGCCATGGTCGCGGATCAGATTCTCTCATGAGCCGGTGATCAGTCAACCGGCGGGAGGTTGCAGTGAAACATCGTTCCGTTCTTCTGGCGGCTTTGGGCCTGGGATTGCTGCTGAGTGCCTCGGCGCCCGCGTTCGCGCGTTGGGGTGGTGGCCGCCCCGGCGGTGGTTGGCATGGCGGCGGCTGGCATGGCGGCGGCTGGCATGCGGGCTGGCGCGGCCCGGGTTGGGGCTGGCGTGGCGGCCCATACCGGTGGGGGCCTCGCGTGGTGGTCGGCGCGCCGGGGTATTACCCGTACTACTACCCGTACTACGCGCCGAGCGTGATGTTGGCCGTTCCCTGAGGCGGCGCTCGACAATAAACGAATCGGCAGGCGCTCGCCTCTCCACGTCATCCCCCGGCTCGTCCGGGGGACCTATACCAACGCCGTGCCGCGATAGGTCCCCCGGACGAGCCGGGGGATGACGACCAGGGGGATGACGACCAGGGGGAAGGCCCGCCTGAAGCACTTTGTGTCGAGCGTCGCCTGACGCGGGATCGCGCCTGGGACGTTCCGGCTGGCGGAAGTCCCGCCGGATGGTTCCTCGCGACGATTGACGATCCTGGCGGCGGTTCCGCGCGCCACGGGACGCGCATGACAGCGTCGACCGAGAGGCGGATGGCGCGGTGACGAACGCCGGGCCTGAACGGTCCCCGTCGGGGGCTCCCGCCGGGCGCCGTGTTACCGCCGCAGAACCGTCCGGCCGGCGTAGCGCGCCGCGGTACCAAGTTCCGCCTCGATCCGGATGAGTTGATTGTATTTTGCCGTCCGGTCGCTGCGCGCGAGGCTGCCGGTCTTGATCTGACCGCAATTCGTCGCCACGGCGAGATCGGCGATGGTCGCATCCTCGGTCTCCCCCGAGCGGTGGCTCATGACCGCGCGCCAACCGGCTTTATGAGCGATTTCAACGGCCTCTAGCGTTTCGGTCAGCGTGCCGATCTGATTGACCTTGATCAGCACCGCGTTGGCCGAGCCACGCTCGATGCCCAGGCGGATACGCTCGGGGTTGGTCACAAAAATATCGTCGCCGACGATCTGAATTTTGCCGCCCATGCGGTCGTTCATCAGCTTCCACGTGTCCCAGTCGTCCTCGGCGCAGCCGTCCTCGATGGAGGCGATCGGGAACCGCGCGCAGAGGTCCTCGTAGTAGCGGACGATGCCCTCGGCATCGAGCACTTTTCCTTCACCTTCAAGGTGATATTTGCCATCCTTGAAGAACTCGGAGGCGGCGGGGTCGAGCGCGAACATGATGTCCTCGCCCATGCGGTAGCCGGCTTTTTCAACCGCTTTGGCGATGAAACTCAGGGCTTCGTCGGCTGACTTGAGATTGGGCGCGAAGCCGCCCTCGTCGCCCACGTTGGTGTTGTGGCCGGCGTCGTGCAGTTCCTTCTTCAAGGTCGCGAACACCTCCGAGCCCATGCGGATCGCGTCGGCGACGGTGCCGGCGGCGACCGGCTGGATCATGAACTCCTGGATGTCGATCGGATTGTCGGCGTGCTTGCCGCCATTGAGGATGTTCATCATCGGCACCGGCAGGGTGCGGGCGTGCACGCCGCCGACGTACTTGTACAGAGGCAAACCGAGGTGATCGGCGGCCGCCTTCGCCACCGCGAGCGAGACCGCCAGGATCGCGTTCGCGCCCAGCCGCGCCTTGTTCGGCGTGCCGTCGAGGTCGATCATGATGGTGTCGATCTTCACTTGGTCGGTCGCCTCGAAACCGCCGATGGCTTCCAGGATCTCGCCCTCAATGTTGCGGATGGCGGTGCGGACGCCCTTGCCGCCGTAGCGGGACTTGTCGCCGTCGCGCAGCTCGACCGCCTCATGCGCGCCGGTCGAGGCACCGGACGGCACGGCGGCGCGGCCGAAACCGCCACTTTCCAGGGTCACGTCGCACTCGACGGTGGGGTTGCCGCGGCTGTCGAGGATTTCGCGGGCGGTGAGGTCGACGATCGTGGGCATGGCGGCTCCAGGTGGCTGAATATGCGCGCTGCCTAACACATCTCGCGCGGCGTAGGGGTTAAGAAACCGGGGATCAGAGGGCGGCGTGGCGCGCGATCGTGTCCTTCCAGGACAGCACGCCTTCGACGCCGTTCGCGGACCGCCGCAGGCCGGCGACGCTGGTCACCGGCACCAGGACGCGGCTGATGCCGCGGGCGGCGAGGGCCGGGAGTTCGGCTGGATCGTCGGGCATGCTGGCGGTGATCTCGACCGATCTCGGATCGCGGCCGGCCGCCTCGGCGGCGCCGCGCACGATCGCCAGCAGTTCGGGCGAGGCGCCGCGGGCGGGAAAGAATCCGTCCGCCAGCCGGCCGGCGCGCGAGGCCGCCGCCTTGGAATGGCCGCCGATAATGATCGGCACGGTGCCGTTGACCGGTTTTGGCCGCATGAACGCCTCGCGGAACCGCACGAAGCGGCCTTCATAGGTCGGCACGTCCATCGACCAGAGGGCGCGCAGGGCGTGCATGTACTCCTCGGTCCGGGCGCCGCGTTCCGCGAATGGTACGCCCAGGGCGTCGAATTCCTCGCGGAGCCAGCCGACGCCGATGCCGAGCAGAACCCGGCCGCCGGACATGTAATCCAACGTGGCGACCTGCTTGGCGCAGATCACCGGATTGTGTTGCGGCAGGATCAGGATGCCGGTCGCCAGTTTGATCGTGCTGGTGCGGGCGGCGACATAGGCCATCCAGATTTGCGGATCGGGCAGCACGAAGTCGCCCTCGCCGCCGGGGAGGCGGCCGTCATTCGAATACGGATACGCCGATTGGTAACCTCGCGGTATGACGGTGTGCTCTACGGTCCAGGCGGATTCGAAACCGGCCGCTTCGGCGGCCTGGACCAGTTCCACGGCGCGGACGGGGTCGACGTAGCGGCCGGTGTTGCAATAGCGGATGCCGAATTTCATGGCGTTCACTCCGGAGGCGCGCGGACGATAGCATTCCGCGCGGCGCCGGTCGCGGTTCGGGGGAGGTGTTTGACGTGCACGGGAACGGGTTCGCGGCGCTTGCGGCAGGCGTTGGGTTTCGCACATAGATGCTGATGAAATTGGGTGCTGTCGCCATGGGTGTATCGCGTTCGCCGTTTCGTCCCGGACGTGTTCTGATGGGACTCGTTTGCCTGGGCCTGGTCGCGTTCCATCCGGCGTCCGGGCAAATGGAGACCAAGAGCACTCCGTCCCCGGTCGCGCCCGGCGATTTGTCCAAACCGGCGTTCGATACGAAGACGCGGGTGTACGACTCGGTGGCGAGCCTGGATAAGGCCGCCAGCACGGTGGTCGCCGAGGTCGAGGGGCGGCCGATCACCTTGGGCGACGTCGGCGACACGATTCGGGCGCTGCCGGCGTCTCTGGCGAGCCTGCCGTTCGGTTCGCTGTTTCCGGGCATCGTCGACCAGTTGATCAGACAGGAGGCTTTGGTCGTCCGCGCGCAGCAACAGGGCGTCGATGAGGATCCGATCATCCGCCGCAAGGTGAAGGCCGCCGCCGACCGGGAACTGGCCAACGATTACCTGCAGCGGGAAATCTTCAAGGAAATCACCGAAGACGCGCTGCTGGCTCGCTACAACCGGGACATCGCCGGACGGCCCGGTGAGGAGGAAGTGCGGGCGCGGGTGATCCTGACCGGCAGCGAGAAGGAAGCGGCGGATCTGATCGCGGAACTCCATGGCGGCGCGGATTTCGCCACGGTCGCCCGGCGGGCCAGTAAGGACACCACGGCACCAGCCGGCGGCGATCTGGGGTTCCAGACGCGCGAGGGGATGAACCCGCAGGTCGGCGCGGTGGCGTTTTCGCTGGCGGTAGGTCAGGTGGCGGCGAACCCCGTGCGCGCCGCGGCGGGCTGGTTCGTCGTCAAGGCGGAAGAGCGAAGGCAGCAGCCGACTCCGAGCTTCGTGTCGGTGCGGGAGCGGTTGAAGGATCGCCTGCTGCGGGAAACTGTTGACGCTTTCACCGCCGCAACGTTGAAGGACCTGAAGGTTCGGCGATACAACTTCGCCGGGGCGGAGGTGAAGGAAGATAAATCGGATGCCCAATAGGCCGGTATCGCGCGGGATTGAAAGAAATTTGTGAATTTTGAGAATAAGCAACGGGGATGTTCGGCAAGTGCCAGAAATGTGTTCAAATCCTTGCCCTCGGCCTCGCGATATGCCATAACGGTTCCGCTGCGGGACTATCGGCCGTTAACGCCTGGAGCTTGATTTCAAGATGACCGTTTTACGCCGCCTCGCCGTTCTGGGCCTGTTTCTGTTCGCCGCGATCCCTCAGGGACGGGCGCAGATTACCAGTCCGATCGCTCTGGAAAACAATGCGGACAGCTCCCAGACGCTGTCGGTTTACGGACTGACGTTTTCTATTTCTGGTTGCAGCTATGGCACGGGCGTTGCTTCGGGAAGCTCGGGCGGAAGCTGCGTCGGTAACGGTCTTGAGTTGGAGGGCGTGCAGACTGGCCGGGACACCATCACCGTCGAAGCTGTCAGCAGCACCGCTGGCAGTGCCGCGCTTTCGCAGGCGCTCGATGGAACCGAGAGCTACCTCAATTTCACCGTGAACGTTACGCCGAGCGGCAGCTACGTGGGCACGCAAGCCAGCGGGGCGCTGCTCACGGCGATCGGCGTCAACAGTTACAATACCACGGGCTGCGGCGGCTGCTCGGCATCCTTCACCACCCAGGCGACGTCCTCGTCTTTTACCACCTCGCCGCTAACTCCCGCCTCGCCGTGGGCAAACGAATATTCTTCGACCGCGACACAGATGTATTCGTCCGACCCGGACAGTTTGACCAGTCCGCTCAACACGTTCTCGTTCGGCGAGAATATCCTGCTGAGCACAAGCGGCGCGCAATCCGGTGCGACGCTCAAGCTCAACACGCTGGCCCTGAAATTCTACACGACCCCCGAGCCGGCATCCATCGCGATGCTGCTGTTCGGTCTCGGTGGCCTCGCGATGGTGCGGCGGCGCCGGGCCTCCTGACGGGACGCTTCGCGACTCGCGGATTTGAGCAAATGGGCCGGCCGGATGACGGCTGACCCCCGGTGAGGGCCAATCAGGCGGCCCACCCCTATTTTTAGTATCATCTGACGGCAGTTTCCGATACGCGGGATCGGCAACCTTCGGTTGTGCGATCCGATGACCGGTTCCGCCCACGACGCGCGAGGACGGCCCCGAGCATCGAATCGAAGGCCCCCGACTGCCGCGGAACCCATCAAAATGATCACCCAACCGGACCGCCGCCTGGACCCCGCGGGATGTCAGGTCCCGCCGCGCGAAGCGAAAACGGCACGGCTGCTCGCGGTGGTGTTCCTGGCCGCCCTGGCGGGCGCCGGACACGCCGCCGATGCGCCGAAGGCCGCGCCGCCCGCCGCCGCGCCGCGTTCGGATCTCTCGATTCTGCCCGCGCCGGCCCAGACGCTGGCGATCATGGCCAACAACCTGGACAAGGATGCCGACTTCGTGGTGGCGACCGTCGCCGGGCAGCCCATCACCAAGGGCGACGTCGCCGACACCATCCGCGCCATGCCCGTCAGCCTCGCCAGCCTGGGCTACAAGGCTCTGTACATCCGCGCGATGGATACGCTGCTCCGGCGTGAGCTGGCGGCGGCCTCCGCGCGGAAGGCTGGCGTCGACAAGGATCCGGTGGTGCGCCGGCGGGAGAAATCCGCCGCGGACCAGGTGCTGGCCGAGGCATGGGTCGACCGTCAGGCCGCCACCGCCGCCGGCGAAGCCTCGCCGCGGGCGCGCTATGAGCGCGATATCGCCGGCAAGCCAGGCCCTGAGGAAGTCCGCGCGCGGGTGATCCTCGTCCCCACCGAGGCGCAGGCCCGCGAACTGATCGGCCAAATTCAAGCCGGTGCCGACTTCGGCGATCTCGCGCGGCAGCACAGTCAGGATCTGAGCGCCGCCGACGGGGGCGATATCGGCTTCGTTCCGCTCGACGCGCTGAGCGCCGAAGCCGGCGCCGCGATGTTCGCGCTCGCTCCCGGCCAGGTGACGGGTTATCCGGTGCGGGCCCTCCCGGGATATTTCATTCTGCGCATCGAAGGTCGCCGGCAACGCGCGACCCCGGCCTTCGAGGAGGCGCGGCCCGCGTTGGCGAACGCGGCGCGGCGGGAGGCCGCCGCCGCCGCGTTGAACGCGCTGACCGCCGAGATCCGGATCAAGGGAACGGACGAGCCCGCCGCGCCGGTGTCCCAGTCCAATGCCGCGAGGCCGGCGCGTCAATAACAGCGCCCCGGAGCCGCCGCGCGGGAGCCCGGCATGACCGGGACGTGGGCATCGATCCGTTGACGGAAGGCGGCGAGGTGGTTTATCGCTGCCTCGTGGTGGGAACACCAACCCAAGGTTGATCTCACAAACAGTGATGCACCCGACCCGGGGTCCGATATGGACCATTCCGGCGTTATGGCATGCGAATGCATACAAAAAATAGAATATTTCTAAAATTCACTTTACAACCGGGCCGCGAGGGGTATAACCTTAGGTAGTAATGAAGGCGCTTTGGCGCCAATTCCGGTATGGCGGTCTTTCGGCCTGGCCGATAGGTGAAATCTGATCAAAGGAGTCGACGGTATGTCGCGTCATTGGATTGCCGCCGGGATCGTCAGTCTGGGTCTGCTGGCCATTCCGAACGCCCGGGCGGCGGATGCGCTGCCAGGCACGGACACCGTCACGCCGGTGACATTTTCCTTCGGCACCGGCCGCGACGTCTGGACCGTGCAGATTTATAGCTGCAGCGAGACCTCGGCCGGCGTCACCGTCACGAACGACTGCGCGAATGAGCAGGTGCTGGGCCTGGTGGCATCCAACGGCAGCCTGGCGCTGACCTATTCGTCGCTGTCCGGGAGCAATCTCCTGGCCACCACGGTTGGCGGAGCCAATCACGATCTGGCGCTGGATGAGATCGTCACCGCCCCGTCCGGCCTGAAAGTATCGGCGGTGGTGCTCGGCCTGACCGGCCTGACGACGCACGGGGTCAGCGATGGCAATGAGCCCTCCGACGTTCACTCCGGGGAAACGGGGGTCGGCAACTCCATCGCGCTGAAAACCAACATGGCGAATGGCTCCAGCCCGTTCAGGGTCACGCAGGCGCTGACGACTCCGCTGAATGCGCTGACGATTCAGAAGGACATGGCGGCCGGGGGCAGCAAGGGAACCGCCGGCGACACGCTTGACCTGACGACGGTGACCCAGACGTTCGATGTCCCGGAGCCGGCCTCACTGGCGGTCTGGGCGGTGGGGCTGGCCGGTTTGATCGGAACCCGCCGCCGCCGCGTTCGTTCCACGACCTAAACGGTCTACGGCATCGTCTGGGCGTCATCAGGGGCCCGGCGCTTATCTGACGCCCGTTTCATCTCATTTTTGGAATGTTGGTTCAAATGACAACCGCCACATCAAATAAGAGCTTCGCCAACCTGGCCAATGGCGACCTGAATTTCGCCAATATCTCCGCGGATGAGACGGACGTGTTCAGCGGCACCAGCGGCGTGACCTCGTTCACGGCCAACTCGGGGGATCCGAGCGATTACGTGGCCGGGTCCGAGACGGGGATGAGCTGGTCGGGGGTCGCGGTGGAGGCCTACTCCGACGCCACCGGGGATCCGTCGACGCAGACGCTGAACATCTCGTACGACGTATCGGTGAGCAATTCGGCGGAGTTCATCACCGCCATCGACTCGTCGTACGCGGTCGATCTGCAGGTCGGCAACGGCCAGCTGGTGGCGGTGGAGAGCATTTACGACACCAACGGCGATTTGCTCGGGACGCAAACCTTCACCAGCGGTGCGGCGGCGCCCGCGCCGACCCAGTTGTCGATGGGCGTGCAAAATGCCGTCGTCGCGTTGCAACTGACCCTGACCGCGAGTTCCCCGAACGCGGACATCGAGGCGAGCATCATCTCGCAGGCGTTCGCGCAGACCGCCGGCACGGCGCTGGCGACGCTTGGCGACTATGTGTGGATGGACAGCAATGGCAACGGCCTGCAGGACAGCGGCGAGACCGGTGTCTCGGGCGTGCTGGTGGAATTGCTGAACGGCAGCGGTACATCGGTAATCGCGGTCACGACGACGAACGCGACGGGGTTTTATGCGTTCACCGGTCTGCTGTCCGGCACCTATGAGGTGAAATTCGTCGCCCCGGGCGGCGATAATTTCACCACCGCCAGCGTCGGCGCGAATCCGGCGATTTATTCGAGCGCCAACCAGTCCACCGGCGTTACCGCGCCGGTGACACTGACCGCGGGGGAGACGGACAACAACGTCGATGCCGGCCTGGTCGGGGTTACCGGGATCACGCTTAGCTCCGGGGGGATCTCGGTCAACAAAGTGCCGGGTTCGATGGTGATCAACGCGTGCGGCCAGGAGACCTACAGCTTCGCCGTGACGAATACCGGCGGCACGGCGGTCACCAATCTCGTGCTCCAGGACAATATCGGGACGGCGGCCAAACCGGATATCATCACCCCGACCCTGGTGACGTCCGGCTTCAACGGCACCCTCGCCCCGGGTGCGACGGTGGATTATTCCGTCACGTCGAGCGCGATCGACGACAGCGCGTCCTGCCGCGGCACGGTCAGTTCCACATGCTCGGGCGCCAATCTGGGGGCCGGGAACACGGCGTGGTTCAGCTGCAGTTTCACGCCGACGAGTACCGCGAACGGTACGTGCTACGTGTTTAAGGGCGTGCAATGCCAGCTCAGCGGCGGCGGCACGGGTCCGGGCGGATATACCGTGGCGTGCCCGGACGCGGTGGTGACGTTCTCGTCGTCCTGCAAGCAGGCGTGCACGACCTACAACGCCAGCACCAATTGCTGGGTGACGACGCTGCCGGCGAATTGCAACCCCGGCAACGTGTTCCTGACCGGCTGCCCGGTCACGGTGCCGGCCGGCGGCTTCAACAACGCGGCCTGCGCGTGGTCGATCGCGGACAGCGGCAACAATTGCGGCTCAGGCAGCGTGAGCTGGAATGCCTCCTGCCAGGGCTACAGCAGCTTCGATCAAAATGGCCTGAACGGCTGTGCCAATTACAACAACATCGGCGTGAAGGTTTGCGACAACAGCTACGGTAACGGCGGCTCCACTGGTAACGGCTACGGGTCTTGCAACGGCGGTTACACCGCCTGGGGCTGGGGCGGTGGCGGCTTCGGCGTTAACAACGGCGACGGCTGGCTTGGCTCCGGCAGTGACTGCGCGGGCACGCCGGAGAACCAGTACACGTCCGGCAACTGCGGGTCGTCGGGTGGTTTCGCCGGCTGCGGTGAGTCCGGCGGCTACGGCGGATTCGGCGATGGTTGCGGTGGTGCGCCCAACACCGGCGGTTGCGGCACCGGCGGTTCCGGGTCCTGCACCCAGACCCAGGTGGGCGCGACCGGCGTGGCCGACACCGTGACCGTGACCGGGACCGCCGCCGGTGCGACGGTCACCGCGTCCGACACGGCGGAGATCATCGTCCTCGGCTCGCCGAACAACGTCAGCGTCAACGGCACGACGCCGACCGGGAGCCTGAGCGCGCTGTATGGCAAGGCGCAGACGCTGGAGTTCACCTACAACCCGGGCACGACGGTCTCGACGAAGACCGTGTCGATCGGCGCGTCCACGGGGAGCACCCCGGGCAGCATGGCGTTCATCGCGATCAGCAACAACAGCACCCCGAATGCGACCGGGGCGCAGATCTACTTCGAGGGCACGGTGGCGAGCGGCCAGAAGCTCTACGCGGATGCGTCGATCAACTCGCTGACCAACACGGCGAACACCGGCGCGGCGGCGTTCATGAGCACGGTCGCCGGCCAGGGCATTTATGCCGACATTTACGCCAGTCAGGCCGCGTTCCTGGCGGGGTCGGCGCCGGTGCAGGTCGACACCTACAACACCAGCGGCAGCCAAGCGATGTACTGCAACGACCAGGTCGGCAGCCTGACGGTGGCCGGTTACGTTGGGTCCACCGGCGGCCATCTGATCGGCTGAGTACTTGGGCGCGGCGCGAAACAACCGCTGTGCCGGGTACCCGGGACGGCGGTTTTTGGCGTGGTTTCCGGTCGGGGTGAGGCGGCGCGGCTGTCCCCTGTCATTGCGAGCGCAGCGAAGCAATCCCCATCAGTGGGGACACGGAGATTGCTTCGCTGCGCTCGCAATGACAGGGGGGGTGACCGCGGGCGGGGCGGGCGGATGCGGTGGTGCTCCGGACAGTGCGTTGGCCAGAACGTCGACGCCGGCGGGCCGGTGGGATACGCCGGTCTACCGGCCTCAAACGGCTTCGCGCGCCATCATCCGGCTCGCGGCCCAGGCGGTGGCGCTGATCGAGGACCAGACGGGAATGGCGAGCCGGGCGCGCAGGTCCGGCACCACGGTCAACGTCGGCAGTTGCGAGCAGGCGATGAACAGCGCCCGGCTGCGCGGCGTCACCGTCGCCAGCGCCTTGTCGCGCACCTGCGCCGCGGTGATCCGGCCCAGAGCGTCCGTCGTCTCGCAGAAGAAACTATCGAGGGTTTCGACCGCGAGACCCGCCTCGCCAAGCACTTCGCGCAGGCCGTCGTTCACCGCCGCCAGATAGGGCGTCACGACGGCGGTTTCCGCGACGTTTTCGTGCCGCAGCACCTGTTCCATCGCCTCGGCGGTGCTGACCACCGCGGCACCGGTGCGCGCGCGCAACGCCTCGACCATGCTGGCGTTGCCGGCGCGCCCACCCAGGAAGCCGGCGGCGGTACAGCCATACACGACCAGGTCCGGTTTCTCGCCGAGGAACGGTTCGACCGCCTCCAGCGTGCTTTGCCGATAGGCGGGCAGATCCTCGCGGGTCAGCGCCCGCGCCGGCCGCTTCACCCGCGCCACCAGGAACGGGGCGAATTCCGGACAGAGCGCGTTCATCTCCGGCTCCATCGTCGTGTTGTTGGCCGGCACGACCAGCAGGCCAGTCCATTGCTTTCGCGTCATGCGCCGTTCTCCCTCCGCGGGCGCCGGAGTGTGGCCCGATCCATGGTGCGGTGCCATACTCGCCGCATTCACCCGTCCGTGAGGCACAGATGAGCACGTTCCTGGCCCAGACCGAAGCGATGATCGCGACCTGGCACGGCATCGCCGCGCCGAACGATCCGGGACGCCGGCTGGCGGCCGAGCTGGCCGGCACCATCGCCGCGTTCGAAAAGCTGCGCGGTACGCTGGTGTTCGAGGATGAGCCGGCCAGCTTCGAAGCCGCGTTGCAGGCGACGAAGGAGCCGGCGCCATGAGCAACCCGGCCGATCTGTCGATGACCGAGGCGGCGGACGCGGTCCGTGCCGGGGAGGTGACCTCGGTTGCTTTGCTCGAAGCGTGCTGGCGGCGGATGGACGCGGTGAACCCGACGGTGAACGCCACGATCTGGACCGACCGAGAAGGGGCGATGGCAGCGGCCCAGGCGGCCGACGAAGCGGTGCGGAAGAGGGCGAAGCTCGGGGTGCTGCACGGCGTGCCGATGATGCACAAGGACATGTATTACCAGGCGGGTAAGCTGAGCACCTGCGGCTCGGCGCTGCGGCGCGACTGGCGGCCCACGGTGACGGCGACGGTGATCGAACGGCTCGCGGCGGCGGGGGCCTACACGTTCGGCGGGCTGAACATGGCGGAGTTCGCGCAGAATCCGACCGGGCACAACAAGACGTTTGGCGATTGTCACAATCCGTGGAACCCGCCGTACATCACCGGCGGTTCGTCCTCCGGCTCCGGCGCGTCGGTCGCGGCGCGATTCAACTACATGGCGCTGGGATCCGATACCGGCGGGTCGATTCGTTTGCCGGCCTCGGCCAATGGCGTGAGCGGCCTCAAACCGACGCAAACGCGGGTGTCTCGTTACGGTGTCATGCCGTTGTCGTTCACCCATGACAATGTCGGCCCGTTGACCCGCACGGTGCGGGATTGCGCCCGCGTCATGAGCGTCATCGCCGGCCACGATCCGCGCGATCCGACCAGCGCGCGCGAGCCGGTGCCGGATTACGAAGCCGCGCTCACCGGCGACATTCGCGGTGTTCGAATTGGCGTCCCGCTCAACGTCTTCTTTGACGGCGCCGATCCCCAGGTGACCGCCACGATCGAGGCCGCGCTGTTGGTTATGAAAGCACGTGGCGCCGTGGTGACAAGATTGACCCTGCCATTGATGGATGCGGTCGCCGCCTATGGCGGCATCGTCTCCCGCGTCGAGGCGGCGACGATCCACGCCGAGTGGATGCGCTCCGATCCGCAGGCCTATGGCGCGCATATCAGCGGGCGGATGTATCCCGGTTATGCCATTCCGGCACCGTATTATGTCGAGTCGCTCAGCCGGCGCGGACCGATTCTGCGGGCGTTCGCGGCCGAGGTGTTTGCCCAGGTGGATGTGTTGGTCACGCCCACGATCCGCACCTGCCTGCCGACGCTGGCGGAGACCGACATCGATCATGGTCCACCTGGGACCGAAACGAAATTCATGGCCGTGTCCGCCAATACGCGGCCGTTCAATTATCTCGGTTTGCCGGCGATCAGCGTGCCCTGCGGTTTCGATCCGCATGGCTGTCCGATCGGGTTGCAAATCGCTGGCCGTCCGTTCGCCGAGGCCCGGGTGATGCGGGTCGCCGACGCGTATCAACGCGATACCGATTTCCACACGAAACGATCACCGCTGGTCGGGGACTGAGCATGGCCAAACCGAAAGTCGCCTTCATCGGCACCGGCGGCACGATCGCGTCATTGGGCCGCGGCCCGCTCGATTTGCAGGATTACGGGGCGATCGGCAACGTCATGCACGCCGAGGAGATCGTCGCGAAATGGCCGGTGGTGCATCAGGTGGCCGATGTCATTGCCGTGAAGTATCGGAACATCCCCAGCACCGCCATCGATTTCACCGACTGGCGGGCGCTGGTCGCGCTGTGTCACCGGTTGCCGAACGAGTATCCCGGTCTCGATGGCATCGTCATCGGCCATGGCACCGCGACGCTGGAGGAGACCGCGTATTTCCTCAACCTGACGCTGAAGACTCCGGTCCCGGTGGTGGTGGTCGGCGCGCAGCGGCCGTCCAGCGCACTGTCGAGCGACGCCGGCATGAACCTCGTCAACGCCATCCGGGTCGCCGGATCGGCCGAGGCGCGCGGCATGGGCGTGCTGGTCTTGCTCAACGACGAGATCCACGCGGCCCGAGAGGTCACGAAAACCTCTACACTGCGCCTGCAAACCTTCCGCACGCCGGATTTCGGGGTGCTCGGCCACGCCGATGGCGACGCGGTGGTGTTTTATCGCCAGCCGCTGCGCCGCCGGGCGCCGGACACCGAGTTCGACATTTCCGACATTGATGCCCTGCCGCGGGTCGACATTTCGTATTCCTACGCGGGCGCCGATGGGACCGCGGTGCGCGCCTTCGCGGCGGCGGGGGCGCGCGGCATCGTCTCGGCCGGCTTCGCCCCCGGGTTCACCACGCCGGCGGAAGCCGAGGCGCTGACCGAGGCGGTACGGCAGGGTATCGTGGTCGTGCAGTCGACGCGTGCCGGGTCGGGCCGGACGTTCCAAAGCACGCGGCTCAAGGCGGGCGGGCTGCTGATCGCCGACAACCTCAACCCGCAAAAGGCGCGAATCCTGCTATCCCTGGCATTGACCAGGAGCCAGGATCCCGACGAGATCATGCGCATCTTCCGGACCTACTGACCATGCCGTTCGACCCCGAGGCGGTGCGCGAGTTCGAACGCGCCGGCTGGAATCGCGCCGCCGCCGCGTATGAGACGTCGTTCGCCGCGGCGACGCGCCCGTTCATCGCGCCATTGCTGGACGCCGCCGGGATCGCGGCCGGCGGCGACGTGCTCGACCTTTGCTGCGGGCCCGGCTTCGTGGGGGCGGCGGCTCTGGCGCGCGGCGCGCGGGTGACCGGGCTGGATTTCTCGCCCGCGATGCTGGCCGAGGCGCGGGCGCGGTTCCCGGCGATCATGTTCAGGCATGGCGATGCCGAGGCACCGCCGTTCGGTGACGCGTGCTTCGACGCCGTTGTCTGCAATTTCGGCATCCACCATGTGCCGCGGCCGGCGCTGGCGCTCGCCGGGGTGCATCGCGTCCTGCGGCATGGGGGAAAATTCGCCTTCAGCATCTGGGCTGGGCATGACGAGAACATCGCCTGGAAGCTGGTGTTCGACGCGGTCGGACGCTACGGCGACCCGCGTGCGTCGGCCGCGCCGCCGCCGGGCGGTGGGTTCGCCACCGCGGCGGATTGTCTGCGCGCGCTGGATGACGCCGGGTTCGCGCGGACCGATGCCCGTCTGGTGCGCGGCACTTGGCGGCATCGGGACGCGGCCTCGCTCCTTGCCGCGCTGCGGGCCGGGACCGCCCGCATGGCGGCGATGCTCGAGGCGCAGACGGACGCCGCGATGCCCGCGATCCTGTCGGCGCTCGATTCCGCCACCGCGCCATACCGCACCCCTGGGCCGGACGGCGGCGCTCTCGCCGTGCCGATCGCATGCGTCATCGCCGCCGGGATCCGACCCTGACCCCACGGGATCGCGGCCGCGGGAACGGGCGCCGCCGGCTCGCCGTCGGTGTCGCCGCCTCTTTGCTGCTGCACGCCGCCGTGCTGCTGGCGCTGGTGCTGCGCCTGAAGTGGGAGCCCGAGCCGGAGCTGCTGCCGCCGCCCTCGACCGTGAGCATGGTGTTCGAGGGTGGCCATCCGGAGCAACCCAGCACACCCGAACCGACCCCGATCCCTGGGCCTTCGGTCACCCCGCCGGCGCCGGTTGGCGGGGCGCCGGGCGCGGCTCCACCGGCGCCGTCGCAACCCATGGCCGTGCCAGCGCCGGCGCCAGCTCCGCTCACGCCATCTCAGCCGGAGCCATCCCCGCCCGCGGCATCCCCGCCCGCGGCATCCCCGCCGGAGCCCGCGCCGCCGACGCCGGAAACGCCGCCGCCCCCATCCCCGCCCGCGCCGCCATCGGCTCCGCCCGCTTCGCCTGGGCCGGCGGAGATGACCGTTCCGCCGCCGCGGCCGGCATCGCCACCGCCGGCGCCGCTATCGCCGCCGGTGCCCAGTCCACCGCCGCCGGCCCAACCCGCGCCAGCCCAGCCGCCCGCGGTCCAGCCTCCGCCCGCCCCGAAGCAGGAGACGTGGCCACCGCTGCGCCAGGCATCACCCGCGCCGCCCAAATCGGACTTCCCGGCGCCGATGGATTTTTCGCTTGGCCGTCCGGGTGCCGAGCCAGGCACGCCGGCTCTGGGCAAGCCGCTGCTGTCTCTGACCCTGCCGCATAAGGGGCCGGCCGACTTGACGCCATACTCGTTGGACACCGACGCCGAGGTGGGTCCCGATTGGCGCAACGCGCTCAGCGCGTGGGTCGAGGAGCACTCCTATTACCCATCCCAGGCGGCCGAACTGGGCCAGCAGGGCACCGCGCGAGTCCTCGTCACGACCATGCCGGATGGGCGCGTGCTCTCGGTCGAACTGGAGCGGCGATCCGGGTCACCCTGGCTCGATCTGGCGCTGGAGGGCTTGTTCCGGGGCGCGAAGCTGCCGCCGATGCCGAAGAGCGTCGGCGATCAGCCGGTGCCGTTCCACTTCACCATGCACTACGTCATCATTCGGTAGAGGTTTCTCGGCCCGCCTGTCACTCCGTCATGGCGCGGCGTATTCGCGCCACCGGTTCAGGCACGTGTCGCGCCAGGCGATCCCCCATGGGCGCTAAATCAACGGCCAAAAGGCTTGCTTTTCGCCATCATTGACCAGACAGCGGTTACCGCGCGGGCACATCCGCGCTTATCCGCGTTCATCCCATTCATCCGCGGTTGAATCCTTACTTTGCCTGACTACCGCATGAGCCGCGGCCAGTCCGGCTTCGGCGAAGGCGAATTTTACCGCGGATGAACGCGGATGAACGCGGATAAATACAGAAGGTTTGGACTGAACCCCGCCCGTGAGACACGAAAATTAAGCACCCCCCGATTTTGCCTCCCGCGACGCGATCACCGCAAGCGGCAAACGCGGCCCATCAACGCAAGTCAAAGATTTCCCCTCCTGGACAAAGGACACAGCCAGCCGTCGACGGCGACGCCTGGCGGGTACGGGACAGGTCTTCGGGCCGCGGAACCGTTCCGGGAAGAACGGACGGTTGGTCGGTTCCGTCCGGGTTGATCCAACGCAATGCCGCCGCGTCGCGCCGGCCGCAGAACAGCTGCCTGCTGTCAGGGAGCGCGAGGGATGTCCACGACCAACGTTACCGCCTCGAAGCCTGGCGTCGCCGAGGCCGCCGGCCCGCCGAGCGGATGGTGGCGGGTCGCCGTCCCGATCGCGGTGGCGGTGGTGCTCGCGCTGGTGCCGCCGCCGCCTGGCCTGGCGCAGTACGCCTGGTACTACTTCGCCCTGTTCGCCGGCGTCATCGCCGCGCTGGTGACGGAACCCATTCCGAACCCGGCGGTCGGGCTGGTCGGCCTGACGCTGGCCGCGGTGCTGTCGCGCTGGGTGTTGTTCAGTCCGGCCGACCTCGCCAAACCAGGCTTCAACGTGGTCACCCAGAGCGTCAACTGGGCTTTGTCGGGCTTCGCCAGTACCACGGTCTGGCTGGTCGGCGGCGCCTTCATGTTCGCGCTCGGCTACGAGAAGACCGGGCTGGGGCGGCGCATCGCCTTGCTGCTGGTGCGCGCTCTGGGGCGGCGCACGCTCACGCTTGGTTATGCCACGACGTTCGCCGACGCGATCCTGGCGCCATTCACGCCGTCCAACACCGCGCGCGGCGCCGGCATCATCTTTCCGGTGGTGAACAACCTGCCGGCGCTGTACGAGTCGTATCCGCACGACCGCTCGGCGCGCAAAATCGGCGGCTACCTGATGTGGACCACCTTCGCCGCCGACTGCGTGACCTCGACCTTGTTCATGACCGCCTGCGCGCCGAACTTCCTGGCGCGGGACTTCATCAATCGGATCGCGCATGTCTCGATCAGCTATGCCGACTGGATGCGCGCCTCGCTGCCGTTCGCGCTGCCGTTGCTGCTGGCGCTGCCGCTGCTGACCTATGTGATCTTCCCGCCCGAAATCAAACGCAGTCCGGAAGCCGCCAACTGGGCCGGCGCCGAGCTGGCGAAGATGGGCGGCATCAGCTGGCGAGAGGCCGTGCTGGCGGTGCTGGTACTCTGCGCGATCCTGCTGTGGGTGTTTGGCGGCGACTTCATCGATCCGACCCTCGCCGCCTTCCTGGTGCTGTCGGCGATGCTGGTTCTGCGGGTGGTCACCTGGGGCGATATGGCGCGCAACCATGCCGCCTGGACCACGATCGTTCTGCTGGCGACGCTGGTGACGCTGGCCGACGGGCTGTCGCGGGCCGGCTTCGTGAAATGGTTCGCCGATTATACCGCGACGCATGTCGGCGGCCTGCCGCCGATGCTGATCCTGATGAGCCTGGTCTCGATCTACTTCGTGTCGCACTACATGTTCGCCAGCCTGACGGCGCACACCACGGCGATGATGCCGATGATGCTGGCCGCCGGCCTGGCGATCCCCGGCCTCTCGGCGGCGACGCTGGCGATCGGCCTGGCGATGACCACCGGCATCATGGGGATCCTGACGCCGTACGCCACCGGAGCGGCTCTGCCGTACTACAACTGCGGCTATCTGACCCCGGCGCAGTTCTGGCGGCTGGGGGCGATTTTCGGGGCGATATTCCTGGCGGCGCTGCTCGGCATCGGCGTGCCGCTGCTGGCCGGCTGAGCACGGCGACGGGAACCGGCGCGGCGTGTTGGATCGTGGCTGGCCAGGGCGCGGATTGACGCGTATCTCTCGCCGCGGTTTTCCGATGGCCCGGACGTTCGCCGCCGGGTCGTCCGATCGCATGCGATGGAGGTTCCATGACCAGTCCAGGTCCGCTCGCGCGGTTCAAGGTGATCGATCTGACGCGGGTGCGCGCCGGGCCGACCTGCGTGCGGCAGCTCGCCGACTGGGGCGCCGACGTGATCAAGATCGAGGCCCCGGAAGGCGATGCCGGTCTGGGCGGGGAACGGCATGGCCCCGACTTCCAGAACCTGCATCGTAACAAACGCAGCCTGACGCTGAATTTGAAGGCGCCCGAGGGGCTGGAAATTTTGCGGCGGCTTGTCGAGAAGTCGGACGTTGTGGTGGAAAACTACCGGCCGGATGTGAAGTTCCGGCTCAACGTGGATTACGAGTCGTTGAAGAAAATCAACAACCGGCTTGTCTATGCCAGCATCTCGGGGTTTGGCCAGGACGGACCGTACCGAGATCGTCCCGGATTCGATCAGATCGCCCAGGGGATGGGGGGTTTGATGTCGATCACGGGGTTGCCTGGGCAGGGGCCGGTACGGGTCGGGATTCCGGTCGCGGATCTGACGGCGGGGATTTTCGCCGCGATGGGTATTCTGGTCGCGCTGCTGGAGCGCGAACAGTCGGGGGAGGGGCAGTGGGTCACCAGTTCGCTGTTGGGCGCGCAGATCGCGATGCTCGACTTCCAGGCGGCGCGTTGGACGATCGCGCACGAGGTGCCGGGCCAGGCGGGCAACAACCATCCGACCAGCATTCCGACCGGGGTATTCGCGACGGCGGATGGCCATATCAACATCGCCGCCGCCGGCAATGACATCTACAATCGATGCTGCAAGGCACTGGGGGCGCCGCATCTGGCGACCGATCCTCGATTCGCCACCGGGAAGTCGCGGTCCGAAAATCGTGACATTTTGAACGAGGCGATCGAGGCGATCACCCGCGGCCGGACCTCGGCGGAATGGATTGAGACGTTGAACGCCGAAGGAGTGCCCTGCGGGCCGATCTACAAAATGAACGAGGTGTTCGCCGATCCGCAGGTGAAACATCTGGGGATTGCCCGCAAGGTGCATCACAAAATTCTCGGCGACATCGAGGTCATCGGTCAGGCGATCGAACTGAGCCGCACGCCGTGGTCGATCCGCTCCGCCACGCCGGAAGCGGGGGAGCACACCGACGCGGTGCTTACCGAGCTTGGCTATGGCGCGGCGGACATCGAAACGTTGCGCGCGAAGAAGGTCGTCTAGGTGTTGCCGCCGATCGTCGATGGCGCGACGCGGCTTCTGGGCATCGCGGGCGATCCGGTCGCGCAGGTTCGCTCGCCGCCGCTGTGGAGCGCGTTGTTCCGGTATAACAAGATCAACGCGATCTGCGTGCCGTTTCACGTGCGTCCGGCGGATTTTTCCCCATTCGCCGACGGGTTGCGGGCGGCGGAGAACGTACTGGGCCTGTTGGTCACGATCCCGCACAAGCTCGCCGCCGCGGGGTACGCCACCGCGCTGACGTCGCGCGCCCGGAAGGTTGGCACCGCGAACCTGTTGCGCCCGCTGCCGGACGGCGGCTGGGAAGGCGAGATGCTGGACGGGCTGGGATTTGTCCTCGCGTTGCGCGCCGAGGGCCAGCGGATCGAGGGACGGCGCGCGATCGTCGTCGGCGCGGGTGGTGTGGGCAGCGCGATCGCGTTCGCTCTGGCCGAGGCGGGGGCGGCGAGCGTGGCGATCGCGGATATCGACGCCGGCCGGGCGGCGGCGTTGTCCCGGCGGCTCGTGGACCTTGCCGGGCTGACGTCGTTTGTGTCGCCGGCCCAGGCGGAGGGGTTTGATTTGATCGTCAACGCCTCGCCGATGGGGATGCGGGCGGATGATCCGTTGCCGTTGGATCTTGGGGGGCTGACGGCGGAGGCGATCGTCGGCGACGTGGTGATCAGCGGGGCGTTGACGCCGGTGCTGCGGGCGGCGCGGGCGCGTGGCTGCCACGTGCAGGAGGGCTCGGCGATGACGGATCATCAGGTGACGGCGATGGCCGGTTTCCTGGGCCTGGAGACGGGCGATTGGAGTCCGGAGGCGATCCGTGCCGCGATGCGGCCCGCGTCGGTCGATCCCGAAGCGCGCGTGTAGCGGAGCGGCACGACATTGGTTTGGTATGCGCATCGGTTCGGTACTGATACCAACCGGCGAAAAGACCGACTCTCGACCTGCCGCTGTCGTCATGGCCCGGCTGGTCCGGGCCATCTGGCGCGGCACGGTGCTGGTTCGGATGGCCCGGACCATGACGGGTGAGAGCATCGTACGTCATTCCTTTCGCCGGTTGGTATGAGGTCGGAATATCGGCTGTCGGTACCGCCACGTGCTCGTAGCGGAGCGGAACGAAATAAATTTTCCTTGTGCGTCGATTCGGTAAGGCAGTCCGCGCATCGGCGGTGACCCGTCGGCTACTCGCGCCGGAACACCAGCGTCGCGACCATCCGCTTCCCGGATAACGGCCCCATCTGTTCGGGCGTTCGGAACGTCAGCGTATCGCCGTCGAGGCTGAAATAGCGGACCTGGTCGGTCCCGTTCCAGTCCTCGCTCCAGGCGCCATCGACCGTGGTGATGAATTCGTTTCCTTCCACTCGGAACTGGCCGGTGTACGCGAGCATTGACCGCAACAGCGCCGCCGCCTCCGCGTCGTTGGTGGCCGGCGCGCGGCCCGGTTTGGCAAGATATGATATGCCGTAGTGGTCTTCCGTCATGATGATTCGGCCAAAGGGATGCGGACCGAAAATATCCTGCGCGAGTGCCGGCTCATCGACGGGTTGCGACCGAAACGAGACCAGCCGCCAGGTCCCGAACAGCGGCGCGGCCGGGTCGTTTTCCGAGGGGATCGTACTCCGCGCCCGCTGCGTCATCGCGTCAATTCCTTGTCCAGGTCTCGATCATGGCCGCGCTGCGAGATGCGCGCCGGCCCGGTGAGCAGCCGATCAGATCAAGGAGTGACGCGTCATTGATTCACGTCAACGACGCATCGGCCGGTTTTCTTTACAAGGGGCCTCGATCCGGTCGCACCGGGTCGCGCTTCCGGTTCAGGCGGCGGCGCGATGCCCGCGCCGTCGCGCGGAGAAAGGTTTGATCATGTCCCTGACACAAGCCGACCGAATCGAGGTCCTGGTCCTGGTGGACAACGTCATCGACGTCCTGTCGTCCACCCCGGCGTTCGTCACGCGTGAAACCGCCCGCATGCTGCGCCGCGGCATCCGGCCGACGTCCGCCGCGGTATTTTGCTGCGCGGCGCATGGTTTGTCGCTGGCGATCACCGCGTACGGACCGGGCGGCCCGAAAACCATGCTGTTCGATGGTGGTCCCGCCGACGCCGTGATGGAGACGAACGGCGCCCGTCTGGGCGTCGATTTCGCGGCGATCGAGGCGGTGACGCTCTCGCACGGCCATTTGGACCACTTCGGCGGCCTCCCGCGCGCTCTGGCGATGATCCACGCGGTGAACGGGGACCGCGCGGTGCCGTTATACCTGCATCCGGCCATGTTCCAGGAGCGCGGCCTGCGGATGCCGGACGGCGGCGTGCTGCCCGGCGAGCCGTTTCCGACGCCGGAGGAGTGGAGAAAATTTGGCGCGGAGCCGGTCATCACGACCGAACCGGTGACCTGCCTGGACGGTTTGTTCTTCATCAGCGGCGAGATCCCGCGGGTCACATCCTACGAAAA
>Ga0181536_10001487_pt1 | contig 27462 bp, 26 predicted proteins | sample PEATcosm2014_Bin_41_FD_121105 | JGI IMG/M metagenome (GOLD analysis project Ga0181536, IMG submission 121105) | Peatland microbial communities from MTU Mesocosm Facility, Houghton, MI, USA - PEATcosm2014_Bin17_60_metaG | ecosystem: Environmental > Terrestrial > Soil > Wetlands > Peat | place...
GCCCGCAGAAGCGATCGAGCTCCTCGGCCCCGACGCCGGCCGCTCGCGCCGCGTCACGCAGCCGCTCGAGGTCCGGAGCGACGCGCACGAGCAGCACGCCGCCGGGCGCCGAGAACGACACCGTTTCGGCGGCGGCCGGCACGACCGCGGTTTCCCACGGCCGCAATGACGCGCTTCCGCCGCCGGTCGTCAGGATCTGCGGCGCGTCCATCGCCAGCACGGCCAGCGGACGGCCGTCGGTCGCGATCGCGGCGCCCGCGCGCTCGACGCGCAGGCGCTCGACCACAAAGCGGCGGTCGGCGATCGCCACGGTCCGTTCGACGCCGCCCGCGGCGAAGGTCAGCTGCGCGACCGCGCCCGGCATGGTGGCGCGAAAGTCCAGCACGTCGGCGGCTTTCTCGACGTGCAGCTCGCGCGGCTTGCCGTCCGCGCCGGTCCGGTTCCAGTCGAAGATGCGGTAGGTGAGATCGCTGGCCTGCTGCGTCTCGAACAGCTCGATACCCGCGCCGATCGCGTGCAGGGTCCCCGCCGGCAGATAGTACGCCTGCCTCGGCGTCACCGGGACGCGGCGCAAGATCTCGCCCAGCGTGCCGTCGGCGACGCGGCGTTCGTATTCGGCACGGTCCGTGTCGCGCGCCCAACCCAGCACGAGCTCGGCCCCCGGCTCCGCGCCCAGAATGTACCAGCACTCCGTCTTGCCGACCGGCTGATGCTCGACGCGCTGCGCGTAGGCGTCGTCGGGATGCACTTGCACCGAGAGCGCGGCGTGCGCGTCGATGATCTTCGTGAGCACCGGAAACGGCTGCGCCGGATCGGCCGGACCGGTCAGCGCGCGCCCGAGCTGCGCGCGCACCGCGGCCAGCGTTTCGCCGCCGTACGCGCCGCCCGCGACCCGGTTTGCATCCCAGCATTCCCACGACTCGCCCAGCAATGCGCTCGCGTCGCCGGGTTTGCCGAAGCGTTTCACCAGCGCGTCCCCGCCCCAAATGGCCGTCGTCATTTTTGGCGCGAGGACGAGCGGTGAGGTTTGCGCGGTGCCGTTCACTCCCTAGCTGTTAGGGACTCTCGGCACCGATTCCGCCGTGCAGCTGCGTCTCCATTTGAGCCTTGCAGCCCGCGTGACCGCAGGTGCAGTTTCAATGCCCAGGAAAACGCGTTCCGAAAACATCAAGCCACCGAGATGGCAAGCGCACCCTCCCCGATCGATCACCGCATCGCCGTCGACGGCGGCGTCGCCACCGTAACGCTCGACCGGCCCGAAACGTATAACGCGCTCACGGCAGATCTGCTCGAGTCACTGCTGGTAACGTTTCGCGAACTGCGCGACGACGGGCGATACGCGCGGTCGTCTTTACCGGTGCGGCCGAAGACGCCATCTTCACCACCGCCTTCGCGAAGATCGGTCTGGCCTGCGATGCCGGCACCACGCTGCTGCTGCCGCGCCTCGCCGGCTACGCGAACGCGCTCGAGCTGTGCCTGACCGGCGACCGCTTCGACGCGCGGCGCGCCGATACGCTCGGACTGGTCACGCGGCTCGTTCCTCCGGACAACGCGCTCTCGGCAGCCACCGAGTTCGCTCGCCGCTTCGCCGAGGGCCCCGCATCACTCGCCTACATCAAGCGCGAGCTGGTGCGCAACGCGTTGGGCGACGTCCGCGCCGCCCTCGCGTTCGAAGCGGAAATGCAGTCCCTAGCCGGAAAAACCGACGACTTCCGCGCCGGTCTCGCCGCCTTCACGGCCAAACGTCAACCGGTGTTCCGCGGCCGCTGAAGCTACTGCTTCGGCAGCGTCTCCCACACGCCGTCGTGGTCGATCACGATCCGGATGTCTTGGGCGTTGAAGCCGTTGTGGTCCGTGGCCGTGAATTTGTAGGTGCCGGTCGTTCCCGTGTACGGCTGCATGTTCTCGAGCGCGGCGACGAGCTTGTCGCCGTCGGTGCTCTTGGCGGTGCGCAGTGCGCCGGCGACGAGGTGGACGGCGTCCCAGGCGAAGGATGAGAAGTTGTTCGCCCCCGTGTTGTACGCGGCGCGATACGCGGTGAGCAGCTTCTTCTGCAGCGCGTTCGGATAGGTCCGATCGAGGTCCATGTCGGCGTAGACGCCGTCGCCGTCACGGCCGGTGACCTTGAGGAAGTTGTCCGAGACGATGCCGGTCGTGCCGATCAAGTGCGCCGCCATCCCGAACTGGTGCACCTGGCGTACGATGATGCCCGCCGACGGCGCCGCGGTGTAGATCAGAATCGTGTCGGCTCCGCTGGCCTTGACCTTCTGGAGTTGCGGCGTGACGTCGGTGGCGGTGACGGCGTACGATTCCTCGTCGACGATCGGCACGTTCTGCCGTTTCGACTCGGCTTCGGCGACGAGCGTTCCCTGCGTTCCGTAGAGCTGGTCGTCGTGCAGCACGGCGATCTTCTTCGAGTGCAGCGTGTTCTTCATGAACGTGAACAGTTTCGTCACCTCGAGCTCGTTGTGCGGCGTGGCTTCGAAGGTGTACTTGCGGATGCCGTCCTTCGTTTGCCACACGCTGAGCGTCGGCGTCATGTACATCTGCAGGATCTTGGCGTCGTTGGCGACGCGCGCGATCGCCTCGCTGGTGGGCGAGAGCGAACCGCCGACGATCGCGGCGACCTTCTGGCCCACCAGTTGGGTGGCCAGCTGCTGGGCGGTATCGGCCTTGCTCTCGTCGTCGAGGATCTGCACCGCCAGCGGGCGGCCGTTGATTCCGCCCGTCGCGTTAACGTCCGCCACGGCGATCTGGATCGCGTTGCGCTCCGGCTCGCCGAGCGGCGCGTACGGCCCGGTGATGGAGAGGATCGCACCGATCGTCACGGGCGATCCCGACGGCTTCGTCGCGGCTCGCACCGGAACGGTGAGGCACGCGAGCAACACCAACCAGCAGACCGAATCCCGCACTACACGCATCAAAAAACCCCTTACGACACAGGAGAAAACGTCTTCCATTCGGATTCTAGGCCAGCGATGCTCCAACTCCTTGTCGCCGGGCTGACCGTCGGCAGCGGCTACGCGCTGGTCGCGCTGGGGATTCACATCATCTTGCGCGCGACGCGGATCGTAAACTTCGCGCAAGGTGAATTCACCATCGTCGGTGGTCTGCTCGCGCTCACGTGCGTGCAGATCTTCCACGCGAATACCTGGTTCGCGCTGGCCGGCGCGACGCTCGCGGGATTCGTTCTCGGCTTGCTGTTCGAGCGGCTCGTGCTGCGTCCGGCGGCGCGTTCGGGCGAGATCCCGTTGACCATCGCCACGCTGGGCACGGTGTCGATCCTGCTCTACGGCCACGCGCTCGTCCCCGGCTGGGGCAGCCTGCCGCAGCCGCTGCCGGCCTTCAGCGGCGACGCGTCGGACGCGCTGACGGTGGGCGGCGTCTCGATTCAAATCCAGTCGCTGTGGGTGGTCGGCCTGCTGGTCGCGGCGCTCGCCGTCCTCTACCTTTTCTTCGAGCGCACCTACTACGGAAAGGCCATCCGCGCGGCCGCCAACAACCCGACCGGCGCCCAGCTGACCGGCATCGACGTCACCAGCGCGCGCGCCCTGAGCGTCGGGCTTTCGATCGCGCTGGCGGCGTACGGCGGGACGATCATCGGACCGATCACGCTCGTCGGCGGGGCCGGCGGGACCGCGATCGCCATCAAAGGCTTCGTCGGCGCGATCGTCGGCGGCCTCGAGTCGCCGCTGGGCTGCGTCGCCGGCGGACTCCTGGTCGGCGTGATCGAGAAACTGATCCAAGGCTTGCCCGGCGTGTCGTACGGCATCTCCGATCCGATCGTCTACTCGTTGTTGCTGATCGGACTATTGCTGCGGCCGCAAGGCCTGTTCGGCGCGCGCAGCGCGGTGCGGGATTGATCGCGCGGCTGCGCGCCGACACGCGCACGCTGCCGGTGCTGGCCGCGATCGTCGTCGCGTTCGGCATCGCGGCGGCCGGCAACGCGACGTTCGCGCAAGCCGGAACCTACGCGGCGATCTTCGCCATCGCAGCGATCGGGCTGTCGGTGCTGCTCGGCAACGTCAACCAGATCTCGCTCGGCACCGCCGGCTTCTTCGGCATCGGCGCGTATGCGGTCGCCGCGCTCACCACATCTTGGAGCCTTCCGGCGTGGCTGTCGTGGCCGCTCGCGACCACGATCGGCATCGCGGCGGCCACGCTCGTCGGCCTGGGCCTCGGCTTCGTCGCGCTGCGTTTTCGCGGCCATTATCTGGCGATGGCGACGCTCACGTTCGGCTTGATCTGCGTCGGCGTCTTTCACGAAACGCCGTTTTTCGGCGGCGCGATCGGCATCGAGGACATCCCCTATCCGCGCTTCGGCGCGCTGACGATCTCCGGCTATCCGGCGTACTGGTTCGCCTGGGCGCTCGCATTGGCCGTCGCGCTGCTCACGCTCAACCTGTTGCGCGGGCGCTCCGGGCGCGCGTTCGAGGCAATTCGTAACGACGAGCTCGCCGCCGAGGTACTGGGCGTTCCGACGCGCCGCTACAAAATCTTGGCGTTCGCCTATGCCGGCGCGCTGGCCGGTCTGGGCGGCGCGGTGTACGCGGCGTTTCTCGGCATCGTCGTGCCCGATGCGGTCAGCGTTCCGCTTTCGATCAGCATCCTGCTGATGGTCGTGCTCGGCGGCAGCGGCGGCGTGTCCGGTGCGCTGATCGGCGCGGCCTTGATCGGGTTCCTCGACATCAGCGGCCATCAGTTCGAGAACGTGCGCGAGGTCGCGTACGGCGTGCTCGTCATCCTGGTCGTCATCGCGGCGCCGGGGGGATTGTTCGGGCTGATTCGCGGGCGCGCCCGAACGCCGGCGCAACCGGTCCCGCTCGCGGCCACGGCCCCGCTCGCCGTCACGCCGCCGGCCGCGGCGTCTGCGCCGCTGACGCTCGCCCACGTGACGCAGCGCTTCGGCGGGCTCGTCGCGGTGAACGACGTGAGCTTCGCGCTGGAGCGCGGAACGCTGACCTCGCTGATCGGGCCCAACGGTGCAGGCAAGACGACGCTGTTCAACGCCATCGGCGGCATCGGACGTCTCACCGCGGGACGGATTGCGGTCGCCGGTACCGACATCACCGGCTGGCAGCCGCATCGCATCGCCGCGCTCGGCGTCGCGCGGACGTTTCAGAACGCGCGACTGTTCGGTGAGATGACGGTGCTCGAAAACGTCGTCGCGGGCGCGTTCCGTACCGAGCGCACGTCGTTCGCCGGCGATCTGTTCGCGCTCGCCGCGTCGCGCCGGGCCGAGCGCGAAGCGACGGAACGGGCGCGCGCCACGCTCGCGCGGCTCGGCCTCGAAGCGCTCGGCGGAACGTTCGCCAAAGATCTCGCCTTCGGCGATCGCCGGCGGGTCGAACTAGCCCGCGCGACCGCGTCGGACCCGTGGCTGCTGCTGGTCGACGAACCGGCGGCCGGGCTCAATGCCCGCGAGCGCGCCGCGTTGACCGCCGACCTGTTGCGCCTGCGCGACGCCGGGATGACGTTGCTCTTGATCGAGCACGACATGCGCCTAGTGATGTCGATCAGCGAGCGCGTGATGGTGTTGAAGTTCGGCACGCTGATCGCCGACGGCAAGCCCGAAACCGTGCGCAACGATCCGGCCGTCATCGCAGCCTACCTGGGCGCATCCTACGCGCCCGGAACGGCCGGCTGATGCTGCTCGAGATCTCCGCTCTGCACGCGGGCTACGGCGAGCTCGACGTCTTGCGCGGCGTCAACTTGCAGGTCGACGCCGGCGAGATGGTCGCCGTACTCGGGCCCAACGGCGCGGGCAAATCGACGTTGCTGCGCACGATCTCGCGTCTCGGCACCAGCGTGCGGTCCGGCGCGATAGTTTTCGACGGGCACGATCTGTTGCGCGCTTCGACCGTACAGAGCGTCCGTTTCGGCTGCCTGCACGTGCCGGAGGGCCGCCAGCTCTTCACCGAGTTGTCGGTCGACGACAACCTGCGCCTGGGCGCGTTCACCGTCGACCGCACGAATATCGCCGCCGACGTGGACGCCGTGTACCAACGGTTTCCCGCCCTGGCCGAGCGCAAATCGCAGACCGCCTTCTCGCTCTCCGGCGGCGAACAGCAAATGCTCGCCATCGGTCGCGCCTTGATGGCGCGCCCCCGAATGTTGATGCTCGACGAACCGAGCACCGGGCTCGCGCCGCAAGTCGTCGAAACGATCTTCGGGATCCTCGGCGATCTCAAGCGGAGCGGAACCGCCGTTCTCATCGTCGAGCAAAACGCCTACCTCACGCTGCAACACGCGGACCGCGCGTGCGTCTTGGAAGGCGGCGAGATTGCGTTGAGCGGAACGGCGGCGGAACTGCAGGCGAATGAAGCGGTGCGAGCGATCTATCTCGGTGGCGGAACCAGCGACGTCGAACGATAGCGGGCCCGCCTGTCATTCCGAGGGCGCGAACGGAGTTGAGCGCCGCCGAGGAACGCGCCACGATCGAGGGTGTCTTACTCCACTGCTCGCGCCTTCGCGCTCGCACTCGATCGCCAAGATCGCGGCGCACCCCTCGACGATGCTCGGGGTGACAGGTTGTCCGCCTGTCATTCCGAGGGCGCGAACGGAGTTGAGCGCCGTCGAGGAACGGCTAGCCGGTGATGATCGACGCTTCGTAGCCGCGGGCGGCGATGTTGGCGAGGATTTGCTCGATGTCTTCGGGCCGCTGCAGTTCGCAGGTGAGGTCGAGTTGCGCGTATTTCGCCGGCACGCTGCCGTAGAGCCGGTGGTGCAGCACGTCGAGCACGTTGGCGTTCGCGTCGTTGACCGCGCTCGCGATCGCGACCAGGCCGCCGGGCTTGTCGACCATCAGCACGCGAATCTGCACCACCCGGCCGGCGCGCATGCGCGAGCGCACGATCACCGACGCCAGCATGCCGAGGTCGATGTTGCCGCCGCACAGCAGCGTGCCCACGCGCTTGCCGCGGAAACGTTCGACGTTGCGCTGGATCGCCGCGACGCCCGCCGCACCGGCGCCTTCGGCGACCAGCTTCTCGTCTTCGAGCAGGTAGGCAATGCCGGCTTCGATTGCCGGCTCGGACACGAGCAGCACCGTCCGCACGACGTCGCGCACGATCGAGAGCGGGATGCGGCCGACTTTTTCGACCGCGATGCCCTCGGCGATCGTGATGCCGCCGATGATCGTGGCCTCGCCCTTCATCTCGGCGTAGAGGGCGGGATAGAACTGCGACTCGACGCCGATCACCTCGGCCTTCGATCCAAACAGGTCGACCGCGAGCACCGCGCCGGCGATCAGGCCGCCGCCGCCGACCGGGACGACGATCGCGTCGAGCTCCGTCCCGGCGTCTTCGAGCAGCTCGAACGTCGCGGTCGCTTGACCCGCGATGACGTTGAGGTCGTCGTAGGGGTGGATGAGCGTCGCGCCGGTGCGTTCGACGAGCTCGTGCGCGTAGGCCGAGGACTCCTCGAACGTGGCGCCGTGCAGCACGACCTCGGCGCCGTAGTCGCGCGTCCGGCGCACCTTCAGGAAGGGCGTTCCGTCGGGCATCACGACCGTCGCCGCGATCCCCAACCGCGCGGCGTGGTAAGCCACGCCTTGGGCGTGATTGCCGGCCGACATCGTGACCACGCCGCGCCGGCGCTGTTCGTCGTCGAGCAGCGAGAGAGCGTTGAGCGCGCCGCGTTCTTTGAACGAGCCGGTAACTTGACGCGTCTCGAGCTTGAGGAACACGTCACCGCCGGTGAACTGCGAGAGCGTGCGCGAGCGGTCGGTGGGCGTGCGCAGGACGCCGCCGTGCAGGCGCGCGATCGCAGCTTGCACGGCGCCGCGCTGTTCGGTCGTGGTCGAAATCACCGGGTCTGCTTCGGGTTTTGGCGGAAGTCCGCCTCGTATGACGCTGGTTGAACTCGTGCGCGCGGCGCTCGCCGGACCGGACCGGCCGCTTCTTCACGAACGCGACGCAGGCGGCGACTGGCGCGTGCTCGGCACGCATGCCACGGCCGAACGGATCGCGGCGATCGCCGCGGCACTGCGCGCTTCCGGGCTCGTGCCCGGCGACCGCGTGGCGCTGATGTCGGTCAACCGCGTCGACTGGATCCTCGCCCATCTCGGCATCCTCTTCGCCGGCGGCGTGACCGTGCCGATCTATGCGACCTCGGCCGTGGACCAGGCGAGCTACATCATCGCCGATTCGGGCGCGCGAGCACTCTTCGTCGACACGGCCGCCACCGCCGAGCGGCTGCGCGACGCCGGGGTCGCGCTCGAGCCGATCGTCTTCGACGCGCCGCCGGAGGCGGAGGACTCGTTCGCCGCGCTGATCGCGCGCGGCCGCAACGCGGGCGTCATGGAAACCGCCGAGCCCGCCCCGGACGATCTCGCCATCCTCATCTATACCTCGGGCACGACCGGGGTGCCCAAGGGCGTGATGCTCTCGCACGGCAACGTCGCGACGAACGCGCACGCCGCGTTCGAGCTTGTCGTCGGCGTGCTCGCGCCCGGCGATCCGGTGCTCTCGCTGCTGCCGTTCGCGCACATCTACGAAAGCACGAACGTGTTCGGCTACCTGGTGCGCGGCGCGAAGATTTTCGTCAACCGGCAGATCGAATCGCTGCTCGACGACCTGCGTTCGGTGCGCCCGGTGCTGGTCTTCTGCGTACCGCGCGTCTTCGAGCGCACGTACGCCGGCATCATCGCCAAAGCCCATGCCGCGGGCGGCGCGACCGCCAAACTCGTACCCTGGGCGTTCGCGGTCGGGCGCCGCTACAAGCGCGCGGAGGTCGAACACCGCCCCATCGGACCGCTGCTGCGGGCGCAGTTCGCGCTCGCGCACGCGCTGGTTCTGGGCAAGCTGCGGGCGCGATTGGGGTGCGAGCGGCTGCACTATTTCGTCAGCGGCAGCGCCACGCTGCACCTCGACGTCGCGCTGAATTTCCTGGCGGCGGACATCTCGATCATGGAGGGCTACGGCCTCACCGAATGCTCGCCGGTCGTCAGCTGCAACACCCCAGCCGCTTCTAAGCTCGGCACCGTCGGCCGGCCGATTCCGGGCGTCGAGGTACGCCTGGCCGGCGACGGCGAGATCCTGGTGCGCGGGCCGAACGTGATGCGCGGCTACTATCGCGATCCGGCGGAGACCGCCGCAAAGATCCGCGACGGCTGGCTCGCGACCGGCGACGTCGGGACGCTCGACGCCGACGGCTACTTGCGCATCGTCGACCGCAAAAAAGAAATCTTCAAGACCAGCGGCGGCAAGTACGTCTCGCCCGCGCGCGTCGAGGCGGCGGTCAGCCAATCGCCGTTCGTCGCGCAGGTCGCGGTCTTCGGTGACGGCATGCCGCACCCGGCGGCGCTGGTCTCGCCGAATTGGATCGCCGTCTGCAGCCGGATGGAATTGCCGCCGGGCATTCCGCCGGCCGAGCTCGCCGCGCGCGCCGACGTCCGCCGCTTCATCGCCGCGGAGTGCGCGCGCAAGACCGCGACCCTGGCGACGTTCGAGCAGATTCGCTGGGCCGGGGTGCTGCCGCGCGATCTGACGATCGAGGACGGCGAGTTGACGCCGACCCTGAAAGTGAAGCGCCGGGTTGTCGCGGAGCGCTTCGGTTCGCTGATCGTGGAGTATACCGAGAGCCGCGTGTCAAGGGTGTGACGCGGGCAATGTTGCGCAAAATCCGCCCAAGTGATATAACATGTGCAACACTAGCCGGCGGATGCCCGCACGGCATCGTCGGTAGCACCACTCGCGCAAGCGTTTGGAGAGAGGACTATCGAAACGATGGCAGTTCGTAAGAAAGCCACGCGTAAGAAGACTTCGGCGAAAAAAGCAAAGAAGTCGGCTCCGCGTAAGAAGGCAGCCCCCCGTAAGAAAGCGGCCAAGAAGTCAACGCGCAAGAAAGCCACGCGCAAGAAAGCCGCTAAGAAAACCGCAAAGAAAACCGCAAAGAAAAAGACGGCGCGCAAGAAATCGGCGGCCAAGAAGGTCGTCCGTAAGACCGCCCGCCGGAAGAAATCCGCTCCTCGCCGTAAAAAAGCGGCCGCGGCCTAACTCGACCACGGAGGTTACGGGCGAGTCGCTAATACCGGCTCGCTCTTTTTTTTATCGATGTATCTCGACGGATTCCCGGAACTCGCCTACGCCCGCCTCGTCCGCAAACGTGCGCGCGGCGTCCCGATTCGCGACGGCGGACGCGCCGTGGCCATCGCCTGGATGGCCGACGGCACGATCTACACCCCCGACACGATGGTGCGGTTCGACGTCACGGCAGGCGAGAAGGCGCCGCGCCGGCTGGCCGACGCGTTCCTGCAGACGAACGCCGGAGCGATCCGCTACTTCGGCGGTGACGACGTGGTCCGCGGAGCCCTCAAGGGGCTCGAGTTGGACATCAGCATCGAGGGCGCAGCCTTCGTCTTCCGCCACGCGCCGCCGCTGCCGGTCAAGGTGACGCTGCGCGAGGGGTCGATGCGCGACTCACTGGTGCTCGGCGAGATGGCCCGCGAGCAAGCCGCGGCGTTCGACGATCCGAAGATTCTCATCGCCGAAATCGGCCACGAGGCCGTCGGGGTCGCGATCACCGACGCTATCGACAAGAACTGGACCGAGTTGCGCGTCGCCGTTCACCAGCCGCACCGCGGCAACGGCTATGGCGCGGCCATCGCGGCCAGTGCCGCCGACCGGCTCGTCGCCAACGAAGGCCGTCTCGTCTGCGCCGGGATTCACACGCTGGACGAACGCGTCCGCGTCACGCTGGAGCGCGGCGGATTCCGGCTCGTCGACTACTACTTCATGGGCTCCCGCAAGCTCTACACCTAATCCACGAAGAGCCGCGACTCGGCGAGGTCGATGTCGTACTGCATGCGGCGGAAGACCTCGTCGCCGATCGTGTGCCGGATCAGCTCGCGCGAAGTTTGGGATGCGCGCAGAACGTCCACACGCCGATCGCCGCGCAGATGAGCCCTGCGCACGTAAACACGAGGCGCAGATCGGAGAAGCGCGCGATCGTTCCGATCACCAGCGCACCGCCGGGAACGAGCCCGAGCGCGATCATCGAGTAGACGGAGATGGCGCGGCCGCGCATGCCGTCGGGCGCCAGCGTTTGGATCAGGATATTCGAGGAACCGATGAAGCTCTGCGTTCCGAGCCCGACGAAGCCGAGAACGAGCGCGGCCCAGCCGACGCCGTTGATCAGGCCGAGCGTCGCGACGCCGAGCGATGCGATGAGGCCCGCGACGAACCAGATCACCGCGCGTTTGCGCACGTTGAAGGCAGCGATCAGCAACGCGCCGACGACCGCCCCGACGCCCGACGAAGCCATCAAGCCGCCGAGGCCGCGCGCATCGGTGTTCAGCACGTGGACGGCATACGCGGGCAGCAGGAAGGTGTACGAACGCACGGAGAGCGCGGTGACGATCATCATCAGGTAGACCCAGCGCAGGGCGCCATGCCGGTAGATGAAGGTGACGCCCTCGAGGAAGGCCTCGACGAACGGCAGACGGTGCTTCGAGCTGGGCGGCGAGGGCGACATGAAGATGATAGCCAGCACCACCGCCAGCTTCACGATCGCGTTGACGATCATGCACGGCGCGATGCCGGCGGCGAAGATCAGCAAGCCCGCCAGCGGCGGTCCCGCGACGGCCGGCGTGTTGAACGCGAACGAGTTCAGCCCGATCGCGTTCCCGACCAGCTCGCGCGGCACCAGAATGGAGACCCAGCTCTGGCGCGCCGGCGCGTCGAACGATTGCGTCGCGCCTTGGCATGCGCTGATGATCAGGATCACGGGCAAGCTGGCGGTGTTCGTCAACAGCGCGGCCGCGAGGAGCACGGCCAGGATCATCGTCATGACGTTCGTGCTGAGCAAGATCGGGCGGCGCGAGTAGCGGTCGGCGATGACGCCCGCGAACGGCGATGCGATCAGCACCGGAACCATGCGCGACGCGCCGAGCAGCCCGATGTAGAACGAACCGAGTCCGGCGTTGGGCGCGAGCTTCGCGACGTAGTAGCCGAGCGCGGTGAACTGCATCCAGGTCCCGATGTTGCCGACGAACAGCCCGCTCCACAAGAGCGAGAAATCGCGGTAGCGAAACGGCCCGAGCAGGCTGCCTTGGAGATTGGGGACCGGCCGTTCGCCGGCGGCAACCGTGTTTTCGGCGGCGGTCACCCGATGATGACCCGGGCCGCATCGATCAGCGCGATCGTTCCCTCGACGCCGAAGCGCGCCACGTCCACGACCACATCGTAGTGGTGCGGATCGCCCCAGGCGATGTCGCACTGCTCGCGCGCGTAGTTGCGCCGGCCGCCGTCGACGCGCGCGATCTCGGCGCGGGCCGCCGTCGCGCTGATGCCGAGCGAGGCCGCGATGTGCTCGGTGCGCCAGGCCAGCGGTGCGGTGAGGAAGACGCGCAGCAGCGCCGGCCGCTCGCGCAACACGATGTTGCCAAGACGTCCGACCACGATCACGTCGCCGGCGTCGGCCGCCTCGTGCATCAGCCGTGCGATCTCACCGTGTGTCACGGCCGCCAGGTCCTCGTGGTCCGGGGCAGGCTGGAAGGCCTCCGGCATCGCCACGCTCAGCGAGCGCAGCAGACGCTGACCGAAACCGACCTGCTGGTACTGCATGCCTTCCACGGCCTCCGGCGACGTGCCCAAACGCGCCGCGACCACGACCGGCAGGTCCTCGTCGAGCAGCCGGTATCCGAGCCGTTCGGCCAACCCACGGGTCACGGCCCGCCCGGCCGCGCCGTACTCGCGCGAGATCGTGATGACCATACCGTCTGCTTCCGCGGATGGACCGGCAGGTCCGGGTCGAAGCGCAGGCCATGCCGATCATCGAGACGCGGGAGCTGCGGAAGGTCTTCCGCTCGATCAAGCGGACTCCGGGGGCCGGCGGGGCGCTGCGCACGCTCTTCTCACGCGAGTACGTCGACAAGGTCGCGGTCACCGGGGTGACGATGGCGCTCGACGCCGGCGAACTGGTCGGCTACATCGGCCCGAACGGTGCCGGCAAATCGACCACGATCAAGATGCTCACCGGCATCCTCGTGCCGACGTCGGGCGAGGTGCGCGTCGCCGGGATCGTGCCCTACGAGCGGCGCAGCGAGAACGCGCGCAACATCGGCGTCGTGTTCGGCCAACGCTCGCAACTGTACTGGGATCTGCCGCTGATCGAGTCGTTCGAGCTGCTGCGCGCGATCTACGACGTCTCGGCCGAGCGCTACCGCGCCAACATGGAGTACTTCACCCAGCTGCTCGAGATGGACGAGTTCCTGGCGACGCCGGTCCGCCAGCTCTCGCTGGGCCAGCGGATGCGCGGCGACTTCGCGGCCGCGATGCTGCACGACCCGAAGGTCGTGTTCCTCGACGAGCCAACGATCGGCCTCGACGTCGTCGCCAAGGAAGCGATCCGCGAGTTCATCGCCGACATCAACCGCGAGCGCGGGACGACCTTCATCCTCACCACGCACGATTTGGCCGACGTCGAGCGCCTGTGCCGGCGCATCGTGCTGATCGACCACGGGAGGCTGATCTTCGACGGCGCGATCGAGACCCTGCGCGACACCTACGGCACCCACCGCACGCTGGTGGTCGAACTGTGCGAGCCCGAGCAGCACGTCGAGATCGAGGGCGCGGAAGCCGAGCTGACGACGCCGACGCTAGCGCGCTTTCGCTTCGACCGCCGCACGATGTCGGCCGAAACGCTGGTCCGGCGCGTGACGGAACGCTATCCGGTCAGCGACATCTCGATCGAGGAGCCCGAGCTGGAGTCGATCATCCGCCGCATCTACCGCGAGGGTTACGTGGCCGAACCCGATACGGAGCCCGCCACGACGTGACGTTCCGCATCGCGCCGTATCGCGAATTCGCCAAGAAGGCGTTCGCGCGCGAGGCGACCTACCGGATGGAAGTCTTCACGAACATCGGCTCGCTGCTCGTGCGGCTGTATTTGATGAAGATGGTCTGGACGGCGCTCTACGCGCAGAACACCGCGCCCGCCGGCGTGCCCTTGCACGCGATCATCACCTACACGACGGTCGCGCTGCTGATGTCGCTCGTGCTGGAAATCGACGGCACGCGGATCATTCGCGACCGCGTGCGCGAGGGCTCGATCGCGACCGACTTGATGAAACCGATCAACCTGCCGCTGTATTTCTTCAGCGACGGCGTCGGTCAGACGCTGCTGCACGCGATCCTGATCGTGCCGTCGCTGTTCCTGGCGCTGTTCATCGTGCACGTCGACGTGCCGCCGCCGCTCGCGCTGGTGGCCTTCTTCTTCAGCTTCGCGCTCGGCTACGTGGTGAATTTTCTGCTGAACTTCCTGATGAACACGGTCGCCTTCTGGACGCTCGAAACGTTCGCGATCCAGCTGATCGTGCGCTGGGTGAGCGATCTGCTCGGCGGCCAAATCGTCCCGCTGATCTTCTTCCCCGGCTTCCTCCAGAAAATCGTGCTCGCGCTGCCGTTCGCCGCCGTCTACTCGACGCCGCTGCTGATCTACACCGGGACGATCCAGCCGAGCGACTACGCCCGAGCCTTCGCCAGCCAACTCGCCTGGGGCACCGGCTTCGCAATCCTCTCAACCTTCGTCTGGCGCGGCGCCCTCAAGCGCGTCGTCGTGCAAGGCGGCTAGATCGACCAGTTGTTCACGTCCCAGGTTTCGACGATCGGGTTCGGGTCGAAGCCGTGCAGGTCGGAATTGAGGACTTGGATGTTGCGGAACCACCATAAGAAGTCGATCGGGGCGTCTTGCACGAGCAGTGACTCGATGCTGGCGTAGGCCGGTTTGCGTTCGTCGATCTCGTAGTTGGCGAGCGCTTCGGCCTGCGCGACGTCCATCGCGGGGTTGCAGTAGTACGACTGATTGTAGCCGTTGGGCGGGCGGTTCGCGCAGGTGAACTGCGCCGAATCGTCCGGGTCGATGCCGGCGTACCATTGATAGATCGAGAGCTGGTAGTGACCGGTGGAAAGCGTGCCGCCGGCGGCGTAACCGGCGTAGATCACCGAGCTGAGCTGCGCGCGCGGTCGCAGCTCGATGTTCACCGCTCGCAGCGCCGCTTGGATTTGCACGACCAACGAGCGGTTCACGGCCTGGCTTTCCTCGTAAACGAAATCGAGCACCAGCGGCTTCGCGGCGGTGTAGCCGAGCGCGGCCAAATCTCTGCGAGCTTGGTCGGGCGCGTACGGCAGGTTGCGCAGTTCCGGATCGTACGCCCACATGAACGCCGGGAGATCGCCGGTCGCCACGGTGCCGGCGCCGTAGGTCAGGTCGTTGGTGAGGCGGACCTTGTCGAGCGCCATCACGATCGCCCGGCGAATGCGCCGGTCGGTAGTCGGGCCGCGGCCCGCGTTCATCATCACGCCTTCGTAACCGTTGACGTTGGGCAGCACGACGGTCACGTCCGGGATCGTCTTGATCGTCTTGTACGCGGTCACCGACGCCTCGTAGAACCAGTCGGCTTCGTGCGTGCGCATGAGCTGGATCTCGGTGTTCTCATCGGGAACGAGTCTCCAGATGATGCGTTTGATCTTTGGGGCGCCGAGAAAGTAATGCTCGTTGCGCACGAACTCGATCTGCGCTCCGCGCACCCAACGCACGAAGATGAACGGCCCGGTCCCGACCGGCGCCGAGTTGTACGGGACGTCGTTGAGGCTCTTGTATTTCGCGAGCAAGTGCGCGGGTAGAACCGCGTACGGACTGTCGCTTTCGCCGAAGACGACGGCGACGAAGGGCGCGAAGCGTTCCTTCAAGTGGAACACCACGGTCAGCGGGTCGGGCGTCTCCACGCTGCCCACGATGTCGTAGCCGTGGCGCGAGATCACGTCGTTGGCCGGGTTCATGATCGCGTCGTAGGTGAACTTCACGTCACGGCTGGTGAACGGCACGCCGTCCTGCCACAGCACGCCCGGACGCAGGTGATAGGTGATCGTCAGACCGTCGGCACTGATCTCGCCGTTGGCGCGGCTCGGAACCTCGCGCGCCAGCTTCGGAACGAGGTTCCCGCGCGGGTCGCACGACACCAGGATGTCGGTCGTCAGACGCCCGATCGACGCTTCGACCGTTTGGGTGGCCAGAATCGGGTTGAGCGTGCGCGGGACGTTGCCCGAGACGATGCGCAGCGTGTCCGGGATCGTCCACGGATGCCGCAAGCCGCCGGTTGCACCATCCGGTCCGACGCGCGTGCAAGCCGCCAGCGCCGTCAGTGCGAGCGCGGCAAGGAGGCCAAAGCGGCGGTTCAGATTATTCCCAGGCGACGTTGTCGACGTAGCACCACTTCCAATCCTCGCCCGGCTCGAGCGAGCAGATGATTGGGTGCTCGGTGATCCGGAAGTGCTTCGTCGCGTGCTTGTTCTTCGAATCATCGCAGCAGCCGACGTGCCCGCATTCCAAGCACAAGCGCAGATGCACCCACGTATCGCCGGTCTTGAGGCACTCCTCGCAACCCTTGGTGTGCGGGTGCACCGGGCGGATCGTGCCCAGGTGCGTGCACGGAATCTGCTCAGCGTTCATGGAGCCTGGGACCCGCCGGGGACCGTTGCGAGTTCCACGTCGCCGCGCGCGGCGAGCCGGCCGAGCAAGAGGTGGTAGTAGAGCATGCCGCGCTGTTTGCCGAGCAGCGCCAGCAGCGCCTCGACGTCGACGTCGGTCCGGCCCGAGAGGTCGCGCACGCTCCGGGCAACTCCCGAATCGTTCATCGGGAAGAGATCGAGCCGGCCGAAGCCGCGCAGCGCGACGACCGCCGCCGTCCAGGGCCCGATCCCGCGGTGCACGACGAGCTGCGCCATCAATTCCGGCGTCGGCAGCTGCGCCAGCGACACTTCGTCTAGCGCGCCGTCGAGGATCGCGCGCGCGACCGCGCGCACCGAGACCACCTTGTGGATCGACAGCCCCATTGCGCGCAGCTGCTCGGCATCCGCATCGACGATCGTCTGCGGACCCGGAAAGGCGTAGAGCCGTTCGGCGCCGACCGCGACGGGCGCCGCGTGGCGTTCGATCACGCGGCGCAGGATCGCGCCCGCCGCGTGAATGCTGACTTGCTGGTAGACGATCGCGTTGACGCACGCTTCCCAGAGCGTCGGATAGCGCGGCGGTTTGACGCCGCGCGCGCCGGCGACCAGCGGCGCGAGCCACGCCACGCGGGCCGCAGCGCGATAGAACGCCGTCAAGTCGACGTCGATGCCCAGCAAGCGCCCGACCAGCACCTCCACGTCGAAGGCGCCGCCGGAGCCGTCGAGCTCGACCGTCAACTCGGCGGGTCCGGTCTGCGTCACGCTCAGCAGCGCGGGCGCCGCGGCGTCGCCGATCAGCCGCCGGTACGTCGTGCCGTCGAACAGATCGACGACGTTGGTCGAGAGCCGGCGCAAGACGTTGGCGGTCAGATCGAGCCGGAACGGCGCGCGCACGTCGACGCGAGTGGTCACCGCACGCCCTTCGGCCCCGAGGAAAGCGTTTCCGGTAGGGACAATTCCGCGCGTTGTGGTGCACCGCCGCTCCTATCTTGCCACCTACGCGCGGTATTGGCGCATCAACCTGCTCACCATGCTGGAATATCGCGCCAACTTCCTGATGTGGGGCGGCTTCACGGTGATCTATCACGCGACGGCGGTCGTCGCGCTGTGGGTCACGTTGCGCAACTTTCCATCGATCAACGGCTGGAACTTCCGTCAGACCGCGTTCATGTACGGGTTGTGGTTTCTCGGCCACGCCGTGCACAACACGTTCTTCTTCTCGATCGGCAACGTGCCCGAATTCATCCGCGAAGGGCGCTTCGACCGTTTCCTCGTGCGGCCGCTCGACACGCTCTTCCAAGCGATGACGGTGCCGCAGCAGATCTGGCCCGACGAGCTGATCCTCTCGCTGCTCTACTTCGCGGTCGTCGTGCCGTTCAGCGGCGTACGCGTCGACCTGCTCTTCGTCTGTTACGTTCCGCTGGTGGCGCTCGGCGGCGCGCTGATCGACTTCGGCATCAACCTCGGGATCGCGACGGTCGCGTTCTGGTTCATCCGGATCGAATCGCTGCGCTGGGTGATCATGTCGCTCGAACAGGACTTCTCCCGCTACCCGATCTCGATCTACCAGCGCGGCGTGCGCGTAGTGCTCGCGTTCGTCTTGCCGTTCGCCTTCATGAACTACTTCCCGGCGACGTTTCTCTTGCACAAATCGGAAGACGGACTTCACCTCAACCCGGCCGTCGGTTTGCTGACCCCGCTCGTCGGCGCCGTGTGCCTGGCGCTCGCGTACGCGTTTTGGCGCGTCGGCCTCGACCGGTATCAAGGCACCGGAAGTTGAAGATGGTGAGCATGAAGCGCTTCCTCGCCGCCGTCGTCGCCGCCATGCTCGCCGCCACGGCGACGGCCGGTGCAGAAGTCGTCGACGTCGTCGTGCAAGCGGGTCACGAAGGGCGGCCCGCGTCGTGTGCGCCCAATCACGTACACGCCTGCAACATCGGGGCGAGCTCGCCGGCCGGGCGCGAGATTCTGTGGACGCCGATCGTCGTCGACGCCGCCACCGCGGCGTTGCGTGCGGCGGGCCTGCGCGTCGCGCGGCGGCCGGCCGATTACCCCCAGCACGACACCGCGCGGGTGGCGGTCTTCATCCACTTCGACGGCGCCGTGCCGGCCTGCGCCAGCGGCGCGTCGGTCGGATTTCCGCCCACGACGTCGCGAACATTCGTGACGGCGTGGGAACGAGCGTACCGCCGCTATTTTCCTTTCCACTTCGCGGGTGAGAACATCAGCTCGAACGAGGAGCACTACTATGGCTTCCACAAGGTCGACGCACCGCAGAAAATGCTGATCGAGTACGGCGAGTTGACCTGTCCCGTGCAAGCGGCATGGTTGCGCCCGCGGCTGCGCGCGCTGGGGGCGTTCACCGCGCACTTCATCCTGGGGCAGCTACACTAGATGCAGCGCAGCGCGTTCCTCACCGGCACCACGGCCGCGCTCGCGGCACGTCCGGCGCGAGCACAATCGATCGGCGTCGGCGATCTCGTCGAACGCTTCCCCGGCATCATCGGCATCTATTGCCGCCTGCTCACGCCGGCGCCGCCGCTCGTCGCCGTGCGCGCGCGCGAACCGTTCGCCGCGGCCTCGATCATCAAGCTGCCGATCATGCTGACCGTCTATCGGGCGTACGAACGGAAGACCGCCTCGCCCGGCGAGTACGTCACGCTGTTGCCGGGGGACATCACCGAAGGCGCGCCCGTCCTCGGTGACGCGCACTCGGGCCAGCGTTGGCCGATCGGCGCGCTCGTCGACGCGATGATCAAGTACAGCGACAACATCGCCTCGAACGCCCTGATCAGCCACTTCGGGTTCACGGCAATCAACGAGACGATCCGCAGCGCCGGCATGACCGGAACGCTGCTCGCGCGCCATTTCGCGGGCGAAGTCCCGCCCGGGCGGCGCAACCTCAACGTGACGACGCCGCGCGACATCGGTCTGCTGCTCTACGAGATCGAGCGCGGCGCGCACGAAGGGATTCCGACCGTCGCCTCGCCGGAGTCGTGCCGGGCCATGGTGCAGACGATGCTCGGTCAAGCCTATCGCGAGATGATCCCCGCCGGCGTGCGGCGGCACGTCCCGATCGCCAACAAGACCGGCGAGCTCGACAACGTGCGCAGCGACGCGGCGATCGTCGACCCGCGCAGCGAAGACCCCTACGTCCTCGTGATCCTCACCCGCGACCTCGATTACCCGGGGCTGGCCTACGGCGAGATCGCGGAGTTCGCGCAGCGCATCGACAAAGCGATCGTGCGCAGGAACCGTTAGGCGGGTTTTTCCTCGATCGTCACGGTGGTCATCACGTCGCCTTTGCGGATGTCGTCGACGACGGTTTGCCCCTCGACCACATGCCCGAAGACGGTGTAGTTCCGGTTGAGGAACGGCGCGTCGCCGAGGCAGATGTAGAACTGCGAGCCGGCCGAGTTCGGGTCGGAGCTGCGAGCCATCGCGACCGTCCCCGTGATGTGCGGGTTTTCGTTGAATTCCGCGTCGAGCCGGTAGCCCGGCCCGCCGGTGCCGTTACCGCTCGGATCGCCGCCCTGGATAACGAAGCCCGGTTCGACCCGGTGGAAGGTCAAGCCGTCGTAGAAACCGGCGCGAGCCAGCTTGATGAACGCGGCCGAGTGCTGTGGCGCGTCCTCGGGATAGAACGTGAAGACGATGTCGCCTTTGTCGGTGGAGATCCGGGCCTGGACGTCGGCCGCCTCGGCCGCTAGCTCGGTCAGTTCGTCGCCGGTGGGTTTGGTATAGGTCGCCATTCCGGCGTTTACGGCGTGCAAGGCAGCGCCGCCCGCCGTTACGGGCCATCTCTTGAGGGTATGAACAAGAACGGAGACGTGCAAGGTGACAAATGACGAACGGCGGCAATGGAAGCGGGGGACAGAACTGCGCTTCAGCATTCCTCCGGACCCCCGCCTGGGCGGGTACGTCCGGCGGCAGATCATGGCGTTCGCCCGCACGCAAGGCATCGTCGACGACGACATCACCGATTTCATCGGAGCCATCGGGGAAGCGCTCGCGAACGCCATCGAGCACGCGCACACCCGCAAGCCGATCGAGATCGTCGCCTGGGTGATCGACGACCGCCTGTTCGCGTCGGTTCACGATCAAGGCGTCGGCTTCGCGCCGAGCGAGCGTACGGTCGCCCAAAAACTGCCAGACGTCTACGCCGAGCGCGGCCGCGGGCTGCCGATCATGCGCCGCTATGCGGACGTGTTCAGCGTGCGCAGCGTGCCGGGCGAAGGAACCCGCGTGACGCTCGGCTGTCACGTCTCGAACTAAAGTACGCTCGTTCAGGGCACGATATGGGAGTGAATGCACGCGCTGCTTCGCTCCCTCGCCGGGATCCTGACGACGAGCGCCTTCTTGGCTGCTTGCAGCGGTGGCGGCGGCTCGACCCCGACGCCTGCCGGCGTCAGCACCGGCGTTAGCGGAACTCCCGCGGCACCGTCGACAACCGGCCCGTCGCCGAGCCCGGCGCCGGCCTCTACGCCGGCGCAGCAAACGGTGCCGGTTTCCGTCGTCGACTATTTCACGGCGCAAGCGATTGGTTCGGCCAGCGTGAGCGTCGACGGCGCCGCCGCCGGGCGCAGCCTTTCGGCCGGACTGCACACGCTCGTCGTGACCGCGCCGGGCTACGCGGCCTTCAACGGGGCGATTCAGATCCCGGGCGGCGCGCCGGCCCGGACCGTGAAGCTGTTCCCGGTTTCGCCGAGCATGACGGCCTGGCTGACGCAGATCAACGCCGATCGTGCAGCGAACGGCGCGGGCGCCGTGCAGCTCGACGACATGCTGACGATCGCGGCGTACGATCACGCCGTCGACGAGGCGACGCAAGGCTACTTCGCTCACTTCGATCCGCAAGGGTTCAGCCCCAACACGCGCTCGCTGCTGCTGGGCTCGATGATGCAAGGCTTGGAAGACATCGCGGCCGGCTACCCCACGTGGTCGGGCGCCGAAGCGGCGATGATGGCGGAACGAACCTCCCTACCGCACCAAGACGCCGCCGACTGCCAGACGAGCTCCGAAGCGCTGGCCGGGCACTACTGCAACATCGTCTGGCCAACGCACAACTGGGTCGGTCTTGCACTGCTCTCGGCGCCGGCCGGCGCGACACAGTTCGGCACCTACTACGATCAGGAATTCGGCGAGCTCTACGGCGCGTACGACACGACGGCCGCACCGGCGCAGGCTGCGACCGGCGGCACCCTGCTGTTTGCCGGCGCCAATGGTTCGACGCAGACCAGCGGCTACGTCGCCGCGCTGCCGGCCCCGGTGCCGATCGCGATCGCGACGCTCAACGCCGATCCGCGCTGCGCGTCGACGTGTCCGGCCGCCGATCAATGGTACCCCACCGCGACGAACGTCTTTTTCTCCGCCGATTCGTGGCCGTTCACCGCTGCGCTCGGCTCGGCTCAGCTCACCTTCCCGGAGTTGTCCTCGAGCGTCGGCGGCCTCTTCGACGGCGCCGCGATCGACGCGGTCGCGTGGCCCGGCGGCACCGTGACGCCACCAACCTACGGCAGCAGCGCGTGGAACGTGACGACGTCCGTGGCCCGCACTCCGGCGGCGGAAGAAACCGGCCGCCTCGTCCCCAACGGCCCCGAGATGTTACCGCGCTAGCGCGTCGATCGTTTGGGCGAGGGCGAAGTCGCGCTCGGTGAGGCCGTGCGCGTCATGCGACGAGAGGCGGACGGTGACGTCGTTCCAGGAAACGGCGATGTCGGGGTGATGGTCGGCGGCATTGGCCGCGGCGGCGATGGCGTTGACGAACGCGATCGAACCGTTGAAGTTGCCGCAGTCGAAGGTGCGCACGATCTCTTGGCCTTCGCGCGCCCAGCCGGGCACCGCCGCGAGCTTGCGGGCGATCGCGTCATCGGGGAGCGGATGCGGCATAGGCGACCTCCAAGAGCCCACCGGCTGCGAGCGCGGCGAACGACTCCCCGATCGCGGCGATCGTCTCGTCGACGTCCGCGTCGGAGTGTTCGGTGCACAGGAACATGACCTCGTTTTGCGACGGCGGCAAGAGGATGCCGCGTTCGCGCATTTCGTGGTAGTAGGCGGCATACGCCGCGCGGTTCGCGGCGCGCGCATCGTCGTAGTTGCGGTTCGGGCCGCCGCGGCGGAACTTGAAGTCGACGATGCTCTCGAGTTGCACGACCGCGAAATCGCAGCCCGCGTCATCGACCACCGCGCGGATGCCGGCGGCCAGCCGCCGCGCGCGCCCGTCCATCTCCGCATAGACGTCGCGGTGCCGCTCGAGCCAGTCCAGCACGCGCAGCCCCATCGCGACCGCGAACGGGTTGCCGGCGTGCGTGCCGCCGGTGAAACACGGCCCGTCAGGCGCCAGCACCGCCATGACGTCGGCGCGTCCGCCGAACGCGGCCAACGGAAAACCGCCGCCGAGAATCTTCCCCACCGTCGTGAGATCGGGCGTGATGCCGGCCCGCGTTTGCGCTCCGCCGAGCCCCAGCCGCAGCCAGGTGATCACCTCGTCGAAGATCAGCAGCGCGCCGGACGCGCGCGCGCGCGCCTGTAGCCCTTCGAGAAAGCCCGCATCCGGCACGACCAGCCCCATGTTGCCGACCACCGGCTCCACCAGGATCGCGGCCAGCCGCGAGCCGGCGCGCTCGAGGTGCGCGTCGACGTCGGCGAGGTCGTTGTAGCGCGCGACCGCCAGATCGTGCGTGATCGCGCGCGGGATTCCCGAATGCGCCGGCACGTCGGTGTGGGCCGACGCACCCGCGTCCTGCAGCGCGAGGTCGAAGTGGCCGTGGTAGTTGCCGGCAAACTTCAGCACGACGTCACGGCCGGTGAAGGCGCGCGCGACGCGCACGGCGCCCTGCACGGCTTCGCTGCCGGTCGTCGTGAAGCGCAAACGCTCCATCGACGGCAGGTGCCCGTGAATCCGTTCGGCGAGCAGCAGCTCGTCGGGATGCGTCGAGCCGGTGACCGCGCCGCGTGCCGCGATCGCGTCGAGGCCGGTCGAGAACGCGGGATGGCCGTGGCCGAACAGCAGCGGCCCGTACGCCATCACGTAGTCGATCGAGCGCCGGCCGCTCGCATCGTAACTGTACGCGCCGGCGCCGCGCACGGCGACGTACGGCGCACCGCCGACGCCCCAGCCGGTGCGCACCGGCGACGACGCGCCGCCGGCCAGAGCGGAGGCGGTCACTTCAGATGACCGCTCCGTTTGCTGACCGGAATGAAGGTGTCGTTCGCCGGATTGTAGCGCACGATCACCACGCCGTTCTCACCGACACCGTGCTGGGTGCCGTCGCGGAAATCGTAGATGCCGTTGATCCCGGCAAAGCCGTGCAGGTTGTTGATGTACTCGCGAAATTGCGCGGCGGTCGCATTGTCTCCCAAGTGCCGGTAGGCGTCCAGAATGATCATCGCCGGATCCCACGAGAGCGTGTTCGGGAAGTTCGGCGTCTGCCCGGCTGCTTTGAACGCGTTGAGGAACACGTCGATCGCTTCCCGGACCGGACCGGCCGCGAGCCCCTCGCGATCGAACGCCAGCACGGCGCTGAACAGGACTTCCTTGGGCATGAAACCCTTGTAACCGTCGAGCTGCTGCGGAATCATATCGCCGTTGCTGACGTACACGGGGACGTCGAGGCCGGAATCGTAGATGCCGTGCAGCTCCGTGCCGAAACCCGCTCCCACCGAGAACGTCAAGATCGCCTGCGGGTTGGCCGCCTTGATGCGCGCCATCTGGGCGCTGACGCTGACGTCGTTGAGGTTGAAATGCTCCTGCGCGACCCATTCGACGTCGCGGTTCTCGGGCAGCGTCTTCGCGTGGGCCCAATCGCGGTCGGCTTCTTGGCCCGTCGCGTCGGTGGACGACAGGATCGCCATTCGCTTCAAGCCGCGTTCGCGCAAGTAGCGGACCGCGACGTCGTTGAGGTTCTGCGCGCTGATGCTGGTCGACCAGATGTAGCCGCCCGCCGCGGGATTGATCGCCGGGCTCAGACAGTAATCCGCCGGACCGTTGGCCACGAACAGCGGCGCGACGGCCAAACACTGCTGGGTCAGCGTGGGACCGATCACGATCGGCGCCTTCGACGCAATGACTTGGTTCGCGATCTGGACGACGGTCTGGGGATTCGTGCCGTCGTCGAAGTACTGGAAGTGCAGCGGCCGGTGGTTGATGCCGCCGTGCGCGTTGACCACCTTCTCGATCAACTCGAGCGACTGCTGATCGTTCTTGCCGATGAACGCGGCGGCGCCGGTGAGCGAGACGATGACCGGGATCACGAGCGGAGCCGGTCCTTGGGCGCGCAGCGGCACCGGGAGCGTGACGGCCAAGACGGACGCCGCCGCCAGCGAGATCAACGAACGAAGACGCACGAGTGCCTCCAGCTTGGGTTCGGGCCTAGACGCGCTCGAAAATCGTCGCGATCCCCTGACCCACGCCGATACACATCGTCGCGAGCGCGTAACGCCCCTTCCGGCGGCGCAGTTCGTGCAGGACCGTTCCGGCCAGCCGCGCGCCGCTGCACCCGAGCGGATGCCCCAGCGCGATCGCCCCGCCGTTGACGTTGGTCTTGGCCGGATCCATCTTCAGATCGCGCATGCACGCGATGCTCTGCGACGCGAAGGCCTCGTTGATCTCGTAGAGGTCGAGGTCGTCGATCGTCAGCTTCGCCCGGGCCAACGCTTTTTGGGTCGCCGGGATCGGGCCCAACCCCATTAGCGTCGGATCGACGCCGGCCACGGCCGACGTCACGACGCGGCCGAGCGGCTCCCAGCCGTTCTTCGCCGCCACGTCCGCCGTGCACAACAGCAGCGCCGCCGCGCCGTCGTTGATCCCCGAAGAGTTGCCGGCGGTGACCGTTCCGTTCTTGCGAAAGGCCGGTTTGAGCTTCGCGAGATCGGCGGCCGTCGTCTGCGGGCGCGGATGCTCGTCGGCCGCAAGTTGCGGATGCGGCACGATCTCATCGGCGAACGCGCCGCGTTCGAGAGCCAGCTTCGTCTTCTGCTGCGATCCGAGCGCGAAGGCGTCTTGCTCCTCGCGCGCGATCGCGTACTTCTCGGCGACGTTCTCGGCCGTGTCGCCCATCGAGATCGTATATTCGACCGGCATCTCTCGATTCGTCATGCGCCAACCGAGCGTCGTATCGAACACCTTCGGCGCGCGGTCGTAGACCTTATCGGCTTTCGGCATGACGTACGGCGCGCGGGTCATCGACTCCACGCCGCCGGCGAGCATGATCTCGCCGCAGCCGGACGCGATCGCCTGGGCGGCCGAATTGACGGCCTGCAGCCCGCTGCCGCACAAGCGCTGCACCGTCGTTCCGGGGACGCCGATCGGCAGGCCCGCCAAGAGCGCGGCCATCCGCGCCACGTCGCGATTGTCCTCACCGGCCTGATTGGCCGCGCCCCAGAACACGTCGTCGATACGTTCGGGGTCGACCTTGGTGCGCGCCACGAGCGCGCGCATCACGAACGCCGCGAGATCGTCGGGGCGCACGGTCGCGAGCGCGCCGCCCCAGCGCCCGATCGGGGTCCGCAGCGCGTCGACCACGACGACCTCACGCAATTCGCTCATAGCAGACGCTACAACCCCAAAACGCGCTCGGCGTTGCCGTGAAAGATGCCTTCCATGACCTCGTCTTTGTAGCCCAGCTCGTGCCACTCGCGCAGGACGCGCTCGTACGGCAGGCTCGGATAGTCGCTGCCGAACATCACCTTGTCGCGCAGCCGCGCGCGGATGTCGACTTTGAGCTGCGCCGGGAAATATTTGGGCGCCCAGCCGGAGAGCTCCCAATAGACGTTGCCTTTGTGCAGCGCGACCGCCGTCATCTCGTCGATCCACGGATAGCCGGGATGCGCCGCCAAGATCGTCAGGTTCGGAAAATCGGCCGCCAGCTCGTCGATCGCCGCGGGATGCGCGTGGCGCAGCTTCGCGCCCATGCCGCCCGGCATGCCCGCGCCCATGCCGGTCGTGCCCACGTCGATCATCACCGGCACCTTCAACGCGTCGATCGTCTCGAAGAGCGGGTAGAGCGCGCGGTCGTTGACCGCGTAGTGCCCCATGATCGGATGGAAGTGAAAGCCGAGCATGCCGAGATCTTCGATCGCGTGCTTGGCTTCGCGAATCGCCTCCTCGCCCTTGAACGGATCGACCGAGCCCCAGGCCTGGATGATGCGCTCGGGGTGGCGTTTCTGCATCGCCGAAGTGTAGTCGTTCGAGCACGGCGGCGTGTGGACGGTCGTCTCGAGGTCGAGCGCGACGAGCACCGCCTCGACGCCGGCGTCGGTGAAGTCTTGGACGACCGCCGCTTCTTCCTTCGCCTCCCAGCCACGGTCCCAGTACTTTGCCAACGCGTCGACGTACGGTTGCTGACAGGCGATCCACTCCTTGGTGTTCGGATAGGTGTGGAGGTCGATGATGCGCACGTCAGCCGGCCGCCATCTTCGCGGAAACGGTTGCGACCAGATCCTTCTTCGATACCTTGCCGAACGTCGAGAGCGGGAAATCGCTCATGATCTCCATGCGCTCGGGCAGCTTGTACTTGGCGATCTCTTTGTCGACGAGGAAGCTCTTGAGCTCCTCGAACGTCAGGCTCTTGCCGTCGCGCAGGATGATGCACGCGCACATCCGCTCGCCGAGATCGGGATCCGGCACCGCGATGCAGGCCACGTTCTTCACCGCCGGGTGCGAGAGGATCAGATTCTCGATCTCCTCGGCGCTGATCTTCTCGCCGCCGCGATTGATCAGATCTTTCTTGCGCCCTTCGACCATGTAGTTGCCCGAGGGATGCTGGCGCATCAGATCGCCCGAACGGTAGAAGCCATCCGCCGTGAACTGCCGCGCATTGTACTCGGGAACGCCGAAATAGCCGCGCAAGGTGTACGGCCCGCGGCAGCACAACTCGCCGACCTCGCCCGGCGTGACGATGTTGTCGTCGTCGTCGAGGAGCCGCACTTCATCGTCGGGACACACCGGCCGTCCGACCGTTTCGAGCTGCACGTCTTCCGGATCGTCACGCCGCACGAACATCAGCAGGCC
>Ga0181536_10001489_pt1 | contig 27458 bp, 24 predicted proteins | sample PEATcosm2014_Bin_41_FD_121105 | JGI IMG/M metagenome (GOLD analysis project Ga0181536, IMG submission 121105) | Peatland microbial communities from MTU Mesocosm Facility, Houghton, MI, USA - PEATcosm2014_Bin17_60_metaG | ecosystem: Environmental > Terrestrial > Soil > Wetlands > Peat | place...
GGCCTTGCGCGGCCCTCCAAACCTCCCGCGCCGTAGAGCATTTCAGAAGTCCGGACGGACTTCTGAAATGCTGTACTTAAATCCACTCCGGCTCGGACGCCCGGAAGGATACGACGCCCTCTTGAAACCGGGCCTCAGCCAGTTCCGCGCGGACCAGCATGGCCATGGCGTATGCCGACTCTTGCTTGCTGCGGCCGAGGTTCCGGAGTTGATCGTAAGGAACCCACGTTCCGGCGGCTTGAAGGGCGCCGTAAATCTGCTCGGCGGTCCGGGCCATGCCGGGTGACGGCCGCTCGACTCGCCGGAGATTGCGGATTCCCCAGAAGAAGATCCGTGGCGCCAGACAGAGCAGTTCCGAGACGCTGAACGCGGCTCGAGCCGGCGTGAGCAGGGGCATCCCGATGACGGCCGACGCGAGCAGCGTTGCGCCCTTCGTGAAAGGATTCGGCGGCGGCATGCGCGCCGTATAGCGGTATCCTTCCCGGAGGAGCGCGGCGGCGAAAACCAGGTCCCAGGCGTAAATCCAGCCGTGAGGCTTCACGCCGAACAGGAACAGCACGCCCACGGCGGCCACGTGCGCGAGGATGACAAAGAGAGCGCCGAGCGCCAGGCCGGCCGTTACTCCGCCCAAGCCCAACGCCACTCGGACCAGGCCGAGTTGCGGCCAGGAAATCTTTGCCGGAGCCAGGGTTGGGCCTCCTCAAGAAGCGAAGATTTTTCCCGGATTGAGGATGTTGTTCGGGTCGAGGAGTTTCTTGATGGAGCGCATGAGCGCGAGCTCGACGGGGGCGACTTCGAGCGGCAGGAACTCCAGCTTGGTCAGGCCGATGCCGTGCTCGCCGGAGAGGGTGCCGCCGAGTTCGAGGGCGGCTTTCATGACCTCGGCCGAGGCCGCCTCGGCGTCGGCGCGCGCTTTTTCGCCGTGGGGGTACATGATGTTCACGTGCAGGTTCCCCTCGCCGATGTGGCCGTAGTTGGCGATGAGGACGCCGTGTTTCGCGGCGATGCCGCGGGTGCGACGGAGCATCTCGGAGGTCCGGGTCGGGAGGACGCAGATGTCCTCGTTCAGCTTGTTCGGGAAGGCCGCGAAGAGCGCGGGCGAGGCGGCCTTGCGGAACGCCCAGAGGCGCGCGCGGTCGGCGGGCGTGTCGGCGCGGCGGGTCTCCAGCGCGCCGTTCTCGGCGAGAACGCCCGTAATCAACCCGATGCCGGAGACGCAGGCGGCCTCGTCGCCGTCGAGTTCGACGATGAGGGCGCCTCGCGCGGCGGCGGGGATGTCCAGCGGCTGCTTCTTGCGGATGCACTCGATCGTCGCGTCATCTATGAACTCCAGGGCGGCCGGGAGAATCCCGGACTTGAGGACGCGCGTCGAGGCGGTTGCGGCGGCTTCGGGGGACTCGAAGAGCGCCAGCAACGTGCGCCGCGCCGGCGGGAGCGGGATGAGGCGCAGGTGGATCTTCGTGAAGACGCCCAGCGTGCCTTCGGAGCCGACGAAGAGGCGCGTGAGGTCGTAGCCGGTGACGCACTTCAGCGTGCGCGCGCCGACGTGGATGATGTCGCCCTGCGGGAGGACGACCTCGAGGCCGGTGACGTAATCGCGCGTGACGCCGTACTTGACCGCGCGCAGGCCGCCGGCGCATTCGGCGACGTTGCCGCCGAGCGTGGAGAAATCCGCGCTGGCCGGGTCGGGCGGATAGAACAGGCCGCGGCGCTGCACCTCGGCCTGGAAGTCGCTGACGGTGACGCCCGGCTCGACGGTGGCGACCTGGTTGTCGTCGTCCACCTCGAGGATGCGGTTCATGCGCCGGAGGTCGAGGGCTATGCCGCCGCCGGTGGGGACCGCGCCGCCGGTCAGGCCGCTCGCCGCGCCGCGCGGATAAACCGGCGTCTTCTCGCGGTTCGCCCAACGGAGCAGGCGGGAGATTTCCTCGGCGGTGTGCGGGAACGCGACGATATCCGGCAGCGCGGAGAGGCGCGTGCCGTCGTACGAGGCGAGGATCCGCTCCTCGATCTGGGCGGAGGCGTTTTCCTTGCCCACAATGGCCTGAACGTCAGCCAGAAGTTTCTCTGCAATGTCGGTCAAGATTGTCGCCTCATGGCCGGAACCCGCCCTGTGCCCGGAAAGGTCGTCCGTGCGGGTGCGTTGCGAATATAATGCGGGGGAGGCGCGAATGCAAGTGCGCGATGACCAGCCGGCGCGCCTTGGCGAACGGAGTTGACATTAGAGAAAATGGAAGAGAAAGGGCCGGCCTCGGCTGAACCAACGCACGAGGGGTTCATGCGAAGGCCATGGGGTAGCGCCGAAACCGGCCCAATGCAATTATCCGTTATCCGCGATCCGTCCGCAATGGGCCATCGCCGATTCGTCGGGGATCATGGGCCATTGACACCGGATCAGTCCTTCTTCCAGGGCGGCCGCTCGGGCAGCAGGCGGTCGAACTGTTCGATGAGTTTCTTCTCGTACGCGCCGGCGTAGCTCCCCGCGAAGAAGCGGTCGAGGCCCTCCTCGTAGAGCACTTGCCAGGAGGCGTCCTCCCTGCCCGGATCAATGGGGAAGAACAGGGCGTTGTTGTCGCGCGCGGCCTTGAGGTCGCCGGGCGCGTCGCCGATCATGAGGATCTTCGAGGGCGGGTATTTGCCGCCGGCGGCGAACCGGATGTGCTCGGATTTGCTGCCCATCTCCTGGCCGGCGATGAGGCTGACGTGCCCTTCGATCCGGTGCTCCTTCCACTCGCGGACGAGCGCTTCGGTCGGGGTCTGGCTGACGACGATCATGTCCGCCTTCTTGAAGGCCTTCTCGAGGCACTCGCGGACGAACGGGAAGGGGGGCACGTCGTGCACCATCTTGGCGATGGACTCGTTGACCGCCTTCGACCAGGCGAGCGCCTCCTCGAGTTCCTTCCTGGCCGCCGGATCTTTGGCGCGCGCGATCGCTTCCTTGAGGGTGTCGTTGCTCAACACCTTGTTGGACTTCACGAACTCCTTGATGGCTTTGCCCTCGGTGATCTTCGCGTGGCGGCGCTGGACCTCGTCACGGTCGTGGAGGAGGTCGAGGACGCGGACGACCGCCTGCCAGCGGTTGCAGCCGCGCCATTTCGAGTAGAGGTTGACGAAGTCCCAGGCGTCGCGCGTGTACTTGCTGACCGCCTGGCAGTGAAAATGGTCAATGAAATTCGGGCAGAAGCACTCCTTGTGCTTGATCTCCATCGTGTCGAATGCGCAGCCGTCGGAGTCAATGCCGATGAAGAACTCGTGTTTCGGCTCGAGCGCTTTGAGCGGGGCCTGGGGATCGCCGGCCATGTCTTTTTCCTCGTTCGAGATCAGATGTTGAACGCCAGATACGCGCCGTCTATCGGCAGCGTGACGCCGCTGACGAAGCCGGCGGCCTTGTCGGAGGCCAGGAACAGCACGGCGCCGACGAGCTCCTGCGGCTCGCCGAACCGGCCGGCCGGCGTATGATGGATGACCGCCTGTCCGCGCGGGGTGAGCGAGCCGTCCGGGTTGAGCAGCAGCGCGCGGTTCTGGTCGGCGATGAGGAATCCCGGCGCGATGGCGTTGGCGCGGATGCCGAACGGGGCCAGTTCCTTGGCCTGCGCCACCGTCTGGTTCATCACCGCCGCCTTGGCGGCCGAGTAGGCGTAAACGCCCGAGAGGGGGTTGAACGAGGCCATCGAGGCGATGTTGATGATCGCGCCCTTGATCTTCTTCTCGATCCAGTACTTCGAGAAATGCTTGACCGGCAGGATGCAGCCGGCGAGCAGGTTAAGCTTGAGGACGAATTCGATATCCTCGACCTTGACCTCCTGGAGCGTGGACTTGCCGCGGTTGCCGCCGGCGCCATTGAGGAGGATGTCCACCTGGCCGGTGAACTTCACGGACTTCTCGATCGCGGCGCGGATGGAATCTTCGTTCATCAGGTCCACCTGGACGGCGTTGGCGCGCCGGTCGTCGCCGAGGGTCTTGCGGATCTGGGCGACCTTCTCATCGAGCGCGTCCTGGCGGACGTCCCAGAGGATCACGCTCGCGCCGGCCTGGGCCAGCGCCTCGGCGATGCGGCTGCAGAGCACTCCGCCGCCGCCGGTGACGACGGCGGTGCGGCCTTCGAGGCTGAACATGGACTCGAGGTACTCCGTCAACGGGCTGCACATGGAAGGCTCCTTACGGGGACTGGTTTCAAAACTTCGTAATCGTAATCTTACTCGTCATCGTCATCGCCGTCTTCCGTTTGCGTCGGAGGAACGGCCGATTACGATTAGGATTACGATTACGAGGGTAAAAAGTATTCGTGATCGTAATCGCCGTTTTCAGTTTCCGTCACACGGTGTAAGTGGAGGCGCTCGTCGTTCCGCCTTTCCCGGTCCAATTCGTGTGGAAGAACTCGCCGCGCGGCTTGTCCACGCGCTCGTAGGTGTGCGCGCCGAAGTAGTCGCGCTGCGCCTGGAGCAGGTTCGCCGGCAGCCGCGGGGCGCGGTAGCCATCGTAGAACTCCAGCGCCGAGCCGATCGCCGGGACGGGGATGCGCGCCTGGACGGCCTTCCGGACCACGTTGCGCCACGATTTCTCCGCCGCCCTTACCGCGCCGGCGAAGAACGGGTCGAGCAGCAGGTTGGTCAGTTGGGGATGGTTGACGTAGGCCTCCTTGATCTTGCCCAGGAAGGCGGAGCGGATGATGCAGCCGCCGCGCCACATCAGGGCGATGCCGCCGTAGTTGAGGTTCCAGCCGTAGGTCTTCGCCGCGGAGCGCATCAGTTGGAATCCCTGCGCGTAGGAGACGATTTTCGAGGCGTACAGCGCCTGGCGCAGGTCGCCGATGAGCTTCGGCCGGTCGCCGCGGATCTTCTTCATCTTGCCTTTGAGCCGCCTGCTCGCCGCCAGGCGCTCCTCCTTGATCGCCGAGAGGCAGCGCGCGAAGACCGCCTCGCCGATCAGCGTCAGCGGCTGGCCTTCGTCGAGGGCGGCCAGCACGGTCCACTTGCCGGTGCCTTTCTGGCCGGCGGTGTCCAGGATCAGGTCCAGGACGTATTGCCCTTCCTCGTTCTTGTAAGCGAGGATGTCGCGGGTGATCTCGATCAGGTAGGATTTCAACTCCGCTTCGTTCCAGGCTTTGAACGTCTCGTGCATTTCCTCGTTCGACAGGCCGAGGCCCTCCTTCATCATCAGGTAGGTCTCGCAGATCATCTGCATGTCGCCGTATTCGATGCCGTTGTGGACCATTTTGACGAAGTGGCCGGCGCCGTTCTCGCCCACCCAGTCGCAGCACGGTTCGCCCTCGGGCGTCCGGGCGCAGATCTTCTGGAAGATGTCCTTGACCTGCGGCCAGGCGGCGGGGCTGCCGCCGGGCATCATCGAAGGGCCGGTCAACGCGCCTTCCTCGCCTCCGGAGACGCCTGTGCCGATGTAGAGCAGCCCCTTGCTCTCGACCTGCTTCGCGCGCCGGATCGTGTCCGTGAAGTGGCTGTTGCCGCCGTCAATGATGATGTCGCCTGGCGTCAGCGCCGGGATGAGCTGCTCGATGAAATCGTCCACCGGCTGCCCGGCCTTCACCAGCAGCATCACCTTGCGGGGGCTCTTGAGATTAGCGGCGAGTTCCTGGATGCTGTGGCAGCCGATGAACTTCCTGCCTGCGCCGCGGCCGGCGATGAACGCATCCACCTTCTCCACCGTGCGGTTGAACAGCGCCACGGTGAACCCCTTGCTCTCCATATTGAGCACGATGTTCTCGCCCATCACGGCCAAGCCGATGAGGCCGATATCCGCTGACGCCATGCCTGAACTCCTGGTCGCAAAAATTGAAGTCGCCAAGAAGAAACCGCGGCGTAGATTGGCTATCATGCCGTTCTGAGCGCCCCAAGTCAAGTCATCCTGCGCGGCGCTGATCCGTGCGTTTGCCCTCGGCCGTTGCCGCGCCCTGTCGGGTGTGATACACTCCTCCGGCGGGCGCGGCGGAGCGCCGGCAGGGCGCGAGCGGGGGAAAAAGCCATGATCGTCTTCAAAAACGCCGGAGAGGAAAACACGCGCGAGACGATTGAGCTGGCGGTGGCTCGCGCGAAGCAATTGCAGATCGGGAAGATCGTCGTCGCGTCGAACACCGGCGCGACGGCGCTGAGGTTCCTCGGATCGTGGCCGGCCGCTCGCCTGGTGGTGGTCCGGTCCGTCTTCGGTTTCGCGCGCGCCGACGCGCAGGACATGCCCGCTGACGTTGAGAAGCAGATTCTCTCCGCCGGCGCGCGGCTCGTGACGGCGGCCCATGCGTTCGGCGGCCTCGGCCGCGCCGTCCGGAGAAAGTTCCAGACGTATCAGTCCGACGAGATCGTTGCGGCCACGCTGCGCATTTTCGGACAGGGCGCCAAAGTCGCCTGTGAGGTGGCCCTCATGGCGTGCGATGCCGGCATGGTCCGCACGGACGAGAAGATCGTCTCCTGCGGCGGCTCAGGCCGCGGGGCGGACACCGCCCTGGTCCTCACGCCGGCGAACACGCACAGCTTCTTCGACATGAAGGTGCACGAGATCATCTGCAAGCCGGAAAACGCCGCTGCGCGGTAAGTCAAGGGCGCATTTTGCGCTCGCTAACGCTCCTTGAAATACGCCTTCGCGGCGTCGAGTTTCCTGAGTTCGAGCAGCTTCGCGAGCACCGCGTCGAACTCCTTCGGGTCCACCGGCGTGGAGACCCACTTGCGCTTCACGCCGGAGACGAGCAGCGCGTTGGCCAGTTCCACTTCCCGGACGCCCTCTTCGCCGGGGCAGATCAGCGGCGCGCCCTTCCGAATCGCATCGGCGAAGTTCTGGTGCATCAGCATGAAACCGTCCGCCGCGTCCGGCAGTTCGTACGTCACGGACGATTTCACCGGCGGGCTGTTCCAGATCCCCTTGGAAGTCCTGCTGAACTCCGCGGAATCCTCCGCGAGCTCGGTCGCCTTGACCTTGTTGTTTTCGAGCGTGAGGGTGCCGCGGGCGCCGGAGACCTCGAAGAGAGTCCGTCCGGGCGCCTCGTTCGTCGTGACGTGGATCGTTCCGGTGGCGCCGCCGGGCCACTTCAGGGCGCCGACGACGTCGTCCTCGACCTCGATCTCGTGGCCGGCGGTGTTGACTTCCGCGAAGACCTCCGAAGGCATGCCGACGAGCCAGTTGAGCAGGTCGAGATCGTGCGGCGACTGGTTGACGGTGATGCCGCCGCCTTCGCCCGACCAGGTCGCCCGCCATGGGCTGGAGCGATAGTAGGCCATGGACCGAAACCAGGCGGTGCAGACCATCGTCACGCGGAGCGTCCGGCCGAGGAAGCCGCTCTGAATCAGGTCATGCAGCTTCCGCTCGGCGCGGTTCAGGCGCCGGAGAAAGTTCACGCCGAGGACCCTGCCGGTCTGCTTCGCCACGGCGACGCATTCCGCCGCGCGGGCGGCGGAAACCGCCAGGGGCTTCTCCGCGAAGGCGTGCACGCCGCGCCTCATGGCGTCCATCGCGATCTCGGTGTGGCTGTAATGCGGCGTGCCGATGACGACGTAGTCCGGATGCGTCTTTTCGATCAGTTCAAGGTGGCTGGCAAAGGCGGGCAGGTTATGCTCCCGGCTTTGCGTCTCGCGCACGGCGCTGCTGGTATCGGCGAAGCCGACCACGTGCAGGTCGCTCAGTTTGGAGATCGCTTTCAAATGCGCCTGGCCGATTCCTCCCAGGCCGACGACGCCGACTTTCAACGGGGGCATAAGTGTTCTCTCCTGACCTGTTTCTGTGGAGCCGATGCCGCCGCGCTATACGCGAGAGATTGTAGCGCTTTATCGTGAAGGCGTCAACGAGCGGAATCCGCTTGCTCGTTTGACACGGATACGGCGTTTTTATATGTTATTCAGAGAGAGTGAAAGCCCGGCGTCGAAATGGAAAGAGAAGGTACGCCTTGAAAAAGCGCAGGTCCGTTCAGAAGGCCCTTTCCACCATGCAGGTTGCTGAACAGTGCGGTGTTCACTATACGACCGTCCGGCGCTGGATTTTGGAGGGGAACCTTCCGGCCTACGAAACGCCCGGCGGACACCTGCGGGTGCTCGAGGTGGACGTCCATGCCTTCCTCGAATCCCGCAAGCTTCGCGGGTGGCGCGACCTGACCGGCACGCTGCGGGTGCTCGTGGTGGACGATGACGCGGTGTTCCGAGAGAGCGCGGCGGAATTTCTGGGCCGCCAGCCGAACATGCGGGTCCGGCTGGCCGCCGACGGATTCGTCGCCGGCCGCCAGGTCGCCGAGTTTCAGCCGCACGTGGTCATCCTCGACCTGCTCATGGCCGGCATGAACGGGTTCGACGTCTGCCGCAACATCAAAGCTTCGCCGCGGTCGCGGCAGACGCGCATCCTCGTCCTCACCGGTTACGCGACGACCGAGAACATCGAGAAGGCCAAAGAGGCCGGCGCGGACCTCTGCGTGGCCAAGCCGATCGGGCTGGATGAACTTCACGAGGCGGTCCTGCGCCTCGCGCGCAGATCGTCGGACGGCGAAGGGAACCCCGGATCCGGAACGGCCCCCAAGCCTTGATGCACCGACCCGGAGCTGCATTCCCTGCGGGTGCGCCTTTCCGCCGGCCACACCGTGAAATAATGCCGAAGCGCGCCAACAGCGCCCTCCGCACATCGCAACCTGAACGGTTCTGCCGTCGCCGGCCGATTGCATTGCCCGCCATAAATTTCTTGCTTAACGGTTGCAGACGGTGCTATACTACTACCGCCGTTCCGAGGGCTCGGCGGTGGTCAGATCCCTCGGCAACAGTGCGTGCCTGCACAGGATGCGCCGCCGTCTGGTTGAATGCCGGCATCCGGGCTCCCGTTCGGACGTGACCGGCGAGGAGGTGTGCCATGGCTGACGTACTCCTGAACATTGACGAGGCCGCCAAGCAACTCCAAGTGAGCAAAGACCAGATCGCCGAAATGGTGAAGAAAGGTCTCCTGCGTGGTTTCCTCGATCAGAAGATCTACAAGTTTCGTCCTGCGGATATTGAAGCGTTCAAGAAGAAACTCGCCAGCAGCGCCACGACGTTGTCCGAAGGCGCCCCAAAGGCCGACGCGCTCCCGAGCGCCGCGCAGGGCCGCAGGGACGCCACTCCCAAGATTGACCTGACCGAACTCGGGTCCGATGCGGACATCGAGGAAACCGACCAGACCTCCGTCCTCGCGCCGGTCAGGCTGGGCGAGTCTAAAGAAAAACAGCCGGAGCAGCCGGTCTTCAAGTTCGGCGAGAAGGACCTGGTTTCCGACGAGGTCAGCTTCGGCGATGAAATCAAAGCGGCTTCCGGGAGCGCCTCGCCGAAAGCGGGCGAGCCGTCAACCGACGAGGTCGTCGCCGACATTCGCGGCCCCGCCCCGAAGGACAGCCGCGACGAGGCGCGCGAAACGCTCGACGCGGACCAAGAGGTTGCGACGAAAGGGGTGGTCGGCATGGAGGCCGGCAAGGATCTCCACGGAAAAGAGGGGGTGGCCTTCGAGGAGGGGGACCAGACTTCGCTGCTCCTGCCGGGCCCCGGTAAGGAAGAGAAAGGCAAGCAAGAGGCCAAGCCGGCGTTCGACTTCGTGGAGAAGGATTTGAAACTGCCGTCGGAGGGAGAAAAGGGCGATTCGGTGCTTGTTGCCGACGAATCGGAATCCTCCATGGACATCCTCGAAGTCGCCGAGGAGAGCTCGTCCGAGTCCGGCTCCAGCGCATCGCGCATCCAGTTTGCCGACGAATTCACCTCCGGCGATGAAATCCAGGTGGCATCGGAAACTCCCTCGCAAATTGAAGAGAAGCTGGCGCCGAAGCCCGCGCCGAAGGGGAGCGGCTCCTCGACCGACAGGGTCGTCGCCGACATCCTCGGACCCGCCCCGGACGAGAGCAGCGACGAGGCGCTCGAAACGCTCGACGTGGACCAGGTCCTTGAGACGAAAGAAGTGGTCGGCACGGAAGCCGGCGCGAAGCCCTCGACCGCCGCTGTGGCGCCGGCCGCCGACGACCACGAGACGGTCGGCCTCCCGACCGCGGAGGAAACGAGAGCCGCCGCGACCACGGAGGAAACCAAGGCCGCCCTGGGCGAGGGAGGCGAGGGGGTTGAGACCGGCGGCGTGGATGGAGCGGTCACGGCGGCCCTTAGGGAACAGGTCGGCAAAGAAGAACCCGAAGAGGCGGCGCCGACGATAGTGCCGGCCGGTTGGGAGACCGCGCAATCCTGGCCGCTCGGCAACGGCCTGCTCATCGCCGCCACGGTCGTTCTGATCATAGCCGGCGGCCTGATCTTCTGCGAAGCGTTCAACGTTCACAACGGCCTCACCGCCAAGATCGCCGAGGCGATGTATGGCTCGCCGCGCTGAACTGAATCAAGACGCGTGGAGCGTCGGGCGGAGATGATCGGCGTGGGATAGAAACGAGTCCGTGTTTTTTGACCTGGGTCAGCGAAAGGAGCGTCTGATGAAGAGCCTGCGGTGGGGGGCGTGCCTGTTGGTGGTCGGGGGCGTCGTGGCGTTTTCCGGTTGCCGGTCCACTGGGCGGTGGCTGACACCCTCCGAATACGATGAGTACAACACGCTGAAACGTTTGAATCAGGACCAGGAGGTCATGATTACCTCGCTGACCAACGACAAGGTCTCGCTCACGCAAGAGAACGAGTTCCTCAAGACGCAGTTGCAGGATAAAGGAGAGCTGCTGGCCGCGCTGAAGACGAACCTGGAGAATCTGCAGCGAGGCATCGCCAAAGGCGGGCTGGGCGAGAACGTGGAGACGTTCACGACGCCGAGCGGCGACGTGGGCATCCGCGTGAAGGGCGACGTGCTCTTCGCCTCCGGCGAAGCCAAGTTGAAGTCGAGCGGCGAGAGGGTCCTCAAGGAGGTGGCCGGGCTGGTGCGCGACAAGCCGAACAAACTCGCGATCCGCGGCTTCACCGATTCGGACCCGATTAGGAAGACCAAGGGCAGGTGGGAGGACAACTTCGATCTCTCCGGGCACCGCGCGCTCGCGGTGTTGGAGTTCCTCGAGAAAGAGGGCGTCGCGGCGGCGCGCCTGCACTTCGAAGGTTACGGCCAGTACGCGCTGGTGTCCGATGCGTCCGGCAAGGAAGACAAGGGCAAGTCGCGCCGCGCAGAGATCCTCCTGCTGAAGGACACCGTGAACCCGAGCGAAATCCCCGAGGGGACGACGCCGAAGCCGGCCGGCCGCGCGCCGAAGCCGAAATCCGCCGAGCCGATGACGCCGAAGTAAGACGCACCAGTCCTGGCGAACGGGGCGCGGGCCATTCAAGGCGCGCGCCCCTTTTCATCGCTGGAGCCGAGCGTGGTCATCGCGCGAACAGGCCGGGACGGCCAGCGCCGTGTATACGACGCGGAGCGAAAACGCTGCAGTGATTTACGCGAGAACGTCGAGGGATGACGCCGAGGATGCCGGGACAGGGAGCGCGGGCAAAACGTCCATCGAGGCCCGGCCGGCGGTAGGTAAAAATGCACTTGTCTAGGAAAACTTGTTCGATCGTCGCGGCCGTTCTCCTGGGCGGGTGTGCTCAGAATGCGCGGGTCGAGAAAACCGATGCCATCACCCAATACGGGATCACATGGAAATTAAGTAAGCCGGCCGAGGTCGGAAAGTTCGTGACCGGAGACTATTATGTCGTGGGCGACTGCGAAGTGGTTTCAATCGCTCCTCCGCCGGGAAACGGGCGAAACGGAAGCGAGTTGAATCCGCCGCTTGATGACGATCACAGTGGATATGACAGCCGCGAAGAGGGACACCGTTATGACGCCAAGATGGGCACTCCATTGCCGATTCATATGAAGCCGGGGGACGCGCTGATATCCACGATCAGCGTCAGCGATGCCGAATGGAAGACCGTTCCCCGCTGGCTTCGAAAGAGCGTCAAATCGCCCTGCCCGGTGAAAAGCGCTTGCGTGCTCACCTGCCTTGCTTCGGCCGTGCCGGAAGATGCCTTTCGTCCGTCCTATTGCGACCGGTCGCAAAAAAATCTATCTGGCAAGGAATTTAAAAAGGAATCTTTTGCCCAGTTTGCCTTACGGCAAAGATACTTTCGGCACCGAACAGTGCGTGGTGCCGCTGAAAGAGTTTGAAGATCATTACATCCGTGTCTGGCTCGATTTGGTTTTCTTTTCTTTTGACGCCCCGGTGGAATACCAGCCCCAGTATGGAAGAGAGTTGGCCATGGCCCCCGGTCTGGCCAGCTTGATTCTAATGACCGATTTGCCGCCGGAAAGAAAGGAGAGGCTCCTCATTGGTTTCGTGCAGAACGGGATTGATCTGTGGGGGATTGTGAGAGCCGGTTTTCACGGATGGCAAGCTCACGGAGGTCATGGGTCGGGAAGGAAATGGCCGATTGTGTTTGCAGGGATCATGCTGGGCGATGAGGCCATGGCGTCACCGAACAAAAGCTATCCTCAATGCCAGTTTGGGGAGGATATGCAGACCTTGTACAGACGGTCGTGGACGGGCGCCAACGTGGTTTATGCAGGGCATCAAGGGGTTGATAAGAACGGGCATGATGTCAATACGAGGCAGCCGGGATGGGGCCAGTACGAACATCTTCAGCCCAAAGACTGGGCGAACGGCATGAACGAGGATTACCGTCGCGGCTGCACGAGCATTGCATGGGTGGGCGAGGCACTGGCGGCGAGGCTTATGCACGCGGAAAAATACTGGGACCATGACGCATTCTTCAGTTATGTGGATCGTTGGATGACGGAAAACGATACAGAATTTCTCAAGATTATTTACGACCAGACGGGCCTTGATTATTCTGACCGTTCGTTAAGGCAAAGAGAGACGTGGGATCCGTTCGTAATGGAAATGTGGCAGAAATACCGCAACAACATTCCGCCGGGACCGGATGGAGAGAAGACCCCGCCGGCGGAAACGACTTGGAAATCGTTCGTAGACGAAATGGTCAGGCCCTGAGATCACGCTCGAAAGCCGGCCGGCATAGCCGCAAACCCGCTGCGGCGCGTTCGCCCCGGCCGACGCCGCTTGCTTACGGCCTCACCTGCCCGAGTCCGCGCTCGCCGCAGGCGGCCGCGCCGACGCCAGTTTCGCCTGCCAGAGCGCTCGCAGGAAAGGCGTCCTCAGAGGATAGAAGATCACGAACTCCTCGCCGACCGGAATTTCCGCCGGCGAAATTCCCGCTCTCCGGCAGGCGTCCCGCCAGACGTCGCGCGTAATGCCCCCGATTCGTCCCCGCGCCGCCCACTCCGCAAAAGCGAAATCCCGCCGGAAGATAAACGCGAAGGGCGTGCCCTCGCCGACCGTTTTCCACACCGCGTCGTCGTAAGGTTGATAGCGCGAAGGGCGATCGAGCGACGGCCCAGGACTGATCCATAGGGAAGTGGCCACCACCCGCTCGTCCGTCGCGAACATCAGGCGCCACTGGATCTCGTACGGCGCGAACGCGACGCGGATGTCGCGCTCCTCAACCGCCGCGGCGAGCTTCGCTATCTCGGCGCCGGAGGTTCTGACCAGGTGTTCTTCGTGCCAGGGCCGCATGCCGATCTGAAGCGATGCCGACGCGCCAGCCCCGACGAGAAGAGCGATCACCGCCAGCCCGGCCCACCTGCGCGCGCCCGCCCAGCCGGCGACCACGATCGCGATGGCGATGCTGACGAACGGGCAGAGCGGCAGCAGGTAGCGCGGCGTGCGGAGTTCCGGCAGCGAGAATTTTGCGACGCCGTACATGCCCAGGTAAACGATCACGAAGACGGCCGGCAGCAACGTCGCCGGGACCCGCCGCGACTTGGGGAAGAGCGCGATCGCTGCGCGGTTCCGATAGATCAAGATGGCCACGGCGAGCACCGCGACGACCGCGTGGATCCACGCCGCCGGGCCGGCGGGGTGGACATCGTCTATATCGCCGCCGAAGAACGCCGCAAGGTCGCCGGAAAAAACGCGCCAGAGCGCGCCGAAGAAATGTTCCAGGAAACCGGCGCTCGCCCCCGCCGCCGGCGCATACATCTCCCTGAAGTGCTCGAAATCGTGCCGCGCGTTGTATGCCAGCAGCGGCAGGCAGCCGACCAGGAACCCGCCCGCCAGCCGCGCCAGCGCGCGCCACCGTTCCGCCGAGCCGCCCATTCGAGTTCCCTCGGGGCGGGCCTGAGAAAAGCCGAGCGGGCCGCGCGCCAGCCAGAGCAGCGCGAAGACCACCGGGTAGAGCAGCGTATAGTCCATCGCCCAGTAGGCCAACCCGCCGAAGATCCCGGCCAGGAACTGGCCGCGCGGGTCCGGTCCTTCGCCCGCGTAGGACCGCAGGAAGAAGTGGAGCGCCAGAAGCGCCAGGAGAAACGCCTCCGTGCCGCCGTTGACGAGATAGGACTGGTAGACCACCGGCGGAGAGAACGCGTAGAGCGCCGCCGCGAGGATCGCCGCCGCCTCGCCGACGTGGCGCCTGACGATGAGCCAGACGAGCCAGACGCTCACGAGCGAGAGGACGACGGAAATGCCGGTGAGCAGGATCTCCGAGCTTCCGAACAGTGCGAAGAGCGGCGCGGCCAGGTACGCGGCCATCGCGTGACCGCCGCCATACGCCTGGCCGTAGAGGAACACAGGCGTCTCACCGCGCGTGAAGATGTGCTTGGCCATCAGACCGACGACCGCCTCGTCGCTGCGCAGCCCGCGCTGTCCGGCGAAGAGGATTGCCCCGCGCAAGCCCGCCGCGAGGAGCAGCACGCCCGCGATGGCCGTGAATCCGCGCGATCCCTTCCCGGCTTTCGACAAGGCGAAGCCCTCCATGCCGCGAATCAATGTAAAATCTCAGCGCGGAAATGTAAAATGACTTTCGTGCCGGGTTCAGCGATGGAAGGACGCTTGCACCGCCGGCGGTTTTTTGCCAGTCTATGGGGGACGGCTCGACCGTTCCGAGGAATCCCGTCCGAACGCAGGTCTCCGATGAAAGGGAGGATCATGGAGCCACGAAGGGTGCGAAGGATGTCCGGGTGGAAAACGTCACGCGCCGGGGCGGCGGCCGCTTTGCTGGCGCTGGCGCTCGCCGGATGCATCAATGTCGGCGCGTTCCCGTCGGATGAACTTGAACGCGTCGTCGTGGAGAAGTCCGGGCGCTGGCTGGAGACGAACCGCATCGCGCTGGTGGAGGTCAGCGGATTCATCGCCTCGGAATCGGGCTTCTGGACCCTGTTCGGCGGCACGAGCGTCGCCGACGTGCAGCAGAAACTCCAACTGGCGGCGGCGGACTCCCGCGTGCGCGCCGTCGTGCTGCGGATCAACAGCCCCGGCGGCGAGGCTTCCGCCAGCGATGTGATCTACCAGGAAGTGCTGCGCTTCAAGGAGAAGACCGGCAAGCCGGTCGTCGCCGCGCTCATGGGCACCGCGGCCTCCGGCGGCTATTACGCCGCGCTTTCGGCCGATTATATTGTGGCCTCGCCGACCACCATCACCGGTTCGGTCGGCGTCATTATGGACCTGATCAACATGGAGAAGCTGTACGGCAAGCTCGGCCTCGAGTCCGTGGTGATCAAGTCCGGCGACAAGAAGGACATCGGCTCGCCCACGCGCGCGATGACGCCGGAGGAGCGCGAGATCCTTCAAGGGCTTAACCGCGCGCTCTTCGACCAGTTCCTGGCCAAGGTGCGCGAGCGGCGCCAGGCGATGGACGAGCAGCAATTGAAGACCGTTTCCGACGGCCGCGTCGTGAGCGCGCAGGAGGCGCTCCAGTTGCACCTCGTGGACCGCGTCGGTTCTTTGCGCGACGCCATCCAGCAGGCGTGCGACCTGGCGAAGATCGAGTCGGCCGACGTGATCTTCTACCGCCCTGCGGCCAGTTATAACTCGAACATCTACGCCCAGGCGGGCACGGGGCTGCTGCTCGAAGAGGGACTGGACCTGCTGCTGCTGCGCCGCGGGCCGACGTTCCTGTACCTTTGGTCGCCGGGATTGTGACCGCCGTGCGGGAGTTCTCGTCAGGATCGGAAAGGGGCGCGCGCCGTGAAGTGGGCTGTTTTCGAGGCGCTGCGGAGGCGGGCGGGCGAATGGACCGCGCCGGCGGAACTCGCCGCGGAGACGCTGGGCGCGCCGGCCGAGGTGGAGCGCGCGGTGGAGGAGCTGCGCGCGGACGGTTACGTCATCGGCCGGCGGCGCGGCGGGAAGATCCGGTTCGGCGGCTGCGGCGACCGGCTGATCGCGCGCGAGATCACGCGCAACCTCCGGACGAAGATCATCGGCCGGCGGGTGACGGTGCTCGGGCGGGTCGCCTCGACGAACGACGCCGCCTGGCAGGAGGCGCTTTCCGGCGCTCCGGAAGGGACGGTGATCTTCGCCGAGGAACAGACCGCCGGGCGCGGCCGAATGGGCCGGTCCTGGTTTTCCCCGCCGCGGTCGGGCTTGCTCCTTTCCGTGGTGCTGCGGCCGGAACTCGAGGCGGGGCAGAGCCACTTGCTCACCGTCGTTTCGGCCGTAGCGGTCGCGGAGGCGCTGCAGGAACGGCTGGGGCTCCCCGCGCGCATCCGGTGGCCGAACGACATCACCGTCCGGGACCGGAAAGTGGCGGGCATTCTCGTGGAAGGGCGCTCGCTGGCGACCGGATCGGCGTTCGTGCTGGGTATCGGGGTGAACGTGCGCTTGCGCGCGAGGGAATTCCCGCCGGAGATCCGTGAGACGGCGACCTCGCTGGCCGCCGAAACGGGAACGCCGCCGGAGCGCAACGACCTGGCCGGCGGGCTGTTGGCGTCGCTGGATCGCTGGTATGGCGACCTGCGCCTGGGCGAGTACGGCCACATCGCCCGCCGCTGGCGGCGGATTTCCTCGACGCTGGGCGAGCGGGTGATGCTGCTCGAAAGCGGCCGCGAGTTCCGGGGCCGCGTGCTCGATCTTTCGCTGGAAGACGGCTTGATCGTCCGGCTGGACGAGGGCGTCACGCGTATCTTCCATCCCTCGACGGTGACGCTGCGCCAGATGCCGGAGCGCCGGAGGGGGTTGACTCGGCGGCGATAATCTGTAAGATGGGGAAGACGCGCCTGCCGGCGCAACCATGCGGCAGGAGGGGTTTTCGGACAGGGCCGGACCATCATGTCAGAGTTCCGAAGAGACCGCGTTTCCGGCCGATGGGTCATCATCGCTCCCGAGCGGGCGGCGCGACCGACGGACTTCCCGGTCGAGCGGCGCTACGGCGTCGGCGGGTTCTGCCCGTTCTGCGAAGGGCACGAGGACAAGACGCCGCCGGAGGTCGCCGCGCTGCGGAACGATTCGCACCAGGCGAATCGTCCGGGTTGGCGAGTGCGCGTCGTGGCGAACCGGTTCCCCGCGCTCCGGCCCGACTCGCCGATCGAGATCGTCGGCGACCCGGCCTGCCGGGGCATGACCGGCTTCGGCGTCCACGAAGTCATTATCGAGAGCCCGCGGCACATCCTGTCGCTCAACGAGATGGACGACGCCGGCGTCACGGACGTGCTGCGCATCTATCAGCAGCGCCTCGCGAGCGTGCGCCAGGACAGCCGGTTCCTGTACGGGATGATTTTCAAGAACGTCGGCTCGGCGGCGGGCGCAACGGTGGAGCATTCGCATTCCCAGATGATCGGCATGCCGGTGGTGCCGGAGGCGGTCCGCACCGAGGTGCGCCACGCGCGGCAATTCAACGAGGCGGCCGGCGTGTGTCTTTTCTGCAACATCATTGACCGCGAGGTCGCCAAGGGCGAGCGCGTCATCCACGTCGGCCGGCACTGCATCGCGATCGCGCCCTATGCCTCTCGGTTCCCGTTCGAGACGTGGATCCTGCCGACGCGGCACATGCCGCACTTCGACGACCATCCGGCTGAGGCGCTCGGCGACATCGCGCTGGCGCTGCGCACCGTGCTCAACCGGCTCGATCAGGCTCTCGAGACGCCGGCGTACAACTACCTCATCCACACCTCGCCGCTCGGGGAAAAATCCGCCGATTACTTTCACTGGCACATCGAGATCATCCCGTGCATCACGAAGGTGGCCGGTTTCGAATGGGGGACCGGATGTTATATCAACCCGGTGCTGCCGGAGAGCGCGGCGGCCTTCCTGCGCGAGGCCAGCAAGCTCGGCCGATCGGCCTCCGGCGGCAGGGTCATGTCGTCAAGTTGACGCGAAAGGAGATCTCCCGGTGACGATTATTCTGGTCGTTGAAGACGACCCGAACCAGTGCCTGCTCTATGCGAATGAAATCCGCGGCGCCGGCTACGACGTCGTCACCGCGCATGACGGCCGCGAGGCCCTGGAGCTGGTGGAGAAGGCCCGGCCGGACCTGGTGGTGATGGATGTCAGCATGCCCGGGATTGACGGTATCGAGGCGATGAGCCGCATGCTCGCCAAGGACCACAAGCTGCCGATCATCCTGAATACGGCCTACGCGACCTACCGGGAGAGTTTCCGCTCCTGGTCGGCCGACGCCTACGTCGTGAAGTCCTCCGACCTGACGGAGCTCAAGAACACGATCAAGAAAGTATTGGAATCGCGCAGTCGCCCGGCCGCTCCAGCCGGAGCGTGAGGAGCGTATCGTGACGAGACGAACGCTGGTCATCGTGCTGGGCGGCGGGCAGGGCGAGCGCCTGTATCCGCTCACGCGTGACCGCGCCAAGCCGGCGGTCCCGTTCGGCGGCTGCTATCGCATCATTGACTTCACCCTGAGCAACTGCGTCAACAGCGGCCTGCGCCGCGTGTACGTCCTGACGCAGTACAAGTCCTTCTCGCTCGACCGCCACCTGCGGCTGGCGTGGACCTGTTTCGACGAGGGGATCGGCGAGTTCATCGTGCCCATGCCGCCGCAGCAGCGCATCGGGGAGCGCTGGTACCTTGGCACCGCCGACGCGATCTTCCAGAACATCTACACGCTCGAACAGGAGCGCCCGGAGTACGTCCTGGTCCTCGCCGGGGACCACATCTACAAGATGGACTATATGAGAATGCTCAGCCAGCACCAGGCCAAGCGGGCGGAGATCACGGTGGCGTGCGTCGAGGTGCCCATCGCCGAAGGACCGCGTTTCGGCGTGATGGAGGTGGACGAAACGATGCGCACCGTCGGCTTCGAAGAGAAGCCGGCGAACCCCAAGCCGCTGCCCGGGCGGCCGGACGTCTGCCTGGCGAGCATGGGCGTCTACGCCTTCAGCACCCGCGCGCTCGTCCAACTCGTCACCGAGGACGCCAAGCGCGATTCCACCCACGACTTCGGCCGCGACATTCTCCCGCGCGTCATGCGCGAGCGGCCGACCTACGGCTATCTCTTCCAGGACGAGAACCGCAAGGCGATCAAGTACTGGCGCGACATCGGCACGCTCGACGCCTATTACCAGGCGAACATGGACCTCGTGGCGGTGGACCCGCTCTTTAATCTCTACGACACCGAATGGCCGATCCGCACCAACCTCCAGCAGCGGCCGCCGGCGAAATTTGTGTTCGACGAGGCCGGCGGGCGGCGGGGAACGGCCGTGGATTCCATCGTCTCGCAGGGCTGCATCATCGCCGGCGGCAGCGTCGCGCGTTCGGTGCTCTCGACGAGCGTTCGAGTCGATGCGCGCGCCCAGGTGGAGGAATCCATCCTCATGGACGACGTCATCGTCGGCCCCGGCGCGCACGTCCGGCGGGCCATTGTGGACAAGGGCGTCGTCATTCCGCCGCACGCCCGTGTCGGGTGGGACCTGGCGGCCGACCGGAAAAAATTCACGCTGACCGACAGCGGGATCGTCGTGATTCCCAAGGGCGTGCCGCGGGGCGAGGAATTCTGGCGCGCCTGACGCTGACGAAGGGCTTAACCGCGCCGATGGCCAAGACAACTCGAGCGAAAAGGGCGTCCCCGCCTCCGCCGTATATTGACCGCGGCGAGCCGCTGCCGCGGTCCAACGCCGAGAACCGCATCGTCGCCCTCGTCCGGTCTCCGGAGCAGATCTACCTTTACTGGGATGTCGAAACCGAAGTGCGCGTGGCCGGCAACCCGGTGGTGGTCCGCGTCCATGACTTGACCGCGAGCCGCGCGTATGACCTCGATCCGCCCGCCGACGCGGACAACTGGTACCTGCTCGTGGCGCCGAACCGGACCTGCCGCTTCGAGCTTTTCGAAAGGCGCGGCGGGCTGCTCCGGCGGCTCGCGGCTTCCGGAGAAGTGACCACGCCGATCCGATGGGCTGGCGAGAGCGGCGAATATGTCCCGGCGGAGATTATCCAGGCGGTGCGCTATCCGATTTCGAGACAGGCCGCGGCGGCGGCGAGGCGCGCGCGCGCAACGCCCGGAGGGCATCCTGCGGAAGTCGCAGCGAACCCGGCGCGGCGGGCGCCCCGCGCCGCGGGAGCGCCGGGAGCTGCAAAGGCGCCGCCGCCGGATCGGCCGGCCGGTCCGCCGCCGACGCCGATCCCCGTGCCCTGGGAGAAAGTCTTCGCCGCCGCCTACGCGGGCGGCCAGTGAAGTGAGGCCGGACGATGTCCGACGCGCATCTGGCGATCGTGCTGCACGCGCACCTGCCGTTCATCCATCATCCCGAGCACGAGGCGTTCCTCGAAGAGGAGTGGTTTTTTGAGGCGGTCACGGAGACCTACGTCCCGATCCTCCTGGCCTGGAAGCGGCTCAGTGACGAGGGCGTGCCGTTCCGCGTGACGATGACGCTGACGCCCACGCTGCTGGAGATGTTCGTCAACCCGCTCCTCAGACGGCGATGCGGGCAGTACCTGAACCGGCGGATCGAACTGGCGCAGGCGGAGGCGCGGCACCGGGGGCGTTCGACCGGCGAGCGCGCGGTGGCGCTTCACTATCTCGAACGCTTCCGCCGGGTGCGCGATTTCCTCTTCCGCACATGGGACGGCAACCTCGTGCCCGCGTTCAAGGAGATTCAGGACGCCGGGAACCTCGAGGTCCTCGCTTCCGCCGCGACGCACGGGTTCCTGCCGCTGATGCTCACTCCGAACGCCGTCCGCGCGCAGGTGGAGATCGGCGTCGAGACCGTGACGCGCCATCTCGGCCGCCGGCCGAAGGGCTTCTGGCTGCCGGAGTGCGCGTATCGGCCCGGCATGGACCGGGCGCTGGCCGAGGCGGGAATCCGTTATTTCCTGGTGGACGCGCACGGGATCCTGAACGCCTTTCCCACCTCGCCGCACGGCGTCCACGCGCCGGTCGTGTGCCCCTCCGGCGTGGCGGCGTTCGGGCGCGACCTCGAGTCCTCCAAGCAAGTCTGGAGCTCCGAGGAAGGCTATCCCGGCGACGGCGCGTACCGGGAGTTCTACCGCGACCTGGGTTACGACGCCACCTACGACTATATCGAACCGTACCTTCACGACGACGGTGTCCGGCGGAACCTGGGGTTGAAGTATTATCGCGTCACGGGCCGCGTCGGGCTCCATGAGAAGCAGTTGTACGACCGCGCGGCGGCGGTGCGGAAAGCGGTGGAGCACGGCGGGCATTTCGTGTTCTGCCGCCAGCACCAGTTGCGGTTCCTCAAATCGAAACTCTCCGTTCCGCCGATCGTGGTCGCGCCCTACGACGCGGAGCTGTTCGGCCACTGGTGGTACGAAGGGCCGGAATTCCTCGAAGAGGTCTTCCGCGCCTCGCAGTGCGTGCGCGACGACTACGTCGTCTCGACGCTCTCGGAGTATCTCGATCAGCATCCGGCGGAGCCGGTCTCGACGCCGAGCAGTTCCTCGTGGGGCGAGAAGGGATACTTCGAGGTGTGGCTGAACGGCGCGAACGACTGGATCTATCGCCACCTGCACAAGGCCGAGGAGCGGATGGCGGAACTGGCCGGGCGCGCGGCCGGGAAGAAGAAGCCGGCGGCAGCGGTCCGGGCGGCCCTGCAGCAGGCCGCGCGCGAGCTGCTCCTGGCCCAGAGCAGCGACTGGGCGTTTCTCATGACCACCGGCGGCGGCGCGCCCTACGCCGAAAAGCGCACGCGCAACCACGTGCATAGTTTCACCCGCCTCTATGAGATGATCCGCTCCGGCAACGTGGACCGCAAGTACGTCGAAAGGCTCTACGCCATGAATCCCGTTTTTCCGGAGCTGGACTGCCGCGCGTTCCTGTAATGCCTCCGCTCCGCCGCCCCTGCGCGCTCCATTGCGGCTTCGCGCCCGTTCCGGTAACATGGGACATCCGACGCTGCTCTGCGAAGCAGAGGCCCTTCGCTGCGCAGCAAGAGTCGGCAGGAGGCGGCATTGGGCCAGATCTACCTGGTGCGGCACGGCGCGACGGCGTGGAACAAGGCGAAGATATTCCGCGGCCGCAGGGATGTCCCCCTCAATGAGCAGGGCCGACTCGAAGCGGCCTGCGCGGCGAGCGCGCTGCGCCAGGTTTCCCTGGCCGCGGTCTACTCCAGCCCGCTCTCGCGCGCCCGAGAGACGGCCGAGACGGTCGCCGCCGGCCACGGTCTCGCGGTGATCGTGGACGAGGCCCTCACGGACATAGATTACGGAGAGTGGACGGAATACTGGGATGCCGAGGCGCGCTGGAAATTCGGCGACCAGTACCGCCAGTGGAAAGAACTGCCGCACCTCGTGAGATTTGCCGGCGGCGAGTCGCTCGACGACGTCCGCCGCCGGGCCGCGCCGCGGCTGAGGGAACTGGCGCGGCAGAATCCGGAAGGCACGATCGCGCTGGTCTCGCATCGCGTGGTGCTCAAGCTCCTGGTTTGCGAAGCGAAAGGGCTGGACAATTCCCACTTCTGGGAAGTTCGCCTCGATACCGGCGCCGTCTCCGTGCTCGAGTACGGAAACGGGACGCTGCGCGTCGCGGTCGAAAACGACACGCGCCACCTTGAGGGCTTGGCTGACCACAGTAGCAAGGATTTCTAATTATCGTTCATTCGACAATCGGCAATCGGAAATCGGCAATGTTGGATCTCCTCGGTCTTTCGCCGGAGGCCCTGAACGATTTTGTAGAGAAGATCGGCCAGAAGCCGTATCGCGCGCGCCAGTTGCGCTCGTGGATTTTCCAGAAGGGCGAGCGCGATTTCGCGCGGATGACGAACCTCTCGGCCGACTTCCGGCAGGCGCTGGCGCGGGAGTCGCGCGTGGGCGCCGGCGAGGTCGAGGACGTCTCGCGCGCGGCCGATGGCGGGACGACGAAATACCTTTTCCGGTTCGACGACGGCGCGCGGGTCGAGGCCGTCTCGATGCGCGAAGAGGGCGGCCCTGAGCCGTTGGACTCCGCTCACGGCCGAACGGGCCGCCACACGGCTTGCCTCTCCACCCAAGCCGGCTGCGCGATGGGATGCGCGTTCTGCGCGACCGGCGCGATCGGCCTCACGCGGAACCTGACCGTCGGCGAGATGCTGCTCCAGGCCGTGGAAATGTCCCGCCGCGAGGGGCGGATGACGAACGCCGTCTTCATGGGCATGGGCGAGCCGCTGCTCAACCTGGAGAACCTGCTCAAGGCCGTCGAGGCGCTGGCCGATCCGGAGCGTTTCGCGCTCGGCACGCGCAAGATCACCGTCTCCACGTGCGGCATTGTGCCGGGAATCGAGGCGCTGTCGCGCGCGCCGGTGGCCGTGCGGCTGGCGCTCTCGCTCAATTCGCCTTTCCAGGAGGAGCGCGAGCGACTGATGCCGATCGCGCGGCGGCATCCGCTCGAACGCGTCCTCGAAGCCTGCGACGGCTACGCGGCGCGGACGGGCAAGCGCGTGACGGTCGAGTACGTGCTCCTGCGCGGCGTGAACACCGGCCGCGCGCACGCGAAGGAACTCGCGCGCATCGCGCATCGGCTGGACGGAAAAGTCAACATGATCGAGTATAATGCGGTGAGCGGCGCGCCCTTCGATTCGCCGTCGAGCCGAGAGACGCTGAAGTTCCGCGAATGGCTCGAGGAGGAGGGCGCGTCGGTGACGATCCGCTTCCGGCGCGGGCGCGAGATCGCGGCGGGCTGCGGGCAACTGGCGGCCCGTTCGGCAAGCCCGCGCCCTGAGCCAAGTCGAATCTGCGGCAAGGGCGGCCGATGAGCGCAAACGAGATGGACCTGGTCGTCTTCGACATGGAAGGCACGTTGACGGCCTCGCCGACGGCCTGGGAATTGATGCATGGCAAGGTCGGCACGTGGGACTCGCACGGGCTGCCGTACTGGGAACAGTACAAGGCGGGCGTGCTGGGCTATGACGAGTTCGCGCGCCTGGACACGGCGACGTGGAAGGGCGCGCCGGTGGAACTGCTCGACCGCGCGGTGGAGGAGGTGCCGCTGATGGAAGGCTGCCGCGAACTGCTGGCGCATCTGGCCGCGCGCGGGGTTCGGACCGCCATCGTCAGCAACGGCCTGGAACGGCTCGGGCTGCGCCTCGCGCGCGAGTTCGGGATCGCGCGCGTGCTGGCGAACCGGGAATTGCTCGACGACGGGCGGCTGACCGGCGAACTGGAACTGGCCGTCCCTTTCGCCCGGAAGGGTGAAATGCTCTCCAGGATCGCCGGCGAGATGGGCATCCCGACGCGGCGCGTCGTCGCCGTCGGCGACGGGCCGGCGGACATCGCCATGTTCGAGCGGGCCGGATCGAGCATTGCATTTCTGCCCTCGTCGCGCGAGGTCGCCGCGCGGGCGAAGCACGTCGTCGAGCGGGCCGATCTCCGGCTGCTGATCCCGCTCCTGCAATGATTGAGCAGAGCGTACGTGTTGAGGACTGCACAAATCCTTCACCACGACGACACGACGGACACGACGAACCGAGTTGAAATGGATTGACGCTCTTAGCCGTTCGTCGTGCTCGTCGTGTCCTCGTGGTGAGAGCTGGCGTTGCGTTTGGTATGCGGGTATCGAGAAGTCTGGAGGGCTTCGGTGGCCGAACAGCCGGACGCCAAAGCCGCGGGCAAGCCCGCCCGGCCGTGGGTGACGCGCGCGGAGGCGATCGCGACGCTGACGCTGGCGCTCGTTTTCCTGGTGTGGGTCGGCGTCATTGTTCTCCGCCAGCGCCAGGCCGGTCGCGATCTCCACTGGGTCCCCGGCCAGGGCCAGGGGGCGGGCTACCTGGTTGACATCAACCGCGCCGAACTGCCGGAGCTGATGCTCCTGCCCGGCGTCGGGCCGTCGAAGGCGGCGCGCATCATCAAGTGGAGGCAGGAACACGGCCCCTTTCACGCGCTGGAAGAGTTGCACCAGGCCGCCGGCATCAGTGCGAAGGATCTGGCCGCCATCCGGGGCCTGGTGACGCTCGGCGAGCCGGGTCCGGAACCGCCGCCGGACACGGATTACGCCGAGCCCGAGTCGGAATAAGGAAAATGCCGATTGCCGACTTGTCCGCCGAAGGCGGATTGCCGAATGATGAAGGCAAACCGAAAAGGAACGGAGAATGATTGTCCATGGCGCGCGCGAGCGCGCTCTACACAGGCGAAGCCCGATCAGCATTCGCATTCGGCAATATTGAGGTTCTCATGTTCAAGCTCGTCTCCGAATTCAAGCCCGGCGGCGATCAGCCCCAGGCGATCGAAGCGCTGATCAGGAGTTTCAAGGGGGGATCGCGCTACGCCACGCTCCTCGGCGTGACCGGGTCGGGCAAGACGTTCACCATGGCCCACCTGATCGAGGCGCTGGACCGGCCGACGCTGGTGATCTCGCACAACAAGACGCTCGCCGCGCAGCTCTACAGCGAGTTCCGGGAATTCTTCCCGGAAAACGGCGTCGGCTATTTCGTCAGCTATTACGATTACTACCAGCCCGAGGCGTACATCCCGCAGCGCGACATCTACATCGAGAAGGATTCTTCGATCAACGAGGACATTGACCGGCTGCGGCTGAACGCGACGAGCCTGCTGATGACGCGCCGCGACGTGATCATCGTCGCGAGCGTCTCGTGCATCTACGGCCTCGGCTCGCCCGAGGACTATCAGCAGATGTACCTGCAACTGCGCACCGGCCAGCGGATCGCGCGCGACGACATCCTCAAGCGGTTCGTGGACGTCCAGTACGAGCGGAACGACCGGGTCTTCGGCCGCGGGAATTTCCGCGTGCGCGGCGACGTGATCGAGCTCTATCCGACCTACGAGGACCGCGTTTATCGCATCGAGCTGTTCGGGGACGAGGTCGAGGCGCTCGCCTTCCTCCATCCGCTGACCGGCGAGGTGATCGAACGACGGGAGGAAATCATGGTCTTCCCGGCGCGGCACTTCGTCATGCCGGAGAGCCGCATCGGCGACGGCGTCGCACGCATCGAGCGGGAACTCGACGAGCGGCTGATCGAGCTGAAGGCCGAAGGCAAGCTGCTGGAGATGCAGCGCCTCGAGGCGCGCACGCGCTACGACATTGAGATGCTGCGCGAGGTGGGCTATTGCCCGGGGATCGAGAACTACTCGCGCCCGCTCTCCGCCCGCCCGCCCGGCTCGCGGCCCTGGACGCTGATTGACTATTTCCCGAAGGACTTCTTCATGATCGTGGACGAATCGCACGCCACGATCCCGCAGCTCCACGGCATGTACAACAACGACCTCACGCGCAAGACCACGCTGATCGAGCACGGCTTCCGCCTGCGCTCCGCGCTCGACAACCGCCCGATGAAATTCGACGAATGGGAGCAGAGCATCAACCAGGTCCTCTTCGTCTCCGCCACGCCGGCGGATTACGAGCTCCAGAAATGCAAGGGCGAAATCGTCGAGCAGGTCATCCGCCCGACCGGGCTGGTGGACCCGATCATCCACGTCCGGCCGGCGGGCACGCAGGTGCCGGACCTCATGGCCGAAATCCGGGGGCGCGTCGCGCGGAAGGAGCGCGTGCTCGTCACCACCCTAACCAAGCGCATGGCCGAGCAGCTCAGCGGTTTCCTGCGCGAGGCGGGCATCCAGGTGACTTACCTGCACAGCGACATCGAGACGCTCGACCGCGTCGAGGTGCTCAACAGCCTCCGCCGCGGCACGTTCGACGTCGTCGTCGGCGTGAACCTTCTGCGCGAGGGGCTCGACCTGCCGGAAGTCTCGCTCGTCGGCATCCTCGACGCGGACAAAGAGGGATTCCTGCGCTCGGCGACTTCCCTGGTCCAGACCATCGGCCGAACCGCGCGGAATGTGAACGCGGAGGTCATTCTCTACGCCGATCACATGACCGACTCCATGCGCAAGGCGATTGACGAGACTCAGCGCCGCCGCGTGCTGCAATCCAAGTACAACGAGGAGCACCAGATCACGCCGGAGACGGTGCGCAAGGCCATCCGCGACGGCATCGAGCGCGAGGCGACCGAGTCCGATGTCGCGCGCCTGGCGGTCCGCGAGGGCGAATCGGAGTACGGCGCGCACGAGACGATCAGGGACCTGGAGGAGGAAATGCACCGGGCCGCCGACGATCTGGATTTCGAGACCGCTGCGAAACTGCGAGATCGGATCGTCCTGCTTCAGGAGAGGGCCGGGCTCAAGCCGCTGGCCGAGTGGCAGCCGCGCCGCGTCCAGCGCGGCCGGAAATGGCGGCGGAGGCAGTGATCTTCCAACGCGGAATACACACCACCAAGTTACCATGTGGTGAAAAAAGGCCAGTGCCTCGATTGAGATGAGGAGAAAGGAACGTACAATTGGTTTGGCGTACTATTCCTTTTCCCTGTCCCGAAGGAGGACTGGCCGTGAA
>Ga0181536_10001491_pt1 | contig 27426 bp, 22 predicted proteins | sample PEATcosm2014_Bin_41_FD_121105 | JGI IMG/M metagenome (GOLD analysis project Ga0181536, IMG submission 121105) | Peatland microbial communities from MTU Mesocosm Facility, Houghton, MI, USA - PEATcosm2014_Bin17_60_metaG | ecosystem: Environmental > Terrestrial > Soil > Wetlands > Peat | place...
GGATCGCGGCGCGGCCCCAGGCTGATGATTCTACTCGGCGGGATCGCGGTCGGCGCCGGATGGGCGATGAACGCCTACGCCGACTCCCTGATGCTGCTGTACGCCGGCGCGGCGATCTCCGGTGTGGGCGCGGGCGGCATTTACGCGACCTGCGTCGGCAACGCGGTGAAATGGTTTCCCGACCGGCGCGGCCTCGCGGTGGGGCTGACGGCGGCGGGCTTCGGCGCCGGTGCCGCGCTGACGGTGATCCCGATCCGCATGCTGATCGCCGCCCGCGGCTACGGTGACGCGTTCCTTTGGTTTGGTGTCGGCCAGGGCGTCATCCTGGTCATTGTCGCCGGCATCCTGCGCGGCCCGGACCAGGTGCTGACCGCGCCGGCCGCCGTGGCGCTGCGCCACAATCAGAGCAAGCGCAGCTTCAGCAGCGGCGAGATGCTGCGTTCGCCGATCTTCTGGCTGATGTATGTCATGTTCGTGCTGAACGCCGCGACCGGGCTGATGGCGACGGCGCAACTCGCCCCCATCGCCAAGGATTTTGGCATCGCCAACAGTCCGATCCTGTTTGGCGCGACGGTGCTGAGCGTGGCCCTCGTGGTCGATAACATCCTGAACGGATTGGCGCGCCCATTCTTCGGCTGGGTCTCCGATCAGATCGGCCGCGAACTGACGATGGGCATCGCGTTCTTTCTTGGCGCCTGCAGCTATGCGTTGCTGACGGTGGCGGGGCACGGGGCCTGGACGTTCGTGATCTGCGCCGGGCTGATCTTCTTCACCTGGGGCGAGATTTTCAGCCTGTTCCCGTCGCTGTGCACCGACACGTTCGGGCCGAAGTTCGCCGCCGCCAACGCGAGTTGTCTGTACACCGCGAAAGGCACCGCCGCGTTGCTGGTGCCGTTCGCCAACGTGCTGCAAGGCGCGACCGGCGGGTGGGGGACGGTGTTCGTGGTCGCGGGGATCTCCAACCTGATCGTCGCGTTGCTGGCGGTGGCGGTGCTGCGGCCGTTACGGCGGCGCATCGTGGGGACCGCGGAGCCGGAGCTGTCGCCCGCGCTGCGCTGAGGGTGGTTGGATGGGGCTGAGAGCTGACTCGTGCGCCGGAGCCGTGACGGGCACCCAACGATCCGCGGATCAGGTTCGTGTTGGCCGTTCAGGAGGACCGTGCGAATGGATGAGGACATCCCGGAAGTCATCGAACTCGAACGTGTCGCGGAATGGCGGCTGCGCAAGGTCGACGCCCAACCCGCCGATGCGCGAAGCGCGAAGGCCGCGCGGCAACTGCGCAAACTCGCCGACGATCTGCGGCGCGGACCCGATGCGAAGTTGCTTGAAGAGTATCGTTGCGTTTGCAACTGGTTGAGCGAGTCGGACGGCATCTCCGATTTCGTCTTACGGGCACGGGATTATCGCGAGATGATCGGGTTCGGCGCGTGGGCGGAAACCGGCGACGACTATCTTCGCGCGCTGATTGGGATGGCCCAGGAAACGTTCGGGATGGGTTAGAGGTGACGCGGTGCGGCCCGCGCCAGCTGACGCCGCGGTGGCAGCCGCACCGGACGCGGCCGCCCGAACAGCGAATACGACGCGCGGATCACTCTGATCTGGTAGTCAGTCGCCAGTTCCGGCGTGTGTGAGTGGTAGTATCCGACCGCCTGAACCACATCGCCGCGCGCCTCATCCAGATAGATCCGCATGATGGCGCCGGCGGCGACGATGTTGAAGCAGGAGTCTTCGATCAACCGTCCGGCGACGGTACGCGGCGTCATGTGCCACGACCGCGCCAGATAAGGCACCCAGGCGGTGTTGACCTGCATGACACCCAGATCGCCGGTGCCATTGAAGTTACGCGAGATGGTGCCGGGTTGTCCCGCCTCGACCACCTGGATCGAGGGCAACACGCGCGGCGGCAGGTGGTAGAACTGCGACACGGCCAGCATGCAGGCGAGATAAGGGACCGGCATCAGGCCTGGTTCACCTCGATCAGGCTCCGGCGGATCTTGCGGCCGCGCTCCACCTTGTCCTCGATATACGCCGCGTCGCCCCACCGCACGGCGCGCGCCATCGCCTGCGCGTCCTCCATGAAGCGCGCCAGCATTTCCAGCAGCGCCTCGCGGTTGTTCAGGAAAATATCGCGCCACATCACCGGATCGCTGGCGGCGATGCGGGTGAAATCGCGAAACCCCGAGGCGGCGAAATTGGTGACTTCCCGGCGGGTTTCCTCGGCCAGGTCGTCGGCGGTGCCGCAGATGGTGAAGGCCAGCAGATGCGGCAGATGCGACACGATCGCCAGCACGCGGTCGTGATGCGCCGGCTCCATGCGTTCCACCATGGAGCCGCAGCGGCGCCACAGTTCGGCGACCTTCTCCACCGCCGCCTCGTTGGTGCCAGGCGGCGGCGTCAGCAGCGTCCAGCGGCCCTGAAACAACGTGGTGAAACCCGAATCGGGGCCGGAATATTCCGTGCCGGCCAAGGGATGCGCCGGCACGAAATGCACGCCGGCGGGCACGAACGGGCCGACATCGCGGATGACCGACTGCTTGGTGGAGCCGACATCGGTCAGCACCGCGTCGGGTGCCAAAGCGGGGGCGATCGCCGCGGCGATGCCGGCGAACGCGCCGACCGGAGCGCACAACATGACGCAATCCGCGCCCTCGACCGCCTTGGCCGGGTCCAGTTCGACGCGGTCGGCGAAGCCGAGTTCGACCACACGGTCCAAGGTCTTTTGGGTGCGTGCGTTGACGACGATCTCCGCCGCCAGGTCGCCGCGCTCCCTGGCGATGCGCGCGACCGAGGATCCGATCAGGCCAATCCCCAGCAGGGCGAGGCGCCGAAAAACAGGTTCAGCCACGGACTGGCTTCCCTTGGGCTTGCTTCATGAAGTCGGTCAGCGCCTCGATCACCATGCCGCATTCCTCCGCCGTGCCGACGGTGATGCGCAGACAATGCGGCAGACCGTACGAGCCGACCCGCCGCACGATCAGCCCCCGCTGACGCAAGAACATGTCCGCCGCGTTGGCCTTTTCGGTCACTCCGAAATCGGCGAGCACGAAATTGCCCTCGCCGCGCCAGACTTTTATCCCGGCGGCCTCGATCCCATCGGCCAGCTTAGGGCGCCAGATCGCGTTGTGGTCGCGGCCTTTTTCCAGCCACCCCTTCTCCTGCAACGCCGCGACGCCGGCGGCCTGCGCGGCGACCGAAACATTGAACGTGCCGCGAATGCGGTTCAGCACGTCGATCACGCCGGGCGGGCCGTAGCACCAGCCGATGCGGATGCCACCCAGTCCGAACATTTTGGAAAAGGTGCGGGTCATGATGGTGTTGTCGGTGGCGTCGACCAGCCGCTCGCCGGGATTGTAGTCGTCGCGCGTGACGTATTCGGCATAGGCGGCGTCGATGACCAGCAACACCTCGGGCGGCAAAGCGGCGCGAAAGCGGGCCATCTCAGTTTCGGAAATCATCGCGCCGGTCGGATTGTTCGGATTGGCGAGGAACACCGCCTTGGTCGACGGCGACACCGCCGCCAGCATCGCGTCCAGATCGGGCTGCAGGTCGCGCTCGGGCACCTTGATCACCCGGCTGCCGGCATAAACGCCGGCGATGAAATAAATGGTGAAACCGTGCTCCGACATGACGATGTCGCGGCCCGGCCCGCCATACGCGAGGCAAAGCTGATACAGCAGATCGTCCGAGCCGGCACCGCAGACGATGCGCGCCGGGTCGAGGTCCCAGCGCTTGCCGATCGCCGCGCGCAACAATTCGGCGCCGCCGTCGGGATAGCGGTAGGTTTCGGCGGCGACGTCGCGCAAGGCTTTCTGCGCCAGCGGCGGCACGCCGAACGCGCCCTCGTTGGACGACAGTTTATAGGAGCGGTTGACGCCCGGTATCGATGACTCGCCGCCGACATAGGGGCTAATGGTCAAAATTTCGGGGCGCGGGGTTGGGGCTGTCATGCGGGCTCTCCTGCCACCGGAACGGCGTAGCCGCCAAGCACGGTCGCGCCCGCCGGCAGCCGCGGATCGTCGTCGGCCACCATGCCCGCGACTTCGGCGACCGCGCCGTGGCTGGCGTGCGGGATCAGGCCGGCGTCCGCCAGGTGCGCGCGATCTTGGGTGGCGATAAAGGATCGATCGTCGCCGCTGGCATCGGGCGCCGCGACCGCGACCACCAAGGCGTCAGCGGTCGGGACATACCGCGGCCGCTCGGTCCAGAACGGCAGGCGGCCGACGATGTGCAACCGCGGCTCGCCGGCGGTCAGCGCCGGCCACCACGCGGCGGCATCGGTGGGAAACGGCAGCACGGCGACCGCGGCGGTGCCGGCGCGCACCTCACGCAGCGCCGCCGCGACCGACGGGTGGGCGATCGCGGGCGTCAGAAAGCCGAAATGCTCGCGGGCGAGCGCGGCCAGCGTGCCGTCTCGCGCCGGGTCGAACACGGCGACGGTGATCGCGGTTTGCATCGCGGTGGTGCCCGCCAGCATCTCCCGCCACATGCGCACCAGCGTGCTCGCCGGCAGTTTCCCGGTGTGCCGCGCCAGCAGGCGGCGCAGGATCGCGGCCTCACGGCCCGGCCGGAACGCGGCGGTCTTGCCGGAGCGGGCGACGTTCTCGATCACGCGCGCCCGGTCCATCAGCAGATCGTGGATTTTGTCGTCGAGTTCATCCAGGCGCGCACGCAGCGCGGCGAGATCGGGCCGCCAGCCATCGTCCGGTGGCGGCGTGTCGGTCGGGGACGTCGTCGGAGCCTGGGGTGAGGTGATGTCGGGCATGGGAACCGGCCTTGCGAGCCGCCCCGTCTACCGCAAGCGGCGCGGTAAGCAAACCCGCCGGGTGCCCTTGGGCTTCAATCGCGCGCGCGTTAGGGCGATAGTGCGGCCGGAAAGCCCTCCGCGCCGGTGCGCGCCAGGAAACCATAAGGAACGCCCGCCATGTCCACCGCCCCCCTCCCGGTTTGCAAGCCCGAAGACGTCGGCCTGTCCTCCGCCGCATTGGGAAGACTGTCCGCCGCGCTCCAGGACCGGGTCGTCAGCGGTCATCTGCCCGGCGCCGTGGCCCTGGTCGCGCGCCACGGCAAGGTCGGCTGGTTCGAGGCGTTCGGCAAACAGGACCCCGCCAGTGGCGGGCCGATGCGCCCGGACTCGATCTTCCGCGTCTATTCGATGACCAAGCCGATCGTTTCGGTGGCCGTGATGATGCTGTGGGAGGAAGGCCGCCTGCTGCTGAACGACCCGATCGAAAAATACCTGCCCGCTTTGGGGTCGCCCAAGGTCGCCGTGGATGGGGACACGACGCGGTTGGTGGCGGCCAACCGCTCGATCACGGTGCAGGATCTGCTGCGGCATACCTCCGGCCTGACCTATGAGTTCCGCGGCACGACGGCGGTGCACAAGGCCTATATCGACGCCAAGGTCGCCCGTCTGAAGCAGACCAACGAGGAGCACATCGCGACCCTGGGCGGCCTGCCGTTGCTGCATCAACCGGGGACGAAATGGGAATACAGCCGTTCCACCGATGTACTTGGGCGGCTGATCGAGGTGATCTCCGGCCAGACTCTCGGCGGCTTCCTCGGGGAGCGGATCTGGCGGCCTCTCGGCATGACCGACGCCGGGTTCTCGGTGCCGGAGAAGCATCACGGCCGCGTCGCCGAGCCGTTCGCGAAGGACCCGGACACCAACACCGACGTGTCGTTGCTGGACGTGAAACGCACCGCGATCTTCGAGTCGGGCGGCGGCGGCATGGTCGCCACGACGATGGACTACGCGCGGTTCTGCGCCATGCTGCTGAACAACGGGCGGTTGGACAGTTCCCGTTTCCTCGGCCGCAAAACTCTCGAGTGGATGACCGCCGATCACCTGGGCTCGGTCCCCGGCAACCCGGACCTGCTGCCGCCTGGCCATGGGTTCGGTCTCGGCTTCGCCGTGCGCACCAGCACGGGGCTGGCGCCGTTCCCGGGCACGGTGGGCAATTATTACTGGAGCGGCGCGGCGGGGACGTCGTTCTGGATCGACCCGGCGGAACGGTTGTTCGCCGTGCTGATGATCCAGGCGCCGGTGCAGCGCGAGCACTACCGGCTGCTGTTCCGCGATCTGGTGTACGCCGCGATCGCGGATTGAGGGGAGGCGCCATTGTCCGCCGGGCCGGCGGCCACCCTGTGTCATTGCGAGCGCAGCGAAGCAATCTCCCGGTTCGCGGGCACGAACAGGATCGATTTTGCGGCGCCGTTGTCCGCCGAGATATCGGGTCGCACAAAAATCAGCAGGAGTCAGCGGATGCCCGCGGCAAATGGTTCACCATCGACATCCATTGCCATGTGACGAGTCTCAAGGCCGCCGCGATCGCCGGGGCGTATCTGGTCCGGTAGGCGCGAGAGTGGGCGTGATGCGCGGGATCATCGCGGGGCCGACAACAGACGGCTGACGGGCTGTGACGGGTCGCAAGCCGGGCGTGCATTGGCGCGGATATTGGCCGCGACCGCGAAAGCCCACTTTGGCATTCAGAAAGTCAGAATTATTTCACCGTTGATTCCGTCAATATGCAAGATTCCGTGATCCAAAATGTTTCGGCCGAGCACCCCTTGGTAATCCCGGGTTGGGTTCGGGAAATCCGGGAAAAGCATTCCCGAATGCGCTACTGAAGTGCCCGGGATCCGAAAATCTCCCAGATATTGCTCAACCTCAATGGATTGCGATCCAAAATGAATTTTTGTTCTTGAATAAGGCATCAACGACAGTTGGTCGGACACTTGCTGAGAGATGTGAGTACGTCGTGCCCCCGTGTCAATCAACAATGGAACCATCATCGACAGTGGACTGCTCCCTGGCGAGGAAAGTCGCACAGGGTAACCGATTTCAACGATGAGGATCGGCCCCTTCGTTCTGTCGTAAGCCACCTGTATCTGAGGCATCCAAGACACCGCCAATAGATAGGGGTTCGTCCGTTATCTCCTGAATGGAGAACAACCGGTCGTCATATGCTCTGACGCCATAAGATAACGCAGACGAAAAAGACGCAAAAACATTAACCAGGTGTTGATGCCGATATACGGCGTATTGACCTCGGCTCCTGGCGGCAAGCGTGGGAAAATCAGCCAGGAAGGCCTGGTAGTTAGCCAATACCTCTGCCTTTTGCGCGTCTCGCCTGTCCATGCCGACCTCCGATTCCCTAATACCGGAAACGCCCGCTCGCCCGCTACAGCGATTTCGTGGCGCCTCTTCAGGGGCGTCACGGCACCGGCGCATCCGCCCGCAGCAGCCCTTCATGCTTCAACTCAGCCCAGTACCCCGCCGGGATCTCATGGCGGAACGCGGCGACGTTGCGGGTCACGTGCTCGGGCAACAGCGCGCCGGGGATCACCGACGCCACCGACGGATGGCCCAACGGGAATTGCAGCGCGGCGGCGGCCAGCGGCACGTTGTGGCGGGCGCACACCGCCTCGATCCGCCGCACCTTGGCCAGCACCTCCGGCGTCGCCTCGGCATAGCGATAGCGCGCCCCTTGCACCGCGCCGGTGGCCAGGATGCCCGAGGCGAATGGCGCGCCGATGACGAAGCCCACGCCGCGCGCGGCGCAGCACGGAAATTCGCTGTCCAGCACGTCGGTATCCAGCAGCGTGTACGGCAGCGCGACCAGAAAGAAGTCGATGTCCATCAGGTCCAGCAACCGCGGCATCATGCCCGGTTCGTTGATGCCGGCGCCGATGCCTCTGATCAGCCCGGCCTGCTTCAGTTCCGCCAGCGCGCGGAAGCCGCCGTTGTGCAGCTCGGTCAGATATGCGGTCACCCTCGCCTCGGTGGCGTGATGCGAGAGGTCCAGGTCGTGGATCAACAGCAAATCGATGCGCGGCAGGCCGAGCCGTTGCAGACTGTCCTCGAAGCTCCGCATCACCCCATCATAGCTGTAATCGAAACGATGCTCGAATTTCAGCCCGCCGCGCCAGAAGCCGTGCGCGAAATGCTCCGCGTCATGGACGGCGCGGAACAGCCGGCCGACTTTGGTCGAAAGCACATAATCGGCGCGCGGCCGGCGATACAGCGCGCGGCCAAAGCGGTGCTCGCTCTGTCCCCGGCCGTACCACGGCGACGTGTCGTAATACCGGATGCCGGCGTCCCACGCCGCTCGCAACGTGGCGCTGGCGTCGGCGTCCTCGACCACATCGAACAGGTCGCCCAACCCGGCGCCGCCGAGGCCGAGTTGCGTGACCGCGACGTTGGTGCGGCCCAGTTTACGGCGGGCGAGCGGGTCCATGGGCGGTCATCCTTGGTTGGAGTGCATGGGCGACTGTACCGAGGTCAGACCGGAATGGCTCCCCCGTCGTCCATGGCGCTCGCTGCCAGCGACCTCATGAACCCTCTCCGCCCACAGCTACGTCGACACCTGCTCCAGCACCGCGCTTCGTTGTTTGATCCCAAACACCCGGATCAGGATCGCCGGCAGCAAGGCACCCGGCAGGATGATCCACAGGAACCAGCCCAGGTGGTCCGGGCCCCAGTTGTACAGCGGCCCCAGCAGGGTCACCCCGCCCCAGGCCCCCAGATGCCCCAGACCATCCGTCCAGGCGAAGGCGATGGAGCGGATGCGCGTCGGATACGCCACCGCCGTGTAGTTGTACAGATTGAACAGATACAGGCCGGTCCCCACCCGGCTGATCGCGTAGAACGCGGCGATGACCGGCAGGCTGGGGTACAGATAGATCACGATCCAGGCCGCGGCGAACAGTAAAGCCGAGAAGCACAGCACATCGCGCCGCTCGATCCGCTCGCCGAGCCAGGAGTTGACCTGGAAGCCGACGAACAGCAGCGCGTAAGCGCCGGCGATGCTGAGGAACACGAAATGCGGGGTGGCACCGTGGTCGACCATGAACACCGCGGTGAACGCGCCGACGCCGTAAATCAGCCCGGCATAGCCCAAGAGCCAGCAGATGATCAGCAACGTGGTGCGTCCGCGATACTGTGGGTTGGTGAAGATCTCCTTCCATGCCCCGGGTTCGGCCACCACCACCGGGTGCATCCCCTCATCCGGCGGCGGCAAGGGCACGCCGGTGGCGGCCAGCACCAGCGCCTCGTACGCCTCGACCACGCGCTCGGCCTCCTCGTGGCGGCCCATCGCCTCCAGCCAGCGCGGCGATTCCGGCAGCTTCCACCAGAGCAGCGGCAACAGCACGACGATCTCGATCGCGGCGCTGATCCACAGGAAGGCCTGCCACTGCGACGGGATCAGCCAGAACGCCAGCAGATTGACCGACACCGCGACCAGCGCCGTCACCCCCTGCGACGCCAGCAACGCCCGATTGCGCAGTTGTGGCGAGATCATCTCCGACAGGTAGACCGAGTGGGTGGCGACGATCCCGCCCACGCCCAGGGTGCTGAGCACCGACAGGAAGACCATGGCCCAGAAGTTGAAGACGTAGGCGAAGGGCCAGACGCACAAGCCGCCCAGCAGCGTCGCGATCAGAATCGCCGGGCGGCGGCCGTAACGGTCGGCGATCCAGCTCATCAGGTAGACGCCCAGCAGGATGCCGGCGCCGACCTGCAGCGCCTGGATCACCGCGTATTGCTCCACGGTGACGATATGGTTCGGGCGCCAGACGAACGGATACAGCCGCGCGCCGATGCCATCGGTATCGAAGATGATGAAACCCCAGGTGATCTCCACCAGGATGAACAGGTGCCACTGCACCTTGGTCATCGGTAAACGATCGATCCGGGCGGCGATGTGCCCCTGGACGGAAACCGCGGACGCGCGGCCGATAGTTGCCATGTCGATTCCTCCCCACGCGCCTTGTGCCGGCGCTTATTGCTGGCTCGTCCGGCTCAGGCCGGACGAGCCCCCGTCTCCGCGAATGCTCGTACTCCTGCTACTCCGCCGCCTGCGCCGGTTGCACCGAATTGGGACCGAACCGGTCGCGGAACGGCTGCGTGTCGATCTCCTCCAGCTCGATCTCCCGCGCCAGGACCTTGCGCTTCCATTCCTGGTGCGCCGGCTCATCGGCATGGAATTCCGGCATGACCTCCCTGGCGAACAACTCCAGGCTTTCGCAAATATGTGGGTGGGTGTTGCGGCCGGCCTGGTTCAGCAGGATCACCTGATCGATATTGGACGACCGGAACCGCCGCAGTTTGCGCCGGATGGTGTCCGGCGAGCCGATCAGGCCGCCGGATAACGCGCGCGCGGCGGCCTCCGGATTGGTGGCCTTCCACTTGTTGTATTCGTCCCAGATGTTGACGGTGTACGGATCGGGCCGCTTGCGCCCCGACGACGAACCGAAATAGCGCAGCGCGAACTGAAAGAACGTCGCGCCGTCGGCGCGGCGGCGCGCTTCCTCATCGGTTTCCGCGCACATGAAATAGCTGACCAGCGCGATATTCGGATTGGTCACGTAATCGCAGAGTTTCTCCTGCCGTTTGGTGAACGCGTTGTAGTAAGCGTGCACCCAGGCGAACGCCGCGTCGGCGGACAGGAACTGAAAGCCCAGGGCGCCCATGCCGCGGCGGCCGGCCATTTCCAATGTTTCAAGCTGGGAGCAGGCGACCCATAACGGCGGATGCGGCTTCTGCACCGGCTTCGGCAGAACGTTGCGCAGCGGCATCTTGTGCCATTTGGTGTCGATCTCGACGCCTTTGTCCTGGAACATCGGGATGATGCAGCGGATGGCATCTTCCCAGACCTCGCGCTTGGTTTCCATTTCCCGGCCGAACCCGCCAAGCTCGGTGACGGAGCCGGACTCGCCGGTGCCGAACTCGACGCGTCCGTTCGACACCAGATCGAGGCAGGCGATCCGTTCGGCGACCCGCTGCGGCGGATTGGTGGTTAACTGGACAATCCCGTGGCCCAATCGAATGTTTTTGGTGCGCTGGCTGGCGGCGCCGAGAAAGACTTCCGGGGCGGGAGAGTGCGAGTACTCCTCCAGAAAGTGATGCTCGACTTCCCATGCGTAGTCGTAACCAAGTTTGTCGGCCAACTCGACCTGCGTCAGGGCGTTCTGATACAGCTGGCGTTCATCGTCCACGCCCCACGGGCGCGGCAGTTGCAGTTCATAAAAGATTCCGAATTTCATGGCGGGTTTCCTGTTCGTTTGCCTGGCCGTGACTGCGCGACAGGATAGCGGCCATGTCAAGAGCGATCCGGTCCCGCCGCTCCGCCGCCGCGGGCTTGTGGGTCAACACCCGGTCGACCACGAACAACGGCCGCCGTTTGGCTTCGATATAGAGCCGGCCGAGATATTCGCCGAATACTCCCAGCAGCAAAAGTTGCGTGCCGCCGAGAATGAGCATGAGGCTGGTCCAGCCCTCGACGGTACGGCCGGTCAGCCAGCCGAACAGCGTATACCCCAACAACAGCAGCCCGACGCCGCCGATCGCCGCGCCGGTCAGCGAGGCGAGACGCGGCGGCATGACCGAGAACCCGGTGGTCGCGTCGAACGCCAGCCGGACCGCCAGCATCGGCTCCATCCCGGAGCGTAACAAAGCCGCCACGATCCAGATCAGCAGCGGCGGCCTGGTATTCCAGTGATCCGGCGCGTGACCGAAGGTCGGGACCGTCCAACCGCCGTGTTTCGCGATCTCCATCGCGTTGTTGGCATTGCGGCTTTCGTCCCATAACTCCATCGGCGGGGTCAGACTGCCAGGCAGCACCATGATCGCCGTCAGGACCGGTAGCAGCGCGCGATGCAGGATATCGCGCCGCGCCTCAGACGAAACCGCGAAGGTCCCGCGCACGCATCCCAGCCGGACGGTCCGTGACCAAAACATCCCGGGCGACTGGCATCATTTGCTCGCGGTCACCGCGTACTGGCCGCCCAGGGGCAACCAGGCGAGCAAACACTCGGCCGCCGTCGCCACCACGCCCAATCTGGGCGGCAGGAACATGAGGTTGGCTGTGCGAATGTCGCGCCATCCGCCGGCACCCAACGCGGCGACGACTTCGGGAGGCGACAGCAGAATCGCGTCGCGATCGATGGGCGTCCGCGCGACAACGAAGCGGGTGACGGGGTTCCACGGATTGTGCTCGAACACCACGAGCCGTCCGCCTGGCCGCAGCAGCCGATGCAGTTCGCCGTAAACCTTGGGGCGCTGCTCCGGCGGAACGTGGTGTAGCACCGAGCTGATGACGATCAGGTCGAACGCGTTCGGTGGCAGGAAGGTTTCGGCGCCCTCCCGCACCCGGAACAGCGGTGCCGGCGCGCCCAAGGGCCAGAGGCGCGCGGCCTCACGCAACATGCCGGCCGAAACATCGGTGCCGGTGAGTCGACCCGGAACTCCGGCCGCCCACAGCAGCCGCAACAAGGTCGCGGTGCCACAGCCATAGTCGAGGATCGACAGCTCCGAACCGGATTTGAGTTCCGGCCAGCGGCGCAACAGCCAGCGCACCTTGACCGCGACGAAATCATCGGCGCCGCCGCCCGCCAGGGCTTTCAGCGCATTACCCATGCCGCCGTCGTAGCCTTCGGCGTGCGCGTCGAACTCGGCTTGCGACGGCTGAGTCATGGGGACGTTCTCATGATCCGAAGATGGACGAGGATAGTTTACGAGTGGCTTTCGGTCTGACGGCGGGTGCTTCGGGCGGGCCAACCGGCCGGGCGAGCGACACCCCACGCGCGACAGACCACGCGCATCGAACCTCATCCCGCCGGAACACGGCCGGGCATGCGCGCCGGTCGAAACGCATCTGTGAGGATCGGCTTCTATAGCTGGCAACATGCCGTCAGAGAGCAACATCGCCCAGACACCGCGCGCGGACCTGGAATTTGGTCAGGCCAGGGCATCCGCCGATCCAGCGCTCCGGGCGTCGGCGTCGTCGGAGGCGGCTTGGTGGCTGCTGCTCGTGGCTCTGATCGCGGGCGCTCTGTGCGAACCCTACATGCACGCCGTCTGGTCGTTGAGCGATGAAGGTATGTTGCTGCGGGGCGCCGAGCGAATGCTGCGGGGCGACCGGCTCTACGCGGATTTCTTTGAGTTTTTGCCGCCCGGCGGCTTCGTCCTCACCGCGGCCTGGTTAAAAGTGGCGGGGATCTCACTTTGGTCCGCGCGGCAGTTGGCGGTCCTGACCATCATCGGGATTGCCGGTTTCACATTTCTGGCTTGCCGGCGGGCGTGCAAAAATACGCCGCTCTCCGCGGTGCTCGCGACCGGGTGGGTGGTGATGTCGCAGGGCATGTGGACCCAGCTCAGCCATCACTGGTTCACGACGCTGTTCTCGATGATCGCCGCCTGGGCTGCTCTCGTGAACGTCGGACAGGCACGAAGCCCGTGGCGGTGGCCGCTGGTCGCGGGCGCGGCGGCCGGCGCGGCGGCGATGGTGACGCCGATCCGCGGCGCACTCACCATGCTGGCGATGCTGACCGCCTTCCTGAACCCGCGGCGGCGCCACGCGGCGTTGTTCTTCTACCTGCTCGGCGGCGCGGCGGCGCCCGCGGCCCTGATCGCATTCGTGGTCCGCCAGCATGCCTTCGCCGCGGCGCTCGACGATATCATCCGGTTCACCGGCTCGCGCTACGCGTCCATCGAAAGCGTGCCGTTCGGGTCATGGGCGGATCAGCAGAATTTTCTTCTCAAAGCGCTGTTCCCGCTCGCGGCGTTACTGACCGTCTTCCTCGGCGTCCGCGACTGGCGCGGCTGCCTGCACGACCGTGTGTTGAGGTGCTGCGGCGCGGCCGGTCTCGCGGGGTTCATCGGGTGCTTTCCGCGCCCGGACATGGTTCACATCGGCTTCGCGGCGCCCATGGCGCTGCCGTTACTCGCGTGCTGCATCACCCGGCTTTGGAGCGCGACGCCCAGGTACGTGGTCGCGGGCGTTGTGTTTCTGCTGTGCATGCCATCGGTCCAGGCATTTTCGCGGGTCTACCAAAACGCGCTGCGGGCGGACATGGTGGCCACCCCGCGCGGCAATGTGGCGTTCCTCGCACAGCCCGGCGCGCCGGAGTTGTTGAACCGGATCGCGGCGGCGCCACAAGGCGAGGTTTACTTCTTCTATCCCTATATTCCGCTGCTGCCATTCCTGGCCGCGCGCCAGGACGCGGCGAGAAACGATATCTTCATGCCGGGCTACACGACGCAATCGCAGTATCGGGACGCCTGCGTATCAGTCATGCGGCGAGCCTCCTGGCTCGTCATCGATCGGAACTGGACCGATCCAACGATATTGAAGCGCGCGCGGCCGGCGATGGCGAACGTCCGGCCGCGCGAGACCGCGGCATTCGAGCAGGCCCTGGCCACCGGCTTCCAATTCGTGGCGCGCGAGGGCAGTTTCGAGTTGTCGCACCGCCGGGCAGGCATCACCGACTCCGTCTGTGCCGCCATCGTGGAGTAATTGATGCGCCAAACGCTTACCGGCTCGGCATCGGCGGTGACGCGGTGGTGCCGCCGACCGGCCATCACAGCCTGACCGCACAGTGGGCACGGGCGGCTTTACCGATGCCGTCCCGGCGGTCATGCGACGCAAACGTCCCATGCCACATCGCGAACTCGGAATTTCACACCGGGTCGACCCCGCGCCGCCGCGAAACCGGCCGGTAATTCGATACTTGCCACGCACTCCCGGTTCGTGGTGGAGCACTTACGTGTCGTATATCGAACCAGTCCGATCGCGGATGGATGTGATTGCCGCGCGCCCTCCGTTATCGCGGCAGGCGGCGGTCGCGCTGGCCGCTCTGCTGCTGCTGGGTCTCGCGGTGCGTGTTTTCGCGTTCTGGACCCAGACCTATGTCATCTTCAACGACGAAACGTTCCAGTATTTCGAGCAGGGCCACCGGTTGGCGTTCGGCACCGGCGTCGTGCCGTGGGAGTTCGTCGACGGCATTCGTTCCTGGCTGCTGCCGGGCCTGATCGGCGGGCTGATGCGGTTGGCGGGCACCGTCAGCGATGACCCACTGGTCTACGTGCGTTTGGTGCGCTTCCTTTGCGCCACGCTGTCGCTGATTGTCATCCTGGTGGCCTTTCGCCAAGGCGAACGGCGCGACGGGCTGGCGGGAGGGATCGTTAGTGGTGGCTTTTGCACCATCTGGTTCGATCTGGTGTATTTCGCTCCCGCCGTGTTGACCGAGGTCCTCGCCGCCCACCTCGCGATATTGGCGATTTTTCTGGGCCAGGGTCCGGACCAGCGTACCCAGCGCCGGTTATTGCTGATCGGCGGGCTGTTCGGTCTGGCCGCCTGCCTCCGATTTCAGTATGGACCCGGGCTGCTTGCCGCCATGCTGTGGCAATACCGGCTCTCCCTGAGGCATTGGCGCTGGTTGCTTCTGGGCGGACTGGCGGTGGTGCTGCCGGTGGGCGGCTTGTTGGACGCGCTGACCCTCGGCTCGCCATTCCAGTCGATCTGGCTGAATTTGCAGCGCAATTCGATCGACCAGGTGAGCAGTGGGATGGGCGTGGAACCCGCCAGCTATTTTCTCCAGTACCTCGCCGTCACGTTGTATCCGCTGCCGGTTCTGGGAACGCTGCTGATCCTGGGAGTGAGCCGGATGCCGGCGCTGGCGGTCGCGGCGGCGGTGACCCTGTTGGTGCATTCGCTGGTGCCGCACAAGGAGGTGCGGTTCATCTATCTGGCGATCGCCGCGGCGCCGATCCTGATCGGATTGGGCGCCGCCAGCGTGCTGCACCACCCGCGGCCGGTGCTGGGACATTGGGCCGCGACGGGCGGCGCGGTGCTGTTCCTGGTGGCGGGGGCGGCGGTGTCCTGGCAGACCGGAACCGGCACCTTGGGCGCACGCTGGCAACTCGACCGCGCCAGTATCCAGGCTTCGCTGGCGGCGCACGCCGAACCGGACATGTGCGGCCTGGCGATCCGCGATGTGTGGTTCTGGCGAAGTGGCGGCTATACCTATCTCAATCGCGATGTGCCGATTTACTTTGGCTATTACGATCCCGACCTGAAACTGCCGGGATCCGGCCGGCCGGAGGTTGTCCGGGTGATGCGGCATGGGCGCGCCGTGCCGCAGTTCACCCTCGATCGTGTGAGTGCCGAAACGTCACGCTACAGCCACATGATCGCCGACCGCGGGTTCGCGGAGCCCGGCTATGCCGAGGTCGCCTGCTTCGACGACATCAACCGGGACGACGAGCCGGAGTTATGTCTGTACCGGCGGCCGGGAGGGTGCGAGGAAGCGCGCGAGCGATGATTTCGGGCGAGCCGAGGGCGCGATGATGCAACCCGCTTTCTCTCGTGTTGGCCACCGGCGCGGACCCGATTTTGCCATAGCCGCGCGGACGGCGTTGCTGATACCTTGCCGGCGGTGGTGATCGGCCATGCCAGGCTCTCGCGGGGGCAATTTCGAAGGAAGTTCCGATCGCCCTCGCCGTGCCGTGATCCACCAGCATCGCGTTGTGGTGAGTCAGCCTGCCCGCACCGTCTTCTTCGCCAACTTCTCCTCCAGATACCGGACCACATCAGCCACAACGGCCTTGTGGACTATTTCGCGCGGGGAGTGGCCTGGTTCGTTCGTAGTCGTTTGATTGCTCATGGCTTCTTCCAGCATTTTGATAACCTGAGCGGTTGGAAGCCCCGTCTTAATGGGCGCGGAGGCCCCCACATTGATCTCTCCCAGGGTGTATACATCTGTCACAAAGAGCACCCGCGATGGGTTCACATGAATGGAGCCGAACTTCACAAAGCGCGCACCCATTGGCTCTCTCCCGGCTTCGGTGTCCGGCCAGGATAGCCACTGCTCCCGACAGGGAGGTTTCATCGCGAGTATTTGGGGTTAGGCTTTTCGTCTCCGCGCCAAAACCAAACTGAGACACTACCCATCAGCCGTTGCCGCGGCCGTCGTCCCAGCGGCCGCTAAAGCACTACCCCAGCCGCAAGCGGCGCATCGCCAAACCGCGCCGTATCCAGCGCCAGCCGCACGGCGAAGTTCGGGAACCGCCGGATCGCGATGCGCCGCCGCACTTTACTGGCCGCGATCTTCGCCGCGCCCCTCGCCACCACCGCCCAGTTGACGGGCGGTGGTGGCGTGTTTGGATGGGGTCCGGTCGATCCGCACGAGACCGGATTGACCGGCGACGCGAAACACCACCGCCGCGAGCACGATGAACACCCACCACCATCCGATTTCCCGGAGGAGCCAAAAGGCGAAGGTCGGAACCGGGCCGCCGTGTTCGCCCAACCGGCCAAACGTCTCCTCGGCGATAAGCGAGGGGAATGAACTCCACATCAGCGTAATCGCAATCCAGACGGTCCATCGCACAGCCGGCCGGAGACGGAGCTCGTACCGGAACGACTGCAGTCCCGGAATGGCGAACAACAACAGGATTTCCCGATAGGCGATACTGGTTCCCGCCACGAAACAACCGCAGAACAATACGGCGCCCGCTATCAGGCACATGCGTTCGCGGGAGCGGAACTCGCCGATGACCTCGTTGAATTTCGTGTCACGCGCGATGCGCAGGGCGGCGAACACGCCACCGAGCAGGCACACGGAGTACAGACCGGCGGAGGCAGCCCGCTCAGGGATCACCTCGGTCACATGCCACCAGCGATCGGCGAAGGCGACCAAACCTTCCGGTAGTTTGCGGCCCCCTGGTCCTTCGGAATAGTACATTGGGCCGGGAATGTTGGGCAGCATGGCAGCCCATTGGCTGTGCCACAGCCAGGCGGTCGCCAACCCGATAGTCAGCGCCGTCAGACCAAGTGCGATCGCGACACGCCGCCGCTCGCGCCCGATGAATACCAACAGGAAGACCGGATATAATTTCAATAGCGCGGCCAGCACGATGGCGCCGTGGCCGGCGATGCGTACCGGCAACGATTTTCCGGCGGAAACGACCACGCAGGCGGCCAGGACGAAGATCAACAGATCGACGTTGCCTCGTTCGACACCATAGGCGGTCGCCGATGAGGCCACGCAAACCCATAACAGAAGCAGGTCGCGCGTCTGCCTGATCGGCGGAAGAACCGCCAACGAACAGATGAAACCAACGCCAAGGCAGAGCCCGAATGGCACCGTGGCAAGCTGACTTGACGGCAGGAACCACAAGCGCAGCCAAAGCGGCGGATAGGCGAAGGCTTGTCCATAAATGTCACAAGGGGAGCTGACATAAACGTCGACACCCTTTCGCCAGCAGTCCAGTTGCCCCATGATGTAGCCGGTGTCGGCGAATGGCCTGGGTAGCGATTCCGGGACCCAAATGCGCATGACCCGCAGGTAAACGAGAGGGTCGATCAGGTATAACACCACAACACTCAGCAGCAGCGTCAGTCCGAACAAGACCGTGGTGAATTTGCTGTTGGACAGTGCCTTCCGCACGGCACCTGGCCGCGTCATCGCGATGGCGCGGATGGACACGCTTCGCGCCTCGCCGATCGCCGCGATCGGTTCGCCGCTCATGCGGTCGCGCCGGCGCGCCAGACCACGAGCGCGGATTTGCCGATCCTGTACCCGGCGATGGGATCGAGTACACGGGAAGCCCGCACCATCAGTCGATCCCACACCGCGATCTGGCTCCGGATTGGATCGGATTGCCGCAGCACCACTCGATTGGCCAATGAGGCGAAAAATCCGACACAGTCCATCAACCGGCAGACCTCGGTGCTGAACTTCGCCGGCCGCAGTGCGTGGAGCCGCTTAAGACTGTAGCGCCGATGGTGTCCAATGGCCGCGTCGAACGGGCTGAACAGGAACTGATGCGCTGGTACGAGAACCACGAGACACCCGCCCTGGGTCAGCCGCCGCGCGACGCATTCCAGCTCTTGCCGGTCGTCCGCGATGTGCTCCAGAACGTCCATGTACAGGATTGTGTCGAATTTCGCCTCGGCGGGAAGGCTCTCGATCGTTCCGATCATGACCGTATAATCCACGCAAGGCGGGCGATCGCCGACGGTGTCTTTGATCGTGGCGGCGAGCCGCGGATCCGGTTCGAGCGCGACCCAATCCGTGACCGAAGGGTTCACCAGATAGCGAATGTTGCCACCGATCCCGGCGCCAACATCCAACACCCGGCCGCGAACGTACGGCGCGAGCGATGCGGCCACGTAAGATTTCCAGTTCCTCGCCGCGGCGAAGAGTTCCAGTTCGGTTCCCTGGTAGGCGTTGGTCATTCCGGCTGTACACCGTATGGCGCCACATGCTGGCCGGAGATCACGTCGGACACGCTCTGGATGTAGACTCCCGCATCGGCGATGGGGACGATAGGCCGCGCCGAACGTCCCGCCAGGACCATAAGACTGGTCGCGACGATCATCAGCATGGCCTGAAACAGGATGATCACCAGATCGCCAAACACGGTCGTGGCCCACCCTGGAATCGCCAGCGTCGTGCCCAGGCGCACCGCCAGAACGGTGCCTATCGCGAGGAGTGAAAGAGCCGAAATCATGGTGGCGGCGAGCAAAACCCGGACGAAGATAAAATCGGTGTAAACCGACATCGCGCTGAGGCCATGGATCAGGAGGCTGGAAAAGTTCATCTTTGAATGGCCGGCGACGCGGGTGCCGCGAATTGTGTGCACCGGCGTGAAGCCAAGCCGGGAACGAGTAATCGCGGCGGGCAGATTGTTCCAAAGCTCCGGCATGTGCACCAAGCGCCGAACCGCCGCCATCGGCAACAGTGAAAAATTGCCAAACGATATGCCTCGGCCAGTCAACATGCGGAACAGGAATTTGTATAATCCGTAACCCGCCTTGAACATCGCGGACTCCGAGCGCTTGGAGCGATGTGCCAGGATGACCTGACCTGGCGATGCGCGGCTCGCTTCGAGCAACAGGGGGATTTCCTCGGGCCGATCCTCGCCGTCGCTATCCATCACGATGACGCCATCGAGGTCCTTGCGTGCCGCGAGTGTGACCAGGCCCACGGCGATCGCTCTCTGGTGTCCGAGGTTGAGAGCAAGATGGACGATGCGAATGGCATCAACGTGCCCAGCATCGGGAAGTGAGATCGTGGCCGGGTCGAAGCTCTCCGCCGAACCGTCATCGACGGCGACGATTTCGAGCCATTCAACGTCTCCCGCCGCGCAGCGGGCGATCCGTTCGACCAGCACCGAGAACGACCGCCAGTCATCCAGCACGGGCACCACAATGGCCAGCCGTTTCGCTGCACGTCCGAAGCCGCCGCCAGGAATTCGGCTGCCTGGGCGCCCTGCCAACTGGATAATCTTGTTCAAGGTCGCAAAACTTTCAGTCTCGTTTCACCTCGCCTGGATCAGGCTGACCCGCGAACTCAATCCTGTTTTACGCTCCACGAACGGAATTATCGGGAACCAGGCGCCGGTTCCGCCGAAGATTGCCAGGAATTTGTTTCATCCGGGTTTAATAGCGGGCGCCGGGCACGTCATGGCCGTGCCGCCGTGCGGTTCACCCAATCCATGATCTCAAGCGTGACCAACCAGGGCAAGCTGCGCTTCATGATCTGCGACGGCGCTTTGAACGCCGCGATTTTCCTGAAATTCCTCCGCCGGCTGATCAAAGACACAGACCGCAAGCTGTTCGTGATCGTCGACAACCCGCGTGTGCACCGGGCGAGGACGGTGGTGGCGTGGGTGGAGGAGAACAAGGATCGGATCGAGTTGTTCTATCTGCCGCCCTATGCGCCGGAACGGAACCCGGACGAATACGTCAACAACGACGTCAAACAGGGGATGGGACGGCGGAGCACGCCGATGGACAAGGCGGCGATGAAGGTCGGACTGACAGCCCATATGCGCGGGCTACTACCCCAGCCGCAAGCGGCGCATCGCCAAACGGCCCATCTCTGAACCGAGCATGAAGCCGAGCAATACCGCGAGCAGCGCGGTGACAATCAACCACCAGGCCAGTTGGTTTATGAGCCAGTGGAGAAGAACGATCATTCCATTGCCAGAGAAAAGCACCGCGATGACCTGCTGGATCGGGATCACCCACATGACAAGTACGATCGCCCAGCAGGTCGCCGCGAACAAGACGCGGCCGTCGGGCAGCGAACGGCTCAGAAAGAGCAGGCCCGGCAACGTTGGCAGGATCATGATGGCGCGGTAGCCAACATTCTGACCCGCGAAGAAGCACGCGCACACCAGCAATGCCCCGGACACCAGAAACCCGGCCTCGCGACGCGGCATCGCGGCGAGCGCGGCGGCGAGCCGGAAGCGCCGCTCGATTCTGACGGCGCAAACGATCGCCGCCAGCGTCAGCAGCAACGCGAAAGGACCGGCCAGGTGCCGCGAAACACTCCCCAATACCGACGGCTCAGGGTTATTCCCGGACCCGACGCCAAGCAGGACGAGACCGTACGGAAGGTTAACGGCGGCAAACATGTCGCCGAACGGCGAGCCAGTGGGTATGTTGGCGCCGATCCGGGCAAGCTCGTCGTGGAAAGCCAGACCGAAGGCCAACAGCACGGCCACCGTCGCCGCGCAGACCGCGACGAACACCCGCGGCCGCTCGCGCAAAGCCAGAGCCAGTAATACGAATGGATAGAATTTCAGCAGCCCGGCCATGATGAAGATTCCGTAGCCGGCAATCCGCGTCCGCGGCGTGCCCAACCAGCAATTGACCCCGGCGATCGCCAACAGAAACATGATGAGGTCGACATTGGCACGCTCGAGGGCGAATATCGTCAGGGGTGAGAAGATGGCCAGGAAGGTCACCCAGAAGGTGTCGGCACGCCGGTGCGCTGGGATGCTCGCCAGTGCGGCGAAGAACAGCACGGCAAAGCTCAGCCCAAACGGCGCCAGCCAGGCTTTGCCATACGGCAGGAAGGTCATGCGCAGCCATAGCGGCGAATAGCCGTGCCGGCCATGCGCGAGCGGCTCGTAACAGGTGTTGTTGATATAGACATCCACGCCGCGCTGCCAGCACTGGACCGCCGAGGGGATCCATTCCCAGTCAATGAACGGGTGCGGGAACGGCTTTTTCGTTAACCATACAAGGATGCGCATATACAGCGCGATATCGGCCACATAAAGCACGCTGAACAGCGCGAGAAGCAAAATGCCGCAGCAGGGGATGACCAGGCGCCACCCGCGCGGACGCTCCAGCACTGGCATATACGGCGACTGGCGCGGAGCAGCGGGTGCCAAGGCGATCCCGAAGGCATGGGCGTCGGGCGTGGGGGGTGTCATAACTCTTTCTCGCCTCCATGCCACAACAGGCGAAGTTTCGGTCTGAGGTTCGCTGCTGTCTTCACCGCCCGGTCGCGACGCGTTCGCACCGCGGTCACGCTGGCCCGGCCGGCTGGCCAAACACGAGCGGTTGTTGGCCAAGCAACGCAATGACAGCGATCGGCAAGACGAGAAGGGCTTGCGACCCGGATTCGAGCAGGACGAACATAACGTACCCGAACATTGTTCAGTAGGCCGGCCAACCCGCACCGCGGCCAGACTCGCGGTCGCGGACGGGTCGGCGAGGTCCAAAAGACACTTCGCGGCGGCCTCGCCATTTCGTCACCGAATTGAGTCTGCTCCGGCGTCACGGAGCAAACCCCGGCGCGGGCGGACAAGCCGGTCCAACAATCGACATCGCGATATCTGGCCGAGGATTGAAGCACACCGCCAGATAATGTCTTCGCGATCCGTCCAGGGGCGACGGTGCGCCAACGAAACCGCGTTGTTCCGCCACGGTGTATCCGGCATGGAGATCGTCAAACAGAAAACGCTGTTCGTCCTCGATGATCGCCCACCCGGCTCGGCGTATCCGGGCGGTTGAGCGCTGAATATACAGTTGCCGGCGTTCGCTTGGGACGTAGCTCCAGAGCGAACTCGGATCCATCGGAGTCCAAACGATTTTTTCCGACGGGTGGCGCGTGTAGGACGGTCCGAAATCGGCGATACCCAGCCCGTCCGGGTTGGCGATCTGCCTTCGAATCTGCTCGATATCCGGCTCCAACGAAGGAAAATCCGCAACCACCCTATGGATATCAACAGTTGCCCGGAAATCGTAAGGCACTGAGTGCCACGGCGACATCGCCAGCGCCGCGACCGATGTCGCGAGCCCGAAACCCGTCACATCAGCGAGCAATGAACGATCGCCGGCCGGCCGGTCAAGCACTCTAAAGGACACGAGCACCAGGAAGGGCATCAAATTGCAAATATTGTTCGGGTGACTGCGGCCGAGCCAATAGCTTGTTGTCGCGAACAGCAAGAAGGTCGTCGTGCGGTCGCGGTGCGCGGTTACCGGATCGGGCGAGCGGCGAACCATTAGCCAGCCACCAAGCCCGAGAACCGCGGCGAGCAGCATCGCATCGCTGAACGGGTTGATCGGCAGTGGCCCAGGTACATGAACCAGGTATTCCACGAATGCCAGCGGATCCATCCAGACGCCGAAAGTGGCATGGTGCAGCAATACAAGCCCGGCATAGCTTCCGGCGAGCAAGCCGCCGCCGCGCAGAAGTGCCCCCACGAAGCCGATGCGGGCGGCCTCGCACAGACCAAATACGGTGATCGACATGGCGGCGGACTCGGGTGACCACAGCACGGCCGGCACCAGGGCCGCGGCGGCGGCTGCCGGACGCCCGAAGAACAGCAGGAAAGCGATCAGGGTCACCGGCAGAAAGCGCATCGCACCGACACTTGGCGTGGCCAAGAGACCGCTGCCGTCAGCGGGGCCGCCAGGCCAGAGAAAGATGGCGGCGAATACAACGATCGTTGCCGCATAATGCCACATCGGCCCCCGTGGCACCGAAGTAGCCAACACCATTCGTAGGATCAGCAGCCCACCGGCCAGGTTCATGGCGATGACGACGCATTCCGTGCCCCTCCAGCAGTCCGCGCCATCGCACACCGCGGCGATCGCCAGCGTCGGCCCGAGACCGTATTGCAGCGGAATGTCATAGAACGGCACAAGGCCAGCCCGCAGATGGAGCGCCGATCCGACGTACGCCCCCCAATGGTGTGCCAGGAACCTCAGGATCGGTTCGTCTGGTCGATACCCACCAAGGTCAATAAGCAACAAAAATCCAGCGATCAGGAAAGCGGCCACGGGAATGCCAAGTGTGTGCTGGCGGCGCTTCCAGGGGTCGGAAAAACCAACCGTCAGGCCGCCGAGGATGGCCGCGAAGGCGGCAAGCGGCAGTGGCGCGATCGCACTCGGTGCAATCCGCCACCAAGCCAGAGACAAGACCAACGTAACCGCCGTGGCCGCGGGAAACAGCGTGAATGGCGCTTTCCATGCGTTGTGTTGGACAGCGAAAATGATCATGCCGATCGCGACAGCGGCCAGCAGCAAATAGCTGCCCGTGATAGCGAAGCCGAAAAGCAGTGTGTAAGCGGCCACGACCGCCGGCGCGGCCGAAAGAATACGATTCGTCTCCGTATTCAACGTGGCAACCAACCGCCTGTGATCAGATGCCACGTAGAGACAAAATCCGCCAAATACGACATAGAGCAGAATGCAGAATAGCTTGAATATGGAGTCCGGCACGCTCAGAAAGCCGCCCCGGCTCTCAGCACGGCTTGCAGCCAATCGCCAGCAGGTTGCCGACATTGATGCCGAACAGGACCCGGTCCAGACCCGTGACGCCAAGCAGCCCGCCAACAACGCGCTTCAGGCCCTTGGGCAACGGCGTCAGCCGCAGCCAGTAACGCAGGGGATAGCGGTTAACCAGCGCGCGGATTTCCCGCGGCCGCACGCCGGCGTCATGTAGCAACCTGTCCAGGCTGGGCCGGCAAAACAGTTGCAGATGCTCGATGTCTATGATCGGCGAGCGGCGGCCGAGTAGCCGGTTGAGTGGGGCGGCGTAGTCGTGGGTCACCAGTGCAAGCATGCCGCCGGGGCGCAGCAGGCGCGCGCAGGACCGGGCGAGCGCCCGCGGATCGGGGACGTGCTCCAGCGTCTGGAAGCAACAGATCAGGTCGTAGCTCGCGGGTTCAAAGTCGGCCTCCGCGAATACGCCCTCGCGGATCAGGCCGCGCACGGAAGGTGCGGCGGCCGCGATGGCGGCGCTCGACGGTTCGATGCCCACGACATCGTCGAAGCCGGCCTCGAGCAAACGCTCCAGCAGCACGCCGGTGCCGGTACCGATCTCCAGTGCGCGGCCACGCCGCGGCAGGGCCGCGATGGCCGGCGCCAACGCCGCGATGTAGGTGTCGGCGGCCAGCGCGGCCTCTTCGCCGCTGTCGTAGTCCGCATGGGAATAGGAGTGGGCAAGCGCTTCCGCCGGCGGTGCCGCGGACGCGTAGACGGTTTCGCATCCGGCGCAGCGTAATAGCCGGTAGGACATGAACTCGGGCACCTTGCGCGAGGCGAAGCTGGCGGTGGTCAGTCTGGCGGGATCGAAGGAGGCTTCCAGGAATAACGCGGCCCGGTCGGCGCCGGCGCCACAGACCGGACAATCGCGCGTCTCCAGACGGTTGAAGACGTTCATCGTGTGCGCGCCCCCGGCAGCCGCCGCGTCGTCTCGCGCTGCATGATCGAGGCAGCACGGATCAGCCGAGTCTGGAAGGCCCCGGTGGGCAGCTTCGAGCGGTACCTGTGAAAGCCCCGTGACAGAATATGGGCCGGGCTTGAGATCGGCCCGATCCGGGTGTGCTTCGGCGCGACTCGCGGACATGCAACGTTGAGAAACTGACACGGAATTGGATGGCATTGTGACGCTCGTTTCCACGACATGGCTCGGACAAGCCGCGTTTGACCGCTCATTCGCCGTCATGAGCGATCCGCCCGATGGGGCGGCCGATGTCGAAGTATCCGCCGGTTGCTAACGATCTGGTTACATAGCGGCGAGGCGCGGGTGGGACCTCCCTGAAATCCTGTCCGACATAAGGCGGATGGGGACGGTCTGATCAGCGGCTGGCGATTGTACGGCCGCCTCCCCCTGAACCGGCGTTCCGGTTCCCGCGCCCAGGTGGCGATGGCTTCCCAGGTTCCGCTGTCGCGGTGCCGCGCGTTCATACCGGAACGTTCGTCGCCATTGTCCGGATCGGACGGCTCCCAGAGCGAATTGGCACTCATCCACTTTTTGTGCGTAGCTGATGAATAGTGCATTGCACCCGTCTTCGCGCTGGAATATGGCGCTACGAGTCACGCCCGGAACCGAACCAGGCAGCACGCAGCCCAGGAGGAAACAATGGCCGGGATCAGGATCCCAATCACCAATTATTACGGCGGCGGCAACTACACGGCGCCCATCCTGGTTGGCAGCCAGCAGACGCCGGTCAACGTGATCCTCGATACCGGCAGCAGCACGCTCGCCATCAAGCCGTCGGCCTACGATCCGTTGTCCGACACCAATCTCAGGGCGACCGCGTTCGTGCAGGACAATATCTATGGCACGGGTGGTTGGGCCGGGCCGCTGGTGACCACCAGCCTCGCGATGGGCGTGGCCGGGAATACCGTCTCGATCGCGGATGGATCGCTCGCGCTGACCCTCGCGCGGGAGCCGAACAACTTTGGAGCGGCCGACGGCATTCTCGGGCTGGCGTACGATGAACTCAATGACGCCTACAACCTCGCCGCCTATCTTCAGCAAAGAGGCACGAACCCCGCGGTAACCTGGCCCTGGCCGCTCGCCATCCAGAATTCGCAGTCGGCGCTCAAGCAATTCCAGAAGTTCATCGCCGCCATGCCGAACGAGAAGGTCCCACCTTTCTTCACCCAATTGGTGCGACAAAATCTGACCGCCAATAAATTCGCGTTCTATACGAAACGCTCGACGCCGAAAGGCAACAACCAACAAGACCCCGCGAACCAGGGGTGTTTCATCCTGGGCGGCGGCGAGGAACAGGCCGATTTGTACCAGGGCGCGTTTCTCAATGTCGATGTCGTGCATGATGCTTATTACAATACCAACCTCAAGGCGGTACAGGTCGGCAATGCCGCTCCGGTCGCGGCGAAGCCGCTGCCTCAGCAATTCGTGCCTTCCATGGTGTCCAATTCGATGATCGACAGCGGCACCCACTTTTTGGCATTGTCCGCCGACGTGTATCAGGCGATCATAAGCGCACTCGGGACGATCGATCCGCGATTGCAACAAATCGTCCAACAGGCGGTGCAGGCGCAAGCGCAAGGCCAGGGCATTCCGAATGGGACACTACAATTGGCGGACTGGCCCAACATCACCTTTATCATGACGGGCGAGCATGGCGAAGATGTTCCGCTGGTGTGTTCGCCACAGACGTACTGGCAGTTGGACTCCTCCGCCGTCGGCACGGCGACGTTCCAGATCAATGCCAAGGGGGAGGTGGTGTCGGTCCTTGGCCTGCCGCTGTTCAACAATTACTTCACAGTGTTCGATCGGTCGGCCGACGCTTCCGGAGTCGTCAGGTTCGCGCCCATCAAATAGGCGCGGATCCCCCCCTAAACCGGCAGCCCCTGTTCGCGCGCCCAGGTGGCGATCGGTTCGCGTAAACTCGCCGCCCCGCGCGCGCCGCGGCGGATCGAGTTCAGCACCGGCCGGAACGCCGCCAGATCGACCTCGGCGAGCAGCGCCTTCACCGGCAGGATCCCGCTGGCCGGCATCGACAGCGCGGTCAGGCCCAGGCCGACGAACGCCAATGCCTCCAGGGGCCGCGACGCCGCCTCGCCGCACAGAGACACC
>Ga0181536_10001492_pt1 | contig 27408 bp, 20 predicted proteins | sample PEATcosm2014_Bin_41_FD_121105 | JGI IMG/M metagenome (GOLD analysis project Ga0181536, IMG submission 121105) | Peatland microbial communities from MTU Mesocosm Facility, Houghton, MI, USA - PEATcosm2014_Bin17_60_metaG | ecosystem: Environmental > Terrestrial > Soil > Wetlands > Peat | place...
CTTGTCTGTGTTGGCGGCCACGATCCCGGTGATGGGCTCGGACGGGGTGACCCCGAGGCCGGGGAGCGATCCCAGGAACGGGGCGTTGCCGAAGGCGAAGACCCCGCCGTCCGAACCCACCAGGAAGTAGCCCTGGTCGGTGGCGGTCGGCACCATGCCCACGATGTCGCTCACCTTCACCCCGAGGCCGGGGAGCGAGCCGTAGAAGCCGCCGGAGGTCCCGGTCGGGAAGACGAACACCCCGCCGTCTTTGCCCACCAGGTCGTAGCCCGACGACGTCGCCCTGGTGGCGGCGAAGACGGTCCCGTAGAGCTGGGTGAGGCTGGGGCTGGTCGTCGAGTTGACGGTGACGGTGGAACAGCCTGTCGCGTTCACCACCGTGGCGTCCGAGACTGTCTGCCACGCCTGGGCGCCCGGGTTCCACCACGAGATGCCCTGCCCGGACGTGAGGCCGCAGACGCTGAAGGTGACCGAGCTGAACGAGTTGTGCGGTGTCACGGTCACGTCGAAGTAGGCGGTCCCCGCCGAGAACCCGGCCACCGGATCGGAGGCGTAGGTGGCGACGCTCACCTTGCCCGTGCCCGACGCTGCGGCGGAGATCTTGACCGGCGGTGTCGTCGACGTCTGGGTGGTGGCGGACGGGTTGGAGCCCGACCCCGAGGTGGCGCCCTGGGTGGCGACCGAGGTGGGCACCACCGCGTTGGAGGCCGACGAGACGGGCGAGTCACCGGCGACGTCGGCGGCCGTCACGGTGAAGGTGTAGGCCACTCCGGGTGTGAGCCCGCTCACGGTGGCCGAGGTGGCCGAGCCCGACGCGGTCACCGCAGCGACCGAAGGGGTCGAGTGCACCACGAACGAGGTGGGCGTCCCGGCGGTCGTGGGCTCGCTCCAGGTGACCGTGGCCGAGGAGACCCCTGCCACCGCCGTCACCCCGGTCGGGGCGGCCGGGAACGTCGTGACACTGAACGGCCCGACGGTCACCGGGGGCGAGACCCCGTTTGTCGCCTCGACGGAGTAGCTGAACGACGACGTCCCCGACGGCACTGTCCCCGAGACGGCGCCGGTGGTCGCATCGATCGCGAGCCAGCCCGGTGCCTTGATGAGCGAGTAGGCCGGGGCGGGGTTCCCCGCGGCCACGAAGGTGTAGCCGTAGGACTTGCCGACGGTGGCCGCGGTCGGCGGGGAGTCGGCGGTGAAGACCGGCGCCTCGGGGACGTTCACGCCGAACGGCCCGGCGCCGGCCGGTGGTGTGATCCCGTTTGTCGCCTTCACCGAGTAGGAGAAGCCGGTCGTGCCCGACGGCACTGTCCCCGAGACGGCCCCCGTGGTCGGGTCGATCGAGAGCCACGACGGCTGCCCCGAGAGCGAGTAGGTGGGGGCGGGGCTCCCCGAGGCGACGAAGGTGTAGCCGTAGGAGGTGCCGGCGGTGGCCACGGTCGGCGGGGAGTCGGTGGTGAAGGCCGGCGGTGAGTGCACGGTGACGGTGAAGGGCCCGACCGACGCCGGCGGTGTCACCCCGTTTGTCGCCCTGACCGAGTAGCCGAACGACGACGTCCCAGACGGCGGGGTGCCCGAGACCGCCCCCGTGGACGGGTCGATCGACAGCCAGCCCGGCTGCCCGCTGATCGAGTAGGTCGGGGCGGGGTTCCCCGTGGCCTCGAAGGTGTAGGCGTAGGACTTCCCCACGATCGCCGTGGTCGGCGGGGAGTCGGTGCTGAAGGCCGGCGCCTCGGGGACGTTCACGCTGAACGGCCCGGCGCCGGCCGGTGGTGTGATCCCGTTTGTCGCCTTCACCGAGTAGGAGAAGCCGGTCGTGCCCGACGGCACTGTCCCCGAGACGGCCCCGGTGGTCGGGTCGATCGAGAGCCACGACGGCTGACCCGAGAGCGAGTAGGTGGGGGCCGGGTTGCCCGAGGCGACGAAGGTGTAGCCGTAGGAGGTGCCGGCGGTGGCCGCGGTCGGTGGGGAGTCCGTGGTGAAGGCCGGCGCCGATCGGACTGTGACGGTCGCTGTGCCCGACGACGAGGCGAATGTCGAGGTGCCGAGGTAGGTGGCGGTCACGGTGTCGCTCCCCACCGGGGCGGCGCCGGACGAGCAGGAGGCCGTCCCCGCTGTGAGGGTGGCTGTGCACAGCGTCGTGCCGTCGACGCCGAACGAGACCTTCCCGCTCGGCGTTCCACCCTTTGCGCTCACCGTGGCCGAATAATTGACCGAATGGCCGAGGGTCGTCGTCGTGGGTGTGGTCCGGGCGGTGGTCGTGGAGTGGGCCCGGGGTGTCAGGGGGATGAGGATCACCCCGCCGTGCCCTGGGCCGATGCCGACCGCGTCACAGGTCGAGGTCGGCGAGCATGCCACGTCGCCGAGCGCTGTCACTCCCGACGGCATGCCCTGACCGGTCCAGGACGCCCCACCTGTCGTGGTGGCGAGGATCACCGCGCCGTTGGCGGAGCTGCCTTCGCCGACCGCGTGGCAGGCGATCGTCGACGGGCAGGCAACGCCGTCGAGATACCACACCCCCGGCGGCACGGTCTGGCTTGTCCAGGTCGTCCCGCCATCGGTGGTGGCGAGGATCACCGCGCCGTTGTTGGAGCTGTTCTCCCCGACCGCGTAGCAGTCTCCGGCCGACGGGCAGGCGACCCCGGAAAGGGATGACACCCCGGCCGGCACGGTCTGGCTGGTCCAGGTCGCCCCGCCGTTGGTGGTGGCGAGGATCACCGCGTCGTAGGACTCACCGTTGAAGGCCTCCCCGACAGCGACGCAGTCACCGCTCGACGGGCAGGTGACGTCCCCGAGGTAGCTCACCCCGTTCGGCACGGTCTGGCTGGTCCAGGTCGCCCCGGCATTGGTGGTGGCGAGGATCACCGCAGCGGTGTCTTCGCTCTTCCCTCCGACCGCGTAGCAGTCCCGTGTCGACGGGCAGGCGACGCCGGAGAGCGACGTCACCCCCGACGGGACGGTCTGGTTGGTCCAGGTCGCTCCGCCGTCGGTGGTGGCCAGGATCACCGCACCGGTGTATGTGCTGTTCAACCCGACCGCGTAGCAGTCACCGGTCGACGGGCAGGCGATGGCGTCGAGGGCCGAAACCCCCGGCGGCACGGCCTGGCTTGTCCAGGATGTGCCGCCGTTGGTGGTGCTGACGATGACGCCGCCCTGTGTTCCGGCGCCGACGGCGTGGCAGTCGCTGGCCGAGGGGCAGGCGGCACCGTTGAGGTACCTCACCCCTGGCGCCACGGTCTGGCCGGTCCAGGTCGCACCGCTGTTCGTGGTGGCGATGATCACCGCACCGGCGTAGGAGCCGATCTCTCCGTCGGCGAAGCAGTCACCGGTCGACGGGCAGGTGATGCCGGAGAGCGACGTCACCCCCGACGGGACGGTCTGGTTGTTCCAGGTCTCCCCGCCGTCGGTGGTGGCGAGGATCACCGCACCGGAGTAGGGGGCGCCCACTCCGTCCGCGAAGCACTCCCGTGTCGTCGGGCAGGCGACGTCCACGAGGTACGACGACCCGGCCGGCACGGCCTGGACGGTCCATGTCTTCCCGGCGTCCGTGGTGGCGACGATCGCCCCGCCGTAGCCTGTGCCGTTCTGCCCCTGTCCGACCGCGTAGCAGTCACTTGTCGACGGGCACGCGATGCCGTCGAGGTACGTCACCCCCGACGGCACGGTCTGGCTGGTCCAGGTCGTCCCGCTGGTCGTGGTGGCGAGGATCACCGCACCTCTGGCTGTGCCCTTGCCCCCGACGGCGTAGCAGTCCCGTGACGACGGGCAGGCGACGCCCTCGAGGTACTGCACTCCCGACGGCACGGCTTGGCTGGTCCAGGACGCCCCGGCGTCGGTGGTGGCGAGGATCACCGCAGCGCTGTATGTGGTGTTCTGTCCGACCGCGTAGCAGTCACTTGTCGACGGGCAGACGACGCCCTCGAGGTACTGCACTCCCGACGGCACGGTCTGGCTCGTCCAGGACGCCCCGGCGTCGGTGGTGGCGAGGATCACCGCACCGGTGCCTGTGCTGTTCTCTCCGACCGCGTAGCAGTCACTGGTCGACGGGCAGGCGATGCCCTCGAGCGAGTCGACTCCGCTGGGGAGCATTCGGCGTGTCCAGGTGGCGCCGCCGTCCGTGGTGGTGAGGATCTCGTTGCTCACCGCGAAGCAGTCCGACGTCGAGGGGCAGGCGACGGCCCTCGTTGTGAAGAAGGACGGTGGGTAGCTCTTCTGCACGGTCCAGGATGTTCCAGAGACGTTGACCCTCGTGGAAGCCGAGGCGGTCTGGCCGTTGGAATCCGTCGCGGTGACCGTCACTGTGTAGGGGCCCGGAGCGGTGTAGGTGTGCGAGGCGGGGAACCACGATCGGCTGTTCCTCCCGTCGCCCCAGGACCATGTGATCCTGACGATCGAAGCCCCCGGGGCCGTCGGGACCGTCACCCCGTTGATGGAGACCAGGAGCCCGGAGACCGAGGGCTTGAAGAGCGTGATCGTCGGTGGCGTGGCGCAGACCGGGCTCTCGCCGCCCACGGTGCTCTGGCCACCCACGCCGCTCTGGCCGCCGACGGTGGTCTGGCAGCACTCGCCCACTGTGCTCTGCCCGCCGACCGTGCTCTTGCCGCCGACGGTGCTCTTGCCGCCGACGGTGCTCTGGCCGCCAACCGTGGTCTGACAGCACTGACCCACTGTGCTCTGGCCGCCGACCGTGCTCTGGCCGCCGACGCCGCTCTTGCCGCCAACGGTGCTCTGGCCGCCGACGGTGCTCTGGCAGCACTGGCCCACTGTGCTCTGGCCGCCGACCGTGCTCTGGCCGCCGACGCCGCTCTGGCCGCCGACGCCGCTCTGGCCGCCGACGGTGCTGCAGTTGCCGACCGGGCTCTCGCCGCCCAGCAGTGTGCGCAGCGACGCCCCGGCCAGGAGCGGCACCGCCACCCCGAAGAGCAGGACCGAGGCCCCGACCACCGCCACGACCCTCGTTCGAAAGCTGACCCTCACGTGCTCCTCCTCGTTGCCAGTCCCGCCACCCACCCACCGAGGAGCCCCACGAAGGGCAGGTGCCAGTCGAAGTCGAATGCGCCGCCGACGGCCAGGCAGACGAGGCCGGCCGCGGCGCAAGACGTAAGGATGTCCACCCGCCGGACCGCCCGCACCAGCGACACCCCGACCAGTGCCAGAAGGGCCAGGCCGATCAGCCCGGTGTCCGCCGCCACCTGCAGGTACTCGTTGTGGGCGAAGTGGGCGTAGGTGCCGTCCACCGCGTGGAACTGGAGGAGGCGGTCCGGCCCGACCCCGACCAGCGGCGAGGACGCGAACTGGTGCGCGGCCGCCGACCATTCGACCGCACGGTCCCCGTCACTCGGGGAGAGCGCCCGCAGGCCGATCTCGTGGTGCAGGACCACCGCCGAGCCGATCAGGCCGACGACCACCACGCAGCCGAGCACGACCTGCTTGGCCCGGCGGCTGCGCAGGATCTCCGTTGACGGCACCCAGGCGATGGCGACGGCGACGGCGACGACGATCACGGCGGCCAGCCAGGGGACGGCGTGGGATGACGGTGACGTCATGATCGACACGACGCCCAGGGCGACCCCGGCGGCGAGGGGGACGAGGAACAGGCGGTACTGGCGCAGGGGCACCAGCGCGCACCCGGCGACGAAGGCCACGTAGGCCCCCCGGCTCTGGGTGGCCAACAATCCCCCCGCGCACAGGCAGACGGCGACCCTGGCCATCCAGGGCCGAGGGCCGCTCGCCAGCCCCACCAGGAGGCAGACGGCCAGGACCAGGCCGGCGGCGTCGGAGTAGGTGAGGGTGGTCGAGAGGCGCCACAACCCCTGGGCCGGCATGGCCATCGGGAACCAGCGCCAGATCAACCCGGCGAACCCGACCAGGGCGCCGACGGCGCCCAGCGCGGCGATGGCCTGGCTGGCGACCTCCCTGCCCCGCCGCTCGAGCCGGCCCGCCACGGCGAAGGTGGCGGCAAACCCGAGGATGCTCGCCCCCAAGGGGAGGAAGGTCTGCACCGGACCGGCGGTCACCGCTCGGGCCAGCCACCACACGTCGAGCACCAAGAGGCTGCCGACGACCGCCCAGCCCCGTCGGTCCGGGCGGTCGACTGCGACCTGGAGGACCAGGAGGACGGTGGCCGCGATGGCGACGACGAACGCGTCGGTCGGCCAGAACCCGCCCTCGCGCACCCCCTCGACGATGGTGAGCCCGGCCAGGACCGACGCCAGGACCCACGTGCTCGGTGCGGCGCGCTCGGCGGGCGCCGGTGACAAGGCGGCCGTAGCCGTTCGTGTCAGGGCGGGGCTCTCCGCGGGCAGATGCGTCGTGGTCACCGCTCGCTGCCTTGCAGGACCACTGGGCCCCCCTTACCGGAAAATCTTCCGGCTGAGAATGGAAGAATGAAGCTCCCGCGGCGAAACGCTATAGGTCGACCCTCATTCGGTCAAATGGTGCCGTCGGACCACGTCGATGTCGCTCGGAAAGTGACCGGGAACTGCAACGGGGGGCGCGATAGCCAGGTCCGCGTCCCGACGAGGTGTCGGGACGGTGGACCTCGGAGTGCGCCCTCCCCGGTCCCCGCCGCCGCACCCGACCGCCGGGGACCCGAGCGTTCCGACGGAACGGCTCCCGTCGGGCGTCGCCCTGGCGGGCACGGCGCCGAGGGGCCCGCTCTGCGCGCCGCTGCCTGAGCGGGCAGGTCGGCGGGCCGGCCGGCGGCCGCCTCGGGACGGCGCGGGCTACGCCGACTCGATGAGCATGCGGGCCAGCCGCTGGCGCTCGTGGCCGGCGCCGCCCATGAGGACCTCGTTCTGCTTGGCCCGCTTGTAGAGGAAGTGGGCGTCGTTGGCCCAGGTGAAGCCGACACCACCGTGGGTCTGGATGTTGTCCCCGGTCGCCTTGACGGCCGTCTGGGCGGCGTACCCGGCGGCGACGGCCACCGCCCGCTCGCGCCCGGGGTCCTCGGCGTCGGAGGCCCAGGCGGCGAACTGGGCCCCCACCCGGGCCATCTCGAGCGAGTGGAACATGTCGACCAGGCGGTGCTTGACCACCTGGTAGGTGGCGATCGGTCGGTCGAAGGTGACCCGGACCTTGGCGTACTCGGTGGCCTCCTCGAGCGCCCGGTCGGCCACGCCGACCAGCTCGGAGGCGAGCGCCACCGCCACGTCGTCGAGCACCCGGCGCCAGAGGTCCCCCTGGTGGCCGGCGGGGCCGAGCGGCACCACGTGGGCCTCGTCCAGCAGGATCCGGGCCGCCTTGCGGGTCGGGTCCAAGGTGGGCACCGCCTCGACGGTCACCGACCCGTCCGCCCGGCCGCCGCCGGCCAGGTCGAGCAGGAACGACCGAACGCCCTCCTCGCCCCGGGCCACGACCACCGCCCAGTCGGCGGTGTGCCCGTCGACCACCAGCGGCTTGTGGCCGCTCACCACCCAGTCGGCGCCCTTGCGCCGGGCACGCGAGCGCACGGTGGAGAGCGGGTCGCCGTGACCCAGCTCGCCGAGGGCCACCGTCCCGCGCCGGGTCCCCTCGGCCAGGGTGGCCAGCAGGTCGTCGGCGCCCAGGGCGCGGGCGGCCAGGGTGGCCAGCACCGACGAGGAGAAGAACGGCCCGGGCATGGGGATGCGCCCCATCTGCTCCACGATGATGCAGGTCTCCAGTAGGCCCGCCCCGGCGCCTCCCTGGGCCTCGGGCACGAGCATCGAGGTCCACCCCAGATCGACCAGGGTGCGCCACTGGTCGTCGGTGAAGCCCCTGGGGTCGTCGGCCATCTCCCGCAGCGTGGCCCCGTCCACCAGGCGCTCGATGGCCTGGCGGGCCACGTCGCGCAGGGCGATCTGCTCGGCATCGAACGTGAAGTCCACGGTCTCCCCTTCCGGGCCTGGCGCCGGTGCGGCCCTGCGGCACCCGGCGGCGGCGAAAAGAACCTGACGGCCCGTCAGGGTACCGGAAAACATCGACTACCGTTTCTGCCCGTGGACTTTGCCTTGGCCCCCGAAGACGAAGCGTTCCGAGACGAGCTGCGGGCGTGGCTGGACGAGCACCTGCCCCCCTTCTTGGAGAAGGAGACGGCCGAGGACGGCGCCGACGACAGCCGGATCGCCGCCGACGCCACCCTGCGCCGGCGCGCCGCCTGGCAGCGAGAGCTGAACCGGGGGGGGTGGGCCGCCATCCACTGGCCCGTCGAGTACGGCGGGCGGGCGGCCACCGCCATGCAGCGGGTGATCTCCTCGGAGGTGATGGCCGAGTACCGCACCCCGGGCATCTTCAACACCAACGGCATCTGGCAGATCGGCCCCATGATCATCACCTGGGGGACCGACGAGCAGAAGGCCCGTTGGCTGCCGTCCATCCTCGAGGCCCACGAGCACTGGTGCCAGGGGTTCAGCGAGCCCGACGCCGGCAACGACCTGGCCAACCTGCGCACCATGGCGATCCGCGACGGGGACGACTACGTCGTGAACGGCCAGAAGATCTGGATCTCCACCGCCCACATCGCCAAGTGGGGGCTGTTCCTCCTGCGGACCGACCCCACGGCCATCGAGCGCGGCGCCAAGCACGAGGGCATCACCGCCTTCATCGTCGACATGGACACCCCGGGCATCGAGTGCCGCCCCATCCGCGACATGACCGGCGAGGAGATGTTCAACGAGGTCTACTTCACCGACGCCCGGATCCCGGTCGACTGCCGGCTGGGCGGCGAGGGCGAGGGCTGGATGGTGGCCATGGGCACCCTCGGCTTCGAGCGGGTGGGCATCGCCGGGCAGATCTCGGTCCTCGGCGCCGACCTGCGGGCCATGATCGGGGCCGCCCGCACCCTCAACCCCGACGCCCTGGCCGACCCGGGCATCGGGGACCGGATCGCCCAGGCCTTCACCGAGATCGAGCTGGCGCGCCTCCTCTCGCTGCGGGCGCTCAGCCGGATCATCAAGGGCGAGCGGCCGTGGCCCGAGGTGCAGTTCGCCAAGATCGAGTGGGCCTACCTCGCCCAGAGCCTGGCCGACCTGGCCGTCGACCTGCTGGGGCCGGCCGGGGTGCTTGCCAAGGGCGGGCCCGACACCGTCGACCGGGGCAAGTGGACCCGCCTCTACTCGTTCCAGCGCTACAGCACCATCGGCGGCGGGTCGACCGAGGTCCAGAAGAACATCATCGCCGACCGGGCCATCAAGCTCCCCGGCCAGGCCCGCCTCACCTAGGGGCCGGACCGTGGCCGACCGACGAGACCCGCGCGCGCCCTGTCTGATCGGGGTGGCCCGTCGCACCTGGCACCCCGACGAGGTCGGCGCCGAGGGGGCCCCCGAGCCGCTCGCCATGTGGGAGGAGGTGGCCCGCGCCGCCGCCGCAGACGCCGGCGCGCCCGACGCCCTCACCGGGATCGGCACGCTCGACGTCGTCTACTGCCAGTCCTGGGAGTACGACGACGCGCCGGGGCGGCTGGCCGAGCGGCTCGGCGCCCACCCCGGGGCCGCCCGCTACTCGGGCATCGGTGGCACCGTCCCCCAGGTGCTGGCCTCCCGGGCGGCCGCCGCCATCGGGGCCGGCGACCTCGACCTGGCGCTGGTCGTGGGGGGCGAGGCGCTGGCCACGGTGCGCCGAAACAAGAAGGAGGGGCGCAAGCCCGAGTGGTCGCACCGCGCCGCCGAGCGACGCCCCTTCCCCTTCGAGGCGCCCTTCCACCCCGCCGAGGTGGCCCACACGATCTTCCAGGCCTACCTGGCCTTCGCCGTCTTCGACAACGCCCGCCGGGCCCACCTGGGGCGCTCCCTGGCCGACCACCGGGACCGCCTCGGCCGGCTCATGGCGCCGATGTCCGAGGTGGCGGCGGCCGACCCGGCGAACGCCTGGTTCCCCACGGCCCGCACGGCCGGCGAGCTGTCGGGCGTCGGCCCGGACAACCGGATGGTCGCCTACCCCTACACCAAGCTGATGATGGCCATCATGGACGTGGACATGGCGGCCGCCCTCCTCTTGGCCAGCGACGAGACGGCCGACCGGCTGGGGGTCCCGGCCGAGCGGCGGGTCTACCTGCGGGGCTGGGGCTACGCCGAGGACCCCAACTACGTGGCCGAGCGCCGGGAGCTGTGGCGTTCCCCGGCCATGGGCGCCGCCTCCCGGGCGGCCCTCACCGGTGCGGGGATCGGCATCGACGACGCGGCCCACCTCGACCTCTACTCCTGCTTCGCCAGCTCGGTCGCCTTCGCCGCCGACGCCCTGGGCCTCGACCACGACGAGATGCTGGCCGGGCGGCGGCCGGTGACGGTGACCGGTGCCCTCCCCTATCACGGCGGGCCGGGCTCGAACTACATGACCCACTCGATCGCCGCCCTGGCCGAGCGGCTCCGCCAGGATCCCGGCTCCTACGGCGTGGCCAGCGGGGTGGGGATGCACATGACCAAGCACGCCTTCGGCGTCTGGTCGACCGCTCCCGGCCCGCTCGCCCCGCCCGACGAGGCCGCGGTGGCCGCCGAGGTCGCCCGTGACCTCGAGGTCGCCCCGATCACCGACACCGTCGACGACGCCACGGCCACGGTGGCCGCCTACACCGTGCTCCACGGCCGCGACGGCGCCCCGGAGTGGGGGGCGCTCGTCTGCGACCTCCCCGACGGCTCGCGCTGCTACGGCCGCCTGGAGGACCCCGACGCCCTCGCCTCGGCCGAGGTGGAGGAGCTGGTGGGCCGGACGGTCCACCTCGCCGGGGCCGACGGCGGGGTCAACATCGCCGCGGTGTAGGGGCTGCTCAGCGACCGAGGGGCCCCGCCCTCACGCTCGCGCGACCCGAACCCCTTGCCGTGGGCCGCCAGCGCCTGCAGGTCGCCCAGGTCCTGGGTGAGCACCGCCCCGTCGGGCTCGGCCGCCGCCACTGCGAGGGCGTCCACCGCCGACCCGCGGCCGGCGCGGTGGCGGAGGGACGCGGCGCGGCGGGCCAGCTGCTCGTCGGGTGCATCGGTGACCTCGCACGCCTTTGGGAACCGGTTGGCCGGGGCGTCCTTGCCGGCCACGCCGCTGAGCGCCTCGACCAGCACCACCGAGGGCACCAGCGGCGGCCACCGACCCTCGGCGCGGAGCCGGACCACTCTCGCCGCCGCCCGGGTCGAACGCTCGCTCAGCTCGCTCACGGCCGAGCAGTCGAGCACCAGCCTCGCCGCCGTCTCAGCAGCCGACGGACGGGACCCGGCCGAGGCGGTCGACCAACGCCTCGGCCGCGGCAAGGTCCTCGGGGCCCGGCTCCCCCACCTCCTCGAGCAGCTCGGCGAGGTATCGGTCGGCCTCATCGAGGAGGATGCGCCGACGCACCTCGGCCCGGATGGCGACCTGCAGCAGCTGGGAGGCCGCAAGGTTTGGGGCTTCACCTCGGCGTGGAGCTCCTCGGGCAGGTACACCTGCAGCCGTGGTATACGCCCCACTGTGCGCAGGTCCCCTCCCGCACCCCTCGCAGCGGCATCGGTGGAGAACGGTCGGGTCATCGATTGCGGTGGGCAGCCGCGACGGCCGGCAAGCCGTCGCCTGGTGGACCCGGAACCGGTGCTGACCAACGCCACAGCGGTCGAGCCCCTGGTGCTGGGCGAACACGGAGAACGACACCTCGGTCGCAGGCGGCGTGTCGGGCTCGGGCGCCCTCCCCACGCTCGCTGACCGCGGCGCCGTGCTGGGCGGCCCCCGACGAGCGGGACGACGTGGCGATCACCGGACAGCTACCGAACGCTGACTGGTTTGCTTGCCAACACCCGACTGCTGACGGTGCCAACCACCGAACAGCCCCGCACCGGCTCCCGGTTGCGATCAGGGGCCCGGCCGCGCGCCGCTCCCAAGCGACACTGCGGCGACCTGAGCCTCGGCCGGTGACGGGGCCACGGCCCCGTCGAGCAGCGCCCGGAACGTGTCGACCAGCTCGGAGAGGAGCTCGGGGGAGGCCGACGCGGAGGTGAAGAAGAAGTTCCGGCCACCCTCCTCGTCGGGGGTGCAGTTGACCCGGAGCACGTCGCGCGTGCCCGTGTGCACCCGGAACCGGCGCTGGCGGACGCCCGAGAGGTCGAGCCCCTCGCGCTCGGCGAACATGAAGAACGACACCTCGGTCACCGGGGGCGTGTAGGGCTCGGGCGCCCTCCCCATGGCCTCGGCCAAGGGGACGGGCACGATGCTGTTGACCACGGCCTCTCGCAGCGCCGCCATGACCCGGGGCGAGACGTCCTCCAGGGTGTCGTGCGCCCCCACCTCGGCGGTGAGCCGGACCGGGCCGATGAAGCTGCCGATCATCTCCCGGGCCACCGGCAGCCGTCGGTTTGAGACCGCCGAGGTCACCATGAACCGCTCCGCCCCGGCCACCCTGGCCAGCGCCATCTCCAGCCACGAGAGCACCACCACGAACGGCGTGGTGGCGAGCGCGGGCGTGGCCTCCACCATCCGCTGCCACTCGTCGACGGTGATCTTGAAGAAGCGCGTCTGGCTCCGCTCCCCGATCTCGGTGGGCCAGCGCCCGGCGCCCCGGGGAACGCCGGCCAGCTCCTGCCAGTGCCGGGCCGACCGTTCGGCCACCTCTGCCCTCGGGGGGTGCTCGAGCACGTAGCGCAGGAAGCTCTCTTGGTTGGGGACGGGGAGGTCGGGCTCGGGCCGGCCGGCGTGGGCGGCGTAGGCGCGGGAGATCTCGGCCGCCACCAGGGTCCCCGAGTCCCCGTCGACCAGCGCCTCGGCCACGAAGATGGCCAGCACGTTGGTCTTGGGTGCCACCAGGTACAAGGTGGCCTGGAGCCTCGAGTCGTCCCACGGCGACAGGTCGCGGTAGCCGGTCTCGATGGCCTTGACCGCCGCCGCCAGCCCCTGGGCCTTGGGGCGGTCGTCGAGGCGGACGATGTCCATCACCCCCGGGCGGAAGGGCGTCACCACCTGCTCGGGCCCCTCGGGCCCCTCCTCGAAGCGCACCCGGAGCATGTCGTGGCGGGCCACCACGTCGTCGACCGCCCGGGCCAGCGCCTCCACGTCGAGCTTCCCGTTCAGCTGGTACACCCAGCTCATGAACTCCCGGCTGGGGTTGAACGCCGACATGAGGAGCGACGAGCGCTGGGTGAACGAGGTCGGGGCCCGCACGGGGTCGGGTCCGCCCGGGGCGTGGCCGTCGGCGGCCGGGAGGTCAGCGGTGGCGGGCACGCCCCTATCTTGTCCCACACGGGCGGGCGGCTCGGACCCCCGCCGGCGGGGACGTGTGACAATCGGACGGTGCGCGCCGACCTCGCAGCACCGCTCGACCCCGCCGCCTACCCCTTCCGCCACCGGCTGCGGGCCCGCTTCGCCGAGACCGACGCCATGGGGGTGGTCCACCACGCCGCCTACCTGCCCTACCTCGAGGCGGCCCGGGTCGAGTACCTGCGCTCCCTCGGCCACCCCTACGCCGAGCTGCGCGAAGAGGGGACCGAGTTCCCGGTGGTCGAGGTGGCCGTCCGCTACCGCCGCCCCCTCCACTTCGACGACCTGGTCGACGTCAACCTGCGGGTCGCTTCGGTGGGCGCCGCCGTCTTCACCCTCGTCTACCTGGTGTCGGTGGACGAAGAGCCACGGGCCACCGCCACCACGGTCCACGGGGTGGTCACCGTCGGCGGGCGGCCGACCCGCGCCCCGGCCTGGCTGCGGGCACTGGCCCCCGCCGCCTGAGCGGCACCGGTCCCGGGCTCGTACCAGGGCCGGGAGGGCGCCTAGTGTGGGGGCAGAGGCGTCACCTCCGGCCCGCTGGGGCCGTCGGCCCGGTCCCGGGCCCGGGGGGACGGCGGAGCAGGAGGATTCCGATGCGCATCGAGGACATGATCCTGGTCAGCGTGGACGACCACGTGATCGAGCCGCCCGGCATGTTCGACGGCCGGCTGCCGGCCAAGTACCAGGACCTGGCGCCCAAGCTGGTGCGCCGGGAGGACGGCACCGACTTCTGGCACTACGACGGCAACGTGATCCCCAACGTGGGGCTGAACGCCGTGGTCGGCCGGCCGCCCGAGGAGTACGGGATCGAGCCCAGCTCCTTGGACGAGATGCGCCCCGGCTGCTACGACGTCCACGAGCGGGTGCGCGACATGAGCGCCAACGGGGTGCTCGGCTCGATGTGCTTCCCCTCCTTCCCCCAGTTCTGCGGCCAGCTGTTCGCCCGGCGGGAGGACAAGGACGAGGCCCTGGCCATGGTGCGGGCCTACAACGACTGGCACATCGAGGGCTGGTGCGGGGCCGAGCCCGGCCGATTCATCCCCCTCTCCATCCCGGCCATCTGGGACCCCGAGCTGGCGGCGGCCGAGGTCCGGCGGGTGGCCGCCATGGGCTGCCACGCCGTCACCTTCTCGGAGAACCCCGAGAAGCTCGGCTGGCCGTCCCTGCACAACTCGCACTGGGACCCCTTCTGGACGGCCTGCAGCGACGAGGGGACCGTGGTCTGCATGCACCTGGGCTCCTCCTCCCAGCTGGTGGTGACGTCGATGGAGGCGCCGATCGACGTGATGATCAGCCTGCAGCCGATGAACATGGTCCAGGCCGCCGCCGACCTCTTGTGGTCGCCGGTGCTGCGCAAGTACAAGGACCTGAAGTTCGCCCTCTCCGAGGGGGGCATCGGCTGGATCCCCTACGCCCTCGAGCGCATCGACTACGTCTACCAGCACCACCACGCCTGGACCGGACAGGACTTCGGCGACATGCTGCCCAGCCAGCTGTTCAAGGACCGCATCATCACCTGCTTCATCGACGACGCCTTCGGGGTGGAGAACCGCCACCACATGAACATCGACAACATCACCTGGGAGTGCGACTACCCGCACTCGGACTCGACCTGGCCCCAGAGCCCCGAGGCCTGCATGAAGTACCTGGCCGACGTGCCCGACGACGAGATCGACAAGATCACCCACGCCAACGCACTGCGGCTCTTCAGCTACGACCCCTTCAGCGTGCGGCCCCGCGAGCGCTGCACCGTGGGGGCGCTGCGGGCCGAGGCGGCCGACGTCGACACCCGCCCGGTCTCCCGGGCCAAGGGACCGCGGCCCGAGCACACCGGGATCGTCAACCTCACCACGGCGGTGCAGAAGCTCGGCGCCAGCAGCGAAGAGGGCTGAGCGCGCGTGCCCATCCACTTCGAACCCGAAGACGACCACATCGTCCGCATCACCATCGACCGCCCCGAGGCCCGCAACTCCTTGGACATGGAGCACTTCTTCCAGCTCCGCACCGCCTGGGAGCGGTTCGGGGAGGACGACGACCTCTGGGTGGCCGTGGTCACCGGGGTCGGGAAGGACTTCTGCGTGGGGGCGGACCTGAAGACCTACATCCCCCAGGTGACCGCACTCCAGAAGCGGCTGGTGGAGAACGGTGAGGCCGAGCTGGCCGAGGGCTACCGCCTCGACGACGGGGTGAAGGCCGTACTGCGCGGGGTGAAGCTCTACAAGCCGATCATCGCCGCCGTGAACGGGACCTGCGTGGCCGGCGGGATGGAGATGCTCGGGGGCTGCGACCTGCGGGTGGCCTCGGAGAACGCCACCTTCGCCGTGATGGAGCCCAAGCGCGGCCTGTTCGCCGGCGGCGGCACCACGGTGCGGCTCCCCCGCCAGATCGCCTTCCCCGCGGCGATGGAGTTCCTGCTCTGCGCCGACCAGATCCCCGCGGCGCGCGCCTACGAGATGGGCGTGCTCAACGAGGTGACCACCCCGGACAAGCTCATCGAGCGCGCCTACGACTACGCGCACCGGATCACGGCCAACGGCCCCTTCGCCGTGCGCAAGACCAAGGAGTCGGTGCTGCGGGGACTGGCCACCGACATGTCGTCGGCCTACAAGATCGAGTCGGAGATCTCCGGCGAGGTCTTCTCGAGCGAGGACGCCAAGGAGGGGCCCAAGGCCTTCGCCGAGAAGCGCCCCCCGATCTGGAAGAACCGCTGAGCCCGCCCGGGCGCGGCCCGGGTCAGGCCCGCTGGTGCAGCTCGACCGGGTTGCCCGACGGGTCGAGGAGGAAGGCCTGGCGGCCGGTGCCCACGGGACCGGGGTCGCTCACCTCGACCCCGAGCCCTCGCAGCTCGGCCACCGCCTGGTCGAGGTCGTCGACGAGCAGGGCGAAGTGCTGGCCCAGGTTGCGGGGCACCGGGGCCTCGACGAAGTGGACCTGCTGGCCCCCGGCGTCGAGCCAGGCCCCGCCGATCCCGAGATCGGGGCGGTCGGTCCGCAGGGTGAGGCCCAGCACCTCGGTGTAGAACGCCACCGACTCGCCGACGTCGGCGACGTTGATGGCCACGTGGTGGACGCCGGCGGCCCGCACGAGCGCAGTCTGCCAGCTCGGCCGCCGGGGCGCCGACACCACGCCCCGGCGGCCGACCATACTGAGGGCCTCGACCGGTCCCCCCCAGCCCGGGAGGGCATCCCACGACATCGCCACGAGACGCTGCACCGCACCCGATGAGCCTGTCGATCCCACCGCTTCGGACCCGACCCCGCCTCGGCCCGCTCGACGCCGTGGGGGTGGCGCCGGTGGGGCGCGCCGTCGACGGCGGCGGCCACCGGGGGGACGACGCCTCGGGCGACGAGCGGTTGGTCCTCCTCGAGCGGTGCGCCTGGAGCCTGGTGTGGCTGGGCGCCCTGGTCGGGGGGTGCGCCCTGTGGGGCTCGTGGTGGTCGTGGCCGGTCGCCGACGTCCTGGCCCCGGCGTTGGTCGCCGCCTCGCTGGCCGGCCTCTGCGTCTGCTGGTGCTCGGCCAGCCCCCGGGCCGCGTGGCACCAGGGCGCGGCCATGGCCGCCGGGCTGGTCGCCGTGGTCCTCCCCCAGGCCATCGACATCCACAACCGCCGCTACTACGCCTCGGACTCGGCGGCCCTCGACCACGTGGCGGCCCGGGTGCTGGTCAGCGGGCACGATCCGTACACGTCGTCGCTGGCGGCCGCCGCCCTCTTCTTCAAGACGCCGACCGACTTCTGGACCTACCTGGTGACCGGCGGGCACGTCATGGCCGTCTCGTACCCGGCGGGGTCGTTCCTCGTCTACGCGCCGGCGCTGGCCCTCGGGTTCCACCACGCCGTCGTCGACTGGGTCGACCTCTTCGCCTGGCTGGCCGGCGCCGTCATCCTCTTCCTCCTCCTGCCGCGCTACCTGCGCTGGCTGGGCGCGCTGGTGGCCATGACGGGGTTCTTCCTCGGGCTGTTCACCAACGGCGGCACCGACGCCGCCTTCATCCCCTTCGCCATGATCGCCGTCTGGCGGTGGGACCGCTACGGCCAGGGCAAGGCGGCCGGCGTGGCCCGCTGGATCGGCCCGGTGGCCCTCGGGCTGGCCTGCTCGATCAAGCAGACCCCCTGGTTCTGCGTGCCGTTCCTGGTCGCCGGGATCGCCATCGAGGCCCGCCGGTCCGGCCGCGACCCGATGAGGGTGGTCGCCCGCTACCTGGGGACCGTCGCTGTTGTGTTCGGCGCGGTCAACCTCCCCTTCATCGCCTGGGGCGCCTCGGCCTGGTGGCACGGGACGATGACGCCGATCACCGAGCCGCTGGTGGCCGACGGCCAGGGGGTCGTCTCGCTGGCCCTCCACGGTCTCACCGGCGGCGTCGACCTGCGCCTGCTCATGGACGCCAGCGCGCTGGCGCTGGTGGCGGTCGTGGTCGCCTTCTGCGCCTGGTACGAGGCGCTCAAGCGGATCTGGCTGCTCCTGCTGCCGGTGGCGTTCTTCTTCAGTCCGAGGAGCTTCTCCAGCTACCTGGTCGACCTGTTCCCGGTGGCCCTGGTCGCCATCGTCACCACCGCCCCGGCCGTGGCGTCGGCCGGGCGGCGCCGCGTCGGCCGCCTCCCGGTGGTCCGGGCCGCCGCGGTGGGGCTGGCGGGGGCCACCGGCGTCCTCGCCGCGCTCTCCTTCACCGGCGCCCCGCTCGCCCTCACCTACCGCGCCGCCTCGACCGGCCCCGCCGGCCTGCACCTCTACTCGGTGACGGTCGCCGTGACCAACCGCACCGGCGCCGCCCTCGAGCCGCGCTTCATGGTGGACGTGGGGGCGGACCACCCCACCGGGTTCTGGACGACCGCCCACCACCGCCCGGTGGTGCTCGGCCCGCACGCGACGGCCACCGTGACCCTCTACCCGCCGGCCCCCACCTTCTTGCCCCAGTCGGCGTCGGACTACGTGGTGGACGCCTACACCGCGGCGCCCCAAGCGCTCAGCACGACGGCCGACATCTGGCGCAACGCCGCGCCCGCCCACCTCCGGCGGTGACCCGGCACCCCCCGCCGGTCAGTCGCGGGCCAAGACAGCGGTGGCGGCGGCCGAGAACCAGCCGCTGGTCCCGTTGACGCAGGCCAGCCGGGCGCCTTCGACCTGGCGCTCGCCGCACTCGGCGCGCAGCTGGCGGACCGCCTCGATCAGCAGGAAGATCCCCCGCATCCCGGGCTGGCAGGCCGAGAGGCCGCCCCCGTCGGGGTTGGTGGGGAGCGCCCCGCCCACCCGGAGCCGGCCCCCCTCGACGAACGGGCCGCCCTCTCCTTTGCCGCAGAAGCCCAGCCCCTCCAGGGTCAACAGCACCATCGGGGTGAAGGCGTCGTAGACGCAGGCGAGGTCGATGTCGGCGGGGCCCACGCCGGCCCGGCCGAAGGCGAGGGCGCCCGAGCGGGCGCAGGGGGACTCGGTGAAGTCGCCCCACTCGCCCATCGTGACGTGGGAGACCGCCTCCCCGGTGCCGAGCACCCACACCGGCGGCTTGGCGCAGTCCCGGGCCCGCTCCTCGCTGGTCACGACCACGGCCCCGCCGCCGTCGGAGCGGATGCAGCAGTGCAGCGCGGTGAGCGGGTCCCACACCAGCGGGCTGGCCGCCACGTCGTCGACGGTGATCGGGTCGCGGTAGTAGGCCTCGGGGTTGAGCCCGGCGTTGTAGCGGGCCGAAACCGCCACCTCGGCCAGCTGCTCGATGGTGGTGCCGAACTCGTGCATGTGCCGTCGGGCCACCATGGCGTAGTGGGCGCCAACCGGGTGGCCGAAGGGGGCGGAGAACTGCCCGGGGCCCCGGGTGCCGAACGACAGGTTGGCCATCCGCAGCCCGCGTTTGAGGTCGGCGCGCTGGGTGGAGCCGTAGGTGAGGACCACCACCTCCACCAGCCCCTGGGCGACGGCGGCGGCGGCGTGCTCGAGCATGAACTCCCAGATGCTGCCCCCGTGGCCGGTCGAGTCGACCCAGTCCGGCCGGAGCCCCAGGTACTCGGCCAGCTCGATGGGGGGAAGGGCCCCGGTGCCGTGCGACATGAACCCGTCGACCTCGGACCGGTCGATGCCCGCGTCGGCCAGGGCCCGGGTGGTGGCCTGGTAGTTGAGGTGGAACGCCGTCTTGTCGTCGACCCGCCCGAGGTCCGAGGTCGCCGCGCCGACGATGGCCACCCGCCGCCCGGTCACCGCCGGCCCCGGTCCCCGGGCCGCCGGGACCGGCCGGCTGCGCCGGGGGTCGCGGGTTCGTGGGCGGCCAACGCTCCCCCTTGTGGGTCGACACTCCGGTGGACGCCCGATACGGTAACGACCGCCGCCGGGGGGCCACAACACGACCGCAGGCCGGCCGTCCGGCGCACTCGGTGGCGACGGTCGACGAGGGGGGTTCGCGTGGCGTCCAAGAGAGGCAGCGGGGCGGCCGGGGCGGCACCACCCGCCCTCGACGCCAGCGGGCGGCCGGTGGCCCTGCGGTCGGTCGACCTCAAGACCTTCTTCAACCCGAAGTCGGTCTGCGTGGTCGGGGCCTCGGACACCAACGCCAAGCCGAACACCGCCCTCACCACCAAGATCACCGCGTGGGCCACCGCACGGGGGGCGACGATCTCCTACGTCAACCCCAACCGGCCGGTGGTGAACGGCCGTCCCTGCCACGCGTCGCTGGCCGAGGTGGGGCGACGGGTCGACCTGGTGGCCATCTTGGTCGGGGACCCCATCCCCATCGTGCGCGACGCCATCGCGGCGAGGGCCAGGTTCGCCGTGGTCTTCGCCGCCGGGTTCTCCGAGGTCGGTCCCGAGGGCGAGCGGCTGCAGGCCGAGCTCGAGGCGCTGATCGCCGGCAGCGACCTCCACGTGCTGGGCCCCAACACCAACCTCAACGCCTTCGAGCAGTTCCGCACCGATCTGCCGGGACGGCCCATCGCCCTCATCACCCAGAGCGGCCATCAGGGACGGCCGGTCTTCCAGGGCCAGGAGATCGGGATCCGCCTCTCCCACTGGGCGCCGGTGGGCAACGAGGCCGACCTCGAGGTGGCCGACTTCATCGCCTACTTCGCCGGTCTCAAGGAGACCGGGGCGGTGGCCTGCTACGTCGAGGGGTTCAAGGACGGCCGCACCCTGCAGCTGGCCGCCGACCAGGCCGCCCGCCACAAGGTGCCGGTGGTGGCGGTCAAGGTCGGCCGCACGGCCGAGGGCACCGCCATGGCCAAGGCCCACACCGGCCACCTGACCGGCTCCGACGCCGTCGTCTCCGCCGCCTTCCGCCAGTACGGGGTGACCCGGGTGGACGGCCTCGACCAGCTGCTGGACGTCTCGGCCACCCTGGCCCGCACCCGGCCACCCTCGGCCGCCGCCCTCCGGCGCCTGCGGCGCGGCCACGGCGGGCGGGTGGCGGTCCACTCCATCTCCGGCGGCACCGGGGCCCACATGGCCGACCTGGTGGCGGCGGCCGGCATGGAGGTCCCCCCGCTCGAAATGGAGACCCAGCGCCTCCTCCACCAGTGGATCCCGCCGTACCTGCGGGTCTCCAACCCCGTCGACAACGGCGGGGCGCCGGTCGCCGACTGGCGGGGGGAGAAGATCATCGAGGCGATCGTGGCCGACCCCAACGTCGACCTGGTCATGTGCCCCATCACCGGTGCGCTGCCCACCATGGCCGGGCCGCTCGCCCGCGACCTGGTGGCGGCGGCCGCCCGCACCGACAAGCCGCTGCTGGTGGTGTGGGGGTCGCCGTCGGGCGAGGAGCCCGCCTACAAAGAGACGCTCCTCAAGAGCGACGTGCCGACCTTCCGCTCCTTCACCAACGCGGTGATGGCGGCCAAGGCCTACTTCGACCACCACCGCTTCGTCGACGGCTACCGGTCCGCCTTCGCACGGCCCGCTCGGCGACCGTCGCCGGCCGCCGAGCGGGCCCGCCGGCTGGTCGTCCCCCGGGGCCGCCCCCGGCCGAGCGGCACCACCCTCTCCGAGCGCGAGTCCAAGGCCCTCTTGAAGGCCTACGGCATCGCCGTGCCCACCGAGGTGGTGGCCACCAGCGCCGCCGAGGCGGTGCGGGCGGCCGGGCGCACGGGCTACCCCGTGGTGCTGAAGGTGGTCTCGGCCGACATCCCCCACAAGTCCGACCTCGGCCTGGTCGAGGTGGGGGTGCGCAGCGACGCCGAGGTCCGCCGGGCCTTCCGCCGGCTCATCGAGACCGCCGCCCTCCTCGCCCCGGGGGCGGCGGTGGAGGGGGTGCTCGTGGCCGAGCAGGTCGAGGGGGCCGAGACGGTGCTGGGCATCGCGCAGGACGAGCTGTTCGGGCCGGTCGTCATGTTCGGGCTCGGCGGGGTGCTGGTGGAGGTGCTCGCCGACGTCACCTTCCGGGTGCCGCCCTTCGGCGCCGGCGAGGCGGCCCGGATGCTCGACGAGCTGGCCGGGTCGGCCCTCTTGAAGGGGGTGCGGGGCCGCCCGCCCGCCGACCGCCGGTCGCTGGTGGAGGCGATCATGGCCGTCCAGCGCCTGGCCGTCGACCTGTCGGACGAGGTGGCCGAGCTCGACATCAACCCCCTGCTCGCCGGGGAGCGGGGCGCGGTGGCGGCCGACGCCCTCGTCGTGGTGGCCTAACCTGCCGGCCGTGAGCGGGAGACGGCGATGAGCGGGTCCAACGGCGTGGGCGAGGACGTCATCCGCCGGACGGAGGGCCCGGTGGCCTGGATCGTCCTCAACCGGCCCGAGGCCGGCAACGCCATGACGGCGGCGATGCGCGACCAGATCGCCGCCTGGCTGGCCGAGGCCTCGGCCGACCTTTCGGTGCGCGCCGTGGTGATCACCGGCGCCGGGGAGAAGGCGTTCTGCTCGGGCGCCGACCTGCGGGGCGGCCGCGGGTCGGCCGCTCGGCCCGAGGGCGCCCCCGATCGCGCGGTGGGCGACGCCGCCCGGCTCATCCGGGAGGGCTGGCAGCGGCTGGTGGCCGCCGTCTTGGACTGCGAGAAGCCGGTGATCGCCGGGGTGAACGGCACGGCGGCGGGCGGCGGCATGCACCTGGCCCTCGCCTGCGACCTGGTGGTGGCGGCCGCAGAGGCGCGCTTCATCGAGGTCTTCGTGCGCCGGGGGATCGCCCCCGACGCCGGCGGGGCCTGGCTGCTGGCCCGGCTGGTCGGCATCCAGCGGGCCAAGGAGCTCTTCTTCTTCGGCGACGACGTGCCGGCGGCCGAGGCGCACCGCCTGGGGCTGGTCAACAAGGTGGTGGCCCGGGCCGAGCTCGAGGACGCCGTGCGGGCCCTGGCCACCCGGCTGGCCGAGGGGCCCACCAAGGCGATCGGGGTGGCCAAGTGGCTCACCAACCGCGCCCTCGACGTCGACCGGGCGACCGCCTTCTACGACGAGGCGATGGCCCAGGAGCTGGTGACGCGGACCGAGGACGCCCAGGAGGGGATCAGGAGCTTCGTCGAGCGCCGTCCCCCCACCTTCACCGGCTGGTAGGAGAGGGTCGGTCGTCGATCGCCGGGTAGGCGCCGGTCAGGAAGTCCTGGGCGATCGGCGGGGGCCTCGGCGAGGTCCAGGCGGCGTTGGTGAGCAGCACGGCCACCAGCCCCTCGGCGGGGTCGTTGCGCCAGATGGTCCCGAGGCCGCCGTCCCAGCCGTACTGGCCGACCGGGGCCGCCGGGTGGTCCCGGCGGGTCACCACCCCCACGCAGAACCCCCACCCCCGGGCGGCGAAGTCGTCGGGGAAGAGCCCCGACACCGCCTTCTGGTCGGGGGTCAGGTGGTCCGCGGTCATCGTCTCGACCGTCGGGCGGCTGAGCAGCGGCGAACCGCCCCACCGCTGCAGCTCGGCGAGGGCCGGGAACTCCCCCGTCGTCGACACCAGCCCGGCCCCGCCCGAGGGGAAGGACGGGGGTGCGCTCCACTGGCCGCCGGGGTCGTCGAAGAGGTGGAGGGCCCCGGACCCCGGATCGGTGGTGTAGCCGGTGGCGAACCGGCGCCGACGGGGTCGGTGCGCCGGCCGCCCCGTCACTCCGTCGTGGCGGCCGGCGGGCCGCGGCGGTCGGCGGGTCGGGGGGGCAGGGCTCCACGGCGCCTTGCGCACCGCCTCCGCCCGATATAACCTTTCAACTAATGGATTAGTGAAAGAAGGGTGATGATCGACTTCCAGCTGGACACCGCATCCGGCGTGGCCACCTACCTCCAGCTCGTCCAGCAGGTCCGCCAGGCCCTCCAGCTGGGCCTCCTCAAGCCCGGGGACCAGCTCCCCACCGCCCAGCAGGTCGTGGCCAAGCTGGCCATCAACCCCAACACCGTGTTGAAGGCCTACCGCGACCTCGAACGCCTCGGTCTGGTGCGTGCCCGGCCCGGCCAGGGGACCTTCATCGTCGGGACCCTCCCCCGGACCGACCCGGCGCTCCAGGCGGACTACCTGGCCCAGATGGCCGCCTGGCTCCGCTCGGCGCGCGCCTCGGGCCTGGGTCCCGACGACATCGAGGCCATCTACCGCACCGCCTTGCGCGCCTGCTTCGCCGAAGGCGTGGCGTGACGACGGCCATCGCCACCGCCGGGCTCGCCAAGCGGTACGGGCGGACGTGGGCCCTCCGGGACTGCACGGTGGCGATCCCCGACGGAAAGGTGGTGGGGCTCGTCGGCCCCAACGGTGCCGGCAAGACCACCCTCCTCCAGCTGGCGGTGGGGCTCGTCGGGCCGACCGAAGGCACCATCACCGTGCTCGGCGGCCGCCCCGGCGCAGGGCCGGCGCAGCTCCAGCTGGTCGGGTACGTCGCCCAGGACACGCCCACCTACCCGACGCTGTCGGTGGCCGACCACCTGCGCATGGGTGGCTACCTCAACCGCAACTGGGACGAGGGGCTGGCCGAGGCGAGGATCGGCCGGCTGGGCCTCGACCCGGCCCAGCACGCGGGGTCGCTCTCGGGCGGCCAGCGCGCCCAGCTGGCCCTCACCCTGGCCGTCGCCAAGCGGCCCGAGATCCTCCTCCTCGACGAGCCGGTGGCCGGCCTGGACCCGCTCGCCAGGCGGGAGTTCCTCCAGAGCCTCATGGAGGACGTGGCCCGCCACGGGGTCAGCGTGGTCCTCTCCTCCCACCTGATCGCCGACCTCGAGCGGGTCTGCGACTACCTGGTCGTGCTCGTCGACTCGCGGGTCCGGGTCTGCGGGGAGGTCGGCGACCTGCTGGCGGCGCACCACCGGATCTCGGGTGCCCGTCGGGACCCCCGGTCGCTCCCCTCGGACCACGAGGTCATCGAGGAGAGCCACACCGACCGGCAGAGCACGTACCTGGTCCGCACCGCAGGCCCCATCCTCGACCCGGCCTGGACGGTGACGCCGGTCACGCTGGACGACCTGGTGCTCGCCTACATGGGCCAGGCCCGTGCCCGCGACGCCCGCCGGCCGGCACTCGGGCTCGTGTCGTGATCAAGTTCGCGTGGCTCCAGTTCCGCGTGCAGGCCGCCGTGGCCGCCGGCGGGCTCGTGGTCGTCGCCGTCGTGCTGGCGGCGACCGGCCCGAACCTCGTCCACCTCTACGACACCACCGTGGCACCGTGCGCCGCCCGGCACGACTGTTCGGCGGCCACCACCGCCCTGACCGGCACCGACGGCCCGGTCCAGGTGGTCTCGGACTTCCTCGTCCTTCTCATCCCGCTGCTCATCGGCATGTTCTGGGGAGCCCCGCTCGTGGCCCGGGAGTTCGAGACGGGGACGTTCCGCCTGGCATGGACCCAAGGGGTGACCCGGACCCGCTGGCTGGCGGTCAAGCTCGGCCTCGGCGCAGCGGTGGGCATGGCCGCCACCGGACTGCTCAGCCTCATGGTGACGTGGTGGTCGAGCCCGCTCGACCGGGTCCGGGGGAACCTCTTCGACCCCCTGGAGTTCGGCGTGCGGGGCCTCGTCCCGATCGGCTACGCCGCGTTCGCCTTCGCGCTCGGACTGTGCGCCGGAATGGTCGTGCGCCGGACGCTCCCGGCGATGCTCGCCGTCCTCGTCGGCTTCTTCACCGTCCGTGAGGTGGTCACCAAGTGGGTCCGGCCGAACCTCATCGCCCCGCTCCACACGAAGCTTGCGGTAACCGCAGGGTCCCTCGTGGGCTTCGACGAGACGCCGTCGGGCATGACGGTCGTGGCCACCACCAGGGGGATCCTCCCGAACTCCTGGGTCTACTCCAACCAGGTGGTCGACCGTGCGGGTCACGCCCCCACCCAGGCGTTCCTCAACCGGGCCTGTCCCTTCCTCACGACGGGCCAGGCGAACTTCCAGGCCTGCACCGTCCATCTCGCCGCCCGCTACCACGAGCTGGTGACCTACCAGCCGGCCAGCCGGTATTGGCCCTTGCAGTGGGGTGAGCTGGCGATCTTCGTGGCCCTCGCCGCCGCCCTCGCCGCCGGCTGCGTCTGGTGGATCCGCCGCCCCGTCTCCTAGCGCGGTCCCAGGCAGCGGGTCCGTCCGGGCGCGCCGGCGGTCACCCGAGGGCCGCGTCGGGGCCTGCGGCCATCGGGTAGGTCACGAGCAGCCCCTCGGGGCGGGTCGGTCGCAGCACGAGGTTCCCCCCGCAGTTCGGGCACCGGCCCTCGAGGGGCCCGTCGACGCACCCCGCGCAGAAGGTGCACTCGAAGGTGCAGATCCGGGCGTCGGGGGCGCCGTTGGGCAGGTCGCGGCCACACCGCTCGCAGTTGGGCCGCATTTCGAGCATCGCTCGCTCCTTCCGCCTCGCCACGCGCTGCCCCAGTGTGGCCTGGCGCACGAAGTCGCGCGGGCGTGCCCGTGCGGTGCGAAGATCACCCCCGACGACGAGAGGAGCAGCCGTGCCGAACCGTGCCCACCCCCCCACCGGGGCCCCCTGCTGGGCCGACCTGTGGACCAGCGACGTCGAGGGCAGCCGCCGCTTCTACGCCAGGCTGCTCGGCTGGGAGGCCCAGGAGCCGAGCCCCGAGTTCGGCGGCTACTTCATGTTCACCCGCCTGGGCGTCCCGGTGGCCGGGGCCATGGGCGACATGGGCGACATGAAGGCCACCGACACCTGGAAGGTCTACCTGGAGACCTCCGACATCGACGCCACGCTGCGGGCGGCCGCCGGGGCGGGCGCCGAGGTCGTCGTCCCCGCCTCCCCGGTGGCCGACCTCGGCACCCAGGCGGTCCTGATCGACCCGGCCGGCGCCACCGTCGGCGCCTGGCAGCCCGACACCTTCTGTGGCTTCACCGTGCTCGGGGAGCCCGGCACGCCCAGCTGGTTCGAGCTGCACACCCGCGACCACGCCGGCGCCGTCGCCTTCTACCGCCAGGTCTTCGGCTGGGAGACCGACGTGGTCTCCGACACCGACGAGTTCCGCTACACGACGGTGCGCGACCCGGGCGGCGGCGAGCTGGCCGGGATCGCGGACGCCTCGTCGTTCCTCCCCGCCGGCGCGCCCCCCTACTGGACGCTCTACTGGGCGGTGGAGGACGCCGGGCGCGCCGTGGCCGAGGTCGAGGCGGCGGGCGGCTCGGTGCTCATGGGGGCCCACGACACCCCCTACGGCCGCCTGGCCTCGGTCGCCGACCCGGCCGGCGCCCGCTTCAACCTGCGCACGCCGCCCGCCTGACCACTACCGCCCGGCCGCCGCCGCGGTGGTGGTCGTGGCCGCCACCCCCCTGGTCGTCGTGGTGGTCGGCGACGAGGTGGTCGTGGTGGACGTCGCGGTGGTGGACGACGGCGGCGCGCTCGACGTCGTCGACGACGACGACGGTGTGGTCGTGGTGGTGGTCGAGGTGGTCGAGGTCGTGGTCGAGGTCGTGGTCGAGGTCGTGGTCGTCGACGACGACGTGGTGGTGGTCGTCGAAGGCGACGACGTGGTGGTCGACGGATCCGCCAACGATCTGAGCACACCCGCATCCGCTGAGGTGGTGGTCGTCGTCGATTCCGAGGTCGTCGTGGTCGAGGTCGACGGAGTCGACGTGGTGGTCGTCGACGTTGATGGCGTCGACGTGGTCGTGGTCGACGTTGAAGGCGACGTGCTCGTGGTCGTTGTCGAGGTGGACGGCGTCGTGCTCGTGGTCGTCGTCGACCCTGATGGTGACGTGCTCGTAGTCGAGGTCGACGGAGTCGTCGTCGTGGTGGTGGCGGTCGGCGTACAGATGGTGGACGTCGGCGTCGTCGTTGTCGATCCCGTCGTTGTGGACCCCGTCGTCGTTGTCGATCCCGTCGTTGTGGTCGTCGTCGTGCAGGGAGCCGTCGTGGTCGTGGTCGACCCGGACGTTGGCGCGGTCGTCGTGGTGGTGGTGGTGGTGGGTGACGA
>Ga0181536_10001496_pt1 | contig 27375 bp, 20 predicted proteins | sample PEATcosm2014_Bin_41_FD_121105 | JGI IMG/M metagenome (GOLD analysis project Ga0181536, IMG submission 121105) | Peatland microbial communities from MTU Mesocosm Facility, Houghton, MI, USA - PEATcosm2014_Bin17_60_metaG | ecosystem: Environmental > Terrestrial > Soil > Wetlands > Peat | place...
ATCTCGGCACGGCCACCGTAGTTGATGGCCAGGTTCACCAGCAGGCCGCGGTTTTGCGAGGTCGCTTCCACCACGGATTCCAGCTCGGCGCGCACCTGTAGCGGCAGCGCTTCCAGCCGGCCGATGGCCTGCAACCGGATGTTGTTCTTTTGTAACTCCGGCAGCTCCTTCTTGAGATAAAAGCGCAGCAGGCGCCATAGCGTTTCGACCTCGGCGCGGGGGCGCTTCCAATTTTCCACAGAGAATGCGTAAAGCGTGAGGACCTTGACGCCCATGCGCGCGCACGTTTCCACAGTGCTGCGCACCGGCCCGACACCGGCGCTGTGCCCGGCGACGCGCGGCAGATTGCGACGGCTTGCCCACCGGCCGTTCCCGTCCATTATGATGGCGATGTGCACCGGCAACCGTTGAGGGTCGATGGTCTGAGCCAGGCCCAAGTCCGCGTCACCGGGCCGGAGAGCTTCCAGCAGATCCTTCATGCAGTAATCCCCTATGGTACACCGCGACCGCGAAGAGCTGCCACTGACGAAAGTACCGTGCGGGTACCAGCAGCCAGCTTAAAGTATTCTGGCATACTAAGGACTTTGTTTCATCAAAGCGCATGACTTCCTCGCCGGCGGTTCTCCTCCGCGCCGCGTTTTACTTGGCATTCGGCTCGGCTGTTTCGATTTTGTTTTCCATTGCGGCTTCGCAAATTCTGCTGGCACTGGCGATCGCGGCGCTGCTGCTTTCGGGAGCCAGGCTTCGCGTGCCGCGCGTGTGGCTGCCGCTGGCATTGTTCATGGCGGGGACGCTTGTCGCGCTGGCGTTGGCGGATCATCCCGCCGTGGGCTTGCCACAGGTCCGCAAGTTTTACGTTTTGCTGATGCTGCCGCTGATCTACTCGACGATTCGCGACCGCGTCTCGATCCGCTGGCTATTTCTCAGTTGGGGAATCGCGGGTGCAGCAGCGGCTCTCTGGGGCGTGGTGCAGTTCGTGCAAAAGCTGCACCAGGCGCACGTGCTGGGCGTGAAGTTCTACGAATACTACACGTCCGAACGGATTACCGGCGCGATGAGCCACTGGATGACGTTCGGCGGCGAAGAGATGTTCGCTTTGCTGATGCTTGGGTCATTTCTGCTGTTCGGCCCGGAGCGCAGGCTGCGGCGATTGTGGCCGTGGCTGGTGTGCGCGGGGCTTCTACTGATGGCGTTGGTGCTCGGCGAAACGCGAAGCATCTGGCTGGCCACGCTGGCAGCGGGCCTGTACCTGATTTGGGCGTGGAAACGATGGGTGGTCGCGCTCATCCCAATTGCGTTGGCGCTGGCTGTCTTTTTCGGCCCACCTTCGGTGAAGGAACGGGCCATCTCGTTTGTTCGCCCGCACGGGGACGTCGATTCCAACACGTTTCGCTTGGTGACCTGGCGCACGGGCCTGCGCATGATTGAAAAGCACCCTTGGTTCGGTATTGGTCCCGATGGGCCGTCGGTCGAGTTTAATGACTATGTTCCGCCGGAGATCCCGAGGCCACTGCCGACCGGTTTCTACGGCCACTTGCATAACATCTACCTGCAATGGGCCGCGGATCGCGGCATCCCGACGATGCTCATGATGATGTGGCTGTTGGTTCAAGTGTTGGTTGATTTTTGGCGCGCGCTGCGCAAGCTGCCGCCGGGGCCGAGCGACGCGCGATTCATTCTGCGAGGCGTCACGGCGATGGTAATTGCCACGATGGTGTCGGGATGTTTCGAATACAACCTGGGTGATAGCGAGGTGCTCACGATGTTCCTCGTCGGGATTGCGTGCGGGTATACAGCGATCGGGTTTGCCCAACAGAAGGAGACGGCGGTTGCCTGATACGCTGCGGGGCAGGGAAATCGTGCTGGCCGGTGGGTCTGGCGGGCTCGGCTCGGCAGTGTGTGAGCTGCTGGCCGCGGAGGGCGCGCGCCTCGTGGTGAGCTATCGCGCGAATCGGGAACGCGCGGAACGATTGGGCGCGCAGATCGTTCAAGCTGATCTATCGATCGAAGCCGATCGCCGGCGGCTGCTGGATGCCGCGCCGCAAATTTACGGCCTGGTGGTTTTCGCCGGTGATCCTGCGCGAGTAACGGCGGGTGCGGACCCGTACGACGCTATGTTGCGATCGCACGAGGTCAACTATCTCGGGCCGATTTTGCTGGCGCGCGAAGCGGCCGAGCGCATGAAGGCCGCGGGCACCGCGGGCGCGATCGTTCTGATGGCTACGATGCAAGCGGCCGCGCTGTTTCCGGGCTCGACCGCCTACGCCGCGCAAAAAGCCGCCCTGGTGCATGCCGCGCGCATCCTGGCGAAGGAGTGCCGCGGCCCGATGAACATTTGCGTGAACGTGGTTAGCCCCGGTGTGACCACAGCCGGGATGGCGGAAGCCAGCATTGCGAGTGGCAAGTACGAGCGGTACTTGAAAGAGGGTGTGATCGCGCGCTATGGCCGCGCCGAGGACGTTTCGCGCGCAGTGAGGTTCTTTCTTGAGCCGGATAATTACGTGACGGGGCAGGTGCTGGGGGTGGATGGGGGGATGGGGCTGTGAAGGGAGCTGACTTGGTGGACCCCCGGGGCGGTGAGCGTGATGAGGTTTGTTGAACCTCTTGGCGCCGCGGCATTAGTATTGGTTTCCGCGTACGGCCCGTAATTGAGGCGGAGGAGTGAGGGAGTCGGCTGCCGTAGGCATTGCTGCCCATTCGAGAGCGGGGTGATAATTGCGTCTGTCCCCTTTCGGTCGGTCCTAAAGGAAAGATACGTGGTAGGAAGGCGCTCAACACGAAGACAGCCACAATAATATGATGCATTACTGGAGCCTTCTTTGGGATTGGAATTCTATCGACTCAGTAAGGTCTGTCCATAGCGTTCTCGAGGGTAGCGCACTTATATTCTTTGCGTTGCTCGTTCTCTTTGATGTGCTTGCGCACCTAACAGAGGATGCACAGAAAGATCGGGCGAAGGGGTTTGAGAGAGTTGGACTCTGTTGCTTTGCCGTGGCTGTTCTAGCCGAAATGCTTGCATACCCATATAGCAAAAGGAACGATGAGTTATCAGGTAACGAAATACATCGGTTGAGCGTAATAGGCAGAAAGGCTCTTGATGACGCCAATACCGCGATCACGCACGCTGGCCATGCAGAAACAAGTGCAGGGTTGGCAGAGCAGTCTTCCAAGAGAGCGGTAGAAAAATCTGATAGGGCAGAAGGCTCTGCATCTAGCGCCATGACCCTAGCCAAAGGCGCACGTAAAGAAGCAGATACCTTTGAGAACAGACTCGGATCTGCGGAGCATAAAGCAGACGAAGCGGAGTCTCATCTGGCAGAGGCGTTACGGCGTGCCACTGAAGCTACGTCTGAACTAGATCGATTGAGATCTCCTAGATCACTTACCCATATTCCTGAACTAATTTTCAGCTTGGCGCAATTCAAAGACACAGAATACACATTTTCTTCGGTCTTTCAAGACGGGGAATCTATAGACTTTCTCAAAGCGATTGATTCTGTTTTGCAACACGCGGGATGGAAGAGAGTAAAGCCTCCGCATGGTTTTCCGGCAATTAATGTGTACGGTAGTGACGTTGATTTTGCCGTTACGGTTGACTTTAATGCAGGCGTGCAGGTATCGGCCGATGCTCCAGAAGCACTTACGGTACTCCAGTCAACTCCGCTGGAGAAGTTATCGCAACTAGTGAGAGCGGCGATAGTACTGAACCTCAGTCTTTCTTCCAATACATTGCCTCAGGGGAATGCGGAATCCAAGCCAGTTGATATCCAGGTCGGCACATCCAAGACTATACGAATCGCTGTTGGCAAAAGATATAAATAATAAGGCAACAAGGGGATAGACGCATTTTTTGGGCGACAAATGCGTTTGTCCACTTTCTCAGGATCGCAACCGCGCACAGTCGCTATGGTTTGGTCCTTGGCCGTGCGCCAGGGTTGAGCCGTGCAGTCGAGTCGAATCTTCCTCGCTACCGCGCGCTTGGCTTCTTCGCCCCATCCGCTGGCCATTGAATCGTGGGACGCCGTTTCTGCATGGCGCAGTCTCTCAAGAACAGGTTGATGAGGTTCTGATAAGGCATCCCGAGCTCAGCCGCCATACTCTTGAAGTAGTCGACCGCCGCGGTGTCGAGGCGAATGGTGATCTGACGCTTGAGCTGCTTGGCGTAGGGATTCTTGCGGGATTGGGACAAATCGTATTCTTTTCTCATCTGATTGCCTCGACGGTATTTGGCCGCCAAGTGGCTCCGATACGCTTTGATATCGGCCTTCTTGAGGGACCCTCGCAGTGCACGCAGGATCGGGGTGAGCCTCGACATTCGTACCTTCTACAAGCCTTCCGGCTTGATTCCGACGTACTCCCACCTTTGCAGCGCGATGGGGACGTTGCCGTTTTTCCAGACGAAATCGTGGAAGTCTTTCAGGCGGAACTTGGCGCCCTGGGCGCGGCGGGCGTCGGCCAGCATTTGCACGATCTGCAATTTGCCGATTTGATAACTGATGGCCTGGCCGGGTGTGGATGCGAATTCCGCCGCCTCGGCATGCGCGGTGGCTTTGTCCATGGGCACGGTTTTTTCCAGATAGTCGGCCGCTTGATCCATGGTGAACTGGGCCAGCGCGAGTTTGACGTCGACGATTACGCGCAGCGCGCGCAGGCGCATGAAGCTATAAATGATTTCGCGGGAGCGCGGGCTGTCGTCGAATAGGCCCGCCTGGAGCGCCATTTCTTCGGCGTAGTAGCCAATGCCTTCGTTCGCGCCCGAGTCGTAGTAGTGACGGCGGATGGGATTCTCCTGCGCCCAGGAAAGCGTCAGTTGATAGTAGTGCATGCCTTCGTGCACGATCATCACGCGCGGGTCGCGGGCTGTGGCAAGTTGGAAAAAGCCGAGCGAGGGAGAAGGCGGATCAATGTAGCTGGTGGCGTTCTGCTTCAGACGATCGGGACCGGTGAGATCGTCGGGCTGGCCGAGAGGCAGCGCTGCGAGGTACGGCGGCAGAGGCAGGTTCCAGTAATGCTGGAGCCAGGCGGGGAAAGTCAGGAATCCTTTTTCGTCGAGGTATTTTCGAACCGCGGCTTCGTCGCGCTTCTGGCGCGTGATCTGCTCGGTCTCGCTCGCGGGCAGTTGCAACTCGGGAAGGCCCGCGTTGCGCTGGCGTTCGTACGTCTCCAGCGTCGCGGCGCGTTCCCATTCCTGTTCGCCCAAGGCGAGGACTTGCTCGGGAGTGTACGGCATGAGCGCGACTTTTTTGAGGAAGAACGCATAGTTCTTGCGGCCGACGGAGGTTCCCTTGGACATGGTGGACAAGCGGTCCGAGAGCCACACGCGATAGGATTCGAGCGCGTCGGCGGCTTTCGTGGCTGCCGGGTCGATCTGCGCCGCGACGGTCGGATCGAGCAGCGGCTTGAGTGCGGTGATGGCGCTGACGAGGCGTGGGCGGCTGTCTTTCAAACTCGTGATGGCTAGCTCCGCAAACGGGCGCACCGCCTGGTCGAGATTCAGTTTCGCGTCGGCGACGATCGCCGGGATGGCGTTCATGCTCCGCAGAATTTCCTCACTGCGCGCGCGATCGATGGGTGGCGGTTGGAGGAGCCGGTCGAAGACGGCGCCGAGAGTATGATCGATATAGAAGTTTGGGTCGCGCTGCCAGCTTCGGGTGACGTACAATTCCCAGCCCACGCGCGCGAGTGCCGAGCCGATGAGCCAGTAGTCGACCTGGCGGGGGAGGGACCAACGGCCGGCATCCATTTCCTTCCAGCGCTTCTCGAACGCGGCCAGATTTTCACGCGATTGCGCGATGGTTTGCGGCGACCAATCCGGCGTCCAGTCTGCGGGCCGTTCAATACGCGGGATGTCGTCGCCCGTGATCGGCTGGTGGATCGTCCGCCAGGCCCAGAAATCCCGCGCGAGGTCGTCGAGCGGATCGGCGGACAGTGTCGCGCAGAAAATCAGGGCGAGCGGAAGCCAATGCATAGCAGTCAGATCGCGGCCTTTCGTGCTTGCTCGGCGAGGTGATCGGCGGCGCGGTAGGCCATCGTCTGGATGGTGCACGTGGGCTGGCAGCAGGCGGTGACGAGGCTGCTCCCATCGACGAGGAACAGGTTCGGGACATCGTGCGTGCGATGATAGCGGTCAACCACCGATGTCTTCGGATCGTCTCCCATGCGGCACGTGCCCAGGAGGTGATTGTGCGGCAAGAGGGCGTCGTCTGACCTATCCGGCCAGGCTTGTTGAGCGCCGGCGGCTTCGAGAATCTCCATCTGCCGCTCGAGCAGGAATTCCATATTGCTGACGTCATCGGGATGAAAGTCGAACGTCACGCGAAGCGCCGGCAGACCCCAAGCGTCTTTGATGTTGGGATCGAGTGAAATGTGGTTCTGCTCCCGAGCCAGGCAGGTGGCGTGCGCCTCCAGCGTCATGGTGCGAGTGAAATTCCTTGCAACCATGGTCTTCCACACGCGGCCCCAACGCGGCGCAGCGGGAGGCAGGCCGGTCAATGCAAAGCTGATCGGATAGTATTCGAACCGTGCGTCGATGCCGCCACCGCCGTAAAAGCCGCGCTTCGGGTCAGGCTCGTAGAAGTCGTGGATCACGCGCGTGGCCTGGATGCTCTTAAACTCGTTCAGTGGATGTTCGAAAACACCATGAGCCTCATAGCCGGCGTCGACCATGAGGTACTTGCCTACCAGTCCGTTCGAGTTGGCCAGTCCTTGCGGGAACCGGTTCGATTTAGACATCAGCAGAAGGCGCGGCGTCTCACTGCCATTTGCGCACACGACCACCGCTTTCGCCCGCTGGAAAACTTCGCGCCGGTGCGCGTCGAAATAAATCGCGCCGGTGGCACGGCCATTGGGTCCGACTTCGATCTTGCGAGTATAAGAATCGGGGCGGATCTCGCAGCGGCCAGTGCGCTCGGCCAGAGGAATCACAGTGGCGAGCGTGCTTGATTTCGCCCGCATCTCGCAACCGAACCCTTCGCAGAAGCCGCAATGCAAGCATGCGCCGCGGCCGCGATAGGGCTGGGAGAGAATCGCCATGGGCGCCGGGAAAGGATGCAGGCCGAGCTTGCGGGTGGCGCGCTCGAAAAGTACGCCGGACGATTTCACAGGCAGCGGCGGCAGCGGATACGGCTTCGAGCGCCATGCTTCGAACGGGTTCGCGCCGGCCAGTCCCGAAACACCCAGCTCTTCTTCCGTTTTGGTGTAGTAGGGTTCGAGGTCCGCGTAGGTGATGGGCCAATCGGCCAGGCTCGCGCCGGCGACGCTTCCCCACCTGCTCTTCTGCTTGAAGTCGGATTCCCACAGGCGCCAGTAGTTCGCCGTGAAATGCACTGAGCCGCCACCTACCTGACGGCCGTACTGGATCATTTTCTGGCTTGGTACCTTTGCTGTTTCGCCTTCCGACTTGCGATAGGAGTGTGGCTGCCGCGCGAGATTGTTGGTCATCGCCGAGAGCATCGTGTACTTGATTTCGTCGTGCTCGAAATCCTTTTCGCGAAGATAAGGGCCCTGCTCCAGAACCACGACGCTGAAACCCGCGGTGGCAAGTTCCTTGGCCATCACGCCGCCAGCGGCACCTGCGCCGACGATGAGAAAGTCGACTTCCTCAGCCGGTTGATACTGCTTCATCGGTTCGAGTCCCCATCGTAGTAGCCGAACGGCGGCTCGAACTGAAAGCGGTCCTCGAATCCGATCAGCTTCCAGCCCACCAGGTTCCGGTTTCCGCCATAACTCGGATTACCGAAGAAGCCCATGATGGTGTGGGTGCGAACCTGCTCGAAGAAGCCGGTATTCTCTATCGCCTGGAGCAACTGAATCTGCTGTTCGGGGCGTAGATCGGCGATACTCTGCGAGGGAAACAGCTCGGCTCCTTTCCGCCGCGTCTCCTCCAAGCCTTTTGTGTAGAGTTCGCGCTTGTCGCTATCGAAGGTGGCGAGCGCGCGGTCGATGAAGTAAATGATACCGGCCTCGCGCGCTCCTGGGGTGTCATCCGTGGGGATGATCTGGTTGACGATGGGCCCGAGTTCTATCGCTTCGTTGGGGCTCAGCACGGTAAATGGCACGGGTGCGGCAGCGCGCATGGCCTGATGTGCGTGCTGCTGCGCGGCGAGCACCGCGGCACTGAGTGGCGATACTGCGAGCCACTGCCGCCTTGAGATTTGGTGGCTGGACATCGCTATAGTCTAAATCAGATTGTTTGCCGAAACTGCGCTTAAAGCGCCATTCTCTGCTACAATGACTTTCAGACCTCTTATTCTGTAAGGCCGCCAGATAAATGATCACCCATCCGAAGGGCTCTGCTGCTCGTGTTCTCCTCACATCCGTTTTTGGACCTTATGCACGCGACGATGAATTTGGCAGCCGCGCCATCAACCCCATGGAGCTGTATCACAACCAGGTGACGCGCGCGCAGGGCGCGTTTTCTCTGCGCATGTTCCACCGCTCCTGGGGCATCATGATGATTCAGCAGAATATCTCGGCGCCGTCGACGGTTCTCGATTTTCCGACGCGCGACGACTTCGCCCGCGAGCTCACCAAGCAGCGCTACGACGTGGTCGGCATTTCCTCGATCATCGTCAATGTCGGCAAGGTGCGCGAGATGTGCCGCATGGTGCGGGAACTTTCGCCAGGCTCCGCGATCGTGATCGGCGGGCATGTGGCGGCGATCCCGGGCCTCGAACACCTTATTGACGCCGATCACATCGTGAAGGGCGACGGCATTTCCTGGATGCGCCGCTATCTGGGCGAGGATCCGGAAGCGCCAATCCGCCATCCGGAAATCGTCTCCGGATTCGGGCTTCGCGCCATGGGACTGCGGATCCCCGAGCGGCGTGGCACGGCGGCAGCTACGCTGATTCCCTCGGTGGGCTGCCCCATGGGGTGCAACTTCTGCACAACCTCCGCTTTTTTCGGCGGCAAGGGAAAGTTTCTCAACTTCTACGAATCTGGCGCCGAGCTGTTCGGCATCATGAGCCACTTAGAAGAGAAGCTCAAGGTCCACTCGTTTTTCGTGATGGATGAGAACTTCCTCCTCTACCGCAAGCGTGCGATGGAGTTGCTCGAACGCATGAAAGCAGAAGGCAAGAGCTGGGAACTGTTCGTATTCTCCTCGGCGAATGCTATCCGTAAATACACCATGGAGGAGTTGGTGTCACTCGGGGTCTCTTGGATCTGGATGGGGCTCGAATCGCCGCACTCGGCCTACGCGAAGCTGGAGAACACCGATACGATGCAGCTCACGCGCGAGCTGCACCAGCATGGCATCAGGCTGCTCGGCTCCACCATCGTGGGCCTGGAACATCACACGCCGGAGAATATTTGCCACGAGATCGAGTCCGCAGTGGCTTACGGCACCGATTTCCATCAGTTCATGCTGTACACGCCCGTGCCGGGCACGCCGCTCTACGGCGAAATGGAGCAGCAAGGCCGGCTTCTCGACGTGAACCTGGCGGACATTCATGGCCAGGATAAGTTCAACTTCCAGCACGCGGCGATCTCGCGCGACGATTCCAAGAAGTTCCTGGACTGGGCGTTCTGGCGCGATTTCGAAATTAACGGCCCCAGCATCTTCCGTATTTGCCGGACCACGCTGGAAGGTTGGAAGCGCTACAAGAACGACCCCGATCAACGCATCCGTGAGCGATTCGCCCGCGAAGTGGCGGCGTTGAAGATCACGTACGGCGGCATTCTGTGGGCCATGGAGCGGCAACTGCGCGAAAAGAACTTCGAGATCAGCGAGCAGATTCGCACCCTCCGCCGCGACATCGCCGACGAATTCGGCTGGCTTTCGCGTTTCGCATCCAAAGTTATCGGACCCGTGATGCTGTGGACCACCCGCCGCGAGGAAAAGCGCCTCGCCCGCGGCGTCACCTACGAGCCCAAGCGCATCATCGAGCGCAGAAACTGGGCTTAGAACAGCAGCTTCAAGCCAAACTGAATGTGCCGCGGATCCTGCGCCGACAGGATCTTTCCGAACGTCGGCGAGCCGATGAAATTATCCGGCAGATTGAAATTGGGGTGGTTCACAAAGTTGAACGCCTCGGCGCGAAACTGCAAAGACATCCCCTCATGAACCCTTGTATTTTTCACGAGCGATAGGTTGACAGCCTGGAGCCCTGGTCCCTCGATAATGTTTCGTCCCGCGTTGCCAAAACTGCCAAACGGCGGAATCGCAAACGCCGCCGTATTGAACCACATGTCCGGCGATGGGTTGCTGATGTGCGGATTTCCCACCACATTCGGCCGGTCGTTCGCGCCGCCGAATCCCAGGATCGAAGTCCCGGTGTTGCTGTTGTCAAAATCCGGCAGCAGCGCGACCGTGAATGGCTGTCCCGTCTGGAACGTGAGAATGCCGAAGGTCTGCCAGCCGCCCAGCAGATCGCGCAGCCATGCCTGGTCGAACTGGTGCGTGGGCAGATCGTAGGAATAGCTCAGCGACAGCCGGCTCCGCACGTCGAAGTTCGACAGGCCACGCTCGGCGCGTAGATCGTAGCTGTCTTGGGGAAAATTGGCGTCGCCGGTGCTGGAAAAGAAGTCCGACGCGTCGTCGATCGATTTCGAGAATGTATACGAAGCCAGCAGCGATAGCCCCGTCGTCAAACGCTGCTGGAACCGCGCTTGCAAACTGTGGTAGACAGAGTTGGCGGCGGATTCGAGGTAATCGATATCGGCGAATTGTGGATTGGGCCGCGGATTGGGCTGCTGCGGGCTGGGGTGTGCCTGGTTGATATCACGCGCGGTAAGTAGATCGGTTCCCTTCGATCCCACGTACGCGACTTCTAATACACGGCTGTTACCCAACTGCTTCTGAATGCCCAGATTCCACTGCTGCACGTACGGCGTCCGGAAGTTTCGCTGGTAGGCGAGCGCGGAAGGCGGCGAGGCCAACGGATAATTCTGCGGAAACGGATCCTCCAGCGACAGCAGTTGCGTCGGCAGCGGGTAGTAAACGTTGAAATTGAAATACGGCGGGTTGAAGTACAAACCCTCGCCAGTCGCCAGCGCGCCCTGGTCGTAGGAGATTCCATAGCCCGCGCGGAACACGAGGCCGTGATTTCCCGGTGACCACGCCACACCCAATCGAGGCGCCCAATTATTGCGGTCCGGTTCGTAGCCGCTGCGCGGAACACCGTTGGTCCCCACCTGGACGAGCGACTGCGTCGCCAGGTCGAAAATGTTGGCGCGGTTCTGCGCATCCACCGGCGGGGCGTTGTATTCATACCGCACGCCCAGCGAGAGCGTCAGATCCGGCCGTACGCGAAACGTGTCCTGCCCAAAGAAATACGTGCTGTACGTGCGCAGGTGCTCGGGGTTGTCGAGCGTCGCGCCGGCCGATACCGTGGGCAGTCCCAGCAGCAGTTCTTCCAAGGGGTTTCCCGTTATATCGCCGAGGAAATCGATGAATCCCCGCGCCTGCTCGTCCCGGTACGCGTTCTGCCGAAGGTCACGCAAGTCCGCGCCGAACTTGAAGAGATGGCGGCCGTGGTTGTAGGTGGCCTGATCAGTCAGCTCCAGAATGTTCGAGGCGCTGTGCTGCGGGTTGTTGTAATCATCGCCCAGCGGCGAAAATCCCGTCACGCTGATGATGCTCATCCCGAAGTCGCGCGGGTTCGTGGAAAGCTCCGGCAGCCCCAATTGGCCATTCACGTTTTGTCCCATATCCTGCTGATACGACCCAGCCGAGACACGGTTGTAACCGGCGCGCAGCTCGTTGATGAGGTTCGGCGAAAAGACGTGCGTTCCCCCTAGCATCACATTCTGCGCGCGCCGCGGAACGGTGGTGCCGTAGCCTGGCACAAGGGCGAAGCCTGCTCCGGAGAAAGGATCGTACAGATTGAGGTCGGCAAAACTGAAGCGGAAGGAAAGCTCGCTCGATGGCGCAAGCGAGTGATCGGCCCGCACGTCGAACTGGTCGTTACGATCGCGCTCCACCGGGGAAGAGACGTAGTTCTCGTTGGGGATCACGCGGTTGGGCAAAGGGTATAGTGCCGCAATCGCCGTACCTATTGGATCGAGGTAAGCAGCTGGTATCTGATTTCCGGGGAAAGGCTGCCCGGTGAATGGATTGATCGCCGGAAGGCCGCTCGCCGAAAAATCGCCCGCGCGCTCAGCCGCAGTCGGCACGTTGGTCACCTGCGTGATCCCCTCGCGCACGCGGCTGCCTTCATAGTCCGCGAAAAAGAATGTGCGGTTCTTGCGGATCGGCCCGCCCACAGACCCGCCGAACTGGTTGCGCTGATACTGCGGCTTGGCTGCATCGGAGGGCGCGAAGAAGTTGCGTGCATCGAGCGCGCCGTTGCGGAAGAATTCGTAAAGGCTACCGTGCAGTGCGTTGCTGCCGGCTTTTAGTACTACGTTGACCTGCCCCCCTGCGTTACGGCCGAACGACGCGTCGTACACACTCGTCAGTACCTCGAATTCCTGAATGGCGTCGACCGACGGCGTTATCCCGAACGTGTTGAGCTTGGGATCGCCGTTGTAAATGCCGTCGAGCAGGAAGTTGTTCGAATCCTCGCGTCCGCCGTTGATGTTGAGCGCGATATCCCCGAGCACCGCTCCCGCCGACCCTTGCGCGGCCGGGACTACACCGGGGACCAGCAGCGCCAGTTCGTAGAAGTTCCGCCCGTCGAGCGGCAGACCAACGACATTGCGGTTTTCGATCAGCGTGCCCATAGCGGCCGAATCGGTCCTCACCATGGTGCGTTGCGCTGTGACTTGCACGGTCTCGGTTCGGTTGCCGGGCAGCAATGTCACGTCAACGCGCAATTCCTGGTCAAGCGCCAGCGTGAGCTGCTGGAGCTGCTTGCCGTAGCCGGCGTGCTCCGCTTCCAACTGATAACTGCCGGGTGGGAGTGTGGGCACGAGAAACTCGCCGCGCGCGTCTGCCACTGCGGAGCGCTTCTTTGCCGTGGCGGATTCGGTTAGGGTAACCGCGGCGCCATCCACCGGCTTGTGCGAAGCATCCGTAACCGTGCCGCCGATCGACCCGCGAACCGATTGCGCTCCGGCCTGCCGAGTCAAAAGCACCGCTAGGAACAGTGCGAAAAGGAGATGCCGCATGCAGGAAAATCGATCCTTATACTATAGCCTGACAGCCGATACACCTTGTTTTGATACTTCTCCTCCGGCGGCTGGTAAACTCAAAAAACCGTGATCCGGGCAGACACTGATACAAAGGTAAAATCCGCGCGCGAATCCTTAGACGCGTGGGTACGCGAAATCGTCTCGTGGCACTTCGATCCCGCGACGGGATGTCCCTTCTGGCTAGACCGCGCCCAACGCCTCGGCTGGGACCCGCGCCGCGAAATCCGCACTTACGATGATCTGGACCGCTTCGGCTTCTTCGAGGGTGAATGGCTGCGAGGGGGGCCGGTGCGCCGTTGGGTGCCGCGCGCCTACGCCGGCAAGCCTGTATTCATTTTCGAGACAGGCGGCTCGACCGGGGTGCCCAAGTCGCGCATCGCTATCGAAGATTTCCGCCTGGATTACGAAGCTTTCAGCGCGACTCTCCCCGATGACTCCTTCCCGCGCGGCGCCGATTGGCTCATGCTTGGTCCCAGCGGCCCGCGCCGCCTGCGCTTGGCCGTCGAACACCTGGCGCAACACCGCGGCGGCATCTGTTTCATGGTTGACCTCGACCCGCGTTGGGTGATCAAACTCATCAAGATGGGCGAAATCGAGATGGCGGAGCGGTACAAGCAGCATGTCATCGAGCAAGGCCTGACGCTGCTGCGGGCTCATGAAAACATCCAATGCCTTTTTACAACGCCGAAATTGCTCGAAGCGCTGTGCGAGAAGGTATCTCTAAGAAAGATCGGCATAAAAGGCGTTTTTTGCGGTGGTACCGAGATGACGCCGCAGTTTCACCGCTTCGCGGTGGAAGAGTTGCTCGACGGCGTCTACTTCGCTCCCACCTACGGCAACACGCTCATGGGACTCGCCGTCCATAAGCCGCGTGCCGCGGAGGATAACTTTGCCGTCATCTACTATCCGCCGTCGCCTAAGGCGATGATCGAAGTTGTCGATCCTGACCAGCCGGATCGAATGGTTGGATACGGTGAAACGGGCCGCGTGCGCCTCACGACATTGACGCGCGAGTTCTTCATGCCGCGCTTTCTCGAACGCGACGAAGCCGAGCGCGAGCCACCGTGCGATCTCTATCCCTGGGATGGAGTGCGGAACGTGCGGCCGTTTTCGAGGTTCCAGTCGAAAGTGGTCGAGGGCGTTTACTGATGCGAAGGCAAAAGGCAAAAGGTAGCGAGGTCCGCTGACGTGCTCCACATCCCTCTACTCCGGCACGGCAAGCCTTATCGCAGCCTCGATGTGGTTCGCGCGCCGCACTATCGCACGCGTGAGCCGTTCGTTGAGATCAGCCAGGCGAATGTGGGGCTGATCCGCCGGGATCTGCTGCAACAGAGCGCGACGCGAGAGAAGCTTGCCGGCTACTCGACCGATCAACTTCTGCGGATTTGCGCCGATGCCGCGGAATACTTTCTGCACAGCGATCTCACCGTCGGCGAAGTTCCGCAGTCGCCGGAGGACTACATCCGCCAGGTCTCGGCTACCACCGGCCTTCCGCACACGCTCGCTCGCGACAATATGCGCAAGATTTACAAGATGATGGCGGAGATGCGCACGGTGCTGCGGGGACTGACGCGCAACCTTGACTTTGCGGTCCTCGATCGCGGTTACGGGACGGCCGATGGGCAGGAACTGAGCTTCTTTCCGCGGGGCAATTCACTCGGCGTGGTCCTGCCCAGCAACTCGCCCGGCGTGCACTCACTCTGGATTCCAGCGTTCGCTTTGAAAGTGCCTCTGGTGTTGAAACCCGGTGGCGCGGAGCCCTGGACGCCCTATCGCATCATTCAAGCGCTCATTCGCGCGGGCGCACCGCCAGAGGCTTTCTGTTATTACCCCGCGGATCACGCCGGCGGCGGTGAAATCCTACGCCAATGCGAGCGTGGCATGGTTTTCGGTGACACGAGTTCCACGAAACTTTGGCGCAATGATCCGCGTATCGAAGTGCATGGGCCGGGTTACAGTAAGATCGTCATCGGCCGCGATGCCATCGGTGATTGGGGAAAATATCTGGATGTGATGGCGGCCGCGATTGCGGAAAACTCCGGGCGATCGTGCATCAACGCGTCGGGCGTGTGGGTGCCGGCTCACTCGCGGGAAATCGCAGAAGCCCTGGCCGAGCGCCTGGCGCGGGTGGTTCCGCGTGACGCCGACGATCCGGAAGCGCAGCTCGCTCCTTTCGCCGATGCGTCCGTCGCCGAGCGCATTTCGGACATCATCGACAGCCAGCTCGAAGGCGCACGTGACGTGAGCGCCGAAAGACGAGGGAGCGCCCGTCTCGCCATGCATGACGGCAGCACGTACCTGCTGCCGACCATCATCCATTGCCCGAACGGCGAGCACGCGCTCGCGAACCGCGAATTCCTGTTTCCATTCGCGAGCGTCGTCGAGATCGATGAGGCCGAAATCGCCGGAGCGCTTGGCCCGAGCCTGGTCGTCACTGCCATCACGCGGAATCAGCGGCTGATCGATCGCCTGCTGGCGTCGCCGCTCGTCGGCCGGCTCAACATCGGCGCGATTCCCACGAACCACATCCAGTGGGACCAGCCGCACGAAGGCAATCTGTTCGACCATCTCTATGCGCGGCGCGCTTTTCAGCGCTTGGAGGCCGCCGCCTCATGAAGATTCTCGCCATCACCGCTGGAGCCGCGAGCATGTACTGCGGCAGTTGTCTGCGCGATAACGCGCTGGCCGCGGAATTGATGGCGCAAGGGCACGAAGTCACGCTGGTTCCGCTCTACACCCCCACTCTCACCGACGAACCGAACGTCAGCCAAAAGCGCGTGTTCTTCGGCGGTATCAGCGTTTATCTCGAACAGCACGCCGCGATCTTCCGTCATACGCCGGCGTGGCTCGATCGTCTGTGGGACTCATTGCCGGCACTCAAAGCCGCGTCAAAACGCTCCATCGCCGTCAGCCCGCAACAACTCGGTGAACTCACTATCTCCATGCTGCGTGGAGAGCACGGCGCTCAACGCAAGGAGTTTCACAAACTCGTCGACTGGCTCCGCAGCGAGCCGCGGCCCGATGTTGTCAGCATTCCCAACTCGCTGCTCATCTCGCTCGCGAGTCCGCTAAAAGAGACGCTTCGTCGTCCCGTCGTGTGCACGCTACAGGGAGAGGATCTGTTTCTCGAAGGCCTGGGCGAGCCCTGGCACACCGAAGCGCTCAAGCTCATTCGCGCGCAGGTCGATTCCGTGGACGCGTTCATCGCAGTCAGCGATTACTATGCCGGATTCATGGCGCGCTACCTCAGTATTCCCGAGCGCAAGATCCACGTTGTCCCGATCGGCATCAGCATGAAAGGCTACGACACCGGCTTCCGCTTTCGCACCAACTGTTTCACGGTGGGGTACTTCGCGCGCATCGTTCCGGAGAAGGGTTTGCATGTGCTGTGCGAAGCTTATCGCAAGCTGCGCCGCGAGAAGGAATTCTCCGGCGCCACTCTGGAAGCTGCCGGCTATCTCGCGCCGGAGCACCGCGGCTATCTGCGCGGCATCGAACAGGAGATGAAGCGGGCGGGCCTGGGTGGCGAGTTCCGCTATCGCGGTGCGCTCGATCGTGCGCACAAGGCCGACTTTCTCCGCAGCCTCAACGTGCTCTCGGTCCCGGGCCCGTACGCCGAGCCGAAAGGCATCTTCGTGCTCGAAGCGATGGCGAACGAAGTGCCTGTTGTCCAGCCCCGCCACGGCGCGTTTCCCGAGATCATCGAGAAGACCGGCGGCGGGATTTTGGTTGAGCCGCATGGCGTCGACAGTTTGGCCGAAGGGATCTTCTCCCTGTGGCGGGACCAAGCCCGCGCCGACGAACTCGGCCGCCGCGGCGCGCAAGGCGTACGTGAACACTACTGCGTCCAGCTCATGGCGCTAAGGACCGTGGAGACCTACAGTAAAATAGGCGTCCACGCCTGTAGGGCACAGGGCTCATAAAGCCGTGTAAGCACTCGACCACCGCCACTCTTCCGGTTTGTTCACGAAACCCGCGGACACAGGATTGTACTCGATGTATCTCACGATCCTCTGCATCTCCACCTCATTCCGGACCCAGTGGTCGTACGATTCATACAGCCAAAACGGACTTCCAGTGCGTCCCAGTATCCTGTTCGCTTCTCGCGCCGTGTAACCTTTGATGGTCTTGGTTATTCTTGCCAACCGTGCTGCCGGCCGTATCAGCAGGTGCACGTGATTGGGCATGATTACGTACGAACGCAACTCGTACAGCTTTAGTTCATCCTGGCCGAAATGGAATGCGCCAATCACACACGCCGCCACGCGATCATCCTTTAGCCACACTGGACCGATGTCCGAACGGTCCAGTTGCCGGTCCATGTGGACGAAAGCATGGCCGGGTCCGAGCGCATGAGACTCGCGTGCGCAGCCTGGCAATGAGCCGAACAATCGCCACGTCAGAAAGAGGGGAGCGCCGTCGGGATGCCAGTGTGGCAGGGAGCGTTGGTAGTAGCTCATACAGGCACGAATGCCTATTCCACTTGTGCACGCGAAGATGTGGAGTTCTCATGTGGTGTAATGGCCGAGGAGCCTGTCCAGTGCTCGAAGTCAAGCGAGTTTCGAAGAGTTACACGACTCCACGGGGGCCGCTCGAGATTCTCTCTGACGTCTCACTTTCGCTCTCGCGCGGAGATGCGGTGGCGATCATGGGACCATCGGGCAGCGGCAAGAGCACACTGCTCTATATCCTCGGGGCGCTTGAGCCGCCGAGCGCTGGCACGGTTACGCTCGATGGCCATAATCCGTTTGAGCTTCCTGAGAAGCAACTCGCCGCCTTCCGCAACAAGCAGGTGGGATTCGTGTTTCAAGACCACTGCCTGTTGCCGCAGTGCTCGGTCTTGGAGAACGTGCTGGTTCCGACGCTCGTAGCGGAAACGCGCAACCAAGTCGAGCAGCGCGCGAGAGAACTGCTCGATCGGGTGGGTCTACGGGAGCGCATCGATCACAAGCCCGGCGAACTTTCGGGCGGCGAGCAGCAGCGCGTGGCCATCGCGCGCGCCCTCATTCGCGAGCCGCTCCTGCTGCTCTGCGACGAGCCCACCGGCAATTTGGATCACGAGTCGGCAGAGACCGTTGCATCTATGCTGCTCGAACTCCATCGCAGCCAGCAGACGATCCTGGTACTGGTGACGCACAACGCGGAGCTTGCCGCGAAGTTTCCGCTGCGTCTCGCGCTGACTGAGCGTCATCTAAACAGGGTATGAACGTCACGGGAGTTCTGGAAAGCGCCATCTACGTGGAGGACGTGGCGCGATCCGCGCAGTTCTACCGCCGCATTTTCGGATTCGAGCAACTCGAAGGGGACGATCGTTTCCGTGCGCTCAGCGTGGCCGGGCGCCAGGTGTTTCTGATCTTCAAGAAGGGCGGCACGCTCGAGCCGATGCAGCTTCCCGGCGGAGTGCTTCCGCCGCACGATGGCTCAGGCCAGCAGCACTTCGCTTTCTCGGTTCCCGTGGCCGATCTGGCTGCGTGGGAAAAGAAGCTAGCCGAGAACGGCGTGGAGATTGAGAGCCGCGTCACCTGGCCGCGCGGCGGCAAGAGCATCTACTTCCGCGACCCGGACGGTCACCTGGCGGAGCTGATCACGCCGGGTTGCTGGGCCATTTACTAATGCGCACGGCCACGCTGGTTCGCCGCAGCCTGACGTACTACGGGCGCACGAACCTGGCGGTCGTGCTGGGCGTGGCTACGGCGGTCGCTGTGCTGGCGGGAGCGCTGGTGGTGGGTGATTCGGTGCGCGCGAGTCTTCGCGACCTGGTACTCAACCGCATCGGCCGCACGGACACAGTAGTATCAGCCGCTCAGTTCTTCCCGGAACAACTGAGTGCTGGTATCGTCCAAGGGCAACACTTCTCCGCATGCCCGTTGATTGCCTTCGAGGGCCTGGCCACGCACGAAGCCAGCCATCGCCGCGCCTCAGGTGTGCAGGTTTACGGAGTCGACGAGCGATTCTGGAGATTCCACGGAGTTGCTGCGCCGGAGCTGCCCGCGATGAGCGCGGCGCTGGTGGAAGATCTCGGTGCAAAACCAGGCGATCCAATTCTGCTGCGCGTCGAGAAACCCTCGGCGATTCCGCTCGAATCACTGCACGGCCGTAAAGAAGACGTCGGCCGCACACTGCGTTTCACAGCGCGGGAACCGCTGGCGGCTTCCGCGCTCGGAGAGTTCTCGCTGCGCCCGCAGCAAGGGGCTGTGCGCGCGATCTTCGTGCCGCTCGCGAGGCTGGCGCGCGATCTCGGACAGGCGGGCAAGGTCAACACGATCCTCATCGCGGGCGAGCCAGCCGCTGCACCTATTGAGAAACTGCTGTGTGAGCGTTACGCACTTGAAGACCTCGGATTGACGTTGCGGCCGCTCGATGCGCAGCGGGGAGTTTCGCTCGAATCGGCCAGCGCGATCTTGAGTGACGCCATTGCCGGTGTGGCCATGGACACCGCACGCAAGCTGGGTGTGCGCGCGGAAGCCATCCTCACCTACCTGGCTAACACGATTCGCATCGGTCCGCGTGAGATTCCGTACTCGCTCGTGACCGCTGATGACGAGTTCTTCGCTGGTGCACAGCAGTCGGGCATCCTGCTGAACGACTGGGCGGCGAAAGAGCTCGGCGCGCGCGTTGGCGATACCGTTTCGCTCGACTACTACACTTGGACGGGCGACGGGCAGCTCCGCAGTGAGTCCGCGCAGTTTCCGCTGGCAGGCATTTTGCCACTCGCAGGCGCCGCGGCTGACCGCGATTTCGCGCCGGATTATCCGGGCATCACGCAATCCGCCAGCCTGCACGATTGGGACCCGCCATTTCCCATCGATCTCAAACGCGTGAGACCACGCGACGACGAGTACTGGAAGCGCTACCGCACCACGCCCAAGGCCTTTCTGCCCCTGACTGTGGGACAGAGGCTTTGGGGATCGCGCTTCGGCAAGCTCACATCCATTCGCCTGCACGGTGCGGTCGAAGGATTGTCGAGCCAGCTTCGCGCAGCGATCGATCCACTGGCGGCAGGCTTCGCTGTTTACCCGGTGCGCACGCAAGCGCTGGCGGCATCCAATGGGGCGACTGACTTCGGCGAGTACTTCGTTTACTTCAGCTTCTTCCTGATGGCGGCCGCACTGCTGCTCGGGTCGCTGTTTTTCCGGTTGAGCATCGAGCAGCGCTTGCGCGAGATCGGGACGCTCCGCGCCGTGGGATTTCCTGATGCATCGATTCGCAATGTGTTCCTGATGGAAGGCGGAGTGTTGGCGCTGGCCGGTTCGGTGGTGGGGATGGCCGGTGCGGCGGGCTACGGGGCGCTCGTGATGTTCGGCCTGCGCACGAGTTGGTCGGGTGCGGTGGGAACCAGGCTGCTGTCCTTGCACGTGACGCCATCCTCGCTGGGGATCGGAGCCGTGGGAGGCTTTGGCGTGGCGCTCGTGTGCATATGGTGGACGCTGCGCGGCCTACGGCATATTACGCCGCGGGGGTTGATGATGGAGCGCCGGTTGGAAACGAGAGCTCCCGCGTGGATCGGGATTGGGTGCGCCGCGCTCGGGGTTACGCTGCTCGCGGCCACGCGATGGATTGGCGCGGTGGGCAGTTTCTTCGGCGGCGGTGTCTTGCTGCTAGCCGCTGCGCTGTTTGAAGGGCGCGCCTGGCTGAACCGGCGTAGCGCGAGTGGCCTCCACGGCATTGCCACGCTGGGTTTTCGCAACGCGGCGTGGCGGCCGGGCCGCAGCATTCTGTGCACTGCGCTCATCGCCAGTGCGACCTTTCTCATCATCGCCGTGGACGCTTTCCGGCGCGACGAGCGCCCGCCCTTGGATCCGAAGTCGGGCACTGGCGGCTTTGCGCTGATGGCGGAATCTTTGCTGCCTGTGATTCACAATCCCAACACACCGTCGGGTAGGGAGGCGCTGAACCTGACGGATCCGGCGCTCAATGGCGTGCGCTTCACGCTGTTCCGGCTGCGGCCGGGCGATGACGCCAGTTGCCTGAACCTTTACCAGCCGCGCAATCCGCGCGTCCTCGCACCGACCGGCGACTTTCTCTCGCGCGGCCGTTTCTCCTTTCAGGAGGCAGTCGATGGAACCGACTCTCCCTGGCTCCTGCTTGAGTCACGGCTCAGCGACGGTGCAATACCGGCGATCGCCGACGCCAATTCGATGACCTACGTGCTGCACCGCAAGCTGGGTGAGGACGTCGTCATCGGGAGCGGTGAGCGTCCGGTACGGCTGCGCCTGGTTGCCGCACTTGCCGACAGCATCTTCCAGGGTGAGTTGATCATCTCGGACGCGAACTTCGTCAGGGCATTTCCAGATCAACCGGGCTATCGGTTCTTTCTGATCGATTCACCGCCAGGAACGGCGGCCGCTGTCACCGGTTCCATAGAGGGTGCGCTCGCCGATTACGGCATCGACGTGACTTCGACCACCGACCGGCTGGTCGAATACCATCGGGTCGAGAATACCTACCTCTCGACGTTTCAGACGCTCGGCGCGCTCGGGCTCTTGCTTGGCACCGTCGGGCTGGCGGCGGTGCTCGCGCGCAACGTGCTCGAGCGGCGGCGCGAACTCGCGCTGCTAAGCGCGGTCGGCTACCGGCGGTCGAACCTCGCGGCGATGATCCTGGCGGAGAACGCGCTGATCCTGGTTGGCGGGCTCGCGATCGGTACCGCCTGCGCTCTGGTGGCGATCATTCCGGCCATCACGTCGCGCGGCGGGCATGTCGCCGCTGAATCGATGGCAGGCTGGCTCGCTGTGATTCTCGCGGTTGGCCTCGCGGCGGTGTCGGCGGCCACGCTGATCATGGTTCGTCAGCCGCTAGTTGCGTCGCTGCGCGCGGAGTGACTCACATCTTGGCGCTTCTGTCGTACACGAAGTCCTTCGCCGCGCCGGCCTTGAGGTGACAGGAGGCGCATTTCGCGGAAGCCGCGGGCGGCGTGATGTAACTGCCGTCGGGCCGGTACTCCACATACTCCCACTCGCCGGCGCGATTTTCGCGATACGCTTCGCCGAAGCCGGGCTCCTTGCGCATCACATCAAGCCCGGTGAGCTGATCCTTGCGAAAATGGCCCGCCTCGTCTCGCAGAGCCTTCTTCTGCGTGTAGAGAACTGCACTCCACGTTTCAATGATGAGCATGGAACCGTAGGGGTAGGCGCCAGTTTCCCGGGTAGCAGCAGCGTCGTTGGCATAGACGACTTTGACGGTATTGTGTTCGCTGTCATCAGACTCGCGGAGCTTCTTCCAGGTGTCTTGATAACCCTTCGGAAACCCAACTCGATCCACCGTGGGTGCTGGCGCCGCGGCAGTGAGAGCCACGAACGCGAATACCAGAGACAAGGGCCGGGACATGGCTAAGCTCGCACAACTTGCGGATAGACCTTTCTGATGGCCGCGACAATGTCGTCGGTGTCCTTCACGGTGAAGGTGGGGTCGAGCGAGACACCGGCGAAGCGGCTGAGAATGTCGATGGTTCGCGGGCAGCACGCGGCGCCGTACTGGATGGAGCGGCCGCGCTCGGAAGTGAACGAAGGCCACGCCGGGTGCACCGTGCGCTTATGTTCGATTTGGGGCTGCACGGGCAGAATGACGGACCCACCGGGCAGCGACGCGGGAACGTTCTCCGCCTTCATGGCCGCACGGTAGCGCTCGCACTGCACTTTGCTTTCGAAACCAAGGAATACCGCTGTGCCCAACTCGCCTTGCGGATCGGGCAGGTGACGGAGTTTGATGTCGGGCAGGTCGCGAATGCCGTCGTAGACGCGGCGCGCGCTTGCCTGTACGGATTGGGCGATGCGGTCGAGCTTGCGCAACTGTGCCACCAGCACGCCGCCGGTGAATTCGCTCATGCGGAACTGATTGCCAGCAAACGCATCAACTTTCGCGCCGCCAGCGACTTGTTCGTGCAGCGGCCGAAGAGTGCCGAGATCGTGATAGCGGCTGGCACGCTCGAACAGCACCGGGTCGTTGGTGACGACCGCGCCGCCTTCTCCCGACGTGATGGTCTTGTTGATCTGCATGCTGTAGATGCCGATGTCAGCCATGGAGCCTACGGGATGGCCCTTGTAACTTGCGCCGACCGATTGGGCGCAATCTTCCAGCACGCGAACGCGGCGGCGCCGGGCGATTTCGAGAACGCGATCCATGTCGGCGGGGTTGCCTTGCAAGTGCACGGCCATGATCAGCTTGGTTTGCGGCGTGATCTTGCTTTCGATGTCGGCAGGATCGATGTTAAAGGACTCGTCGATCTCGGCAAAGACGGGCAGCGCGCCGGCGAGCACGATGGCGTTGAAGCAGGAATGCCAGGTCCAGGCCGGGAGAATCACTTCATCGCCAGGGCCGATTCCGATCGCTGCGACGGCTGCCTGCAGGGCCGCGGACCCGGATGTTACGGCCAGCGCGTAGCGCGTCTGCATGCGCTGTGCAAATGCCTTTTCGAAGGCCGCGACTTTCATCGGCGGCTCCTTACCGGGGCCATACCAGCGGAAAGGCCGGCGCTTCTTGACGACGTCGGTTAACTCGCGGGTCTCGTCGTCACCGTAGAATGCGGTGCCCCAGAAGTCCGCTTGGAGCGGCGTTTCGCGCACGGGCGCGCCACCTTCAACTGCCAATTTCGGTGTGTTTCCGGCTGCGGTTGCAGCAACGGCGGCTCCGGCAAGGAAAGTCCGTCGATTCATAAGTCAGCCTCCCTTTAGAATGGGCAGGAAATCTGCCGGTCCGATTGTATCAAGAGCCTTCGATTCCGGCGCAGCGGGCGGCAACTTCGGCCAGAGCGGACCAATCGGCGTCGCCACGGCCGTGGGCAACGGCGTCCAGGTAGTGATCGTGAATCAGGCTTGCCAGCGGCATGGGAATGCTTTCCCCACTGGCTGCTTCGAGTGCGAGCCCAACGTCTTTCATGCCGAGGGTCAGACGGAATCCGGCGGGATCGAAGCGGCGATCGGCGATGATCTTGCCGTAGTTCGCATAGACAGGGGAGTTGAAGATCGCGTTCAGAACTTCGATAAAAGCATGCATGTCCATGCCGGACTTGCGCACGAGCGCGGATGATTCGGCCATGGCTTCGAGCATCGAGGCGAGCATGAAGTTGGCGGCGATCTTGGTGAGATTCGCTTGCCAGGGCTGCTCGCCCATGATGGAGACTCCGCGGCCGATGGCGTCCATGAGAGGCCGGCAGCGGTCCAGTTGATCCTTGGGGCCGGCGGCCATGATCCAGAGCTGCTTGCTAGAGGCCGCTTCCGGCCTTCCGAGGACCGGTGTGGCGACATAGCCCTGGCCACGCGCCGCGTGGGCCGCCGCTAGCTCTTTGGAAAACGCGACGCTGATGGTGCTGGTACACATATGCACGGCGCCGGCGGGGAGCGCGTGGATAGCGGCTCCGAGCATGGTGTCGCGTACGGCTTGGTCATTCGCGAGCATGGTGATCGCGGCATCAACGCCATTTGTGGCGGCGGCCGGCGAGTCCGCGATGCGCGCACCGGCGGTTGCGAGCGAGGCGACTTTCTCGCGCGTGCGATTGTATACAGTAACTTGATGTCCCGCGCGCAGTAAGTTGAGGGCCATGGGCTCTCCCATGTTACCGGCTCCGAAGAAGGAAACTTTCACGGTAGTAACTCCTCTCGTTATCAACTTACTAACTTAGTAACTAGTCACTCAACACTTAGTAACTTGCCGGATTGTAAGCCGGTTTCTGTGCCCTTGCGGGTGACAGTCATTCCTCTGGGCCGGTCATTACTGGCCGGCTCTAGCAACCTACCCGAGAGTGAAACGGAGCGGGCCGCTCCTCCTCTCCTATTTGGTCTTGCTCCACGTGGGGTTTACCCTGCCAGCCGGATTACTCCAGCCGCGGTGCGCTCTTACCGCACCTTTTCACCCTTACCCGAATGGTGGGGCAGCCTTCGGTCTGCCCGACTGACAGGCTGAAGCCTGTCCCACCACCAAGGCGGTATATTTTCTGTGGCACTTTCCGTAAAGCCCGCTTTGAGCGGACCCTCCCGGCCGTTAGCCGGCACGCTGCCCTATGGAGACCGGACTTTCCTCCCCGAAACGGGGCGACTGCCCATCCGACAAGTTACGGCTTCATTATCGCATCGCCGAGCGGCCGGAAAGTGTCCGATTTTGGGATTGGCTTTGTTTTGCAAAATTACATTTTTTTTCGGCAAGTATTTGTATTGGAAGATGTTGCGAGAGGGGCGGCATTTGGGAATAGGATAGCGGAAGGGGATGCTTTGGGGCGCGTCGGCTTTTGGTAGGTTGTTCGGAGGGTTGGGGAAAGAGGCCGAGCGGTGGTGGTGAAGGGGGCTGTTACCGGGCCGCTAGCCATTCCGGGGACTCGGCGGAAACGGGCGGTCTGTCACTGAGTTGTCCATTTTCCACGGAGGGCGACGGGCCGGTGCTTGGAGCCGACTTATAATCGGCTGATCCTGCCGGGGATGCGGTTCGACTCCGCCTCCTCCGTACTTGCCTAATTAATTTTTACCGTGGCATCGGCGTTTGATACTGCGTCGTGGATAGTCAGCGTCATCTTGCCAGCATCACCATTAGCGAGATACAACGATGTGATAACAGGGACGGTGATTAGTCCTTCAGTGTCTTCTTCTGGCCCTAAGTTCCTTCGGATACCATCACCCAGTTGCATACCACGGTCGCTAGAAATGTATGAGGCCTTTGGCGGGGGCCAATCAATGCGAAACATCCTGAATAGAAGGCTAACGTGATGCTTAGTGGATATGTTCAAAATGTGAATCCTGAATTGGATTAGGCTCATATGCTCAAAAGTGCCGTTGGGACCAACCCATTTCGCTACCTTTTGCTCTTCTTGTGTTAGTGGCCCCAGCCTAGGGGGGAGGACTGTCCCAAATCCGTACGTCTCTATACGCAGCGGCGGACGGTCCCAAACTTTACTGACCGCAGGCTTCTTGGCGTCAGTCAGCTTTTTGTTCTCTTCTTGTAGCTGTTTTACTTGAATCACCAAGCTTCCACTTTCTCCGACAAGAGCTTCATGATCTCGATAGACCGTTACGGCAACGGCTACCAAAAAGACAATAAGCCAAGCAGCAAGCGTGATCAACGTTGGGACACTTGAAATGGTTGGTCTGATAACTACGCCGAACTCTTTCATCACTTGCATCCGTGACGGAGAAGCGTATCGTTTGAGAGCGGAAGCTTTCGATTGCGAGTAAAGATTAGCGAGAAACGTAACGGCGGTGACCACCAGCGCGGCAATCCCAAATCCAGACCAAGACAGAAGTGTCCGGCTGAGACGAACCAGGAAATGTTCGAGATGTTGCAACCATTCAGGGAACAACCAAAGAAGATAGCCCAGGAACCACCTGCTTTTACTGACAAGAGCCATGCCCTCAAAGCGCGCGACGCTGGTGTCGTCAATAAAGGACCTATTTCTTCCGCAGTCATGACGCATTACAAGATCGCTTCCCCACGCGGAGCACGCCTCTGTAATGCCGCTGACACCTTTAGGCATGTTGCGGTCCCTATACCTAAATGCCACCAAAAAATACAAAGCCGCTCTGCGCTCCAGCACATCCTTAATAGTTTTTGTGAAGATGTCTGCGTCGGGACCTTTCCTATCTGGCACGGTAAATAGCCGAATAGGATCGTGCGGGTAGACTTCTATCTGATTTAGTTCGTTACCCTTCAATCTGGCGAGTACGTCGTCTTGTAGCCTATTTGCTTGCTCTTGGTTCAAGACCGCATCAGTGTCAAAGCTATGAGTCGAATACGCATACCCGCTTAATGATATTGATCCATGATTCGTGAAATATACGTTGATGTATGGAAACCCGAGGTTACCCTTGTCGGCCGGTACTACTTCTATCGAGGTGATCGCCAACCGACTGTGTTCTTTGGTATCGGGTTTCAGGGACAGGCCGAATCCCACCAGGAGGAAGAAAATCACGCCTAAAACCCATGGCACAAACTTGAACCATGAGAAAACGGTTTTTGTGTTCAGGGATGCAATGTATAGGGCTCCCGCAATAATGGACCCTAAGAGCAAAACTCGCGGAACGCCCTCCATCAGCGTCCACATAGCCGCCTCGATGATGCCGAACGCCACGAGTTCGAAGAATGTTTTCCACTTCCAAGTGAACGTAAAATCGCTCGAAGATTCTGGCGACATTGGCGCGTTTTCGACCCAAGCCTATAGGAGGCTGATCGGCATGTCAAGTATGCTGTTGCCCTTTGTCAAGGCAAAATAGAAATGTCGCCTCCCTGGCAAAGTAGAAATGTCGCCTTTGGCCTGGGCCTGTCGGGAGTGCATGGTAATCTGCGGGTGCCGGTGAAGCGGAGACGGGCTCTGCTCGC